>Ga0307471_100000493_pt1 | contig 20289 bp, 17 predicted proteins | sample atmos_gasesAM3C__2_FD_204566 | JGI IMG/M metagenome (GOLD analysis project Ga0307471, IMG submission 204566) | Hardwood forest soil microbial communities from Morgan-Monroe State Forest, Indiana, United States - atmos_gasesAM3C_515 | ecosystem: Environmental > Terrestrial > Soil > Temperate...
TCTCCGACGCCACTTGCACGGCACTCCAACTCGCGAATTTCTGGCAGGACGTATCTCGCGACCTCGACAAAGGTCGTATCTACATCCCCCTCGACGCCGCTGCCGCCCAGGGCCTCACGGAGGATGACATCGTTGAGCGCCGCTTCGATGATCGCTACAGCCGTCTGATGCAGGATCTCATTTCTCGCACGCGCGCCTTGTTTGCCGAAGGATTGCCTCTTGCAAAAATGGTTGACTCCCGCCTGAGCGTTGACCTCGAGATGTTCAGCCGGGGCGGCCTCGCCGTTCTCGACGCCATTGAAGCCATGGGGTGCGACACGCTTCACACGCGTCCCGCAATCAGCAAACTTAAGCAGGCTCGCCTTTTTGGCCGCACGTTAATCCAGCACCTGCTGACGCGCGATTCTCGGTCCGCTGCTGTTACATCAATGCCGACAAGCGCAGGGATGCGCGACGCTGCGCCCCAATCGGCAACAACCATTGCGGAATCCTACGAATACTGCCACTACATAGCCCGCGCCTCACACAGCAACTTCTACTACGCGTTTTTTCTTCTGCCCAAACCTAAGCGCGATGCTCTCGCGGCCCTCTACGCTTTCATGCGCCTGATCGACGACGTTTCTGACGAAAGCCAGGACCTCGCCGCCAAACAGCGCGGCCTCGCCCGCTGGCGCGCTGCGCTCGATCAAGCCATCACTGGCCAAGAGCAGGTTTTTGATGGCAACGCCGCAGTGGTTTCTCCTGCCGCCAGCCTTCCCGGCGCTGAGCAAATCCTTCCCGCTCTCGTTGACACCATGCAACGTTACAACATGCCTGCGCGCTATCTTCACGATCTCATCAGCGGCGCGGAAATGGACCTCACCGTTCGCTTCTATCCGACTTTCGACCGCCTTCGCGAATACTGCTACCGCGTTGCCGGGACAGTGGGCCTCACTTGCACGCATGTCTTTGGCTTCCGCGACGCCCGCGCACTGGACCTTGCGGAAAAGCTTGGCCTCGCCTTTCAGCTCACCAACATCATTCGTGATGTCCACGAGGATCACAGACTCGGCCGCGTCTATCTCCCCGAAGAAGACCTTGCGCGTTATGGCGTTTCGCCGCAAGATTTCGGGCGTAGCGAAGCCACTCTGGGCGTTCACGAATTGCTTCGTTCTGAATCGGACCGTGCCTGGAGGTTTTACGAAGAAGGTTCCGCCTTGCTCGGCTTGATTGATGCGGACAGCAAGAGCGCCCTATGGCTCTTGGTGCATACTTATAGCGCTCTGCTAGGCCGCATCGAAGCGCTCGATTTCGCAGTCTTCGGCGAAAAGATCCGTCTTTCGAAAGCGGAGAAAATGGTATTCATGGCCAAGGCCCGTTTCGGCCACCACACGGAAGAGAACATTCTTGAAAAACGTGATCGTGATCGGCGGCGGGCTGGCGGGGCTGGCAGCCGGCGTCGCGCTGGCTGATTCCGGCTGGCGCGTACGTCTATTCGAGCAGCGTCCCTTTCTGGGCGGCCGCGCAACGTCGTACGTTTTGCCCGATGGCGAGCACGTTGACAACTGCCAGCACGTCACGCTCGGCTGCTGCACCAATCTCGAGGATTTTTACCGCCGCGTCGGTTCCGCAGCCAAAATCAAATTCTTCGACCGCCTTGTTTTTCTTGATCCCCAGGGCCGTCGCGGTGAAATGGTAGCCGGGTCGCTTCCTGCACCGTTTCACTTCACCGGCTCCTTTGCTTCGTTTGCCCCGCTCACGCTACTCGACAAACTCTCTATCGCCCGAGCCATGCTCAACATCATCCAGCACCAAGGCCATCCACCAGAGCTTCATGAATCAGCCGGCATCTCCATGCAGGAATGGCTTCGCCGCCGCGGCCAAACCAAAGGCGCGACCAACCGCTTTTGGCGAGTCGTGCTTGTCAGTGCTCTCGACGAAGAACTCGACCGCACAGACGCGCGCTTCGGCGTCGACGTTTTCTGGAAGGCCTTTCTCGCGAGCAGCACCGGCTATCGCTTGGGCGTGCCCGCCGTTCCGCTTTCGAATCTTTACGACGGTTGCAAATCTGAAATCGAGCGCCGGGGCGGGGAAGTGCTCTTACGCTCGCCGGTCCGCGGCTTGAAGCTGGAGAGCGGCCAACTCGCGGGCGTGCGTTTCGATGACAATCGCGAAGAAACCGCCGATGGTTACATCTTCGCGATCCCGCACACTGCTCTGGCCGAATTGCTGCCCGAAAGCATGAAGCAATCCGACCCTTCGCTCGCGCATCTCGACAAAATCAAGACTTCACCCATCACGGGCGTTCATTTCTGGTTCGACCGCCCCGTTATGGACGAACCGTTCATCACGCTCCTTGACACGACCACGCAATGGATTTTTAACAAGACCGTTCTCTACGCCGGTTCTTCGGGCGATTCAAACAGCGTCGCAAGTTCCGGAAAAAATACGCAATACCTCCAGCTCGTCATAAGCGCTTCGTACGATCTCCTCGAGAGATCCCGCCAGGAAATTATTGATCTTTGCCTTGCCGAAGTTCGGCACGCTTTGCCTAAAGCTCGCGAAGCTCAATTGCTCAAAGCCACGGTCATCAAGGAAGCCGCCGCCACTTTTTCTCCCGAGCCCGGCGTGGATCGTTGGCGCCCCACGCAGGCCACGCAAATCCCCGGTCTGTATCTCGCCGGTGATTGGACGCAGACCGGCTGGCCCGCTACCATGGAAGGCGCCGTCCGCAGCGGCTACCTCGCTGCCGAAGCCCTTCTTCGCGCCTCCGGCACGCCACGAACTGTTCTTCAACCTGACCTCCCACCCGACGGCTTCATCCAAATGTGGCTGGGAAATCCACGGCCCGCACAATTCTAAGATTCAACCCGCTCAAACCAGGCAATCTTCCTATCCCTCAGCGTCAATTCCTCTCCCGCCGCGTCTAACACTTCGTATTCCGCGGCGTGCGCTGCCATGAACGTTTCATACGCCTGCCGCGAGGCCCAGAAATCCAGAGTCAGAAAGATTGCAGGATTCTCGGAATCGTGTAATAATCGAGTCTCTTGGTAGTTCGCGTCTTTCCGGAACAATTTGGCCCAGTCCCCTTCCGGGCCATAGACTTTCAAGAAACGTTTTTCACAGCCCGGCTTGACTTCGAACTCCCAGAGCGCTAGAAACATAGAGGTCCCATCTCCTGCTCTCGGACGTACGTCACTCTGCAAGCAAATTCAGGAAGGCATAGCGCAGTCCGGCCGAGTGTAGCAATCCAGTTGGATACTAGCCAAGTTGGCACACCGTTGCGTGCAAAGTCTAAGTTGTAGCCGTTGCAGTCCGTCAGGGCTGGCGGGCGGAGGCGTTTGTGGATCGTAAGTATGGTCATCGCGGTTACCGCGATTCTGAGAAAGGTGAGAAGCGCGAGCGCTCTCACGAAAAGAAGCCGCCATCCGGCGGCCCGCGCGGCGCCGATCAATTCGGCCCCCGCACCCCGCGCATGGTAGGAACTGTCACGCGCGCCCGCTGTTCCAATTGCGGTGCTGTCCTCGCTCCTGGTTTCGATCCCAATGGCAAGTGTCCCAAATGCCAGTTCGAATTGCATTGTTGCAAGCAGTGCCGCTTCTTCGACACCGGCGCGCAGTTCGAATGCACACAGCCGATTAAAGAACGCGTCTCCCCCAAGGATGCCAAGAACAATTGCACTTTCTACGAATTTCGTATGACTGTCGAAAAAGACACCGCGCCGACTTCTTATGCGCAGTCCGCCGGATCCGCGGCGGCTCCGCCACCGCGCTCCAACGACGCCCGCCAGGCCTTCGAGGATCTCTTCAAAAAGTAGCGGCCGCCTTCTGAGGCGGGCGCATTTGCGTCTCAAAAGGGAGAGCAATGCGCCGCTTTCGAGGCTTGTTTCTCCGTGCCACTGTCTGATCTCCGATCCCTGTTCTCTGATCTTCCCGTTCTGCTATCCTCGTGCCGTCAGGAGTATCAGCCAAAATGAAGCACTCTCGCCGTGCTTTCCTCGAAGCAGGTCTCGCTCTGCCCGCTGTCATGCATTCCCCGGTAGCCCCGTTCGTTAGGACGGCTGTGCCCGAACTCGCCACCGCGCCGCAATCCCGATCCGCTCCTTCGCAAGACTCTTCCTTCGATCCCTGGGTCGAAATCCATCGCGAAAATCTTCGCCACAACGTTGCCGAAATCTCCCGTCGCGTTTCCGCTCGCCCCATCCTCGCCGTCATCAAAAACAATGGCTATGGGATGGGCGTGGCCAATGTTGCTCAGCTTCTCGAACCTCAACCCGAAATCTTCGGTTTCGCCGTTGTCAAACTTCACGAAGCCTTCTCCCTCCGTGACGCAGGCATTCGCAAGCCCATCCTCCTTCTCGGTCCGTTCGACGAACAAAATCTTGTAGACGCCGTCGCCCGCGATATCCTTCCGATGGTCTACACGCCCGTCGGTCCCGCGCTCGACAAAATCGCGGGCAAAACACAAAAGCCGGTCTCGCTCCACATCTGCATCGACACCGGCATCGGTCGAGTCGGCGTTCCATACCATCAAGCCGCTCCGCTCGTGCGCGATCTCGCCGCCCGCAAATCCGTCCGTATCCAGGGCACGCTGATGACCTTCACGGAAGATCCCGACTTCGACAAAGAGCAGCTTCGCCGCTTCAACGAAACTTGTGCGTCGTTTGAAAAGGAAGGCATCGCCCTCGGCAAAAAGCACGCTGCCTCCAGCTTCCCCCTCTTCCAGCATCCCGACGCCTTCCTCGATATGGTTCGTCCCGGAATGGCCATCTACGGCATCTACTCCGAAAACGAATTTCGCCACACCAACATTCTCGACCTTCGCCCCGCCATAAGCCTCAAAGCCCGCGTCATCTACGCCAAAAAATTGCGCAAAGGGGACAGTGCCGGCTACAACCGCGCCTACATGGCCAAGGACGACGTCTGGGTCGCAACGATCCCCGTTGGGCACGCGGATGGCTGGTCGCGCACCGCCCCCAAAGGCGCGAAAGTCCGCATCAACGGCGATCTTTATCCCGTCATCGCCTCAGTTTCCGCCAGCCACTGCATTGTCGAGATCGGGCCCGAGGAGAAAGTCAAAATCGGCGACGTCGCCACCTTCTTCGACGCGCAGCCCGGCTCACGCCCCGAAGATGTCTCCGAAGCCTGCGGCGCCTCCGTCTACGACCTCACCATGCACCTGAACCCACTGCTCCCTCGCCGCATCGTCTAAGCACATTCGAAATTCGCGCACTCCTTTTCATCTATGTGAACTCTGTGCTTTCCGTGCTCTGTGACCTTTGTGTTGAAACCCCCTCACTACGCAACCGCGGTCTACCCGTTCATCACCCGGTCGCTCTTGCTTACGTGTCGAAATCAGTTCAAAATTCGCCTGCTCCAATTCTTCCAGGAAAGGCCAGCCATGCGACGCGCAACGATTGCTGTATCCTTGATTCTCGCCTCGGTAGTCTCCACTCACGCCCAATCCAAGCCTCCCGTCCCTCCCTCCGACTACGCCCAATGGGAATCGCTTGCCACCTTCCGCGAATACGGAGGCCTTTCTCCCGACGGCAAGTGGCTCGCTTACGGCATCAATCGTTCCAACCGCAACAACGAACTCCGCATCACCAACATCGCCGACGGCACCACCAAAACCGTCCCCTTCGGTGCACAACCCGCTTTCTCGTCCGATTCCCACTGGGTCGCGTATTCCATCGGCATTTCCGAATCACAGGAAGAAAAACTAAAGAAAGACAAAAAGCCCGTCCCGAAGAAAATCGGCCTTCTCAATCTCACCACCGGCGACCTATCCACCGTCGACGGCATCGAGTCATTCGCCTTCAGTCCCGATGGTGCTTGGCTCGCCATGCGCCACACTCCGCCGGAGAAAAAGGACTCGGACAAAAAAGATTCTAGCGACGCCTCCGAATCAGACGACACTCCCGCCGGTTCCACGCTGCTTCTCCGCCAGCTTTCCACCGGCCGCGACACTTCCTTCGGCAACGTTTCGGAATACGCATGGCAGGACTTGCCAAAAACCGGCACGCTCCTCGCTATGACGATCAACAACGAAGACAAGACCGGCAACGGTGTCCAAATCTTCGATGTTCACGCCGCCTCCGTCCGCGTTCTCGACACCTCCGCTTCCGTCTACTCCGACCTTTCCTGGCGCAAGAAGAGCGCCGACCTCGCCGTTCTCCGTTCCAAATCCGATGATCATCGCGAGGGCCCCACGCAGGTCGCGCTTGCGTGGACGAATCTCAGCCAACCTTCCGAGTCCGCACGAGTTTACGACCCGACCGCAGACACAAGATTTCCCGCCGCCACGCGCACTGTTTCCTACCGCAAACCCGAATGGGCCTTGGACGGTGGTGTCGTTTTCCTCGGCCTCGCCAAATGGGATGACAAAATCGCCGAGCCCGCAAAGCCCGCGACTCCCGGCACTGACGGAACAAAAACTGCCGATGCCTCCAAGTCCACCGATCCCGGCGCAAAAGACGCTGACGCGGCCAAGAACAAAGACAAAGATGAAGACGAACCGCCTTCGGTGGACGTCTGGAACTGGCACGACGCCGAAGTCATGCCCAGGCAAAAGCTCAACGCCAAGAACGACCGCCAGAAGAACATGCTTTCCGCGTGGCATCTTGAGAAAAATTCTCTCGTCCCTCTCGGCAAGGACCTAGATGAGCGCGTCACTCCGCTCAAGCACCAATCCCTCGCCGTCGCTGATAACTGGTCCCATTACGCTATGGAACGCTCCATCGGCCGTCCCGCAGCGGACATTTCTCTTGTCGACATCTCCACGGGCGCCCGTACGAAAATTCAAGACCGTCTCAACGACGATTACTATCTTGAAGAAAGCCCCGGCGGCCGCTACCTTCTCTATTTCCGCGACGACAACTATTGGACCGTCAACACCGCCACTCACGCCGTCGTCAATATCACCAAAAGCGCTTCAACGACTTTCGTTGATCGCGAATCCGACTTTACGATCAAGCAGAAGCCGCCCTTCGGCTTCGCCGGTTGGACCAAAGATGACGCCGCCGTCATCCTCTACGACAAATTCGACCTCTGGCAGGTCGCTCCCGACGGCTCGAAAGCCGTCCGCCTCACCGACGGCGCCGCCGAGCAGGTCCGTCATCGCTACGAAAAGCTCGATCCCGAAGAGGAATGGATTGACACCAGCAAGCCCATCTACCTCAGCCTCTTTGGTATCTGGACAAAAAAATCCGGCTTTGCCCGCCTCAAGCCTGGTGCGTCCGGCGCTTTCACTGAAGAACATCTTCTCTGGCTTGACAAAAGCCTGGACCATCTCGCCAAAGCCAAAGACGCCGACGTCTTCGAATGCGTTCAGCAAACCTTTGTCGATTCACCGAACGCTTTCATCGCCGGCCCCGATCTGAAAGACTCGAAAGCCGTCACCAAGACGAATCCGTTCCAGAGCAACTATGCCTGGGGCCGCGAAGAGCTTATCGAATACAAGAACAGCCACAACGAACGTTTGCAAGGCGCGCTTTTTCACCCGACAGGCTATGATCCCGCAAAAAAAATATCCCATGATCGTATACATGTACGAAAAGCTGTCCGACAATCTCCATCGCTACAGCTCGCCCTCCGAGCGCAACTATTACAACGTCAGCGCCATGAACGCGCACGGCTACTTCGTCCTCGAGCCGGACATCCTTTTCAAGCCTCGCGACCCTGGCGTTTCCGTCGCCGATTGCGTCACCGCCGCCGCGAAGCGCGTCATTCAGATGGGCGTCATCGATCCTAAGCGCATCGGCATCATGGGCCACTCCTGGGGCGGCTTTGACACAACTTATCTCGCCACTCACACCACAAACTTCTTCGCCGCCGCCGTTGCAGGCGCTCCCATCACCGATCTCGTCAGCAATTACGGCAATCATCACTGGAGCATCGGCATCGCCGAAACCGATCACATCGAAACCGGCCAGCAGCGCATGGAGGTTCCTCTTTACGAAGACCTCCAGGCTTACATTCGCAACTCCGCCGTCTTCGGCGTCGCAGGCATGACCACGCCGCTTCTCATTGAGGTCGGCGACAGCGATGGAACCGTTTTCTTTCATCAGGGCGTCGAGCTTTACAACATCGCCCGTCGCGCCAAGAAAGAAGTCGTACTAATCGAGTACGTCGGCGAAGACCACGGCCTGCGCAAAAAAGCCAATCAAATCGACTACCAGCGTCGCATTTTTCAGTGGTTTGGCCACTACTTGAAGGATGAGCAGGCCGCGCCTTGGATCAGCAAAGGCGAAACCTATCTCGACCACGAAAGGGAACTGAAGAAACTCAAAGCCGCCTCCGGTAGTAAATAGGTTTCTGCAATTTGACCCTTGAGGTAAGGCGGCGTAACTTTTGCCGCTGGCTGAGCGAGTGGGATAAATATGCCCCCAATCACTCGAAGACAGTTCGTCGAGCGGGCAGGGCTAACCGGCGCAGCGTTTTGCGTGGGTTCGAGAAATGTGCTTGCTGATGCGCGGCAGATCCTCGAAGAGGGCGGACAGAATGCGGTTGCACTCGACGCAGCATCAATTCGCAAATTTGCTTCCGAAATTGGCGGCCGCGTAATCACGCCAGAGGCGTCCGACTATGAGTCGGCACGCTTAATCTTTAACCACGCATTCGATCGGCACCCGGCGCTGATTGTGCGCTGCGCGGGTGCTTCCGATGTCGCGCGCACGCTCGACTTTGGCCAGAAGTGTAACTTGCCATTGGCAGTGCGTGCCGGAGGCCATAGCCGAGTCGGATACGGGATGTGCGATGGCGGCGTGGTAGTCGACCTGGCCGGGATGAAGCGGGTCGAAGTGGACCCACGCAAACGCTTGGCCCGCGCAGAGGCGGGTGCACTCGTGCGCGATCTGGACATAGCTACGCAACGATTTGGCCTAGCCACAACATCAGGCGGCTGCCCGACCGTAGGAATTGCTGGCCTGACGCTCGGCGGCGGAGAAGGTCGCTTGATGGAGAAATACGGCTCCGCGTGTGACAACCTGCTGTCGGCACAAGTAGTGACCGTGGACGGGAGACGAGTCGAGGCCAGCCAGAAGTCCAATCCCGATCTTTTTTGGGCGATTCGCGGGGGAGGTGGCAACTTCGGTGTCGTTACGGCACTGGAGTACCAACTCCATCCGGTAGGACAGGTTCTGTCGGGAGCGCTGATGTATCCGGCAGGACGAATTCCGGAGCTTCTTCAGGCTTTCGTTAAGTTTCTCGCGGGTGCCCCGGATGAAATGGATGCGTTTGCCCAGTTGTTGCCGTCCGAAAGCGGACCAAGACTTAAAGTTGATGTCTGCTATTGCAGCGATCCACGAATGGGGAATGACTTGATCAGGCCGCTGCGTGCGCTCAAACCACAGGGTGACGCTGTCAAGAGCATGTCTTATCTCGAAGCTCAGTCGGCGGGTGGATTTCTTCAGGCGTCGGTTGCGCACTTCCAGACGAACCTCTTTCTTCGGGAACTCAGCGGTGCCGCCATTGCGGCGATCACGACGGCAATCAACAATGCACCAGCAACGTGCAAATTGATCATTGTGCCGTTGCGGGGGGCTGTTAGCCGTGTGGCTTTGACAGATACCGCGTTTGCTCTACGGCAGCCGGGTTATGAGGTTGACATCACGGGTGTCTGGAGCACTTCTCCGGAGAAGGCCGATGCAGTGCGATGGGTCCAGGCTACGCGCGACAATTTGCAACCCTTTGCGCATGGGGTGTACGTCAATCAGCTAGGCGATACGAGCGACGAGCTTGTGCGCACAGCCTACGGCGCGAACCATGCTCGCCTCGTCGAAATCAAGAAAAAGTACGACCCAAACAACGTGCTGCGGCTCAACCAAAACATCAAGCCGGCATGAGCCCCGAGGTGGTAATTGGATGACGTCATCCCGAGCCAGCCTGCCGCAGTTTGCCTCGTGCAAGCAGGGCAGCCAGAACCAGCGACCCCGTTTCACCTCCACGCTACCGCAGTTCGGTAAGACGGAATCGCTGCCAGAGGCGTCGGAGCCCCTCACTCTTCCGAAAAATTCAATCTAGCAATCTTGTCATCCTTTGTCAGTCCGACTGAGACCATAAGCGTCATCTCGCCAAACTTCGCCCGATAGCGGTAATTTCTCCGCTCAGCTTCCTCGGTCCTCTCCATCAACTCCAGCGTCTTTAATTCCCCAAACTCCTTCAATGCTGGCCCCAACTCCTGCATCTCATCCGGGAAAAGCCGCTTCCGCACTTCTTCTGTGAACTGCTCCGGCTTCGCTCTCCCATCCGCAATTCCGCGCAAGAGCTCTTTCACTAAGTGCGTTACTTGGGGCTCTTTGTCTTCAATCGGTTTCTGTTCCAGCGGTTTCAGTGCCGGATTGTAAAGCGCGGCCACCCCCGTCGTGATTTTCTTCGGATTCGCATGCCCCGAATCCAGGTTCGTCAGCGCCACCACCGTCAATCGGTCATCTACGTACCGCGCGATATAAGTCGTAAATCCTTGCCACGCGCCGCCGTGCTCAATCACCCGGTGCCCGTTTACGTTGTTGATTTCCCACGCGAACCCGTAATTCGCCTTGTTCGGCTGGCCATTGTTGAGTTTCTCCACCGTCCACATCCGGTCCAGGCTCGCCTTCTTCAACAGTTTCTCTGCGTACAACGCCGCGTCCCACTTCTGCAAATCCTCCACCGTGAAATACAACGCGCCATCCGCCGTCGAATTCAGCGACGGAGATACCCATTCCTGGTTTTTCAATCCGCCTTTTACCAGCCGGTAGCCCGCGGCGCGCCTCGGAATAATGTCCTCTTCGGTGATAATGCGTGTCCGGCTCATTCCCAGCGGCTTGAAGATCCTCTCCTGCAGAAAATCGCCATAGAATTGTCCCGTCACCTTGTGAATCAAAATCCCCAGCAGCACGTAATTCGTATTCCTGTAAGACCAGTCCTCACCGGTTTTGAAATCCATGGGCATCTCGGTGATGCGTTTGTAGAGCTCGTCTTCCGTGTAATCCAAGCGCATGTAAAACGGCCCTCCCACTTTCGTCCGCGCCCCCGTTTCGTATTCGCCCAATCCCGAAGTGTGGCTCAGCAGGTTGTGCACTTTGATGTCGTTCCACGCGTCCGGCGCATCTGGAAAATATTTCTTGATGGGATCATCCAGCCCCACCTTGCCTTCTTCCACCAGCATCATCACCGCCGTCGCCGTAAACTGTTTCCCAACGGACCCCGATTGAAAAATTGTGTCCGGCGTCACCGTCGCATCCCACTCCACGTTCGCCAGCCCGTAACCCTGCGCCCGGGTCATCTTTCCGTCGCGATACACGCCCACCGCTGCCCCCGGAATGTGCTGTTTCTGCAGTTCGCTCTGCACAAACACATCCACCTTTCCGTCTAAGTCGTCAGCTGCGGGCACTTTGTTTCCCGCCAAGGCCGCAACACCGCACAAGGCCCAGACCGCAAATATCAGTATCTTCTTCACGAGTCCTCCGGAGTGCCGTTGAGGCACATACAATTACACTATTCTTGCCGCCTTTGCCATCGTCGCCTTACCACTGGCAATTTTGGCAGGCACCCCTCGTACTTTATCAAACTGTAGAAGTTGGATCTTCGCCGGGGTAGGGAATTTCCCTTTTGCTTTTATAAGTGTCTGTTTGCTCTTTGGAAGGTAAACGAAGTCCGCGCGCTTTATGCCCAGGAGCCTACCCCACGTCTTCGATCACGTCGCCATGCGGCGCGTCTAACTGCACGCGCACAGCGAGTTTCTTTTCCACAGCTTCGCGCAGTCGCTTCAGGATTTCTTTACATTTGCGGTTGTTCTTGAAGACCTTGTAAATTCGTGCCGACTCCAGAAACATGACCTCTACAAAATCCGCGTTCTTCGGCTCCCGGATGTGCGCGGCGGTCATCTCCCGAAAATCTGTCTTACTCTTTTCGCCTTGCTTTCTTTCCTGCGTGCCCATTCCCCTAGCACGTTACCAGATTCTTGTAATTGATGAGCGTCGCGTCGGTCTGCACGTAGTTTGGATCGGTTACAAAAGCTGTCCCTGCGTGATTCGCGGGACCGTAGGCCGATCCGGGCTGAATCGAGTATCTCGTCACGTGCGCATACGGGCTGCAATTCTGATTCTCCTGCGCCGCCAGCCACGTGCTCAGTAGCACCGGTTTGTCGAACATCCCCGGATCAATCACCATCAACAGCACCGCCCATCGGCCTAGCCGTACACGCACAAGCGGCGCCACGTGGTACCACCAGGTCACGCAACAGCCGCCCCACTTGTTCGCCTGTACGGCCAGAGTGTCGTTTCCCTGGTTCGCGAAGCTGAACACCTTCTCGCAGCAATAAGGGTATTTCTGCGTAATGATCCAGCGCATTTTGTGCGCCCGAGCGTAGCAACCGTCAATCACGTATTGAAACGGAATGCACGGCGTCACCTGAAAAGGTCCGCCTAGGCTGCACGTCTGCTTCGCGCAAAAATCGAAAATGTTCTTGGCTTTCTTATAGTTCGGAATGATCCGCTTGCACAGCCGGAAGCAACGCACTCCCCGATGATGCTGCTCGATATTGAAAACCGTGGGGTCGAGCGTCGAGACGTTCAGCCGCTGCGTTTTCTCCGGCTTCTCCACCAGGATCCGGGTTCGCCGGAACTCTTCCAGTTCTCTTTCCGAGAGCGGCCCGGCCCGGTGAATCACTCCTTCGCGCGTATCGACTTGCGCCTTTACCGGTAGCTTCTTTCGATGTGCCTCGCGCAGCAGCGCCGCGGTTTCCCGGCCGGCCTTCCCGCCGGCGGCCAGCGTCAGAATTCGCTGTTTCTCGTTAAATAAATACTGTGTCTTCCCCTTGACCCTTCGAATCGCCGCGAGTGTCAGAATCCCAGACTCTCTTGTGGATGGCATCGCGTCCTCCTGCGAACCACATCTGGCCGCTGCCCACTAGTGAGGCCTGCGCCACTTTCGTTTCTTCCTCACTCACAATTCCTGAATGCCCGCTACTCCTTCTGAGCTGGCCGCAGGGTGACCGTTGTCGCAATCGCGACCGCGAGCAGCAGAAACGAGGCCTTATAGAAACTCATGTACCCGAGGTTCACACCAGGAAAATCCAGATATAGCCCAACCGCTTGGAAGCCGCGGATGATCAAGGCCATCACCGCGCAGGCGATGCCCAGCCAATAAGTCCAATTCGCCAGATGTTTTTCCATAGCAGGTCTCCTCGCTCAAGGTGTTCTAGGGGGACGGCTCTAACAGTGGCCCTAAACTATTCCCTGGTTACCCCTGTGTCAATCACAACGACCCGTACTTTTGCAGTTGCGCTTGTATAGGCTGGGCTTCAGCCCGGCGCGGAGGAGAGTCGCGTTTGCATTAAGGGAAATGGAGAGGGGCAGTACCCAGCCTTGGACTATCTAGTTGATTCGTAGCGAAAAGGCAGGGCGGTCCGCTTGTTCCACGGGTTTCCCTTTAAGCGCGTCCTGGACCTGCCGCAGGAGCGCATCACGCGAAAACGGCTTTTGCAGGAAGTATGAGCCGTGCAGAAGATTGGGCATCTCGCTGAATTCTTCCGTGTACCCGGACATGTAAACCACTCTCAAGTCTGGCAGCAGCCGCCTCAGCCGTTTCGCAAGTTCTGGCCCACGCAGCCGCGGCATCACCACGTCCGTCACCAAAATATCGATCTCGTCCCCAAATCTCTGCCCGGTTTCGAGGCCTTCTTCGCCGTCCGCCGCTGTCAGCACCTGATAACCGGCCGCCTTCAAGAATTCGCAAGTTAGCGCTCGCACATCGGCTTCATCTTCCACCAGCAGCACTGTCTCGCGTCCCGGCCGCAGCTTTGCCGCGCGTTCCTCTTCAGGAACCGCCTGCACCTGCTCCGGCACTTGTGGAAGGTAAATCTCAAAGCGCGCGCCGGCGCCAGGTTCGGAGTCCACAAAAATGTAGCCCGAACTCTGCTTCACCACGCCGTATACGGTCGCCAGGCCCAGTCCTGTGCCTTTCCCCGGCTCCTTTGTCGTGAAGAACGGCTCGAAGATCCGCGCCTTGGTGCTTGCTTCCATGCCGTAACCGGTATCACTCACCGCAAGCATCACATAATCGCCCGTGGCCAGCGGCGTCCTTGATTGTGCGAATCTTTCGTCCACGTGGACGTTCGCCGTCTCAATTGTCAGCGTTCCGCCCTTGGGCATCGCGTCCGAAGCGTTCACAATCAGGTTGAGCAGCACCTGCTCCATCTGGCCGGGATCCGCCTGCACGTGCCCGAGCGGTTCGCCAAGCTGCGTCTTGTATTCAATGTCCTCGCGTAGAAGCCGCTGCAGCAGCCGGCCCATTTCCACGATCAGTTCATTCAAGTCCAAAATCTTCGGCTGCAGCATTTGCCGGCGGCTGAACGCTAGCAGTTGCCGCGTCAGCAGCGCCGCCCGGTCCGCCACCCGCCGAATCTGTTCGCAATTTCCGCGCACCGCGTCTGTCGGCTTGATCCGGTCGAGCGCCAGATCGCTGTTGCCCTTAATCACCGTCAGCAAATTGTTGAAGTCGTGCGCCACCCCGCCGGCCAGCCGCCCTAGCGCATCCATTTTCTGCGCCTGCCGAAGCTGGTCCTCAAGCTGTGTACGCTGCTCTTCGTTTCGTTCCAGTGTGTGCCGCATGCTTTCAAACGCTCGCGTCACGCGCGCCACTTCATCGTCTCCGTCCGCTCTCAGCGGATAGCCAAAATTGCCTTCCTCCAGCGCGCGCACGCCTTCCACCAGCGATCCCAGAGGCTTTGTGAATGTGTCTGAAATCACGTAAACAAGCATCACCCCGGCCAGGATCACAATCAGCCCCAGCCCAATCAGCAAATGGTTCAGCCGCCCGACCGACGCCAGCGCCTCTTCATCCGATTTCAGCACTACAAAACTCAGGCTCGGCTGCGCTCCCGGCATCAAGTCCAGCGAACTCGAATAGAAATGCCTCTTTCCGAGTTGCGGCTCCAGCGGCTTGTGTCCGCTCTTAATTTCTTGCGCCACTTGCTGCTCATCCATCGCTACCAACGAACTCACGGTCGCGTCGTTGCCATACTGGAAAACCACTTCGCTCGACAGAATCCGTCCCAAATCTCTCGCGCGCGAGAGATCTATTTCGCGTCCTACAATCACCGCGCCCATCGGCATGCTGTTGATCGGCGGGTCCTTGAAGAAACGCTTAACCACCACTTGATAAATCCGCTCTCCGTTTACCCACCAATCCTGGTTGCTCGCGCCCCGCACCAGCGCTTTGATGCTTTCGTGAGACACATCGGCGGGGAAGTCGGAAATCCTGCTTTGCAGGGCGGTGATTTTGCCTTTGTTGTCCACCAATGCGAACAGGTCGCACTCTTCCGATTGCCACGGGTCCTGGCTCACGTCCCGGATCACGGTAGGATCGCCGTTCCGCATGTACGCCAGCGTGGCCAGCAGTTCGGCTTTGCGGCTCAAAACCAGCCGTCTCTGCTGTTCCATCACCTGGTATGTCAGTATGGAATTCCGCGCGTCTTCTTCGACCTGCCGTTGCGCCTGCGCCTGCATGGATTGGCGCACCGCCAGCAGTGTTCCGCCGGTCATCGTGGCGATGACCAGTACCAGCGAGAGCAAGAACTTACTGCGAAGTTTCATGTGTCCCGCGAACCCCTGAACTCGTTCGACGGTTACCCGCAACAGACTTGGCCTGGTTCCTTGCTGACTGGCGTGCTCACTGACTCGGCGCCCACTAACTTGGCCTTGAACAACATGCGTTTCTTGTCCAGTGGGACCTTTTTCCGCTGGCGTTCGCATGAGAGGGCTAGGAGAATACAGAAATAATTCCTGTCCCTTTTTGTGGGAATAGCCCGCCCGTACCATGTCATTCAGTACGCGCGGACAGCTGGCCTTGCCCGGCCCTTGTGTTCGGCATCACCTCTTCGCCTTCCGGTTTACCCCTTTACTTCCTCAGCCTATCCGTTAGCCTCCCAGGGGCGAAGGCGCGGCAGCCAGCGGGGGACGTTGCGGCAAAACTCTTCGTATTCGGGGCCAAACATCCGCCGCAGAGTTGGCTCTTCGTACCCAATCACAAACAAATGCACGCCCAGCACGACCAGGCAGGCCACGGTGATCGCTGGCAAGCTGGCATGCCCGAAAACAATCCACAGTCCGGTCCAGCCCGTAAGGAATCCTACGTACATGGGATTACGTACGTAGCGGTAGAAGCCGACGACCACCAGCCGCTTTGGCGGAGCCATCGGCGCCGGGGTGCCGTGTCCCGTTCGCCCAAAGTCCCAAACGCACCGCAGCGCCACCGCAAAACCCAGCACCGAAGGCACCGCCGCGATCCATCGCCATGGCGCCCCGCTGCCCAAGTCCACATGAAACCCCAACCACCCCGGCAACAGCCAAAACCACAACGCAAAGAATCCCGCTCCCACCAGCAGCGACGCCCCCGTCACCGCCCAATTCCCGTTTCTTCCCGATGCGACCCCCTTCGTAGGGGCGGGGCTTGCCCCGCCCGCAGGCGTTCCCGCGATCGCGTTTCTCATAACCACCTCCGTCTACTTGCGTTGGGTGGCCTTCCTGGCCCGCCCACGCTCCTACTTAACTAAACGACTCTTCCTCCTCTTCAGTTACATCGTCCTGGCTCTTCAGTTAGAAGCCCCCGGCTTCGATGATTTCCTCTTGCCGACTCGTGCTTTTCTTTCATCCATTTCATTCGCTTCGAAATCTTCTTGAATTGGCGCTTTGCTTTCGCCAGGTGCACAATGGAATTGGAGCGCGCGAAATTTCCGCGTGAAAAAAAGCCATGCTCATCGCCAGCACGAAAAACTTCTTCGTTCTCGCCGCCAGCTCAATCGTCTTTACCCTCGGCGCAATCCACGCGGCGCAGAAGCAAGCAGCGCCAAGCCTGCCCTACACCGCCGTACACGACCCCCAATTCATCCCCGCTTCTTCCGCCACCTTTTTACATGATCCAGACCGCGTCATCGGCATTAGCGCTGGCGCCGTTGCGAAGGCCTATCCCGCCGCGATTCTTTCCCAGCATGGCCTCGTCGAAGACCAATCTCCCTCCGGCCCCATTGCCGTCACCTGGTGAAGCTACTGCAACACGGCCCTCGTGTTCAGGGCCGCCAGCAAAGGGCGCGAACTCCACATGGACAATGCCGGAGTCGTCGGCGGCAACGAAGTTTTCCAGGATCGCGAAACCGGCAGCCGCTGGCAGCAATCCAGCCTGCAAGCCATTTCCGGGCCGCTCAAAGGCGAGCACCTCGAGTTATATCCGTTTCTTCTCACCGATTGGAAGGAATGGCGCCGCCTGCATTCTGACACGCTGGTGCTCAAGCCTTTGCCCGGTTACGCGGACCGCATCCCCGAGAAGAATGAAATGATTCGCCGTGGCCTCTCCGGCGCAGGTTCCGCGCCTCCCGGCGTACTCCGCGTGGACGACCGCCTCAAGCCGCGCACCATGATTCTTGGTCTCGACGTCGGCGCGTCCAGCGAAGCATTTCCCCTGACCGTCCTCCGCGAGGCCCGCGTCCTCCATGACGACCTCGGCGGCCAGCCGGTGCTCATAGTCCATCAGCCGTCACTCGACACAACCACAGCCTTTATTGCACGCGCGAAAGGGAAGGCGTTGCAATTCCGTGCCGCCAACGCGGAAGCCACCGAACTTACCGACAAGGAGACCGGCTCGCAGTGGGATGCTTATGGGAAGTGTCTTTCTGGTCCGCTGAAGGGCTCACAACTCGAAACGCTGATCTTGGAGCCGGAGTATTGGTTTGCCTGGTCGGAATTCCACCCCGAAACAAAAATCTACGCCGCCCCCACGCAAAAGCATTAGTTTGCTAACGCCAGTTTGCGAACGGGTCGGGTCGCTACAGCATTACCCGCTCGCGATTCCGCCAAGATAGGTATCGCGCAACGAGGAGTAGGGGCGGGTTTGCCCCGCCCGCAAGCGTGTCACGTTTTTTGGGCCACAGCGCGGTAGGCGCCCAACCCCTTATGCCGGCCCCGGCATGGTCAGCTGCGCACCCTTCTTCGCGAAGATCAGCGCTAGCAACTTTGCCGGCTGCGTTTCGCTCGCGTTGCGCGACACTTCGTGCGTGCTTCCCGGCGGCTCGTAGAACATTTCTCCCGGCTTGTAAGTTCGTTCGTCCTGCCCCGAAACCTTGGTGACGATGTTTCCTTCCAGCACATACGCCAGCACGAAGCCCGCATGGTGATGTACTTTGCCCACTCTCCCCGGCGCATAGTCCACGGCGCTGACCGTCACTTCCCAGTCGTCCATCGAAATATTCGGCAAGTCGTGCTTGAACACCAGGTCCGCCCCGGCTCGCTCCGCACTTTGCGCTCCCGATGCTGCTCCTGACTGGGCCTCGCTTCGGGGCTTTGGCTGCCTCGCAGAGCGAGACTCTGGTGGAGCCTCTTCGCGCGGTGAAGACGGCTGCCCCTTCACTCCGGCCCGGGCCTGAACTTCGGCCGCGCCCAACTCGCAAAACAATGCAATCGCCCCTGCAAGCGTATCTCTTCGTGTCAGTGTCATAGTGGCCCGATTATACTCTTCGCCCCCCTTTCTTCAGCCCGACCTTTGGGTTGAGGGGATTGGCACTTTGTCAGGTTTCGGGCGTTAAATCAGGCATGTGCCGTTGGCGAGCCGACCGCAAGTTCCCCTGGCGAGAATGACCTGATACACTCTGGGCCAATAGACCACCTTTCCTTGGAGGTTTTCCTATGCCAAGGACCAGATGTGAAAACTGTGGCGGAGGGCTACCGTCGGGCGCGGTGGAGTGCCCTTTTTGCCACAGCGCTGTGCCACTCGATCCCGCTCCGCCTACGGCGTCACGCGCACCGTCCGGCCAAGAATCTGCTTCGTCAAGCGCGCCACCACCCTTGCCCGCAGGATGGATCCGAACGGTGGATTCGTGGGCAGGTTACTCGGTCGGGCACCCGCCGCAATGGAAGGCCAAGTGGCGGAGTGGCGTCATCACCGTCAGCAAAGATGCCACGGGAACAACGCAGGCCTTTGTTTGGCCGATTCAACTGCAAAAGCCCTTGCACGCCCAGCAGTTGGCGGAGCGATACTTCGAGCGAGCGAAACTCGAGAATTCCGAGTTTGAAGCGTGGCTTAATCCTCCGCTGGAAGCGTTTCCGCCTCTGGTGATCCTGCGCACGCGAAGCAGGGTGTCTGGAAGGATAGTTGAGGGCTACGTTTCGGTTGCCGTGAGCGGGAGCAACGCATTGATCCGCGGCTTCCACGGCGTACCTGAGAAACAAGGCTCAGGTTGCTCAGAACATGACACGCAAGTTCTGATGACCATCACGGGCACGTTTCAACTCGAGCTTCCTGCGCGGCGCCGAAGTTTTCACGAGCCGAAAGAAGGCTCGTTTGATGCCATGCTACCCATCGAATGGGAAGGCTCAGGCCGAACGCGACGGTGGAATTTGAGCGGTCTGACGACGTGTGAATATTTGGCAAAAAAGGATGGGTTGACGCAAGTGGTGGTGCCCGGAAAGCTTTGGCAATACGCCGACGGCGCCCTGGTCGGAATGTTGTTGCTGGGCGCGATGGGCACGCGAAAATTTTCCGCAGCGCGGGACTTCGGGCCTGAGCTGGTCACGCGGGAGTTTAAGAAGCAGGCGCAACTCCGCGTGGAGGGCGCGACGGAGGCGCCGGAGTATTTTGGACGCCTATTCGGAGATCTCGCCACCATCGGGCTTGACCCGCGAACCGCGGAGATTTCGACGGCTTGTGTCGCCAGCCAGCACGTGCAGAACGGCGTGCGCGTGCGGCAGAAATCCTTTATTGGGACAGGCCGTGCCGCCGGAATGGCGAAGTGGATGAGCGAGTTTTCCGGACAATGGCTGGCTTTTCTGCTCGCGCACTATCAGGCGCCGGTGTCTGAATTCGAGCGCATCGAGCCGGTGCTGGCTGGAGTCGCCGAATCATTCCAGATCAACAGGGCATGGATTCAACAAGAACGGCTGATGGCCATGCAGATGGCCATGATCCTTGGCCAAATGCTGCAGCAACAGAACCAGATGACCCAGCAGCAGCATACGATGAGCGGGAGCGACCACCTCAGGGACGCGCGCGAGCACCTTACTCACACTCTGCATGGCACCACCGATACGATTCTGGCGACAGGGCAGCACCATGATGCGGTCATGAATCACGTCTTTCAGGGCATCCACAACACCACAATGGGAGTAACGCAGGTGGTGGATCCGCCGTACGGAAATGTCCTTAGCGTCGACAGTTCCTTCCCTTACCATTGGCGCTCAGACTCCGGCACGTTCATGGACACGATGTCGAGTGTGTCGCCCGGCTCAAACTGGCAGCCTATGGTACCCGTTGAGTATTGAGTGTGGAAATACCGGCATCT
>Ga0307471_100000494_pt1 | contig 20256 bp, 18 predicted proteins | sample atmos_gasesAM3C__2_FD_204566 | JGI IMG/M metagenome (GOLD analysis project Ga0307471, IMG submission 204566) | Hardwood forest soil microbial communities from Morgan-Monroe State Forest, Indiana, United States - atmos_gasesAM3C_515 | ecosystem: Environmental > Terrestrial > Soil > Temperate...
GTCTTGCGTTGTAGAGCTTAAGTAGTGCCGGACTTTTCTACACGATCACTTTGATGACCGACATAATTCCACCAATCAGGTACACGATTGCCCAGATGATCGCCAAGATGCAAACGATGATGGCCGCAACGTCGTCGGTAATGCTGACCAGGAAACCGGGGACAAGCCCCTGTAAGAAGGCAATAATCAGGTTGGAAACAAATGAAGTGATGATAATCAGGACATATCCTTTGTTCTGAAGGAACCGCTGATGGGCCAGTACGAGGCACACGGCAAAGACAATCTTCACGATCATGATCAAACTGAGTACCGCTTGCGCTCCGCCAGTGTCGAAGTGAGCCCAAATCGCAAAGTAAGCGATTGTGCCGAAGATAGGGGACAGCAGAAGGCTGACCATCAAGATCAGAAGCGTGATATCGGCAAAGATAACCGCGATGCATCCCAACACCAAAAGAATCGAGAACACGAGAGTGACGATCCCCTGAAACTTGCTCTGAACGCGTTCCGGAATCAGCAATGCGATGCCGATGAGCAGCGTCGCGTAGAAAATTAATCCATCCAAGAACGCCATGGCAGGAATGGCCTTGCCTGTTGGAGAGACGCCGAACGTGGAAGAGGAATTGTGTGGGCCCAGCAGCGCGATGGAGCCCAGTTCGACAAACACAGCGAGAGAAATCGCGATCAGGGCGACGACAAAGAAGGGTTTGCGCATGCTGTCAAGCATATTGATCGAAGAACCTTCCTCCTTCGTCTGCGAAGCCCACGCGAAGCCGGCTTCTTTCTAGCTGGGCTAGCCCATGACAGGCCGGCCATTAATGTTCAATGCCGCATTCAAACGCCTAATCATCAGTGAACCAATTCGCGAAGACTCTTCCTTGTTCCGGATAGTAGTGGCAAAAGAAATCGTATGCCACGAGAACCAGAAAAGCGCTCGTAACATGCCAAACAGCATGCGCTTGAAGTTTTCCCTCATCCCGCACGCACCAGTCAAACAGTTTGTGATCCGGCCCGTCGGAAAATCGGCACGCCAAGGCGATTCCGCCGAAGAAAAGAATCAAAATGAAATCAATCGTATCCACAAAATGCCAGTCGGGCGGGTCCGGTGGCCATATGATCTGTATTAGCGAGCTAAGAAGTTTCCATAGATACTTGAACGACACGATGACTGCCAAGACGGCCGCTAAGAAAATGGTCATTACCGTGGAGTCCGGCCCAAGCACACGTATCAAGATTCCAATGCCGATCGTTGCGGCTGCGATTGCAAGGGCGGTAAGAAAGGGAGGACTATTGAGAAGGAAGTATCCAGATTCGCCCGCCCAGTCATGGAACACGACCCACACACATTGCGTGGCACAGGCGATCAGGCTCAGAAGGAGAACATAAATCCAGGCGACATCAATAAATTGCATGCTCTCGGTGAGTTTGCTGTGATAGAGACTGCTAAAGAGGAATTCGAAAGCCAGGTTGAGGCCAACGGCGGTTCCGAGCAGGGTCCGGCTTCGATAAAGGATCACCGCTCCAACGATTAAGTATCCCCAGTTCGACCAAGTGTTCTGAGGTTCGAGAACCACGGCCTTTGGGTCTTTGTCGGTTGCCAGGGGCTCGCATTGGTCGCCGCGCGTGGGATGTAGATTTCTCGGCAAGCTGCCGCCCAGCACGAGTCCGAAGAAGGCGACGAAAAAAAATGCGGTGATCGTCGCAACCGTGACTATTCGCTGGACTCCGCTCATAGGCCGCTTCGCTCCTTAGTCCGAGATGGCTTGCTTTGGCTGCCGAACTTGAAAACACGGTTCTCTGCGATCATCGAATCGGGCTGCCGCTATGCTGTTGGGGGTGTAAAAGCGCGAATCAGACTATAAGCCACGAGCGCGATCGCGGCGATGATGCTCAAGAGTGCCATCCCAGCAAACGCACCGATGAAAATCAGCACGACGATGGAAACGTAGATCGACGATAGGAAGAACCAGAGAATCCACCAACCCCACTTGATATCGTCCCCGGGACTTGATCCCGCCGAGTAGGCCCAGTCTTCGAAGCAAACTCTGTAATAAGCCTGCATCGTTAGGTCTTCTGTTTTTCCTGTGCACAGGCGGAACAACAGGTTAAGCAGCAGGCTCAACAGATACACCGGCATGTACAGCGGACCGAACATGCGTGCCTGCCAGACGTGGACTTCTTCATGAGAACTCCATCTTCCGCCGATCACGGTCCCAATTGTAGTGGCATCATAACCGCCCCCGCGAGGGTTATTTTGATAGACGAACGTGCCCGACCGGCGGCTGTTGTCATCCGGGTCGACGAAATCTCCGCCGGCGATGGCGCAAGCTGGCAGCCACACTAGCAATGACGCCGCGGTGTTGAGCAGGGACCAACTCATGTCCAGCAGATATCCCAGGATACTTAAAGGCCCCCAGCCGTAAATCCCGCGCGCAAAGGCTACGGCGCTGTAGATCGCTCCAATCAACCCGCCGACACCCGCCACGATCAAGGCAGTAGAATTATTCACTCCAAACGCAAAGTGGAGAATCAAGAACAAACTGCCGAAAGCAATCGCTAGCCCGGCGACCACCCCTAAAATCACGCGCAACGCTCCCATGGGATCTCCTTTCCACCGGGTTCAGCCGATCAGCGAGCGCAAACCAACTTGCACGCGCTTCGAGCCCTCCGTGCGATCAAAGCTGACGGTTGACGGAATCTGATACTTTCCCCTTAGCTGGTCTCGATCTGGTCTCGGTCCGCCGGGGGTACTAAATAAGAGGTGAAGAATGTGAGCACAGTCGAGATTGCGATGGCGATGTAGCCCGGGACATTTATCTTTGCAGCTATTTCAATTACCCAGACTACGAGAGCCGCGACAGCACCGGCAACAGCACCAGCCGTGACCTTGCTAGTCGGTACGAGAGTTTGCATCTTATTAGCCATTGTGAAATCTTCCTCCAGCGGGAACACTTAGCCATGCTCCGGCTGTCCTACCAACGGTATTGTCTGAACCATTCCGGGAAAGAGTCCCAAACAAGACGGTAATGAAACCACGCGACACGAGATTCTTTCTCGATCAAGCGTGTTGTCACTACAACGGCCGCAACCACGAGGCCAGCGATAATCAGCCACGCCCACCAGCGAATGTTCTGAGCGACCCCTCCCAAGGTGTCCTCGCCGGCTACGGGGCTGCTCGTAGCGCCGGTGACCCAGGCGATAATCGCGCCAATAATACCGGCCACACCTAAAGGAATGGCTCTGAAGTTCTTAGTGGCTGCTCCGCCAATGACGGCCACTAAGCTAGCGGCCAACATGACTATGAACCCCGCCCAGTATAGCAGCTTGCGTTTCAGAATGGTCACCAGAAGGGCGACGGCCACGACCACAACCATGAAGATGATTTCTCCAATCGACATACTAGGCTCCTGTCTCGCTCGAGTTTGTGACGTCGCGATCCAAGTGCAATAACGAGGACGCTACGCGCGGCGAGCGAACCAACATAAGCGCTTCCGCAGACTTAACCGGGGCAAATCGTGAACGGACAACTAGTCGGGATGCTCCATTACCTTGATAAGCGTCCCAAATACATTAGCCGCAATTTGAGTTGCTCCGTCTCATCAGGGAAGGCGTTCTCTTGAGATAGTGACGCGCATGATAGCAAGCGTTACAGGTAGAGGCAAAGAATTTATCGCCAGTTAAGCTGAGAGCGCTAAACGCTTCCAGTCCCTATTTACCCCAATAGGTCGAAAAACGGGCCTGAATTCCTTGACAAGGCGTGGTGGTTGGACTACTTTCTGCCAATCTTGCATAGATCGAGAAGCGGTAATAGCAATGTTGCGACGGACGCCTTTGAGCAGTTCGTTGATTATCTTCGCCACCTTGCTCTTGGCTGATGTTTCGTCGGCATCGGCCAAAATCCTTATCAAGACCATGCAGGATCCGTCAGCCCTTCGAACCCGTCAGAAAGATCTGGATCAAGTACTGCATCGAGCGGTTCGATTGCTGGGTGAAGATCGTTTTAGCCTTTGTACTCGACATGGGTGAGGATCCCGAGAACTTCACGGACGGACAACTGTTACCAGGGCACTAAACTTGAAGAAGCTCAGTGGAGCGAACTATGTGAGCGTTCGGCATCGAGGCACGTAGGAGGATTCCATGGGAACTTATAGAGGATTCCTTGTTTGGGGAATTGGGATTGTCCTTGTTTTGGGTACGTTTCTGTTTTTTGTCGCCGCCGGATGGCCCGGCGCAGCGAACAACTGTGTTTATCCAACGCATGATACTCCGCCTAAGCCGGACTCCTGTTACTGCGAGCAGTTCGACCGGCATGCGGCTTTAGCGCACGACGGCGGCGTTCGCCAGCCGGTTAATACGTGGTTTAATCTCTACTCGATCTTGACTGGCTTACTGGTAGCGCTGATCGTCTATATTGACCGGAATGCGGGCGCTGGCGGCAATCCCATGTGCACCGACAGCTTCTACCCCGACGTCTATATCTTCGCGGTACTTTTTCTTGGGTTGGGGAGCATGTGGTTCCATGGCTCTTTGAAAGAGTGGGGTGGCGTGACCGATCTTCTATCGATGTTTGTGTACGCCGCGTTCCTGGTCTTTTATACCGTCCGACGTATGTGGTCTGCGGACTGGTTCTTCTTGGTGTTTTATCCCATCACCGTGCTGCTGTTTACCATCATTGGCGCAATATGGCAGTGGCAATACCAGTCTCTGGTCTTAATTCTTATTCTGGTCGCAGCGTATTTGGTATTTGAGATCATGATCTGGGCGCGCACTGGAAAAATAATGCAGGGGAAGCCCCTCACGGTCGTGCTCTGGGTTGCGGCTGTGGTCTGTATTATCGCGGCTACCGTCTTCTGGACGTTATCACAGACGGGTGGGCCTATGTGCAATCCGAAGAGTGCCTTCCAGCCGCACGGGCTGCTCTGGCACCCGCTGGCGGGCGCAATGGCAGTGCTGCTGTATTTCTATTGGCGTGAGGGTGAGGACCCCGCCTAACTCGAGTCAGAGTGTCGATTGTGTTTCCGGTGGCAACTGTGAGGTGCTGTAGTTGCGCGTACCTGCGCAGTCGATTTGCCGGCTTTTTCGCGCCCCAACAATCGATGCGATTCGATTCTCTGCTTGGCGCAAGGAGCGGTGGCCCATAATGCTCCAATTTAACGCCGAAGGGACAACCGAGAAGAGGTGGAAGTCACCTTCTTTAGGGCGGTCAAAGCGATTCCTTCGTTGGCCTCGTAAGTGCCCGGTTGGCCATCGAGCCGTGGCATGTCTTTGCGTCCAGCATGGTGCAGGGCAACAACCTTCCAGTCGGTAGGACCAAAGACCGGACTGCCTGAAGACCCTCCCTCCGACGGCGTGCGGTAATGGACCAGACGCTCACTTGCGGCTAGGAGATGATTGTCCTGGAGCGAGAACTCCAACTGGCGTCCACCTGGATACCCGATGATGTAAAGACGCTGGGGCGGGTTGGCAACCTCGAGAATTTTCGAGTCAAGGGGCACCGCTGTAGCGCCAGACGGCAAGTTGGGCAATTCCAAAAAAGTGGCGTCAAGCTGGCTGACTGGGGAATGGAACTCAACTCTCCCAGCCGGGATCTTCCAACCCTGGATCTGAAAGTTGACGGTCGCATCTTCGGGGCGCAGGGAGTCGGGATAGCGATCTGGCGTAGCTGGACCGATCACGTGTGCATTGGTGACCAAAAGGAGTCCGCTTCGCCCGGGAAAGAAGTCCGCGGAGTTCACAAGCCAGCCCGTGCCAAAGCCTTTGCCGTTGGTCTCGATGCGGGCAATGGATTTGGCACGTTCCAGCCCGCTCGTGTACCACGTCAGGGAAACGGAGCGGTCCGTCCCAAACACTTTCTCCAGATTTGACCGAAGCCCGGAGGCCGACAGAATCAGCGAGCCTCCTTCGCGTTTTAGGAGTGCCGCGCGAAGAATGGGCAGGACCATCTCGCCGGGCGTTTGATTGTCGCGAAGCCCCCACACTTCCTCCAATTGGCGTAGGGTAGAGGCAATTTCAAAAGCATCGGCGTCTTTGCATTCTGCATACATCTTGGCTCGTGTGACCGCTTCTTGAAATTGGCCTAACGCGAGGTGAACTTCCACGAACGTCGCAAGTTCAAAAGCTGATAGCTCACCGGTTTTCGATTCATTCTCCCGGTTCTTGAGATTCTCCAGAATGTCACTAGCCACTTTCTCGGGCACCGCTGGGGCTTTCAATTTGACGCCGTCACGCGCAGCGCGTCGCAGGCAGGCGACGGCGTTAATACCATGCCAGTAGTTCTCCCCGGGGTTCGATGCGTAGCTGAGCCAGTAAGAGTCGACCGCGTTTTGAAGCTGTGTTATGTTCCTGGGGTTGGCCGGTTCATTGACATTCACATAGATCTGTTTGGCGATCCGTCCCAGGAGTCCTTGCGCTTCTTCCTGTTCAAAACGAGGTGCCGAGGGGTCAGCGATCAAGGCCCGTAGGACCTCTTCGGCGGCATGGAAGAAGCCCTGATCGATGAGTGCCTGGGCGTATCGTCGCCGGATCTTGTGCCCGACGAAGCCCGCTTGGAGGAGAGCGTCTCCGACGCGAGTCATGGGGACGAAGCGGCGCTGGCGCTGCAGGCGTGAAAGCACCCTGCGGGCGAACGGCTCGTCAAATTTGCCGGGGTCGTGCGCCAGCGCTGTAATCAGGTTGGCGATCAGTTGGTCAACCGTGTTCCAATCGAAGGTGTTCAAAGCCATATTCAACTGCCGCTCACCTGCGGCCGGATCTTGCCAAAGGCCTTCGGTGTCGGAGCGACGTTCTGAAACTTGAGGCGCTTTCACTCCATAGTCCAACTCAAGGTCCCGAGGTCCGCGAATCTCTACAGGAGCGCGCTCCGCAGCTTCCAGTGTCGTTCGCTTCCCGACAGGGTCACAGGTGCGCAAGCTCCCAAAGTCCAGTCCGGTCTTTTTCTCAATCAGCGTGACTGGAACTTGATACGTGCGGAACTCGCCGTACACAAACTCCAGGCCTTCAATCATGTCCTCCTGGCTAAGCAGGTAGGCTGTCGCGGAGAGGTTGCCGTCGTCTCGTAACATCACGACAACCTTCCAAAACTCCTTAGGAAGTTGCACCCCATGGAACATGGCATCGTCGCCCGCCAACACAGGGCCCGTAAAGACGGTCACCTTTAGGTCTTCACGCTGCAAGTTGAGGTAGATATAGTCTTCGAGATCGTTCCACGTTTTACGGTTGAGATTCTTGTGCTGAGGACAAGAGTTGGGATAGTGAAAGGTATCCAGCTCAGCCTGATCAGCCTTCTCGCCCCAGACCGGATCGACCCGCCTCACCATGTGGCCACGATCCAACGGTGTCTCTGCGTAATAACCTCCGCCTACCTGGACGTCCGGGGGGACGCGCGGGTCGAGTTGCCACGGATCGCCGGCGCGATGCTTCTCGACGAGGCGGTGCCCATTGATGTTCACAACGGCATAGAGAGTCAGGCGGCGCTTGGCAGACAGCGCGACACTGAAGTTTGTGTAGGGCAGAAGCTCAATCTGCTTATCAGTTTGTGGGAGCTGGACGGAGATACTCAGGAAATTTGGATCGTAGCCTTCACGGTCCGCGTAATCCTGCGGCTTGGGCTTTGTGCGCTCGAGAAAATTATCCTGAACCGATTCCGTTTCCGCGCTTCTTACAGATACGGTGTCGGGCGGCAGCAGATCCCTGATCAGCGCGGCGGGCAGAGTCCGGCCGGGACGTAAATCGATGCCGAGCAGCGAACCGTTTTCCAAAGAGATCACAGCCGCTCCCGGTGTAGTGTTACCGGCGTCGTGCGTCAATTGGTCAGAACGAGCGGCACCGTTAAGCCATCCGGGTGACAAGTTACCTTGCCACCCCGCGTCGATGCCTAACACCGCAACAAGGGGGCTGGTCGGACTCTCTTGAGCGAGAGGCAGAAAAGTGGGGAGCTCAATCGGCAATCGAAAGACCCCCAGTTCCTTGGCAGGTCCGACCTGCTCGACGGCGCAGTCGCCGGACGGCAATCGCAGCGTCAAGTCCTTGGGAGGCAACCCTTCTGCTGGTGCGATCACCAGATTGCCGGCGACCGCGACCGCAGCAGAGTGAAACCCGGTAGCGCCAAGCAACGGAAACACGCAATGCGCCGCAACTTGCAGATCTAAGGCCGCCAAGGCAAGACGGCGATTCCAGAAGGCACTGGCAATGGGTGGCAAGGATTCTTGGTCCCATGGCAATTGCGGGCGGTCCAGTAACTGGAGCAGCCATGCGAAAGCGGGGGTGGCCCGGGTGCCAGGATTCGGCGGGCACCGGTAAGCGGCAAGGCAGGGCGGAAGCTCGAAGGCTTGCAAGGCTATGATGAGTAAAGGTGCATGCGCCTCCCGGATTATCTGGAGATCCCTAACAAACCAGGAGCTCTGATTGGATGACAAGACAACGATGGCGGCCGTGGCCCTCGAGAGTGCAGGTGGATCGGGAACCCGGAGGATTTCAAATCCGAGCTTTTCTAAGCGATCCTGCAGGTCGTCAGTGAGATTCTCGTCCTCTTTGCCGCCGATTAGGAAAAGAGTGCGGCCGGTGCCTGCGGCCTGTTGAGTGCTTCGCTGGTTTATCGAGAGGTCCATAACGTCTTTACTTCTGCTTGTGGGCTCTTAGCTCCGTGGGAATAGTAGATGGGTCTGTTGCAGAGAAGTAAAGCACCGCCAACATTACACCAGTGTGGTTATGGGTTCAACAGGACCATCCGAATGAATACGCTCTAACGGGGTATATGATAATCGCACTCGCATCCCATCTCTACTAGCGGTTGGAGCTGCCTTACATCGTCGGATGCCAACATCAACTGGACCGCTGGGTGGGCAACTGTGATCTCAGAGAAGAGATCAAGTCGTCGAGCCACGGTTGATTGAGGCCGCGTTTTTTCCTCGCTGCCGAGATAAGAGCCAGATTGTTGGCCGTGGTTTCAGGTTCCCACTCCTCCCGAATATGGGCCAGCGCGTCAACGAGCATGCGACGGGCCTCTTCCTCGTCGGCCCCCAGAACCGCTAGCTCAAGCAGCGTGGCATAGTCCCAATAGTCCGGCTTGGCAGACTTGAGGCGCTGCCTAACTGCAAATGTCACGACTGGCAAGAGTTCGGCCTTCTTGTTTTCAGCGCTTTGGTCGCCTTGGATGTCGAGCAAGATCACAGCGTTAATCCCGGGATAGGCATCGCGCCAGTCGGCTTCAAAGCCGTCAGCATAAGAATCGATGGCCATTCGCAAGTAACCCTCTGCCAGGGAGGAATTGCCGGTCTTTTCGGCGCGAACCCAGAGGTCCTTATAGACACGACCGAGAATGCCGAGCGTTTCCGAACTCGGTCCCTGATCCGCAATGACCTGCTCCAAGATGGCAAGGGCTTCCTGCCAGCGGCCGAGGCGATTCAGAGCCAACCCGTATTGTTCGCGCACCATCGCGGAACGTTGCAGGCTGGCAGGCATACAGTCGTACAGGTTGACCATCTTCTCCCAAGCACGTACAGCGCGATAACTCAATAAAAGATCTATCAGAACGCCGACTTCAGTGCCACGGAGCGGCCCAAGGCTTTTCTGGACCTTTTCCATCTCATTGGCATCGCCGTTTGCGCGAGCGATAGCCAGCGCGCGGTTGTGTTCATTAGAGGAAACCAAGAGATCTCGGAAGACGTCGGTCTTTAGGCGCGCAATATCGGAGGTCCGATGGTCATCCAATAACTTGAACATGGGGCTTTCTTTCGATTCCTCCTTGACAGCGATCTTCCTCAGTTCAATCAGCCTCGCGGTAAGTGAACTTTGGAGCAGGCTGGCTTCCCGTGGACTGAAGGAATTGTTGGGACCCAGTTCGTAGGGGATTGCGCGGAGATAGCTGACATCGAACGGCCACCTTTGATTCGCAGCAAAGATGGCGAGTGTAGTACTTGGACGCGCGGCGTGGCGCACGCCCAACTCGTAAAAGACGTTTCGGTCGCCGGTAGTCAGGTCCGCCACCGCAAAATCACAAAGCAACAGCTGCTCGAGCATGGGCTTGCGGACGATGCCGCCGACGCACTCATCGTCCGCTCGCACCGGCTCCATACCAACTCCCTCTATCGCGGGCCTGATTGCCCGCTCATAAATCGGATCGAAATCGATGCTCAGCCCGCCGGAGGGGTCGGGCTTGGTGCCGAATGGCATCAGAACGAAGCAGAGCGGAGAATCTAAAGGCATGGATCCTCTCAAGCAAATGGTACTACTTCCGGTCAGCCTCCGGTTGTTTCCACGCACTGATTATCCGCTTCGCTGTGCTGTCCTTCGACAAATACATCCTCCTCCTTTCGACGAAGTCACGCTCTATTTGGCGGGGATTGAGGGGAGTAGGTCAGTCCCAACGTGGCTGCCCCTAGACACTCCTCAACAATCGGGATATTGTTTATGAAGTTGCTTAATCATAGGTAGTTCATGGCACGGAGCTATCGCATCTTTCTGCTTTTGCTGCTCTTTGGGCTTCTTGCAAGTGATGCTCCCAACGGGCGACCCCAGCTTGAGCCGAACGTCTGCACGATTCCACTAACACAAGTCCTACGAATCCCAATCACCGCGCTGGGTACGCAATTGACTGCAGAATCTCTGAACGCTGCTCCTGCTACTCTCTTGCTCTTGCCTGGAGCCACGGACGAGCTTCCGTGGGGGCCTAGCGGTTTTGATGTTCTCGATGATGGGAGTTTGTTGATCACTGATCCCCTCCGAAGTCGCGTTTCCCTCTTTGGTTCCCATGGCGCGTTTCGTAAGGCGTGGAAGATTGGCTTTGCCGCAGACAGCTTGACAGTGATTGCAAACGGAGTAGTTCTCGTTCGCGAAGCCACCACTGGGCAGCTCCATGTTTTCGACCGGGAAGGCCAAGCGCTCCCCTCTGAGAGGGGTGCCCTGCCGGAGCAGGTGGAAGCTCGCGTGTTGAACAGCAACAGTGGCACTGTCAGACGGCCAGTTATCGACAACGCCCACGGCGGCCCGCTCGCGGTCCAATTCGACAGGCCTGGCCTAACTCTGCTCTCCATTGAAACTCTCGCAATCGATCAAAAGGATGATACCTATGTCGCGTTGGAAGCCACCGCAAGTGGCAACGCCGCCGAAGGTTTAAGCCTGAATAAATACGTTAGAAGGTATTCTTCCGATGGCAAGCTGCTCTGTGAGATTGCGGATATTCCGCTGGACTACTATGTTCCCCCTGTTGATGAACTTCGCGTTCGCAAAGGCAAGGTCTACCAATTACAAACTACTAATTCTGAAGTGAGAATCAACGTGTGGGATACGAACCAACTTTGTTCTCGCCCGTCACATTGAGTGGAGGTTCTGCTGTGCTCTCTCGTTTGCCTCTCCTGCTTGTGTGCATTTGGCTGATCTCAGGTCTCCATAGTCATGCACAAGTAGGTGTGATAGCGCGTTTGCCGCGCACCACGCGGGCGGAAATGGTGGCTAGGGCTAAGAAACTGGCTAACCATACGTGGGTGTGCGGCGCGCCCAATCTTCGCGCTTCGTGCAGCAAGAAGTACCTTAGCGACTGGAAGTTCGGACAACGTGTGACGGGAATTCCGTATCGCTGGGGCGGCATTGACGGTCCCGAAGAGTTTGATCGCAAGCTAGCGGACGGATTGGCCGCGGGGGCGCATAGTCGCTTTGGGGTGTTAAAGTGCGCGGCGGGGATTGATTGCTCTGGCTTCGTCTCGCTCTGTTGGGGTCTGTCGGCTTCCGGGCATGCGTACAGCACGAGCAGCCTGCGAGAAATTGGCGGGAAACCGAAGTACAACGTGTTCGCAGACATGAAGCCTGGTGATGTCCTGAATAAGCCGGGAACGCATGTGGTTCTGTTTACAGGCTACAATCTCGATGGAACCATTAATGTTTGCGAGGCATCGAGCAGTCAGGCTAGGGTTGTCTGTCGCAAAACTACATGGTCCAGGTTCAAAGGTTACATACCCCTGCAGTATAAGGGGATCGAAGATTAGCGGCCGGATCGCCCAGGAATGTCTCATGAAGAAAAAGCAAAGCATATTATTGCTGCCGGCACTGCTGTCCTTATTCTTCTGCCCCGGAGAAACGGGCCGCCCGTTAGAAAGATTCGGAGACAATACGATACGGCCTCAAGTGGCAACTGCTCAGTTGGCCTTCTGGTCTGTGGTCCCCACGCCTCAGATGCCCGCCAAGTTGGCTCTTCTGGTGGGCATCAACAACTACAAGTACTCTGACAAGGTTTCGGCGCTCGCAGGATCGCTCAACGACGTGGAAGAAATGCGAGAGCTCCTGATTGGGAAGTTCGAGTTTCCGCCCGAGAACATTTTGGTTCTCACAGACTCCCAAGCAACGCACGCTGCCATCATCAACGCCATTCAAACGCATCTCATCGCCAAAGCTCAGCCCGGCGATATTGTCGTCATCCATTACAGCGGTCATGGTTCGCAGATGAAGGATGTCACAGGCAAAATGATCAGCGGTTTGGATGAGACCATCTTGCCCTATGACTCCCGCGATCCCACCAGCAAGGTTTTCGATATTAGCGGGGCCGAACTGCACCCCCTTCTTCTTCAACTCGCGAAGAAAACCAAAAACCTTACGTTCATCCTGGATAGTTGCCACTCGGGCACGCTCGTTCGAGGCGCGCGGGTGCGCTGGGTTGCTGCCGACACGCGCACTCCGCCTCCGCTACCAGCCTATGCTGTCGCCGCGACGCGCGAGTTAGGTACGACCAATGAGGAGACCTCCCCTAAGTTCGCCTCTATCGCCGCCGCAACCTCAAGGGAGAACGCCTTCGAGCACTTCGTAGAAGGTAAGGATCATGGTGCGCTCACCTATTTCCTGACCCAGCAGCTCCGCAGCGCAAAAGCGGGAGCAACCTATCGCGACATCATGGACAACGTGGCCGGAAACGTGACGGCCAACTATCCAAGCCAGCATCCCTCACTCGAGGGCGCGGAGGCCGATCAGTACGTATTCGGCGACGGCAGCAGCCTGGCTCGGGTTTACGTGACGGCATCGCCGTCGGTGATTACGCCACACGGAGTGACGCTCAGTGTTGGGCAGGTGCAGGGATCAACGGTTGGATCGGTGTATGACATCTACCCGCCTGGCAGCAAGAAATTCGCGCCACCCGAAAAGCCGGTGGCAAGGGTCAGGCTTGCTGTGGTGAGCGCATTTACTTCCGAAGCGACATTTGTCTCCGGGGGCTCGATCGCCCCCGCCTCCCGCTCCGTGGAACGAGAGCACCAGTATGGTAAATCGCGCATGCGTGTCTTCCTCGATGGCCTGGACAGTTCAACAACGCTGCAATCGATCAGAACCGCCTTGCAGTTGCTAACGAACGTCGAACTGGCAGACAAACCCTGGACTTGCAACATGCAACTAAGGGAGGCCGGGGGAAGAATACAAACGCTCGGCGCCGACTCCACAACGCTCTCGACGCCGGTAGCCGTCAGCGCCCCCGGCGTTGTCGACCGAGTTGTAGGGCAGGTCAAGGCTTGGGCCAAATGGTTCAACATTCTTTCGATACGCAATTCCCATTCCGAAATCGCATTGCAGTTCACAATTGCGGGAAGCCAGACGCGCGATCCGATGGCCCGAGTGGGCACGCTGGACATGGGCGTTTGGGAAGGTGAAAAAATCGATGCCACTCTCACAAACAACGCTGCCAGGGACGTCTATGTTGCTATCCTAGATCTTTCCAGTGATGGCAGCGTGTCCGTGGTTTACCCAGCGGAACAGGGCGTTATGGAGGTTCTGAAACCGGGCCAGAAGCTTTCCAGATCGTTCACCACATTCGTTCCAACAGGGCGCAAGGCTGTAACCGATATCCTCAAGGTGTTCGTCAGCTATAAGCCGATTGACCTCCGACCTCTCACGCAAGGGACGATTCGGGACATAGGGCACGAGGAGTCGGATCCACTCCAGGCCCTGCTTAACGATGCTTCGGGCGGGACACGCGGACTCGCACCGGTGTTGACGGACCCCATGGGTGGCGAGTGGGCAAGCGTGCAGCGCGTGCTGGTAGTGAAGCGGAAGTGAGTCGCGCCTTGCGGTCGTGCTGCTCAGGAGCTGACTTCCATGCTAAGAGTGGACGCGGACTGGTTTTCCTTGTTGCCTCCTTAGTGGGTGCGAGCGTGGGCGGTGTAACCCTAGGCGCTCAAGCATCCAGGGGTAATGTGCAAGACTCGGGTCCCCCAGCGGCGACCTCGCTGTCGAACGGTCGGTACTGCGCCCTGGTGATCGGAAATAATCATTATGGATACATGGGAAGACTCGAAACTGCGGCCAACGACGCCAACGCCGTGGCAAAACTGCTGCAGGAACGCTATGGCTTTACGACTAGGGTTTTGCTTGATGTGCCCCGAGACGATATCTTTACTAATGTGTATCGCCCGTGGTGGAACCCCACATCTGAAGCCAACGGGCAAGACACCGTCCCAAAAAGGGGGATATACTTCTGCCGTTTGCAGAGGGCAAGCGCTTGACATGTTGGAGGCTCACGCTAGTGGATAGGGTGGTAGTGGCGTATGTTCAGTTCTGGATGATCCAGTTGATATTCGTTCCTTTGCTTGCCATACCTGGTCGGGGTCAATCCACACAGAATCCCAAGGTCGGTGCTCGATTCGAGTCAGTGAAAAGCACCTTCGAGATTGAAGTAAAGAGTTTGGATGCGACGGCGCGCGGTAACGAACAAGGGTATGAACCTATTGACGTCAATGCGACACTTCAGAAAACGAAAAACGCGACACTATCTCCGATACCGCTTAACGATAAGCCACTGCGTAGTTACGTGGAGCGCTCGTTTCCCGCGCCCGTGGACGAATCCAAGAACCTCGTGCAGCGGGAGGAGGTGGAAAAACGATTCAGCCTGGTGCGAGAGCTCCTGGCAAAGCTGTCTCGCCTCGATTCATTCCGTCTCGATCTAACCGTGAATACACGTCCGTCCAAGGCTCGTTTCGAACTCGTTCCCAAAGTCGGCACACCTATTTCAAGCACAACGAACAGTCGTCTCACCAACATCTATCGGGGCGAATACGACTATTACATCACCAAGGCTGGATACAAGCGCGTTCACGATACCATCAGTTTCATAGACCGTTCGGGAAGCGTTCTCGAGTGCGAATTGCAGCCGGATTCAGGTCCGGAAGAGGCGTTCCCATGCACGTTCAAGTGATAGGCGTGCCCGAAGTTGGTAGAAAATGCGATGGTTAGACTTGCAGAGGCGTTGCACCAGTGGAGGATTGGCGCCAAACGCGCGTTTGACGCTGAGAAACGATGCCGCTCTATCTCAGACGATAGCCAAGGAGTTGCAAGACTACTTTGCGGCATAAATAGCCCGATCTTAAGTCCCATACCCGATTGGCCGTTTTGCGCGTTGCCTAGCGCGCCGCCCCAGGCAGCCTCGAAAAGGGCGACTCGTCGGGGCACCGCGAGGTTCTGTCGGGGAAAACTTCCCTCAGAACTATCTCCTCGGGAAGCGGACGAATCCACATCGAGAATGTAGTTATGGCAGGAGTCTTCATAAGCTACCGACGCAATGACAGCGATGTCGCCGCTGGGCGACTCGCTGACGATCTGATGGAGATTTTCGGGCGTGAAGCGATTTTCCGCGATCTCGATACTTTGGAAGCTGGCGAAGATTATACGACAGCGTTAGACCAAGCGCTCGACTCCTGTGTTGCCCTGATAGCTATGATTGGTCCGCGCTGGTCAAATATCACCGACGACCTGGGCCGCCGCCGACTTGAGAACCCGACGGACTGGGTACGCATAGAGATCAGTCGGGCCCTGGAGCGTGGTATCCGCGTGATACCCGTCCTGATCTCTGCAGCTATGCCGCAAGAGACGGACGTCCCTGCAGATATGAAGTCGCTCCTCCAGCGCCAAGCTCTTGACTTAAGCGACCGACACTGGAAGCAAGACGTCGAACTCCTGGCTCAGGCGTTGGAGAGAGTTCCCGGAATCGCAAAGCGCGCCTCCTCCACCGAGCCATCTGGGCAAGACTCGGCTCAAGCAACGCCCACGATGTCCTTCCTTAGGAAGAACTGGGTTGACTTAGTGCTTGGATTCAGCGTCAGCGTAGTGGCCGGACTGGTGCCTTACCTCGGTAAATTCATCCCAATGTTTGCGCCCTTGCAAGTTATCCTTCCAGAGTCGGTCCAACCTATCGCTATTCCACTGTCGTCGGCAGCGATGGGAATCCTGGCCGTGCTCATCCAATGGCAGGGCACCCAAAAGTTGAAACCAAATCAATTGAAAGCTCGGTTTCGCCGCACGCTTCTAGTTTCCGTAATTTCTTTGCTCGCGCTCGCCGGCATCGAGACGATTGCGGTAGTAAGGGTTGACGTGCCAGCAGTGGATGCAACGGTATCCTTTGCTGTTGGACCCTCTCACCCAGGTACGCCGCCGTGTGCTGGCCTGAGCCGAGCTGATTGCATTAAGCGCCAGCTCTCCCTCGATGAAGCGCGCATTGACTCCTACTTCGGGGAAGGATGGGTAAATGTCACGAAGTTCGCTCTCGTCATTGTGTATACAACTTTTATGTCGTCATTCGCCGCCCTTTTCGTGATGTTGGCGCGAGATATGAAACTTGGGTTCACCCGAAATCGGGAGTAGACTGACGGCGCCCCCGCATTAGAAATCCTGATGGCAGATGGCGGCGCGCTCAAAAGTTTCGCGAAACGTTTCGCTTCTACATGACACTACTGAATTAGGGGGCCAGAAGGACAACAGAGATTCCTATGGAGTGAGGGAAGTCCGTCTGCGCGGAGGGTTCTATGCGCAAGAGTCTAGCCGGGGAAACATTCTTAATCGCGGTGCTTTTGGCTGCTTTGGTGAGTGGTTTTTCGGCGTACGGCCAGAAGCCACCGAAACGTGGGGCGAAGGACGCCCCTCAGGCACCATCACCGACTTTGCCGGTAGGCTCATACTAGAACACAAACCGAATTCCACCCTGAATGGTTGAGATGGTAGCTGCCCCGGGAGTGTTAACCACATGGAAGTTGTAGGATGCTTGCAATCCCCAGTGCGGTGTGAGTTCTTTCAGCACGCCAGCGCCGAAATTGCCTCCGAAGTATGTAAGCGAGTGGTCGAAGGTCCAGCTGGAGCAATATCTTTACCCCATTGCTGGCCATCACGCGCTGTGGAACACATGATTGCAGATGCAATCGCTCCGGCAGCGCGTATCATGAGCAAGATTGGTGACAGGCGGCCTGAGGAGGAGTAACAAGCGATAAGGTCTGTGTGACAAAATCTCGAAGTCCAGCTTGCCAATTCATGATGTAGCCGTACAATGCGAAATCGGCTTCTAACCCTCGGTTTCAACTGTTTGACAGGCTCCGGCGAAGCAGGTTTTTTGGTAAGTCGACAACGACCAAGGCAATGTTTGCCGGAGTCTTAGGAACGGAGTCATATTAAGGAGTCAAATTTATGAGCAGAGACGTTCCACTGAGTCCTGATAATTGGGCCGATCGGTTTCGCCAGTTGGTTCGGTCCGGCCAAGAGGCCCTGGCAATCACCGAGGCCCTCGGGAACGGACAGACCGACGTGAACCGGCTAACCGATCAAGTGTTCTACGCCCGGCATCCGGAGCTTAAAGGGCGCAAGGTCCGCCCCAACGAGAGTGCGCTGGCCCAGGAGTGGCTCAAGATCCGGGACGCTCTTGTGAAACCTACGATTGCGCGACTTAAAGCCACGAAACCGGCACACGCCCCCACGCCCGTAACGGCCGCTCCAGCCGTGCCTGTGGTCCTGGGGCTCGACACCTTCGGCCTTGACGGTAACAAGAACCGGGACTGGGTACGTGCCAGAACAGAGGGCCCTATCAGTTTCGCGATCTTCCGCGCGACCTGGGGTGTGTCCCCCGACACCGTGTTTCCGATCGAATGGCCGCGGATCAAGGACGCTGGCTTGGTGCGTGGCGCATTCCTTTTCCTGCGCTTTCCTCACCCCGACGTCGACAAGAAGTACGGAGTTTGTCCCGATCCGGTTGCGCAGGCCACAGCCCTCACTAAGGCCCTGCCACTCAGTATGTGCGATCAGAGTGATCTCCCCCCAACACTCGATGTCGAGTTCCCAGATGGCCGGGGCAAGACGGGTATGACCGCGAAGCAATGCCTTGAGCAGGTGCGCTCAGCCTGGAAGGCGCTCAAGAATTACTACAGGGTTGCTCCCATGATCTACACGAGCGAACGCGTGTGGCATGAAGAGCTTTCAAATCTGCCAGCACCGGACCTGACCGAGTCATCGCTCTGGCTGAAGCACTACCCGTTCAAAAAGGGGCCGGCCCGTCGTGACGCGGCAGTGACTCGGATCGCTCCCCCGGTGCCGGTTCCGTGGGGCGATCCAACGAACTGGTGGATCCACCAGTACCAGGGAGACGCCGTCGGGCTCCCCGGCTTCGCCCCTGGCAACGTGGACATGAACCGTTTTAACGCAATGGCCAAGGGCGCCGTGGGCGAGAGGGTCAAGTGGGTACAGCGTCGCCTGGGAATCGCGCAGAGCGGCACGTTCGATGACGCGACGGAAACGGCGTTGGGCGCGTTTCAGCGCAGGAATGGCCTGACGGAGATTCCGACAATCGATCTCTGGACGTTTGCTTATCTGTGCTGGGCGAACGCCTAGAAGCATGGGGCTGGGGGCGGGATCGATCTCGATAGCCTTTGCAAGCGAAATCTCAAGCAAGTACACAAACAGTTCTGATTAAGGAGATGTCGAATGGCACTCATCCCGAGGTAGAACCGAAGCAAGAGAAGAAGAACATCGCTGTCCGTCTCGATGAAGAGATTCACCGCATGTTGCAGGGCTATCCAGTTCTCATCGGAAACGCCTCTCACGAACACATCATCGTTGTTTCTCTATATCGGATATTCGTTTCTGCTCTCTGCCCTCTACATCATATTTGCCGAAGTGCGAAAGATCGGTTTTAGCAATTGGACGAAGGGGGCCAAACATCAAGGAATAGCGCCACGGAATATTCCTGGCACGGTTGGGACAGGCTATCTTGTCAGGGCGCCGGATACCCTCGCCGTCAATCACACGCTTAGGCATTACCGCCACACGCTAACCCCGAGCTGCCATCCGAACTACATGCCTGTTGAACTTCCTTCTCAGCATGGTCTGCATCCTTCTGCTGATTTTGCAAGTCCGCGGTGGCCCTTAGGTCTTCCGCTGCTTGCCCGTCTGGGTTCTGCTGCGGATTCGCCGCGGGGCCAGAGGGAATTCCATTCTTGCCCTGATTGTCCGCGAGGGTCTTCAGGCCAACGTCTATCTGTTCACGAAAGTAATTGTGCATCTCCTGGAGATCGGCGACCTGCACTCGTGGAGAGGTACCCATGTTGCAGTCGGACCTCTTGCTGCTGACGACGCTGACTCCTACAGTGTTATCTTTGCCTGGGGTGTTCTCTGTGCGCAGGAGAACATCACCCGGGGTCAGGGAACAGGCCTGACCGTCAGCCGTGACGTCGAGCTTCGTGGCGACAATGAAGACTCGGAGACTGGGATCAAGGGCCGGCGGAGCTTGATCGGTGTTGGCGGGTTGTGGCGCGGCGGTCGGAGCAGGGCTTGATGCGTTGCCGTGTGCCGCAGCGGAATGTTCCGCAGCGAGCTGCGCCTCTACTTCTTCTGCAATCATTTGCTTCACTTCGGGCGTGAGAGTAACGGAATTGTTCTGGACGGGTTGCGCGGAGGAAGATGCCTGGACATCCTCTGCTTTGCCTGCCCCGACGGCTGAGGCCGCGCCCGCCTCGTAGGCGGCACGCAGGTTTTCGGCAATCAAGTAGTCCGTCAGCCAGAAAACTGCCGAGGGGTAAACCGGGTAAGGCACAAAGTAGTATCCGTACGGCGCAAACCACGGCGCTCCATTCCAGCCCCAGGTGTAGTAGACGGGGCCGGGCCAGAGATTATAGGCCCATCTGTAAAAGGCGGGACGATAGTAATAAACCGGAACATAGTGGTAATAAACGACGCCGTGATAAGGGTCGCCACGGTAGACATTCACGTAGGTGCGTCCGCCGTAGATGTATGTGCGGCTCATATATTCATGCCCGCCGCGTTGAAACGTGTGCTCCACGTAGCCCCGTTGCGGTCCCGTGCTCACAACTCGGCTTTGGAGATGACCGCTGAGGTCGCGGTGTTCGGTAACGATGTGGCGCTGGCCCCCAGGCCCATGCATGATCGTAATGCCGCTGGCCGTTTTGATGTAGCTGATTTTACCGCGAGAGTCGAAGTGCGCCTCGGAGCCGCTCCTGGTTACGACTCTGTTGAGCTGGC
>Ga0307471_100000495_pt1 | contig 20247 bp, 18 predicted proteins | sample atmos_gasesAM3C__2_FD_204566 | JGI IMG/M metagenome (GOLD analysis project Ga0307471, IMG submission 204566) | Hardwood forest soil microbial communities from Morgan-Monroe State Forest, Indiana, United States - atmos_gasesAM3C_515 | ecosystem: Environmental > Terrestrial > Soil > Temperate...
CGGTCCAGTCGCCACTCCCATCCTGCACCAGCTCCTTGAGACGTATTTCGTTATCCGATATGCCGATGATGACTCCGAAGTTCTGTCCCAGGTAATTGCCGATCCGGACCTGGTAGATGTCCTTGTCCGTCGTGCGCACCAGCGCGAACGTCGTGCGCCCGCGCTGCATCGTTCCCACCATCTGCAGCGACTCGAGCGGGAAGGCCTCCAGCGGCTCCTTGCGGCGGTTCAGATCGGGTGCCAGGGTCCCGCCGCTCTTGACCGGTTCGATCTTGCGCGGCTTGAACGGGTCGGACAGGTCGAATGCGTTGTAGGTGAAAGGCTCGTAGGGCTTCACTTGCGGGAGCGCGTCGAGCTTCCCCCTAGCGCCCTTCCCTTGTTCCTGCATCCAGGCGCGCAAATCCTGATGGCTCTCGCCGCCGCAGCCCGCGACGAGCAGCGCGATTCCCGCGCAAGCGATCAGTCGCTGCCTCATTTCTTGCCCTTGCTCTTGGCGTCCTTCGCCTGACGCTTCTGCTTCGCGACTTCGTCCTCGTCCAGATAGCGAAACGTCTTCGCTACCGCGTCCATCGTCAGCGTCCCCTTGTCGTTCACGATGCTGAGGTCGTTCAGCGTCACGATGCGCGGCAGCTGGGCGACGTCGCTCGCGAAGGCGCCCATGTCGTGGTAGCTCCCGGTAACCTTGACGTTGATGGGAAGCTCTGCATAAAAGTCCGCCATGCGCTCCTGCGTCGCCGGCTTGAAGAGCTCGAATTGCAGCCCCCGGCCGAGTCCTGCCTGATTGATGTCCGTCAGCAACGCGTCCATCTCGGACTTGTTGGGCAACTGTTTTAGCAGCGCACCGAAGGATTGCTCGATCTCCTTGAGCTGCTGCACGTACAGCTCGAGGTTCACTGCCCGCGCCTTCTTCGAAGCGTATTCCTCCTTGAGCTTGTTCTCGTCGCCCTGTACACGATCGAACGTCTCGAGCTGATCGCGCCAGTCGAAGAGGCCGCCAAGGGCGACGATGGCAACAAAGATAAAACCCAAGACGACCACCTTCGGCAGCAGCGGCCAATTCCCGGCCTCGCGAAAATTGAGTCTCCGGAGATCGTCGAACGTCATGCCTGACCTCCCTTCGCAGGCGGGGGAGGCCCCTTGCCAGGCGGTGACTTACCGGGCGCTGCGGCGGGACGCGTATCCGGCATCTGCACGGCCCGCTTGACCTGGACCACCAGCGTGAACTCGTTCACCTTCTGCTTGTCGACCGCGACCGACTTGATCTCGACCAGCTCCGGCTGCGTCAGCCAGGGCGAGCCCTCGATATTGCGCATCAGGGTCGATACCCGTGCGTTCGACTGCGCGTACCCTGTCAGCGTGACCCGGGTGCCGTTCTGCTTCACCGACCTCAGGTAGATCCCGTCGGGAAGCTGCCGCACGAGCTGGTCGAGGAGGTGGACCGCCTCGGTGCGATTAGCCTGCAGCGTCTCGACCACCTGCTTGCGCGCGAGCAGCGCCTGAGTCTGGTCGCGCAACCGGTCGATCTCCTTGATCTGCTCGTCGAGCTTGGCAATCTCGCTCTTGAGCAAGGCATTGCGACTGTTCTGGTTTTCGATCCGTTGCGCGATGACCACGTGGCCGAGCCCGACCACCGCGAGCGCGAGAACTGCCATCCCGACCACCAGGGAGACGAACTGGCGCTGCCTCGCCTGCCGCTTCTGCTCGCGGTGCGGTAAGAGGTTGATCCGAACCATGGTTAGTTGAAGCTCCGCATGGCGAGCCCGCAGGCGATGAGCAGCAGAGGTGCGTCCGTCGCGAGCTGCCGCGGACGGATCCGATCCGACACCGCCATGTTCGCGAACGGATTGCCAACGATCGTGTTCACGCCTGCCCTTTTGCCGACCAGCTCGTCAAGACCGGGCAGCAGCGCGCACCCTCCGGCGAGTACGATCTGGTCGACCTGGCTGTAGGAGGTCGACGTGAAGAAGAACTGGAGGGCCCGCGTGATCTCGAGCGCAAGCGTTTCCATGAACGGCTGCAGGACATCGACGTCATAGTTCTCCGGGAGGCCCGCATTTCGCTTGGCTGACTCGGCTTCCTCGGGTGAAAGATTGAACGCTCGCTGGATTTCGTGAGTAAGCTGGTTCCCACCGAAAGCCTGATCCCGCGAGAAAAGGATCTGATTGTTGCGCAGGACATAGAAATGCATCACGTGCGCCCCGATGTCGACCAGCGCGATGTTCTGGTCCCGGCCGTTCGCCGGCAGCGACGGTGCGACCATCTGGAAGGCTTCCTCGGTCGCGTACGACTCGACGTCCATCACGCGCGGCTTCAGCCCCGCAGCCTCCGCAATCGCAACGCGGTCCTCGACCTTCTCCTTGCGCGACGCGGCGATCAGCACCTCGACTTCGTCGGTATTGTTCGGGGCCGGGCCGAGAATCTGGAAGTCGAGATTCACCTCGTCGAGTGCGAACGGGATGTACTGGTTTGCCTCGGCTTCGACCTGCAGTTCGAGTTCTTCCTCGGTTTGTCCCGCTGGAACGATGATCTTCTTGGTGATGACCATCGCCGCCGGCAGCGCCATCGCTACGTTTCGGTTCCGCGTGCCGAGGCGCTTGTGGCCCCGCCGCAAGGCGTCGCTGACCTGGTCGAGGTTCGCGATGTTGCCGTCGCTGACCACGTCCTTGGCGAGCGGCTCGAGTGCATAGCGTTCGAGGCGATAGGCACCCTTCCCCGTCTCCGAGAGCTCAACCAGCTTGAGCGCAGACGAACTGATATCCACGCCGATCAGCGGCGGCGCCGTCGTCTGGAGAAACGAAAAGGCGGAACCGAGTTTTTCCTTCAGCATAGGAAGGTTAGGCCAAATACATATAAACTACATTAAATGCTAGCAGCAAGTATAAACCATGGCAATTTCTTTTTTTCAAGTTTGTTCGCCCGCTAACCCTGCATATAATTGCGAGTCCCGCGCGATCCCTCAGTAAGTTTCATTCAAACATGCTAAAGCGGTGGCTCATCTATCTGGCGTCGGTTTTGTTTGGTCTGGCCCTGGTCGGAGTTTTGCTGGCAGCCTTTGTTTTTGCACTGCTTTCTCCGACTCTGCCCACGCTCGAGACCCTGACCGACTACCAGCCCAAGATCCCTCTTCGGATCCTCTCGGCCGAGGGCGAACTCCTCGGTGAATTTGGCGAAGAGCGGCGGGCGGTCGTGAAGATCCGGGACGTTCCGGAAGTCATGCGCCAAGCCATCCTCGCCGCCGAGGACGAGCGCTTCTATCAGCATGGCGGCGTCGACTACATCTCGGTATTGCGGGCGGCGCTCACCAACGTAGCGAGCGGCACACAGCAGGGGGCAGGCACCATCACGATGCAGGTCGCCCGCAACTTCTTCCTGACCCGCGAAAAGACGCTTACGAGAAAACTGCGAGAAGTCCTGCTCGCCTACAAAATCGAGGCGAATTTGAGCAAGGATGAGATTCTCGAGCTTTACGTGAACCAGATCTTCCTCGGGCAGCGCGCTTACGGGTTTGCCGCCGCTTCGCAAATTTACTTCGGCAAGCCGCTCGCGCAGATCGACGTCGCCGAGGCCGCTATGCTCGCGGGACTGCCCAAGGCCCCATCAGCCTTCAATCCGGTGGCCAACCCGAACCGGGCACGCATACGGCAGGTCTATGTGCTGCGTCGCATGCACGAGCTGCGTTTCATCACCGACGCCCAGTTGAAGCAGGCGGAAGCCAGTCCAATCGTGGTCCGGCAGACGCTTCGCGACCCCACTGCACACGCCGATCATGTGGCGGAGATGGTGCGCCAAGCGATGTTCGAGGCATACGGCGAGGAGAGCTATAGCCGCGGGCTCACTGTTTATACGACCATTCGAAAGGCCGACCAGGACGCTGCCTATGCTGCGGTGCGGCGAGGGGTGCTCGAGTACGATCGCCGGCATGGTTTCCGTGGTCCGGAGGGTTTCGTCACCCTTCCCAGCGATCCGGCCGAACTCGAACAGGTGCTCGATCGCGCCTTTGCCGAGCTTTCCGACAGCGACAACCTCGATGCAGCGGTCGTTCTCGAGGCCACGCCCGCCGAGGTGAAAGCCGTCCGGAGCGACGGTGAGACCATCAGCGTGAGCGGCGACGGACTGAAGTTCGCCTCGAGGGCCCTCTCCGACCGGGCGCCGGCGGCCAGCCGCATTCGCCGCGGCGCGGTGATCCGGGTCAGCCGGGACGACCGCGGCCGCTGGCAAATCGCCCAGCTGCCTCAGGTCGAATCGGCGATCGTTTCGGCCCGTCCCGGGGACGGTGCGATCCTTTCCCTGGTCGGCGGCTTCGATTTCGATCGCAACAAGTTCAACCATGTAACCCAGGCGCTGCGGCAGCCCGGGTCGAGCTTCAAGCCGTTCATCTATTCCGCCGCGCTGGAAAAAGGCTTCAGTCCCGCGACGGTTGTCAACGATGCACCGCTCTACTTCGATGCTTCGCAAACCGGGAGCGACCCGTGGGAGCCGAAGAATTACGACGGTAAGTTCGAAGGGCGGATGCGCCTGCGCACCGCCCTGATGAAATCGAAGAACCTGGTGACGGTTCGCGTGATGCAGGCGATCGGACCGCAATACGCGCAAGATTACATCGCGCGCTTCGGCTTCGATCCGAAGCTGCATCCCCCTTACCTGCCGATGGCGCTGGGTGCAGGCGCGGCGTCACCGTTGCAGATGGTCGCGGCGTACTCCATTTTCGCGAACGGCGGCTATCGCGTCACACCGTACCTGATCGATCGCGTCCTCGACAGCCGCGGCAACGTGCTGTCCCGAGCCCAGCCTGCCGTCGCCGGCGAAGGCGCCGAGCGCGTGATCGATCCACGCAACGCCTTCATCATGACCACCATGCTGCGCGATGTCGTGCGCGGCGGAACGGCGGCGCGGGCGATGCAGCTCGGCCGCCAGGACCTCGCCGGCAAGACCGGCACCACCAATGACTTTGTCGATGCCTGGTTCTGCGGTTTCAACGCATCGATGGTAGCCATTGCCTGGATCGGTTTCGACCAACCCAGGTCGCTTGGCTCTGGCGAGACCGGAGCCGTGGCTGCGCTTCCGATCTGGATGAACTTCATGGGCAAGACGCTCAAGGGCGTTCCGGAGCGGCCGCTGCAGCAACCCGACGGCATCCTCGTCGTCCGCATCAATCCCGAAACCGGTTACCGCGAGGCGGATGATCGCGGCGGGCTGCCCGAGTATTTCTATTCCGAGTTTCCGCCAAGCCGAGGCGACGAGACCTTTGTCCCCGGATCGGGCCGCACGCCGGGCGAGATTCGGAACCAGATTTTCTAGGCATGGACCATCCCGACTCGACGCGGGCACAACGCAATCGCTCGCGCATCGCTCAGACCACCGCAAGACTGATCGCCGAGCACGGCCTGACCGACTGGAATGCGGCCAAGCGAAAGGCCTGCCGCGAGTTGGGGCTCCCTCATCGTGAAGCGCTACCCGACAACGAGGAGGTCGAACAAGCGTTGCGTGATTACAACAGCCTGTTCCAGTTCGATGAGCAGCCGGCGTGGCTGCGCCTGCAACGGCTTGAGGCGTTGCGGTGGATGGAACGCCTGTCGCAGTGGAACCCGGTGCTCACCGGCGCGGTTGCGGCCGGCTGGGCGACTGCGCACAGCGAAGTACGCCTCGAGCTCGAAGCCGAAGACGCCAAATCGGTCGAGCTGTCGTTGATCAACGCAGGGGTCGAATATACCTTCGCCCCGGCGCCCCCTGGCGGCAGCCCCCAAGTCCAGCTTCGAGTCGAGGGGCCGCAGGCAACACTACGCCTGGTGATCGTTTCGCCGCTGGAGCGCAGAAACCGGCCCCGGCGCGGAAGAAACCACGAGGCCGACGACCGCCTCGGCATGGCGCAGCTCAAGGCTTTGCTCGATGCCGAGGGCGAAGCGTAGCTTTCGGGACCCTCAATCCCCAAGCCAAGCAGCAGCGGCGAGCGCGAAATACGTGAGGATTGCGTCAGCACCCGCGCGCTTGAAGGCAAGGAGCGTCTCCATCACACAGGCGCGCTCGTCGAGCCAGCCGTTTTGTGCGGCGGCCTTGAGCATCGCGTATTCGCCGCTCACCTGGTAGACGGCGGTTGGGACGCCGAAGGTTTCTTTCACCCGCCGAACAACGTCAAGATAGGGCAGCCCAGGCTTGACCATCACCATGTCCGCGCCTTCCTGAAGGTCGAGATAAACCTCCCACAGCGCTTCGTCGGAATTACCCGGGTCCATCTGGTAGGTGTACTTGTCGCCTCCGCCCAGATTGGCCGACGACCCCACCGCGTCGCGAAAGGGTCCGTAGAAATTCGAGGCGTACTTGGCCGAGTAGGCGAGGATCCTCGTCCGCTCCAGTTTGGCTTCGTCGAGTGCCGTGCGCAGGGCTCCCACGCGGCCGTCCATCATGTCCGACGGAGCCACCACGTCCGCGCCTGCTTCGGCGTGGGAAACCGCCTGCCGGGTGAGCGCGGCCACGGTAATGTCGTTCGCGACATACCCACTCTCGTCGAGGAGCCCATCCTGCCCGTGGCTCGTATAGGGATCCAGCGCGACGTCCGTGATGATGCCGAGCGTCGGAAAGCGCGTCTTCAACGCGCGCACGGCTCGTGGTACCAAACCCTCGGGATTCCAGGCCTCGGCCGCATCGAGCGACTTGGCTTTTGCGGGAATCACGGGAAAGAGCGCCATCGCTGGCACGCCGAGTTCGACGCAGCGCTCGGCGTCCTTGAATAGCAGATCAATGCTCTTCCGCGATACGCCGGGAAGCGACGGCACCGCTTCCTCGCTTGCCCTTCCGTCATGAACGAACACGGGAAGGATCAGATCCGCGGCCTGCAGGGCGTGCTCGCGCATCAGCTTTCGCGAGAACGCGTCGCGGCGCATGCGGCGCGGTCGTCGTTGTGGAAATTTCCCCGCAAAGCGCATGGTCAATGGTGGAACGTCTCGAATGATGTGCCGCGCCGCGGACCGGACGCGATATCGGCGCATCCTAGCCTGCGCGCGCTCCGAGCGGCAAGCGCGCACTCGTCTAGGCGCGCGCCATTCACAGCCTTACCCATGCTGCCTGCGCGGCGAATCGAAGGATCGGCACGCGGAATCCTTCTTTTGGAACTCTGTTTGCACCGCATGGTCTGAATCTGCGGACGGTTGTAACGTCTCCCGCTTTCCTCCCTGAGCGGGTGCCCTACGGTTGTGAATTTTCACCGATCGCAGGGCGTTTTCGGCCCCGTGTCACTCCCCTTGATGCCGGGGCCTTTCTTTTTGCGCTTCCGGAACGCGAAGGCGCGGAGCGAGCCAGGCAATGACGGCCGTTTCCGCCTCCGCGATTCCAATCCTGTGCTCGGCCGAGAAGAGTTGCGCTGCGAGCCGAACAAGATGCACGGAATAGTCCGCAGCAAGCGCATCACGTGTTCGAGCGAGGGCAAGCGCTCGCTCGCGAACGTTCAACTTGTCGGCCTTGGCGAGAAGAACCCGCACCGGACGACCCGAAGGGAGAAACCAGTCGAGCATTTGCCGATCGAGCAAAGTCATCGGGCGGCGACAATCCATCACGAGCACGAGCCCGGCCAGCGCAGGCCGTGTGGCCAGATAGCGCGACAGAAAGCTCTGCCAGCGGCGGCGCACCGCCTCGGGAACGGCCGCATATCCGTACCCAGGCAGATCCGCGAGCAGAGCGCCCGAACGCAGCTCAAAGAAATTGATGTGCTGGGTTCGCCCAGGTGTCTTGCTGACGTAAGCGAGCCGGGTATGACCGGCAAGCGCATTGATCGCTGACGACTTGCCGGCGTTCGAGCGTCCGGCGAATGCGACCTCCGGAGCCCCGCCACCGGGGAGCTGTCGCCACTCCGCCGCCGTGGTGAGAAACCTCGCCCCTGCAAAGGGATGGACCAACGATCCTTCGCCCGCCGACTCGCGTGGGAAAGGCTGATCTGCGCCAGGGCGCGGCTTTTCGGTAGAATGCACAGCCTGCTTTTCGACGCCCATCACGCCATGTCGCGGATGGGCGCGTCCAGGGAGAACGCCCCGATGCGAAACGTGTTGTTGCCCTTCGCCGTGTCGATTGCCGCTTGCGTTGCGGCTACAGCTTCGGCTCAGGCCGAGTCTGGCAAACCCGACCTCGCCAAGGCGCAGCAAACCGTCACGACGGTCTGCGCGGCCTGCCACGGAGCCGACGGCAACAGCCCGAGCCCCGCCAATCCCACGCTCGCCGGTCAGGGCGCCGAGTATCTTACCCTGCAATTGATGCACTTCAAGGACGGCGTTCGCAGCAACGCGATCATGGCCGGGATGGCGAGCAATCTTTCTCCCGAAGACATGCGCGCGCTCGGCCTGTATTTCTCACAGCAGAAGCCGAAAGGTATCGCTGCCAAAGATCCTGCCCTCGTGACCTTGGGGCAGAAGCTCTACCGCGGAGGCAACAGCGCGACCGGAGTCCCGGCATGCGCGGCGTGCCACACGCCGACTGGCGCGGGCATTCCCGCTCGCTACCCCCGGCTCTCGGGGCAGTACGCCGACTACACCTACGCTCAGCTCAAGGCGTTCAAGGCGGGCGAGCGCGGCATGGACAAGGAGGGCAAGGACGCCAATGGCCGGGTGATGGCGCAGGTCGCCGGCAAGATGTCCGACCAGGAGATGCGCGCCGTCGCCGAATACGCGGCCGGCCTGCATTAAGCGTTCTCTGCACGCCGACCAGGTAAAGATGCCGTGTTAACCGGCGCGAAGCGCCGTGTTCAACGCGGCATCACTAACTGTCCGGTGAACACATCACTGTGGCATTGGGCGCTGTTCCATACCCTTCCTCGATCCAGTCTCCTGCAGTGACCGGACAGTTCTCAGGTTCGGTGACGCTGGGGCTCAACCCGTAGTAGAGGCAATTCCGCAGATCGGCTTCGGCAGTGTAACGGTGATGCAGTTGATTCGCATTTTTGAGAAAACGATAGACCGCGTGAGTGCTGGCAGGACATGCGCCCGTGTTCTTGTTGGGCAAGGCGATGTAGAACGCGGTCGGCGTCTCGTCGAACCACTGCCCGGAGAATCGGGCCTGAACTTGCGCGCACTCGTTCGGGTCGGCTGAATAGAAGTGCGAATTGCCGAACTGGGGCAGCACGTAGAAGCGGCATACCGGAGTGGCGCCAGGAGGGGCGAGGGCAGCGTCGGTGTAGACGAGAAAGCGCAACCCCGTGCGCACCCAGCCCGGGTGCACGCCTGTGTCGAGGTCGTTGATCTCGGTCGCGTTCGCCGTCATGAAATAGTCGTCTAGGCCCGAGTGATAGAACTCGACCACCGCGGCCTTGCCCGGGTTCGCCGCATTCGGATCCAGGTATTGCGCCAGCAGCGGCATGGCGAGATCGAGTCGCGAGTAATAGTCGGCGCTTTGTGGCGTTCGGCACGACGAGCTTCCGGCAAACAGCGTGCCGCGCAGCTCGAAGACGCCGCTCGCCGACGCCGTGAGCAGCGCCGATCCGCTGCTGCCCGCCTCGGTTGCACCCAGGGTGTAGGGCTCGGCGACGTTGTAGGTGCCGCTCGCGATCGTCGTGAGCGCGGTCCCAGCCGCGACCGCCTGGCTGAATTTTTTCAGGTCTCCTTCCGGATGATGCATGACGCTCAGCTGCACGCCCGCAGTGATCGGGGTTGAATTCCATGCCGAAAGAGTCGTACCTCCCGGCGGCGGATGATCGAGCCGCAGGAGCGCCCAGTCGTAGTCGTCGCTTCGCGCGAGCAGCGTCGCGCCGCCGGGCATCGTGGCATACGGCGGAACGGTGCGATTGCCGCAGGCAACCGCGTCGAAGAACCAGTATGTCTGCAGCGTGCTTGCGGCTTCCTGCGAATCGATGCAATGGCTGGCCGTGAGGAAGTAAGGCGTGTTCGATGACGCGGTATCGTTGACGAGCGTACCGGTGCACAGGAAGCTGTCTCCGCCTATCGAGAAGTACATCTTGGCCACCGCTTTCGCCTGGGCAGTGATCGCGGGGGTAGCGACGCAGGCAATGTCTCGCTCGCAACTCGCGGCCTGCCCGATCTCGTCGACCGGTTCCGCGCGTGGCTCCACGCCGGACGCAACCAGATGCGAGATCTGCGGGATGGCGAGCGTGACGACGCTGGGGCTCACGCCCTGTGGAAGAAAGATTTCCAGCACCGCGGTATCGCCGTCGAGGATGGGCGACCAGTAGCGCCTCCCTCGCGGCAGTTCGCTGGCAAGGAAAGGGCCATAGACCCGCTGCGGGGCTCCCGATCCGGCGAAGCGGACCGCGACTCGTGCGTCGGCCGATTCCAGATTGATCCCCAGCCGGATAGAACTTGCGGTTGGCGATTGAATCTCGATTCGAGCGGCGGTGCCGCCCGAGACCGATTGCCACGGCAACGCGGCGAGCGGAAGCGCTCGATCGCCCGCGGGGCCGGGACGTGCAAACCCGATCTTCAGTCGGCGTGCCTTGATGGTCACGCCGGGCTTCGACGCCGCGGAGGACTGCAGACTCGCCAGCTCGACCGTCGAGGGTGCTTGCAGCGTCAGCGTGTAACGAGGCGCCGCATCAGAGGTCAGAAACGCCGCGGCGGTCTCAGCCCGCGCCGACAGTGGCGGCCGGTAGACGGCCGCGGGCGCCGTCGTTGCAGCGTTCGCTGCGGCGGCCGCCAATGCACAAACCAATCCCGTCGCCAACCGTTTCAACATCGAGCACGCCCCAAAGCAGGAATAGACGGCACCGAGCCGACTGCGACCATCGAGGCGAACGCATTGTTCCCCCGATGCTGCGCCATCTGACGATCGGCGGTGGATTTGTCGTCGCATGGCGACTGACAGGCTCCCTCTAAGCGCCGCTTGTGAGGCATCGCGCGAGCATCTCCCGCCAGTCGGAAAGCGAGACTCCGAAAACGTGCTCGAGCTTCTCGGTCGCAAGCACGGTGTAAGGAGGTCGGCGCGCTGCGGTCGGATATTCCGCGGTCGTGATCGGCAGCACCCGAGGCTTCTCGACTGGCCCGACGATCGCACGCGCGAACTCGAACCAGCTCGTGCTTCCGCGCGCGCTCAGATGATAGAGCCCAGCGCGCTCGGCGAGGATGTCCAGTCCCCGACTGACGAGCATTGCGGTCGCGTCGGCGAGCGCGCGGCTCCAGTTCGGAACGCCCAGCTGATCGGCAACGATTCGCAACTCGTCGCGCTCGGCGGCCAGACGGCGAATCGTCAGCAGAAAGTTGTGGCCGCGCAACCCGTAGACCCAGCTTGTGCGGAGGACGAGGTATCGGCAGCCGCTCGCGACGATCGCCTGCTCGCCGCGCAGCTTGCTTGCACCGTAAACGCCGAGCGGGTTGGTCGGCGCATCTTCCGGATAGGGCGTGGCGGCAGCTCCGTCGAAAACGTAGTCGGTCGAATAGTGAATGAGAAGAGCGTCGAGCCTCTTCGCTTCTTCGGCGAGGATCGCCGGGGCGCGGGCGTTGATCGCTTCGGCCCGTTCGGCCTCGCGCTCGGCCTGATCGACGGCGGTGTAAGCGGCCGCGTTCACGACAAGCGCCGGCCGCAACGCGCGCAGCGTCTCGCGGATCGCATCGGGCTCGCCGAGATCGAGTTGCGCGCGGTCGAGCGGCGTGACTTCGCCGTACGCCGGAAGCAACCGCGCCAGTTCGAAACCGAGCTGACCACGCGCCCCGATGACGAGGATCGTGGGCCGGGTCATCATGCTAAGGGTAGAGGTCGGCCGAGGCGAGCGGACTTCCAGCCGCGTCTTTCGCGGCCAGTGTCGGCGCGCCAGTCAGCGGCCAGTCGATCCCGAGCGCCGGGTCGTTCCACAGCAATGTTCGCTCGTGCTCCGGGTACCAGTAGTCGGTCGTCTTGTAGAGAAACTCCGCGGCCTCGGAAACGACCAGGAACCCGTGCGCGAACCCGGGCGGGATCCACAGCATCGATTTTTTCTCTGCGGAGAGCATCACGCCTACCCACTTCCCGAACGTCGGCGAGCTGCGACGAATGTCGACGGCAACGTCGAACACTTCCCCGGAAGACACGCGGACGAGCTTGCCCTGCGCGTGCTCGATCTGGTAGTGCAACCCGCGCAGCACGTTGCAGACCGATCGCGAGTGATTGTCCTGCACGAACTGGGCCTCGAGCCCGGCGTCGGCGAAGGCGCGGCGGTTCCAGCTCTCGAAGAAGAAGCCGCGCTCGTCGCCGAATACGCGCGGCTCGATCAGCAGCACGTCCGGCAGGGCAGTCGGCGTAACCCTCACGTCAGCGGATGAGCGGGTCGCGCAGCACGTCCAGCAGGTAACGCCCGTAGCCGTTCTTCATCGACTGGCCGAGCTTCTCCAAAGCGGCGGCATCGATGTAGCCCAGCCGATAGGCGATCTCCTCGGGGCAGGCGATCTTCAATCCCTGCCGCCGCTCGATCGTCTCGATGTACTGCGCGGCGGCAAGCAGCGACTCGTGCGTCCCGGTGTCGAGCCATGCCATGCCGCGGCCCATCAGCTCGACCGAGAGCTCGCCGCGTTCGAGGTAGGTCCGATTAACGTCGGTGATCTCGAGCTCGCCGCGTTGCGAAGGCTTGAGCCTCGCCGCGATCTCGAGAACGGCATTGTCGTAGAAGTAGAGTCCGGTGACCGCGTAGCGCGATCTCGGCTGCGCGGGCTTTTCCTCCAGGCTCAGCACCCGTCCCGCGGAGTCGAACTCCGCCACGCCGTAGCGCTCGGGATCGGCGACCGGATAGGCGAACACTGTCGCCCCATGCTCGCGTTCGTTGGCGCGCCGGAGCAAGGGCTGTAACTCGTGTCCGTAGAAGACGTTGTCGCCGAGGACCAGCGCGCAGCGATCGGACTCGACGAACGAGCGGCCGATGATAAAGGCCTGCGCCAGTCCTTCCGGCCGCGGCTGCACCGCGTAGGAAAGCCGGATCCCCCAGCGAGAGCCATCGCCCAGGAGCTGCGCGAAGCGCGGCGTGTCCTCCGGCGTGGAGATGAGGAGAATGTCGCGAATCCCCGCCAGCAGCAGCGTCGAGAGCGGGTAGTAGATCATCGGCTTGTCGTAGACCGGCAGGAGCTGCTTGGAGATGACCTGGGTCACCGGGTAGAGCCGTGTGCCGGAGCCGCCGGCCAGGATGATTCCCTTGCGCGCGTTCACGCTGCGACCTCGGCGTACTGCAGGGAAATCCATTTCTGATATTCCTTGCTCGTGACCGCGGCGAGCCAGGCGTCGTTGCCGAGATACCAGCCCACGGTGCGCGCGAGTCCCGACTCGAAAGTTTCGCGCGGCCGCCATCCCAGCTCGCGCCGGATCTTCGACGCATCGATCGCGTAGCGGCGGTCGTGTCCCGGCCGGTCTTTCACGAATGCGATCTGGCTTGCGTAGTCGCGACCGGGCCGCAACTCGCCGAGAGTGCTGCACAAAGCTCGCACCACCTCGAGGTTCGTTTTCTCGGCACCTGCGCCGATGTTATAGGTTTCGCCCGGCCGGCCACGCTCGAGCACCGCGCGGACCGCCGCGCAGTGGTCCTCCACATAGAGCCAATCGCGGATGTTCTGCCCGTCGCCGTAGACCGGCAGCGCCTTGGCGGCGAGCGCGTTGTGGATCACGAGCGGGATCAGCTTCTCCGGAAACTGGCGCGGTCCGTAATTGTTCGAACAGTTGGTGGTGAGCGTCGGCAAGCCGTACGTGTGCCGATACGCGCGCACGAGATGGTCGGCCCCGGCCTTGGACGCGGCGTACGGACTGTTGGGCGCATACGGACTCGACTCGGTAAACGGTTCATCGGCAGGACCGAGTGACCCGTAGACCTCGTCGGTGGACACGTGCAGGAAACGAAAGCGCAACTGCTCCGGCTTGGCGAGCCGATTCCAGTAGTCTCGCACCGCCTCGAGCAGCACGAGGGTTCCCACGACGTTGGTGGCGATGAAGTCGGCCGGACCGTGAATCGAGCGATCGACGTGGCTTTCCGCGGCGAAATTTAGGACTGCCCGCGGCGCGTGCTGGACGAGCAGAGCATCGACTTGCGCGCGCTCGCCGATGTCACCGCGAACGAAGACATGCCGCGGATCGTTCTTCAGCGCGACGAGATTGCCGAGATTGCCGGCGTAGGTGAGCTTGTCGAGATTGACGATCGGCTCGTCGCTCGCAGCGCACCAGTCGAGAATGAAATTAGCGCCGATGAAGCCCGCGCCGCCGGTGACCAGAAGCATGGTGAGTCTCTACCTAATGGGCGCGCATTTTATCATGCATGCCCTTCTCATCGAGACGCACTAATCGCGACTAACAATAGAAGCCGCGATACCAGTCGACGAACTTGGCCAGGCCGATTGCGAGCGGTGTAGACGGCGCAAAGCCGGTCGCCGCCCCGAGACGCTCGATCGATGCGTAGGTCTCCGGCACGTCGCCCGGTTGCATCGGAAGGTACTCCTTCACCGCCTTGCGTCCGAGCAGGCGCTCGAGCTCGGCAATGAATGTCTCCAGTTCCACCGCTTCGTGATTGCCTATGTTGTAGATCGCTTGCGGAGCGCTCGACGCGTCTGCGGACGGCGGCTGGCGCAGGACGCGAACCACGCCTTCGACGATGTCGTCCACGTAAGTGAAGTCGCGCCGCATGCGGCCGTGGTTGAACACCTTGATCGGCTCACCCGCGAGGATCGCGCGCGTGAAGATCATCGGCGACATGTCCGGCCTGCCCCACGGGCCGTACACGGTGAAAAAGCGAAGGCCCGTGGCGGGAAGGCGGTACAGGTGCGCGTAGCTCGCCGCCATCAGCTCGTTGGCGCGCTTGGTCGCCGCGTAGAGGCTTACCGGCTGGTCGACCCGCTGGTCCTCCGAGAAGGGGAGCGTATGGTTTGCGCCATATACGCTGGAGCTGGAGGCATAGACGAGGTGCGCGACGCTCGCGTGACGGCAGCCCTCGAGCACGATACCGAAGGCGTCGATATTGTTGCGCAGATACGCGCCCGGATTGACGAGCGAGTAGCGAACGCCCGGTTGTGCGGCGAGATGCGCGACGTGTGTGTAGCCCCCGTCGCGAAAATGCGCCATCGCCGCCTCCGCGTCGGCGAGGTCGAGCGTTTCGCACGCAACTCCCGCCGCCGCGAGCCGCGCCGCTCGCGCGCGCTTGAGCTCAACGTCGTAATACGGATCGAAATCGTCGACGCCTGCAACCTCGACGCCGTCGCGCCTGAGCCGCTCGGCGAGATGCATGCCGATAAACCCCGCTGCGCCGGTGACCAGTACCTTCATGAGGCTATCGCGAGCGCTCCGCCTGTTCGAGGGCGCGCAGCTTTGCGTATTTGCAGAAGCTGTTGAAGCAGCCGATCGCGATGTGGACGAGCCCGGCGGTACCGTCGAGGAAACCGGCGCGAAGGAGATAGAACCGGGCGAAGCGCGCGAGCGGCGAGATGACCAGGCGCACGAAGGAGAAGCGTTCGCCACGCGCGTGCATCGCTTCGGCCTGCAGCGTCGTGTAACGGTTCTGCTTGGCAAGGTAGGCGTCGAGCGACTCGCCGGAAGCATGCAGCAGATCGCCGTCGAGACGGCCGACGCTGCCGTCGGCCAGAACGTGCTCGTGCACGGCATCGTCGCTCCAGCGCGCCCGGCGTCGATCGAACAAGCGCAGGCTCCAGTCCGGGTAGCCTTCGCCGTGCGCGAGCCAGCGTCCGAGGAATCGATTGCGACGCGCCATCGCGTAAGCCACGTGGTTGGCGTGCGTCGCCATCGCCTCGCGCAGCGACCGCTCGAGCTCGCTCGAGACTCGCTCGTCGGCATCGAGGCACAGTACCCAGTCGTGCGCGGCTTGCGTCACTGCGAAATTTTTCTGCGGTCCGAAACCGAGCCACTCGTGTGTCACCACGCGCGCGCCCATGCGCCGCGCGATTTCTACGGTATCATCGCGGCTGCCGGAATCGACGACGATCGCTTCGGCGGCAAACGCAGCCGAGGCGAGACAAGCCTCAAGCTGTGGCCCGGCGTCGCGGGTGATCACCACGAGCGTGAGCGGAAGCGGCGGGAGCGGCTCGGGCATCGCGTCAAACGTGGGAGCGCACGGCGATCATTCTTGCTCTCAAGTCGGCGCCGGAAGGCGACGCTCATTCTACGTCCAAAAGAGCGTTTGAAACCACTGCGCGTGGCACGCACGCTTCATTGACTGAAGCATGAGTCGAATCCTGATCATCCGGCCCTCTTCGCTCGGCGACATCGTTCACGCGATGCCGATCGTGCATGACCTGCACCGGGATCGTCCCGGCGTGGAGATTGACTGGGTCGTCGAGGAGCCGTTCACCGAGCTGGTCGCGATGCATCGCGGCGTGCGGCGCGTGATTCCGGTCGCGCTGCGGCGATGGCGCCGCGGCGTGCTGGCGCGCTCGACCTGGCTCGAGTTACGGCGTTTCCGACGCGAGCTCGCGCACGAGCGCTACGACGCCGTGATCGACCTGCAGGAGCAGGTCAAAGGTGCGTTGATCGCGTGGGCCGCGCGCGGACCCGTGCATGGCCCGGACCGCGCCAGCGTGCGCGAGGGCGCCGCCGCCCTCTTCTATCGCCATCGTTACCGAATCAATCCGCAGCAGCACCTGATCGACCGCTGTCGCCAGCTCGCCGGCAAAGCGCTCGGTTACGCGCCCGCCGGGCCGCCGCGCTTCGAGCTTCGCGTCCCCGAGCTCGCCGATGCGCCGCGCCGCCCCTATGCGGTATTCGTGCACGCGACGAGCCGCGCAGACAAGCTCTGGCCCGAGCCGCACTGGCGAGTGCTGCTCGAGCATGTCGCGCGCGGCGGTATGTCGATCGTACTGCCGTGGGGCGATGCGGAAGAAGCCGCCCGCAGCGGGGGCCTCGCCCGCGACGTGCGCGAGGCGATCGTGCCGGCGCGCCGCGAGCTTCCGCAAATGGCTGCCTTGCTCGCCGGGGCGACGCTCGTCGTCGGCGTGGACACGGGTCTCACGCATCTCGCGGCAGCGCTGGGCACGCCCACCGTCGCGCTGTTCACGGCAACCGATCCGAGGCTCGCTGGCGTCGCCATCGACGGCACGCATGCGCGCGACCTGGGAGACGCGAACGCGTCTATCGGGCCGGGCGAGGTCATCGTCGCCGCGGAAACGCTTCTCGCCGGGAAGGGCGCTGGCTGATGCCGCCGGCGCGCGCGCTCTACACGCTGCTCGGTTTCTCGGCGCTGCCGTGGCTGCCGCTTCGACTGTGGTGGCGCGGACGCCGCGAGCCCGGGTACCGGGCTCACATTGGCGAGCGCTTCGGCCGTTACGTTGGACCCGGGCGTGAGGCGAATGCCGGACCGCTCTTCTGGCTGCACGCGGTATCGGTCGGCGAGACACGGGCGGCTGCGCCGCTCGTGCAGCGCCTGTGTCGAACTTATCCGTGGGCTTCGATCCTGATGACGCACATGACCGCGACTGGACGCGAGACCGGGCGCGCGCTCTTTGGCGACCAGATCCTGCAGGCTTGGCTCCCGTACGATCTTCCGTTCGCGGTGCGCACCTTCTACGCGCATTTTCGTCCGGCCGCCGGCTTCCTGCTCGAAACCGAGCTCTGGCCCAATCTGATCGCAGCGGCGCGCGCCACCGGCGTCCCTCTGTATCTCGTCAACGCCCGCCTTTCCGAGCGTTCGGCGCGAGGCTATGCGCGCTTCTCCGCCCTTACGCGACCGATGCTCAGCGCGCTCGCCGGTGTAGCGGCGCAGTCCGATGCCGACGCGACTCGGCTGGCCTCGCTCGGCGCGCAGCAACCCGTCGTCACCGGCAACCTCAAGTTCGATGTGACGGTGCCGCCCGAAGCTCGCGAATTCGCCGCGGGGCTGCGTCGGTGGTTCGGGCCGGGACGTCGCGTATGGGTCGCCGGCAGCACGCGAGACGGCGAAGAGGCGCTCATCCTCGACGCGCTCGCACGCCATCCTCTGCCGAAGGAGGTTCTCACCGTCATCGTGCCGCGGCATCCGCAACGCTTCGCCGCAGTGGCGGATCTCCTTCGCGAGCGCGCGATCGCGTTCGCCCGCCGAAGCGACGGGACCACCGCCGATGTCACCGAAGATACTGGCGTCGTGCTCGGCGATTCGATGGGAGAGATGCTCGCCTACTACGCGGCCGCGGACCTCGCATTCGTCGGCGGAAGCCTCCTGCCGCTGGGCGGCCAGAATCTGATCGAGCCGCTCGCGGTCGGCACGCCGGTGCTCTTCGGTCCGCACACGTTCAATTTCGCCGAGGCCAGCGCCGGGGCCATCGCCGCGGGCGCCGCGCAGCGCGTCGACGATGCCGATGCGCTGATCGCTGCCGTGCGCACGCTCCTCGACGATGGTCTCCGACGCGAGGCGATGCGCCGCGCAGGGGTCGGGTTTCACGCCCTGCACGCGGGCGCGGCGGACCGGCTGTGGGACTGGCTCGCGCCCCGCCTGCCGAAGCCGCAATAACCGTCAACCGCTCAGGTTGCGATTGATCAGCTCGAGGTCGGATTCGGTGAGCGTACCGACGGCCTGCTTGAGCCTCAGCCCGCTGATCACGAAGTTGTAGTAAGCCTGGGCGAGGTTGAAGCGCGTCTGGTAGACCTGCTGTTGCTGGTTCAGCACGTCGAGATTGGTCCGCACCCCGACCTCCAGCCCGACCTTGGTCGAGTCGTACGAAACCTGCGCCGAGGTGAGCGCCTGCTCGAGCGCCTTGATCTGCGCGAACCCGCTGGTGACTCCCGTGAAAGCCGTTTGCGTCGAGAGTTGCGCAGCCCGCCGCGCCGCCTCGAGGTTCTGACGGGTCGCTTCGAGGTTGGCCACGGCCTGACGCACCTTGGAATCGATGGATCCGCCGAGGTAGAGCGGAACGTTGAGCTGTACCCCAATGACTCCAAGCCGGGAGTCGTATGCAGCGGGGGACGAGAGCGACACCGACGCCGACGCGCCGGCGTAACCCTGGTTGAAGCTCGCGACCAGATCGAGTGTCGGGTAATGCCCCGCGCGCTGGCGATCAACCTCGAGCACCGCGATGTCGTAATTCGACTGGGCGACTCGCACTTGCAGATTGTCGCGCAGCCCCATTTCGATCCAGGCGTCGAGCACATTGGGCGAGGGTAGTTGCGGCTCGAACCTGTTGCCGAAGCGCTTCAGCTCCTTGGGCTCCCGGCCGATGATGGCGCGCAGGGCTGCGATCTTGTTGTCGAGATCGTTCTGCACTGACAATTCCTGTGCCACGATCTGGTCGAATTTGGCCTGCGCGTCGTTGGTGTCCGTGATGGTGGCCGTGCCCACCTCGAAGTTGCGCTTCGCCTGCGCGAGGTTCTCGCTCACCGCGCGCTTCTGACTCTCGGTCAGCTCGATGGTGAAGCTCGCCAGCAGCACGTCGAAATACGCCTGCGCGACGCGCACGATCAGGTCCTGCTGCGCCGAGGTGAGGACGTAGTCGCTCTGGCCCACCTGCTGCTTCGCCTGATCGTAGGCGACGAGGTTCTGCTTGCGGAAAAGGGGCTGGGTGGCCGACACCGTGTAGTTGTATTGCGGAAACGTCGTGCTGAACGAAAGGCTCGGATCGGTGTGGAGCTTCTCGTAGAAATTCTGGCGTTCGGCGTTGCCCTGCAAAGTGACTGCGGGCAGCAGGTTCGCGCGGGCCTGCGGCACGACTTCCTGCGTCGCAAGCCAGCTGGAGCGCGCCGACGCGAGCGTGGGATCGCTGCTCACCGCATCGCGGTAGATCTGCAGGAGATCTTCGGCGGCCGCGGAAGGCAGCACGGCGCCGATCGCCATACCCAGCGCGATCAAGAGGGCTCGTTTCATCAGAAGACGAATCGCTCGGGTTGCGGTGCGTTGCGAAGCGGGGTGAGGACGGTCTCGAACAGATCCTCGCTCGCGACGGCGTCCGGAGCGGTCCAGCGCAGCAATCGCGCCGTCATCACCGGCGGGTCGCCGACGACGGCGAAGAGCCGCCCTCCGGGCTTGAGCTGCCTGAGCCACGAATCCAGCAGAACAGGAGTCGAACCGGTGAGCACGATCGCGTCGTAGACGACATTGCGCCAGCCGCACGCGCCGTCGCCACGCTCGACCTCGATGTTGTCGAACCCGCCGACGAGTTTCTCCTCCGCCGCGGCGAACAGGCGTTCGTTGATTTCGACGCTCGAGACTTCGGCGCAACTCCGCGCGAGGAGCGCCGTCAGATACCCGCTGCCGGTTCCGATCTCCAGCGCCGTCTCATGGGGCTTGAGCTCCAGCTCCTGCAACACCCGCGCCTCCATCTTCGGCGTCCACATCCGCTCGCCGTCGCCGAGCGGGATCTCCAGATCCGCGAAAGCGAGCGCGCGATACTCGGGCGGAACGAA
>Ga0307471_100000496_pt1 | contig 20242 bp, 10 predicted proteins | sample atmos_gasesAM3C__2_FD_204566 | JGI IMG/M metagenome (GOLD analysis project Ga0307471, IMG submission 204566) | Hardwood forest soil microbial communities from Morgan-Monroe State Forest, Indiana, United States - atmos_gasesAM3C_515 | ecosystem: Environmental > Terrestrial > Soil > Temperate...
GCGGGATGGGCTGTACTATTTCAGCCACCGGATTCGCTGGAGAATTAACACCCGGAACCGGGCATCCTCGACGCAATGGTCACGGCGTGGCTCATTTTTCCCCTCTAGCGACAAGAAACCACCCCAACCAGTGTTCCAGCGGCCGCAGAAACCTAAATTCGAATTTTTCAAGCGAGATCCGCGCCGGGGCAAAAAGACGGCGCAGTTTTCGTCCGGAGTAGAGGTCGATGTGCACCGGCTCCCGGCTGTTTTCGATCCAGAGTTTCCAATTCGAGCCATGTTTCAACATGAGGAGGGGAAGCCAGTATGACCAAAGGGCGTAGACATGCACATTGAATCGCCCACCAGGACGCAAGACCCTGAAAATCTCTTCTACCATCCGGCGGGGTTGATCGAGGTGATGTAGCACACCGTGGGAATACACATAGTCGAAGCTTTTGTCTGGGCAGGGGATATTTGCGCCATCTCCAGGCAAAACTTGGGCCAGGTTTCCGACTCGTTCACGCGCCAAGCGGATATGCTCTGGCGTTATGTCAATCCCAACAGCGTTGGCGCCATGTTTGGCGAATTGAAGCAGGTCGCAGCCAGTACCACACCCAATTTCAAGGACGCGTTCGCCAGGGTGATTGCGAAATTCCGCTACCTCATACAGCCACGGGTAGCGCGAGTATCGTGCGGATTCTTCCTGATACAGCGGTGTTTCATTCCAATGCCGCTGTGCGAGTGCACTGGCAGTAGACACAGGGACGAAGTTATGGTGGCCGGAATTAGTCATGATTTGCTCTTTCTGCATAACAAAGTCTATTCCCGAAGGCCGGGCATGATTGCCCTACGCGAAATTAGCAGGGCTCTCAGGGATTTCGTCAACAATGTGAATGAACATTTTGGAACTTACGTAGTGGCGCTGGGCCTTCGGAACGTCATTGCTTTCGAATCGAACTCTAGGCCGCATGAGCGTCTCAGGTGCTTTGCGGTGCAGGCGAGCATCGCACCCAAACAACATATTTTTGAGCGGACGCACCCCGTTTCACCCGTTTGACGGAATGAACTTGCGCAGGACAATGCGAGCGCTGGTGTCTATTACAGGATCGATCAGAATTGCATTCCTTGGAACAGCGCCTTCTCCTAAATTCTGATCCCACCGTTCAGAATGCCTTCAACACGGCGCTTCTGGTCGAACCCACCACCAGCGGGCCAACATAGATGGTCGAGTTCCACGGCGCGTGCATACGATAGTTGGGTACCGTCAGCGATGTATAGCTAGGGTTCACATACCCCTTCTGGCGCGTGAAGAGCGTCGGAATCTTCCGGTTCGAGTAGTAAGGGGCGCTGAAGTTGTCCAGATACCACTCCACGATCCCACCTTTGGGATCCCACTTGATATGCAGGAGCATCTCGTACCAGTGGTCCCACTGGAGTGGAGGGCCATCAACCCACACGATGGTCGGAGCGCAATCGTTACCGCCCATAATCCGCATTGCCACGCGCACATTCTTCGTCCCCACGACACCGCTCTGCACAATATCGTCGGTCTTCACGTCGAACGAAACATTGGCGTATTCCTTCGCGCAACTTGGTAGAGGGTTGCTGTCATTGTGGAATTCGAGGAACCAGTTCCACTCCCCCGTGGTGGGCGTGAAGGGTGCTTCCCCCGTAGTACCGTTGGTCGAGATCGTTGATGCGGACGGAAACATGACTGACGTGCGCAACCAGATTTCGTAAGGCTGATGATTCCAGTATTGGCTCCGGTCCCATAGGTAGACGCTGTCACTGTCGAGCGCAGGCGAAGCGTGCGCTGTGGGAGTAACGGTCATGCCTGCGGCTCTACGTCCTAAAACGTTGGAACGGTACCAAAGGTATCCAGCGCCGCGTGAATTCCCGCCCACGTCAGTCCCTAGGCCATAGTCATGATGCGTCCATTGAGAGAGATCCCCGGTCGAGAGGTCGCGATTGAGAAAGACAATGTTCCCGCTTGTTTTGCCTGCGCTGAGCAGATTACATCCTGACTCTCTCACGGCACTGAACAACAGAAGCAACAGGAGAATAGGTTTGCTTCGCCTACAAACAGAAGAACACCGAGTCGTTGTAAGTTTATGGAGAGTCATCTAGCGGCTTTGGCGGCATGGCTCAGGGCGTTAGACCAATTTGCATCCTCTAATCTACTTCTACTTCGGCGTGACCTCAAAAAGCTTTTTGGTTGACCTTTGCGGTTGATATTTTCAAGTCGCTACAACAGTACTCCAAGGGTCGCGCTCCGAGTCGTACCGTTGTACGAAGCGGAAATGGTGGCTGAAGTTGAGACGAGAACTATAGCGGTACTCACCGTGAAGGTGGCACTCGTGGCTCCGGCGGGAACGGTCACGCTAGAAGGCACGCGAGCCGCACCGTTGCTGCTGGACAGCAGGACTTGCGCGCCACCTGCGGGTGCCGGGGCGCTCAACGTCACCGTGCCCGTGGAAGTTTGCGTGGCGCCAATGACGCTCGTGGGGTTCAGCGTCAACGAAGAGACGGTCGGGAGTGGTGGCGGCGTCACAGTCATGGTAACAGCAGTCGTATGCGTCAGAGCGGCTGATGCGCCCGTAATGGTCACCGTGACCGTGCCCACTGCGGCTGAGCTGCTGACCGCAAGCGTCAACGTGCTCGTCGCTGTCGCGGGGTTGGGACTGAACGATGCAGTCGCGCCGCTAGACAGTCCGGACGCGGACAAGCTGACGGCACTGCTAAAGCCGTTCTGGGGAGTGACTGTAATCGTGACCGCGCCGCTTCTTCCCTGGGTGATGCTCACGCTATTGGGTGATGCAGAGAGCGTGTAGTCCGGCTGCGGTGCCACGGTGAGCGAGCCTGACTTTGTGGCGCCGCTGTAGGACGCGGAGAGGCTGACGATCGTTGACGTGGCCACCGCACTTGTAGTCACTGTGAAGGTTGCGGTGGTAGCTCCGGGGGCAACCGTCACGCTGGACGGTACTTGCGCTACCGTTGTGTTGCTGCTGGAGAGTGCGACTGTCGCGCCGGCTGCAGACGCTGGCCCGCTCAGCGTGACCGTGCCGGTGGAGGAATTCCCACCCGTAACAGTCGTGGGATTCAGCGAGAGCGACGAAAGAGAGACGGGCGCGGGAGCCGAAGAAGACGACTCGAAGTCCAAGACGGCGGGATTGGGGTCGTTCAGAGAAACCGCCACGAACTTGGAAGGAGAAATCATATAGATGACGGCGTTGCCTCCTGTTCCGGAACTGACCGTCATGGTTCCCCGGCCATTGGTGGGCGAGGGGGATATCGAGTAGGTAGCATTGAAGGCCACACCGGGACTCGGTCCGCTCGGGGCGCCGATGTCCTCGGTACCGGTCATATTGCCGGTAGGGGCGGCGCCGTCGGCGGAGAATTCACCAGAGAAGACAGTTACCGCGAATGTCGCCGGGTTGGTCGCATAGCCGGCGTACCCACCCTTCAGCGAGGTACTGTCGAAGGAACCGGTGGCCTGCGGTTCACCGCGCCCAAACAAAACATTGGGATCCGAAACGAAGAGGAAAATTTGGTTTAAGTTCACCACGTAGGCAACCAAGCTGAATCCTCCCACCGTAATCGATGTACGCCCGTTGCTCGCCACACTATACGTCCCCGGCGCGCCGGTGAAGGAATTGGGCGCCCGGCAGAAGTTCTCGTCGTAAGTCAGAGAAAAGGCGCCGCTGCCGTTGGCCGTGAGCAAACCCGCGCCCGCTTTGGGCACTGCTGATCCGCCGCTGCAGGAGGAAAGTCCGGTGAGGTAAATCACCATTTTGCCGTTCAGCGAGGCATTGGTGAATCCCCCCGCGGGAACCTGCTGCTGCACCACGGTGCCATTGAGCAACGGGGTCGCCGTCGAGACTGGGTCACTTTCCATCACAAACAGCTTTCCTGAATTCACGATGTAAAAGACAAAATTCAGAGTGCCCGGTGTTCCGCCGAACGTGAAGGCGAGGTTCATGGTGCCGCGCCCCGTGCCGGTATTGGAAACCGCATAGTTCGCGGCCGTAAAGTTCATCGCATAATCAGTACCATAAGCGTTGACGTCCCCTGCGGCGTTGGTGAGAGGCCCCGTTCCGTTCGAGGTAAAACGGCCCTCGATTGCGGCGCGATTATTTAGGTTGTCCAAGCCGGCGGCACCGAAGGCGTAGTCCCCCGTTATTCTGGCCGTGCTATAAGCGGTGGTGTCCGCTTTTTCCATGGTCCCTGACCCGATAATTCCGGATCCGCCGGAAGCGTCGAACTGGATGAACTGGGCGTTGCCATTGGCCAGCATGGCAAAGGCCAGCCTCGCCGTGCCGCCCGCAAGATTCAAAGTCATCACGCCGCGATTGTCGGCGCCGATTAAATAGCTCCCAGTGAATGCTTGAGCGCCAGTGGCGCCAGCACCTACAGTGTTGGTGACGAGTTCGCCGTTGGTGAGATTGCCAGCGCCGTCCGCCGTGAATCGTCCTACGGCTCCAAAAAAAGACGAAGTTGTCCCGTTCCCGCTGATCCCGCTGAAGCCAAATGCGTAGTTTCCATTCAGTTCCGCGTTGTTCTGGGAGCCAGTTTGACCCACCACGGTGATACTCAACGATTGAGTGGCAGTCTGGGAAGGTACACTCGAGTCGGTCACTTGCACGGTAAAGTTACTGGTCCCCGGCGATGTTGGCGTGCCGGAGATTTGCCCGCTAGCGGAGAGAGTCAGGCCCGAGGGCAATGTCCCTGAAAGCAGCGACCAACTATACGGCGCAGTGCCGCCGACAGCGACGAGGCTTTGGTTATACGCTATGGATTGCGTGCCGTTTGGGAGCGAGGTCGTGCTGACAGAGAGTGGGGGACCTGCCCCAGCGCTGTAGTTGAACACTACATCCACCCAGAAATTGGAAGAGTTGAACGTGTTCCCAGGGAAAGTGCTGGTGCTGGCAAACGTGTACACGCCATTTGAATTGCCGCCGCCATTTGCCGGGGCATGTAAGGGAGTGTTGTCGACGCCAGATGTCGCGAAGTAACCCTGGTCCATCGCAAAGTGCCCTACATTGGTGTGGTAGGAGGCGACATAGACAGTGTTCGCTGCGATAGCTATGGGGCTTGAGAAATTCACCTGCTGCCAACCTGAAGCCGTTTCCGTAGTGAACGTAGCACTCGCTAAGAGCGCGCCCGAGCTGCTCCACAGATTACCCACATGCGCGCCCGTATTAGCGGCACTCTTGTAAAAGCGAATGCCGGTAATGTAGCCGCTGGTGTCCGCGCGGAATTGGACGCCGAGTTCCAGTGGCGAGTAGGACCCCGCATCCGCATTCGCCGGCACCGCTGTGTTTGGCCAGATCATGCAAGGACAGGGAGGTGGAGTAACCGTAAGCGCAAGACCTGGACTGGGTACCTCCAGATTGCCGCTATCATCTGCTGCTCTACTCTGGATGCTCAGGGGCCCCGAATTAACGGGTACAAATGTGTAGCTCCAATTCTCCCGACCCGCAGCGGGATGCCAAATTCTTCCTCCGTCCACTGAGACTTCAACAGCGCCGACGACACCTCCACCAAAGTCAGTTGCGACGCCGGAGATAGTCACGGGAGAAAGAGCGACCACACTGCTACCTGAAGCCGGCGCGGTAACCGTTGACTTGGGCGGGGTAGTGTCCGTAGAAGCAATCGCAGGCACGAGGCCATTCTGCAGGGTCGCGGGTTGAACCCCCATGTCCGCAAGAAGGTTTACAGTGGCCTGCTGCATGTTGATGTCGCTGGGCGTGCCGGAGATGGCGTGTGTCGCGTCCAGGCCCCATGACCACTGCACCGTGCCAGCGCCGAAAACAAGCGCTCCGCTGGAGGTGCGGTACAACGTGAGATGATGCGTGGCGGTGCAATTACCGATGGCGTAGCCATCATTTGAAGTGACATTTCCTGTGTAGAGAAGACAGTTTGGAACCGCCAGCGTAGTTGTCGAGAGTGGGACAAGACCGGCTGGCCGGAATCCATTGTCCGTGTCGGTGTCCCACTCATAGCCAAGCACGCCCGCAGGGAGGGTAGCTGCTTGGCCGGGGCCGAGCGTCGCAATGCTGGTGTTCCGCCAGAAGCGCATTCTGCCGTCGGCCTGAGGCACGGTAATCGAGTCGTTTCGCGTTTCATTCACGCCAAGCAACGTGCCACTTAATGCGTTTTCGGGGTGGCCCCCATCGGCTGGTGGACTGAACCGCGAGTCCCGCCACAGACCTGTCCAAGTAGGGGGGTCGGAAGGATCGATTACGGCGCTGGCAAGCGTTTCCTTGTAACAAACTAGCGTGCGATACGGCGTATTGGTGCCATCAATGCTCTGTTCCCAGCGAGTCTTCCAGTAGATCTCGTTTCCACTAAAGAATGCTAGATTCACGCCGGCTGCACGAGCAGCTTCCACGTTGGCGCGTTGTCCGCCCGACCAGTATTCGTCGTGTCCAACTGACATGAAGATCTTGTGCTGCTTGATTAGGGTGCCGTAACGGTCCGCATCTACACCGGCAAAATAACTTACGTCGTATCCGTTCGCCTCGAGCCACCGGACCATAGGATATTCCGAGGTGAAGAAGGAGGTATCCATTCCTGGCAACACGAGCGGGCGGTTGTAGCTGACTTTGAAGGCGCGAATGGTCGGGCCCGTATAAAGACTGCTTCCCCCGTAGACGCTGTATGCCTGCCACGTAGGGTCGGACGTCTGCACGAAAATATTGGAATTGCTAGAGTCATTGCGAACCACAAAAACGATGAGACTTGCTTCGCCGGTATCCGCGCGCACGAGTTTGGCTGAATATACTCCTGACACAGCCGTGCTAGGTACCGCCCAGGACGCTGAAATTCCCCAGTTTCCGCAATCCGTCAAGCCGGTGGAACTGTCCGTCAGACAGGGCGGTTGGGTTTGAGGTAGGGACACAGAAGGCGAGATCGAGGCTACCTTGCGCGCTCCCTGTCCCTGGTAATACCCAAACCGGTATATATCAATGGTATACACAGAAGCGCTGGTCGCGATTTTGAAGAAAACCGTTTGACCAACGTTGACGCTGATGTCGGTGGTAAAGCCCTGAATGTTCGAAGAGCCTGAGCCGTCAACGTACCAGTCACTTGAGGGATTGCCTAGCAGGCAATTTTCCGCTTCGATTGCGTTTTTGGGAGCCGTGCACGTGCCAAAGGCCGAAGACGCTAAGCCTGCGTAGGCAAGCGCAAAGAGCGAAAGGCTGCATAAGGCGCGGATGGCCCACACCATAAATTGCGGCTGTGGGTGTGCTGATTCCTGCAAGGGACGTAGTTCAAGCGGGACGTCTTGGGCATGAGTCATGGCGTTTAATCCTGATTCGCGTCTCGTTTAAAGGTAAATTAGAGGTTGCTCGTTTCCTCCTAAGTGGCTGGGTGGGATTAGTTTCGTGGCAAGGCCATGCTGACGGAATTAGCGTCGTGAGACATCAGACGCCACTGGATCGTTAAACATACGCTGGGCTTCTCGGCTCCGATTCTCTCCGGCTCTTGGCCGAGGGGAGCGAGGCAGCGATGAAGCAGTAGCTAGCAAATTTATCGGGGCATGTGGTCACGCACCCCTTTCCGCGGGCAACGGCAGACTTCGAAGATTGGCCGGCTGGGTTTCCAAGGAAGGTGATGCGGGGAAAGGGTGAGGTACAGCCGACCCAGAGCCAATGTATTGCTTCCACCACAGAGCGAGGTTCAACAATGCCCACCCACTTTTTTTCAGAAAAGGCTGGACCCCCTCGAACTGAAAAAGGTCGGTGTTTTCGCAAAACTCCTCCATCTCCTTCACAAGGTACTCTCCGAATTTAGTCTGATACCACTCGTAGACAGGTACTCCAAAACCTTGCTTCTTCCGGTCGATAAACTCGTCTGGTATTACGCCCCTGACAGCCTTCTTCAGAATGTATTTGAGTATCCCGTTTCTGGTTTTTACCGCTTCGGGAATACTCATTGCCAGCTCTACGAACTTGTGGTCGAGGAATGGAACGCGTGCTTCCAGACTCACCGCCATGCTCATCTTGTCGACGCGCATAAGCAACAGTTCCGGCAATCTCAGATTCAAATCGAGATAAGTCATCCAATTGAGGGGCGATGGCTCCCAAGCTTTTTCCTCAAACCGTTGCCGAATCGGCCTGAGGGCCTCCCAAGAACTCAGTTCGGCGAATCTCTTGCGCAATCGTGGCGAGAAGAGCTGGCGTTTTTGCGAGTCGCTGAATACCTCCGCCCCACCCCAGAATACGGGCCGATTTGACAAAGCTCTCCGCAGAACTTCATACAAGAACTGTCGCCGACAGGGGGACCTTCGGCGCCGCTCCACAAAATCAAGACTAGCGAGGCCCAAGTTTCTCAGGGCGTTTGGAATTGGAAACAAGTTGCTATAGCGCTGCAGCCGCAAGGAGTCCTTCCAATACTTGTAGCCCCAGAACAGTTCGTCTGAGCCCTCTCCGACCTGGCAAACGATGACGCCGGCATCGCGTGCTAGTTTCGAAACGTAGTAAACCGGCACGCAAACAGGGTCTGCTAGCGGTTCATCCTGATGGCGAATGATCAGGGGAAGAGACTCAAGTAGGTCACTTTCCTTCAGCAGCAGTTCATGATGTTCCGCGGCCACTTTCTGCGCGATCCTGCGGGCGTAACGCAGCTCACTGGGATAACTCTCGTATTCCTGATCATAGCCGATCGAGAAGGTCCTGACCGGCTGGCCTTCCCCTTCCGAAAACAGCGCAGCGTTGGTGCTGGAGTCGATGCCACCAGAGAGAAACACGCCTACAGGCACGTCACTGATCTTGCGGAGCTTAACGGCAGTCCGAAGCTCCGTCAGGATGCGTTCGGCAATCTCTGCGTCAGAAACCTTCGTTAATGGCTGGGTGTGATCCCAAACGTCCCAGTATCGCGATTCGTGGACATGACCGTCCTGGCTGACTCTCAACCATGTGCCTGGGGCAAGCTTCCGGATACCTGAAAAGAGCGTGAGGGGCGCCGGTGTGGCATTGAACGACAAGTAGTAATAGAGCGCCTCCTCATTAATATCGCGTTTCTGCTCCTGGTCTTCCAGCAAGGCTTTGATTTCTGAAGCAAAGGTGATGCGCCCATGGTGAATGCTGTAGTAGAGCGGCTTGACTCCAATGCGGTCGCGGATTAGCCATAGCTGATGCCGTTTCGCATCCCACAGCGCAATGGCAAACATCCCGCGGAATTTGTGTACGCAGTCGATACCCCATTCCTCGAACGCATGCAAGATTACTTCGGTATCCGAATGGTCGGTTTTCCAGCGATGTCCGCCTCGTGTTTCCAGCTCGGCACGGATTTCAGCGTGGTTGTAAATTTCGCCGTTGAAGATCACCCATAGCGTTCCGTCCTCGTTGCTCATGGGTTGTGCGGCTTTTTCCGATAGGTCAATGATCGCGAGCCGTCGATGACCAAAGCCAAGCCGCCGATCCGGCGAGATAAAGTTCCCGGCTCCATCTGGGCCGCGGTGCGACATGGCATCGCGCATGCGCGTTAGATAGGGCTCCGAGACCCGGAAAGCACTATTCGTGAAACAAAGCACTCCGACAATGCCGCACATCAGCAGCCCTCCTCCAGCGCATGGTAGACCGTGGACACTCCTCGAGGTTCCTGGTGCACCCACAATGCCGCCCTGATCCTTTGGTGGAAAATCACTGTTAGGACAATCAGCGCGATGGGAAGCATTTCTAACATGCCACTGTGAACGCTAGTTCCGCTTGAAAAATATATCCACAGATCCAGAAAAACAGATGATCGACATTTTATTCATATTCGGCACCGATGGTTGCAGGCTGAAAAAAGTTGACAGCTTGCCTGCCGAAGCTCGTTTCGATAGCGTGCGATTTCTGTGGTATTGCTGTCAGGATCAAAACCTGCTTCGTAACTCACTCAAACACGGTTCAAGTCTAGGTCTGTCCGATGCAATGGAACGTCGGTTTCTCCCGAAAGCAGCATTTTGGACACCCGTGCGGTTATACTGGATACCTGCAGCAGGTCCTCGATGGGATACTCTGGCTTTCCATTCTCTAAAACGCGGCTTCGAAGCTCTCGGTACATTGTATTGTGACCTCTGTCGCGCCACAACAATCGTTCGGTCCGACGCAATGCGCCAGACCGAACCGACAAACTCCGAAAATCATTCAGCACCAACGTGGTGTCCCCTCCTCGGACTTCAATCAATTCTTGAACACCAGCCACGTCATACCCGAGGTCACTGGCAATGATCGTGGCCAGCGAGCCATCCTCAAAGGCAAGCCCGATGGAGACTGAATCTCCCGCATTGAGCAGGCTGATTTCTCTCGCAGAAGAACCCATAAGGTAAAAAGCCAAATCAATCCAGTGGCAAACATTTCCGGTAATTCGAGTCCCCTGATTTCGCCAGAAATACCAATGGCCTCGAGGAATTTTGAGCTCCTTTACGATTGCCGAAAAGATGAGCGGGCGTGAAAGATTCGCAATTTGCATCCGCATCTTCCGAATGAGAGGGGCATAACGACGGTTGAAACCGACGTCAATCCAGCTCCCCGAAGCCCGCAATTCTGCGAGCCGCACAGCTTCTTCAGGCCGCACCACGGGAGGCTTCTCGATGAAGACGCGCGCTTCCGGATTTGCCCTTAGCACCCGTTCGGTCATCCATGCATGATCGGAGTGGTACGTGGCCACGATGACCAACGGCCGCGACGCCGCTTTGATTTGCTCGAGAATGTCGTCGAAGTTTGCATGAAGCGAGATTCCGCCAACGCGAAGGTGGTGCTCCATAAGGCGGGACCTGTAATCAAGGGCTGCGGCAATTTGCCCATTGAAATGCGGAAGTATGTACTCTCTAACATACGAGCCAAACCCAAGCAAGTAGACACGCGAAACTCCCCTGGTCGTCTTTCGGTTGCCTCTGTCCTCCCCGGAGAGAGACTTGTCGCACTTAGCTTCATGTCCACTGAGCAGAACTGTATCGCGGACTCGCCTAAGCTGTGGATTCGATTCAAGGATCAGTTTGGGCAACTCTTCAGGTAACGGGCAGGAAGGAACAGGCAGGTACGATTCCATCAGCTCCTTGACGGCGTCTGTCAGTCGAACGTCCTCAATAGTAGGTAACTCTGATGCGAATACGAGACGCGTGTCAAAGACATAGGAACCGCCAAGCCACCTCGTGAAGCCCACGTACCTTCGGCCAGCAGTCTCCACATCGGCAACCACAAGCTTGATTTCCTCCGCAATCTTTCTCTCGTTCAGTTTAGATATTGCCTTCCGGAGAGCAGTCAACGGCCCCTCCACAGCGGCAAAGTAAAGCAGCTTACGCACTCTGTGGCGATTCCTCTCTTCGAAGTGGCGCCCAAACATCTGCGGGGTGAGGTTCAAAACCCTTCTGACTGGCAGTGTAAGAAGCATGTTGTTTGCCTGTGGCTCCGCTACCCTCTCTTTTCGTTCGGGACCATGCGAGTGGGCAGCGTCCCACCAACGTCCTGGCCCTCAAGCAATCGACAAAAGAGACTCGCCACTTCTTTAGCACGAACGTCCCACGTGCAGTCTCGAACAGCGTCCTGTCGGATTTGGCGCTGGCTAGGTGTATCGCACGCGAGTGCTTCAGCGACCAAGGCGACGAATTCCTCGGCGGATCGGTAGATTCTTACGCCCGGCGCGTGCAGGTATTCGTACAACGGGGAAATCACCACGGGCTTACCCGTTGCAAGGTATTCTTTGACCTTTATCGCGCTACCGTAACTGGTAAATACGTTTTGCTGATTCCAAGGTAATACACACACGTCGATATGACCGTAGTAGCGGGGCATTTCGGAATAAGGCTTGGAACCGAGAAAATGGATATTGGGCCCAGACAACTGCAATACATTTGATTTCGCACCGACAAAAACCCAGTGCCAATCGGGCCGCGCCTTGGCTACCCGCTCGATTAGAGGTACATCCATGGTGAACCAATCGACGGAGCCTACGAATCCGAGTACCGGCTTAGGAATCAAGGCGATATCCGGAGGTGCATCCGGAGGTAGGTTGGCGAACTGTTGGTAATCCACCGCTTGCTCGAGGAAATAGCGGTGGTGGGTTTCAGCCTCCTCATAGAGCTTGCGGCCGGAATACATCACCACCGAGGCGTGCTTCTTCAAGCGAGCGTCCATGTCGCGAATGACGGCACGAGACAACGCACTGTCCTCGTTGAAATCGTATTTGTCCGAAACCTGGTACACCAGCAGCTTGCCGCCGAGTGAGCTCACAATGTCGGCGGCAGTGGGGATGGCGACCCACACGATTGGATCCCGCAGATTAAGAATCAGCATTACCAATCGGAGCTGCAGTGTGAGCAGCAGGCGATTCAACATGCGTATCATCGGTGAGCCATATAGCGGCACGTTTATCGGCGTCATCACCCACAGCCCTTCGGGCACCTTGCGCAACCAGCGTAGATAGCTGCCAAGTTTGCGCCGGATCTTCGCAAAGAAATCCGCATTGCCAATCGAAGGCAAACCCATGGTGATGGAGTTCACGAACAGCACGCGATTATGTTTGGCCAGCCGCTTAAGGATGTGATTCTTGGAATGGGGATGGTGGTACCACCAGTCCTCGCCCGCAAAACATACGATCGACTGGCCGGAAAGTGGGTAGTCGGCAGACGGCACACCTGCCGCGAAATTTCCTCCAACCGGAACGGGTGTGGGAACGGAACGTGTGGAGCTCATGCCTAGCAGACCCCCTTGACGACGGCGTTGCAAACCTTGGCTTTCTTTGCGGGTCGGGATTGTGCGCTTATCATGTCAGATAAATCCACCCATGAAATACGAGTGGTGATGCGCGTGGGAACTGCAGCTCTTCCCCGAAAGCGTACGCTAACTGCTGGAACAGTTACTCCGTAGGTAGCGCTGACGGGCGATGGCTGGACTGACGCCTGAATACAATCAGGTCCGGCGACGATGAGCTGAACTTGCCGATCGCCGGTGATGCGGCACAAAATGCCGTTTTCGGTCGCAGTTAGTTCTGCATTTCGAGTGGGCGCAAGATGAAGATTGAGCTCAAAATCGTGAACTCCATCGCCCTCGAGTTCGTCCTCAATGACAAAGGCTAGTTCGCCTTCAACGACGCGAATAGTTCGAGTGTGCATCACTCCAAGCGAGCTGTATCCAGTATGCGAAGCGCGCAGGAAGTAGCCCTGCGCTTCGCTGCCTGCTTGCATCGAACTAACAGCCGCCTCGTTTCCGATGATGAAAAGCCCGAGTGGGCGGGCGTCGATGTGATTTTGTTCTTGGCCGTCGACCAGCAGAGTGTTGTGCGCCGCGGTCCTGCGGAGCCGGTTCCGTGTTGCTACGTCCTTCGTGTAGCAGCCCGTGCCGGAGTCGCAGAGAACTTCCTTACCCGCCACGCGCAAAACAAAGCTGAGCTTGTCATTGTGGGTGTGGCTTCCTTTGCCAAAGATCCCATTTGGAATGGCAAAAAACAGCAATTCAGCAGACCCATGTTTCAAGATACCAATTCCCGATTTCGGAAGAATTCTAGTTGGACCGGCTGAGCTTGGGTTGATGTGAGGTTTGGAATAAGGAACTGGGTTACTGGCGGTAAGACCGTACCACGCAGCATCGTCGCCGGGTCCAACGCCTTCGCCGAGGAGCAGTTGCCCGAGCCCGAGTAAACTGGAAACGCGCAGTGAATTCCTCTCTGATACCGGGTACAGGATCATTTGCTGAACGTCATCAACCAACAGTTCAGTGCGACCGTCGTCGCAGTCACCCACGTGTGGTAATTCGCCGGATGTGCTAGCGACAGTGTTGAGGAATTGGAACATCATCCTAAGACGCCCTACGAATGCTGGCGCAGGCGGAGCGGAGCGTTCAGCGCGCATTAGCAGTAGCGCGGTTGCAAAAAGTTGCGTTACCAACACGTGGTATCCGGTGGAAGCTTCGTAATCCCCACCGTCTTCGTATACCTGCTGCACCATTTCAGCTTCGATTCGCTGCCGGTATTTGCAGCGCCTCGCGGCCATGCCCTCGCCGTCGAGGAATGCGGAAAGGCAGTAAAGCCCCACAAGGTCACTGAGATAGTGATTGCTGGTCAATAAATGCGAAAACTCGATGTTCGCTTCGATGTAGAGCAAATGCTGTGCGAGGGAGCGAGTCACGCTCGCGAGCCAGGGTTCTTCCTCACGGCGGATGGGAGAAAGCAGATTCAACAGGAAGCAGATGCTCATGGCGCGCAGAGCCGCCTCCATTGCCAGGGTCCAATTCACTCCCAACGGAACGGGATTCGACCGTATCCAGTGCGACAGCAGGTCCTTCGCCGCTCCGCGATATGACTCCTCACCCGTAAGAACGTGTGCCTTGCCAAGAACTGGCAGGAATTGCAGTCGCGAAAGCTCGTACGGTACCTTGACGTCTGAGCCGTCATGGCGAATACACTCGCGACACTCGCGCCGCAGATAGGGCCACTCCGTACCGGAGATGAAGTCGAAATTCCACTTCGGGCGAGTTCCGAGCTCCACTGTGCCATATCCGAGGAACGGATACCGTCCGGCCCGAATCTCATCCGCGAAGCTGACAATCAGCGCTCGGCTATCCTCTCCGAGCGTACGCAGGTCCGGATTGTAGTAAGGAACACTTCGGAATTTGAGATGGCCGGGACGCTCGAGCCGGCTAAGTATCCGCCTCTTGTTCCACTCCCTGTGCGCCCGCCACAAGACCTCGCGAGCGACCAAGAGCGGCGATTCCCGTTTGAGGATCCTTATAAATCGCATTTGTGCTCAGGCTGATAGAGAATCATCTACTTCGGGTACGCACACCGCCGCTGGATCTCGTGCATAGTTACGTTTCCACACGACGGCGGAAACGATTAGAAAAATCAGGAAATAGCAAGCAGAGGAGGCGACCGACGCGCCAGTTATCCCGTAGCGTGGGATAGCCCAGAAATTCACGGCGATGTTGATGATCGTATCAGCGATCCAAGCTACAACGATGATTGGCGGAAAACCTTCACTGTTCAGCAGTTGAACCATCACCGTTTCGATTCCCAGGAAATACGTTCCCGGCATGAGCCAGACGAAAGGGGAGACTGCCGGGAGAAAGCTTCGACCGAAGGCGATCGAGATGACGGGTGCCGCGGCCAATGCGGCAATCACGACTACCGGCAACATCAGCGCGGCTGTCACAAGTACAGCTTTGGTGGCCAGCTGTAGTTTTTCTTCTCTCTCTCTTATGGCCGAGAACTTGGGAAACAAGAGCAATCCCACAACGACGGGGAACATCATGGCGTTCTCGGCGAGGACCTGACTTATCGAGTAGTAGCCGGCTTCGGTCGCGCCCAGCATGTACTTGACCATGAGTAGATCAATTCTGAGCAGAAGGAAACCGAAGAATGCGATGATATACGCTCTGATACCGATTCCAATGCTTTGACGGAAAACGGTTAGAGACAGGGCAGGAGGATCTGTTGACACTCGCCGGAGGCGTAGAAGAGCCCAAAGGAAGGTAGCCATTACGGACAACAAAGTGACGCCGAAAAACAATTCTACGCTGCCACTGCGAACCGCTGCGAGAATGCAGACCAGCACTAACGCCAAGAGTTTGCCGCCGCATTCCAGGTTGTTATATGCGCGCACGTCGTTGACGCCAAGGAGCAATCCTTGCGTGAGCTGATACGCAAGGCCGACAGGGACTGAAGCCAGCGCGAGCGATAGGAGCGTACCGTGGATTGGTGACAGCTGCGGACAGATTGCAAGGATAACGCCGCTCAGGGCCGCGACGACACAAGCCACAAAGACGACCGCTAACGTGTTACCGATGAGAGCTGGCAGAAGTTCCCGATCTTTTGCGACATAGTAGATGTTGGAGGCATGCAGCCCAAGGTTGCCGAACTGCCCACCGATAGCCCCTACAGTTGCGGCGACAGCATAGAACCCACGACCTGTAGGACCAAGCTCTCGAGCGATCACCACTGCGGTTGCAAACGTCACCCCTACCACCAGCAGACGGGTGCCGTAGGTCTCCAAGATGTTGCGGCGAAGCTGCGTGCCTGCCACCACACGCCATAACGGAGCCACGACAGCTGATAAGACAGTCTTCATCACAGATTCTGCTTTGCGAGGTTTGTACCACTGGATGGCGATGATCCCGCGACGACGGCGGTGCACACCGAGGATTCGGCCGGGGCGGCCTGCCTGTCCACATAATAAGCGAGAACACGCCTGGCATTTTGTTGCCATGTGTGGTGTGTCAAAGCCGCCTCGCGGGCGTTGCACCCGAGCTTCATGCGAAGTCGTGTGTCGGCGGCAAGGCGCTGGATTGCCAGGGCTAGTTCGCCGGGATTGCCAGGCTTGACTAGCAATGCAGTTCTGCCGTGCTCAAGCACCTCAGCAATTTGGTCCAAGGCACTGGCGGCAATCGCCTTGCCCATCGCCATATATTCGAATAGTTTGGTAGGCGAGCCGAAAAATGGGCTGCCACCGGGCATAGGGACGTGTGGTGCAACGAGGATGTCGGCAGCATCCAAGTGTGCGCGGACAGATTTGTGTGGGATGATGCCGGTAAAGGTAACCAGCCCCTGCCGCACGAAAGGCTCAAGGGAATTCCGCATCTGCGGAGCAAGCGGTCCGTCTCCAACAAGAAGGAATTTCAAGGGGCGAGCCATGGGTCGGTCTTTGTCCAGCACTGACCGGATCGCTTGTTCGAGTATGGCAACACCGTGCCAGTAGCTGAATGTGCCGACAAAGCAAACGACAATCTCCTCCGACCCAAATCCCAAATCGTCTCGCAGTTTGGCACCGCCACAGCGCGGGTGAAACCATTCCGGATCTACTGCGTTTCGGTTGACCAGGATTCGCTGGGTGGGCACGCCAGCTTCGATCAGTTGTTGCTTCAAAGGGTTCGAGACCACAACGATCAGGGACGCGGACTTGAGCGACACCTTCTCGCACAACCTGAGCCACGGAGAGAACCGGGTGGGGTCCCAGTGCTTCGCCATCCAGTCTTCAGAGCCGTTGTACTCGAGGACCAAAGGGATTCCCATCAAGCGGGACAGAAGCGCACCGGCAAAGAGAAATTTTCCGTGTCTCTGATACAGCAGGCGCGACCTTTTTTGCGCCAGCACTTTGCGCACTGCGGCACTAAACCGGAAGTTATAGGACAAGGCAGCTGCTTCGCGAAAAAGGTGGAGACGACGAGATCCCGAGATGTTATGCACATCGAACGCAGTCTGCAGTGGCCGACCGGAAAACACTGCCGAGCGCGCTCCTTCCTGCACCAGTCCTGAAAGAAAACCCGTGATGTGAGTCAGCGCGCCACCGGGAACATCAAGACGGGCTGGAGAGGGATATAGGAAAGCGAGGTCCAGCAGTCCGGCGCGAGCTTGAGGTTCACGCCCAAGCTTAAGCCACACCTGAAATAGCTGCAGGCAGATCCAGGCGCATGCAAAAACGATAACGTCAGCCAGAGCAGCGATGAGAGTTCGAGGCAGTAAACCTAAGAATTTCGCTCTGTTGGTTGCCTCGAATGATCCGGAGGAGTCGACGAGGAGGGTTTCCCGGCATCGGTGCACAAGCACCGTCGATTTGAGAAGCATCGGCTCCTGCAACGACTCAAGCGAATCGGTGAATACCAGAAGCGCTTCCCCTTTAAGCCGGCGCAAAACACGTAGCTGGTGCTTCCAGCCACTCTCACGAAGCTCGGTTTTCGACAGAATTACCGCCTCGCACGCCGGATAGCGCCGCTGGGTAAAGGCGAGTGCATCTTGTTGCTGACCCGCCAGCACGAGTACGAAAACTTTGGATTGTCGGTTCATTGGAGAAACACGAGCTAGAAGGCTTGGGAGGGCAAGCCGAATCCTAGATCGGAAATCCGCTCTTCCCCCGGCTGCATTAGTTCCGGCTGCGTCAACACATATTTAGAAGCCACAGCAATGGCAAACACGTACCAGAGATTCAGAGGGCTATAGCCCGCGCCCTCAGTGAGTCCAGTGATCCAATAAGACAAAAATGTATAAACGAAATATTTCCACACCAGGCGCCCGGAGCTCGACGACTGGTGCAACTGCCACATCTGCCTAAACAGGAAAACGGTTGCCATTAAGTATGGTACAAAGCCGAGGAGGCCAGTCTCTGTGAGGACCTGAGCCAGGTTGCTGTGCGGCCAATCCACCGAGGACACCCCCTGGTACGACGCAACATAACGCGGCTCTCCGGCTACATAGCGGTTGAAGTTCTGAAACCCGATTCCCAAAATAGGATGTTCTACAAATACGCGAAAGCTTTGCTCGTATTGGGCAATACGGGCGTAGGCGTTTTGTCCACTGCTGCGATCTTCAAACACCTTTGGTGCAAATATGGGAAGGATGAAAATCACTCCTGCGGAAGCGCACATGAGCGCAACGCGCAAGATACGGCGGCTCATCCTTTGTTGCCAGAAGGTGTCGATGATCAGCACGAGCAACAGGGTGATCGCTACGGAACGGAACATCGGCATCAGCGCCATGCCAAGCGAGGCGGCCAGTCCAATGAAGTGAAGTATTCTCCGGCTAGCGCTTAGAGTTGAACCAAGCGTCTGGCCCAGGAAGAGAAGGAAGAAAAAGCTGACGGCACCCATCAGCGCAAGGGCGTCATTGCTCTCAAACGGCCCATTTGGGCGAACGATGCCCGCGTAGGCCATTGCCGCAGGCCCGAACGGAAGCAGGTCCTGTCCGGTGACAATTTCGGCGGCCGCTACCGTTGCGCTGATGATTGAGGAGATGCAAACGGCAGTGTGAAGAGACGGAAGGTGACCACGAACATCGAACCTGGCAATCACGCACCAGCCGAGTAAGACCGGCAGCACGAAACTGTCCAACAAAATCCTTGCGGCGTTAAGAGCGTTCGGCGAGTTACTTAGGGTAGTGCATGCAATTGCAAAAAATACTAACCAAGCGAATCCGGCACGGCGTAGCATCTTGGGCACTGGAGTGAGTGCACTGGGTCTAACGAAATACATTCCCAGGAACACCAAGCAGATGACAACGCGGTCCAGAGTCACGATGGCATGTTCCCGGGGAAAGGATAAGAAGTAGCCGCCCAGGGGGAGAATCGCCGCCCAACATAGCAACATCCCCTCGAGTCTGCCGCGAAACACCTCACTGACCAGGCTGAGGAACCATAGGACCGCGCACCCGATAACAAGGACCAGGCTCGCCATGGGTACCAAGATGAAACCGGCAACCGCAATCGCACCCACAAGGACAAGGGCAGCTTCCCACAGGCTAGGACGTTGCTCCGCTGTTATGGATATTCCACCGAACATAGGATTCTAAATAGTGCGAACCGTCTAAACAAAACTAGAAGGAGTTGAATTTAAAGAATCAGTTACGCGCGAAGTCCTAGTCGTGCGCTTGCCTGGTCTCAGCCGGAGCCAGCGTTTCGTCGTACAACCACAAGTATTTCGGAGACGACACCTCGGGAGCAGCGTTCGACGCAGGCGGCTGCAACCGGATGACTTCTCCAGCGGCCAGCGCCTGCTGAACCAGAAAAGTCGCCTCTGTAACCTCTACCAGTTCTTCGAATGAGATGGGCGACGGCTTGGCGGAGCGAATCGCTTCGATGGTTAACTGAAGCTCACGGCGGTGGCCTTTGTCTGGCGCGCTTTTGAACTTCTGAATCCTTCCATCGCGTGCTAATTCGAGCGACCGAAAATCGTGGAGCCGCGCGATCGAGCCCTGGCAGAACACCTCGAAAAATTCCTTTGGAATGCTGCGGTCGCCATTAGCCAGGTAAAGCAGATTGGCGACAGATCCGTCAGCGAACTTTAGAGCGACCGCGACGTTATCCGAGGCATATTGTGTTCCGTTCGGTAGTCCTGTTGCAGCCACGCTGTGAATGGGAGAACCGATAACCGAGCGCGCCAAATCCACGAAATGACAGAACTCGCCCACGATTCGGCCTCCCTGGGCGTAAATCCAATGGTCGTGCGGGATGTACCCGGCATTAATACGTGCGTGCATCAACATCGGTTCACGGCGGTCGGCGAAAAATTGGCGGATTTTTTCGGTGAATGGTGCAAAACGGCGGTTGAACCCCACCATAACGAACGGCGCATGGCCAGCCTGGAATTGCTCGGCATACACCTGTTGCAATTCATTTAATTGTTCTCGATCGATCGCCAGAGGTTTTTCCACGAACACGGGCTTACCTGCGCGCAATGCCTGGGCCGTTTGGGCCGAATGTGTGTCGTGGCGTGTCAGGATAAATACGGAGTCAACATTGGGATCATTGAGGAGTTCCGAGGGTTGCTCCGCAGTCTGAAACTTGAAGGCG
>Ga0307471_100000497_pt1 | contig 20235 bp, 19 predicted proteins | sample atmos_gasesAM3C__2_FD_204566 | JGI IMG/M metagenome (GOLD analysis project Ga0307471, IMG submission 204566) | Hardwood forest soil microbial communities from Morgan-Monroe State Forest, Indiana, United States - atmos_gasesAM3C_515 | ecosystem: Environmental > Terrestrial > Soil > Temperate...
AAATGCCGAGGATAACGTAAACGGAGAGAAGCTGGACGCCTTCGATCCAGTTGGTTTCGCCGTCGCCGCTGATTTGAAACAGGATATAAACTGAAGCGACCACGGCGAAGACTTCCGGCCGCGAAAATTCGAGGTCCATCGGCTTACCAAATAAATAGGAGACGAATAACAGCAGCGGTGCGACAAAGAGTGCGATCTGCAAGCTCGATCCAATCGCGATCCCAACGGTCAGATCCATTTTGTTTTTCAACGCCATGAGAATGGCACTCGAGTGCTCGGCCGCGTTGCCGATAATCGCGACGACGATCACGCCGACGAAAGTCTCAGTAATGCCGAACGTCGCGCGTACGCTCTCGATTGTGCCGACTAAAAATTCCGAAAGCAGCGCCACGAATCCGGTGGCGACGAGCAGGACTATGAACCCTTTGCCGCGCGACCAATACTCGCTTTTTTCCTCCGGTTCGCCTTCGACGCCTTGAAAGAAATGTCGGTGCGTCTTGAGCGAGAAACTGAGCACGCACAGGTAGGTGACAAAAAGCACCAGGGCGATCGCCAGCGAAAGACGCTGCTCCATTATCGGACTCCAGCCACCTGGGCTAAGGTCTGCGGCCATATGAAACACCGTCGGAATGATCAACGCAATCGCCGCCAGGGATAGGGAGATTGCCGACGTGCGCGCGCCAGTCCGATTAAACCGCTGCTCGCTGTACTTAGTACCGCCGCACAAGATTGACAGCCCGAACACGAGCAGAATGTTGCCGATAATCGAGCCCGTGATCGACGCTTTGACCACGCTGCTGAGACCTTTCGAGAGCGCAATCACGGCAATGATCAGTTCCGCCGCGTTCCCAAATGTGGCATTCAATAATCCGCCGGCTCCTTCGCCCATTCGCGCGGCCAGCGCCTCGGTCGCGCGCCCCATCAATCCCGCCAGCGGAATAATGCCGATGGCCGAGCAAATGAAAAGCGCCGTGGGATTCTCCGCACCCGGCCAGAACCGCAATACAATCGCGATCGGCACAAACAGAAGGAGCCAAGTGAGCGATGGTTTTAGCTTCACGATGAACACTGGTTGTATCGCTGATACGAAATTCGGATTGGGAGCGCCATCTGCGGGGGTGCTGTTTAAAGTAGCGTTAGCGTCTAGCTTGCGTTTTGGTCCGTTCGACAGCGCCGCTCGGATCCAAAATGCCAATCTCGCCAGAACGGAACACGCGCGTTTAAGGTACTAGCGTAAATGCTGAGGCCAGCCATGTATTAGCCGAGAAGTATGCCGAGCCATTCTCAGAAAACGAAGTACGATTGGAAGGATGCAGGCGAGGAGTGGTCCGAGCCGTGGGGCAGTTCCGCCGCGCAATGGTCCGGCACCGTCCTGCCGCGCATTCGAGATTGCCTGCCAACTGGGACAATCCTGGAGATCGCGCCCGGCTTTGGGCGGTGGACGCATTACCTCAAAGATTATTGTCAAGGACTCTGGGCTGTTGACGCCTCCAGTGAATGTATCGAAGCGTGTTCTCGGCGTTTCGCGGCTGAGTCGCATGTGCACTGCTACCTTAACGATGGCCGTTCATTATCGATGATTCCCGATGCTTCGGTCGACTTCGTGTTCAGTTTCGATTCATTCGTGCATTTGCCGCGCGAAATCATCGAGGCCTACCTTAGTGAATTGACAAGGACACTGAGGATCGGGGGCAAAGGATTTATTCACCACTCTAATCTCGGCGGGTATGCTGACTCGCTATCGGAATGCGTCCCGGAACCGATGCGCAAAGTTCTTCGCAAAATAAAGATCCTCGACTGGGACCATCACCGTAATCCGACGATGAGCGCTGATGTTTTCCGGTCCTTATGCGCACGCACTGGGCTAAACTGCATCAGCCAGGAATTGATTAACTGGCGCGGGAGACGCTTGATTGATTGCTTGTCGCTGTTTGAGCGAGGCGGTTCAACTGAAAATACCTCAACGAAGATAGTTCGAAATCCACGTTTCATGCGCGAAGCGGCGCGAATTCGTCGGCAATCGCAAGCTTTGACCTAACGAGTTCTGGCTTCATTCGAGAATTGGCTGAGAAACGCAGCGGGCGGATGATTAGCTTGATTGCCTAATCAACATTGCTTATTCAAGATCGCGGCATGCCTGAAGCCCAAACACCACCGCCGCCGTTACCAAAGTCGCAGCCCTCATTCGGAAAACGCAACAGCACAATAATCAAGCTGCTCGGGGTGGGCGCCCTCGTCCTTGTATTGCTGATTCCACTCGCGATGATCACCGGCGTATTGCGGGACCGACTGCAGCGGCGCAATGAAGCGGTCGCCGATATAACATCGTCGTGGGGTAGCGAACAAAACGTGATCGGTCCGGTGATGGGAATCCCTTATTAGTACAAGTTTAAAGTAGTCAAAGAAGTGCCGGCACCTGATGGCAAGATGGAGCGACGCGAAGTGGAAGAGAACGGCACGGCGATTGCATATTTTCTTCCCGAAACGCTTCACATCACAGGTGACGTGCAGACACAGATGTTACATCGCGGCATCTACGATGCGGCAGTTTTTCGCGCGCAGGTTACGCTCTCGGGCAAGTTTGTGCCGCCGGATTTTGGTCCGCTCAAGATCGAGGTAAAGGACCTGCAATGGAAGGATGCGTTTGTCACTATCGCGGTGAACGATTTGCGAGGAACGCGGGAAGCACTCATGCTCGACTGGGGTGGCACCAAGCACTCGTTGCTACCGGGCTCGCAGGTCCCCGGATATACAACCGGTGCGACCGCGTCGCTGGGTACCGATCAACCGATTGCAAGCGAAACCGAATTTTCCATTCCACTCGATTTCAACGGGAGCGAAGGAATATATTTCGCGCCGTTTGGGGTGCAGAATGAGGCGACTTTAAAATCGAACTGGCCTGATCCGGCCTTTCGCGGCGCGTTTTTGCCTGCGGAACGGTCGGTGCGCCCCGACGGATTCGATGCGAAATGGAAGGTGTCCTATTACGGTCGCGATTATCCGCAATCGTGGACGAGTCGCACCGGCAATGAGCGTTTCAGTGTTCTTTCCGTTACGAATTCGCGTTTCGGTGTTCAGCTTTTGTCGATTCTGGACGAATATCGCTACGTCGAACGCTCGATCAAATACGGTGTGCTGTTTCTTGTGCTGGTTTTTACAACTTTCTTTCTCTTTGAGGTCACGGCGCGACAGAAAATTCATCCGTTTCAATACTTGATGGTCGGCGCGGCCCTGTGCTTGTTTTACCTGCTACTATTGTCCATTTCAGAATTTATTGGGTTCAGTTGGGCGTACCTGATCGCGGCGGTCGCATCGACCGGGTTGATTACGTGGTATTGCCGATTTTTCCTTGGCGGCGGGGCGCGCACGCTAATGATTGGCGCAGGTCTCGCCGGTGTTTACACATTTCTCTACATCACTTTGCGCCAGCAGGATTATGCACTGCTCATGGGCGCGATCGCACTCTTCATCGTGCTGGCGATCGTAATGTACGTGACGCGTAAAGTAGATTGGTACGCGCGCGATGCGGGGGGAGTCTCGCTCGAGGGATAAAACTGACGCAGATTGACATGGCTGGCGCGGTTTTGTATCACGCTGTTTTCATTCGCCCAAAGAGATATCCGAAATATGGCTGAATTTTCCGTCAATCCGACGCGTTTTGATCCTTACAAAAACTTTAAATTCCGCATTAAGTGGGATGGCCGTTACGTTGCAGGCGTCAGCAAAATAAGCGGACTGCGACGCACAACGGAAGTTATTCAACATCGCGAAGGAGGCGATCCCAGCACCAGTCGTAAATCTCCAGGTCACAGCGAATTTGCGCCGATCACGCTGGAGCGCGGTGTTACGCACGATCCGGAATTCGAGAACTGGGCCAATAAAGTGTGGAGTCTCGGCGCCGGGCGTGGCGCGGAAGTTTCGCTGAAAGACTTCCGCAAAGATATTGTTCTTGAGCTTTATAATGAGGCTGGACAACTCGTGCTCGCTTATAAGGTCTATCGTTGTTGGATTTCGGAATACGAAATCTTGCCGAACCTCGACGCCAACGCGAATGCGATCGCTATCGAGCATATCAAGTTGGAAAACGAAGGCTGGGAACGAGATCGATCAATAAAGGAGCCGGTCGAGCCGTCTTCAAAGAAATCATAACCGGCTCCGCCGGCCGGCTTGCTTGAGTTCCGGAAGGGATAATCCGCTGTGGTGATTTCGTTTCGCAGAGGTTTTTGTGGCGGGTTGGTCATCGCTCTTTGCGTAGGAGTCTATCTCATTTGGCTGTGGCAGCCGGAGCGGCAGGTGAGGCGTCAGACCGAGAACTTTTTCCGGGCGATTGAGCGTAAGAACTGGGATGCCACGGCCGATTTCGTTGCAGCGGATTATCAGGATCAGTGGGGCGATGATCGCGTTCGTGTTCTTGAACGCCTACGCGAAGGCTTTCGATATGTGCGCGGTCCACGAATCATCGTGTCCAATCCGAGTGTGCAGGTTGAAAGCCCGCGCGCCGTGTGGAGCGGCAAAATTACGCTCTACAGCTCCGACGATGACATGATGGAAGTGCTCGATCAACGCGTCAATTCACTACCATCTCGGTTCGAACTAGAGTGGCATCATCTCTCAGGGAAGCCATGGGCTTGGAAGCTTACGCGAGTAAGCAATCCGGCGTTTGAAATTCCTGCACATGTCTATTGACGGCGAAAACTCTCACAGCTCCGCCAGAGAACTTTCAACTATCGTTGACCATTAGGGGATCTTAAGCCCTGGGCGTTCGGCGCTCATAGAGCGCCGCCACAGATCATTTACCCTGCGCCTGGCGCAATTGCGTCTTGGCAGTTTCCACGTCGCGCGGCGGTTGCTGACAAAGCAGGATCGCGCGGAGTTTGTCTCCCTGATAGTAGCGCGCAGTGAATTTTTTCTTTGTGTATGTGCCCTGAACATCAACACGCATGGGCAACACGCTGAAATCGCCAACAAAATCTATCCGCAAATCGAAGATTTCCGTCCAAAAATAGGGGACCTGCTCGTAGCGGATACGTTTTTTGCCGGTCATATTAGCGCCTGCAACCAAACCCTGGCTCCGTGCGTTGTCCCAATGCGTCTGGCGTCGGACGCCGCCCATTATCCGATCGGGATAAAATGCCAGGTCGCCTACCGCATAGATCCCTTTTTCTTCCGTCTCGAGATATTCGGTCACCGGCGATCCATGTGGTCCGGCCAGCGGCGTGTTGCGGACCAGGTCGAGATTTGGTTCGGCGCCGCAGGCAACCAATGCGAGGCCCACCGGGAATCGGTTGCCGCTTTTTGTCTGGATATTGCGCAGGACAGTTTTGCCCTCAAAGCCATTTAGGCTTTCGCCCATTGACAGGGTCACTCCGTGTTTTGCAAAGTAGTCGGTGAGCCAGGTGCCGGTTTCCGGATCGATATATCGGTTTAGCAAATAGGAATCCCGATGCATAAGACCGACCTTCAGTTTCATCATCCGAAGACTGGCCGCCGCCTCGCATGCGAGCAATCCGCCACCTACGACCATGATGCCTTTCTCCAGATTTGCCATCTCTTTTAGGGCAAGCGCATCGCGAATCGTTCGCAGATAAATCACATTGCCGAGGCTGGTTCCGGCTACTAGTGGACGCACCGGGCGGCTGCCCATCGCCAAGCACGCCTTGTTGAACTCAATACTTTCGCCGTTGGCGAGCACTGCCAGGCGCCGATCGATGTTGAACTGTGTTGCCACTGCGCCAAATCGTGTCTCGATCTTGTGCTTTTCGTACCAAGCCTCATTGGGCTCGAGTAATTTCTTGGGCTGTGGATCCTTCTCGCGCAAAAAGTCCTTCGATAGAATCCAGCGTTTGTAAGGTGGAAACACTTCGGCGCCGACCAGCGTTACGCTCCCGCGCTTATCGTGGCGGCGAACTCCTTCGCAGGCGCTGGCCCCGCCGATGCCACCGCCGATGATGAGATAGTCGCGCTGAATCATATGCGAACTGGCACAATAATTTCGGCGCTGGTGCGCCGACAAGTTAAATCGTTAGGGACCGCACGTTTTTGGCACGCCCGATATTGTTATTGCGCTGTTGAACCTTCCTTCGCCAGACTGTCCGCGCCATGAATGAATCTGTCACTCAAATCAAAGACATAACCGGAAATCCTGCCCCGCTAGGGCTCCTGGGTTTTGGTATGACAACTGTGCTGTTAAACCTGCACAACGCCGGTTTCTACGAGTTAAACAGCATGATCTTGGCAATGGGAGTTTGCTATGGCGGCGCAGCGCAGATTATCGCCGGAATGATGGAGTGGAGGAAGGGCAACACATTCGCCACTACTGCGTTTCTTTCTTACGGATTGTTCTGGTTCTCGCTCGTAACGTTGATCATTCTGGCGAAGCTAGGATGGGCTTCGCCTTCCAATGACACGGCAATGGCCGCATATCTGGCGATGTGGGGCTTGTTCACTGCTGTTATGTTTATCGGCACGTTGCGACTGCACGTCGCAGGGCAGATCGTGTTTGGTTCGCTAACGATTCTTTTCTTTTTGCTCGCGATCGGCGACTACACGAATGCGAGCGCCGGCTTCAAACATTTCACCGGTTACGAAGGGATCTTCTGCGGTTTCTCCGCGATCTACGCCGGACTCGCGCAAGTGCTTAATGAAGTATTCGGCAAGACTGTGCTGCCGCTCGGGTCAGTGATGAAATAATTGCCTTTGATTGCGATCAGGTAGGGCGGTTCACCGACCCGCTCCGGGCGAATGAGGTCAATCGCCCCTACGTAGCAAACTCGTCGCGAGCTTCAGCGCCGATTCGCTTTTGCCACCGAGCATTCGCGCGATCTCTTCCTGGCGACCTTCCCCAGTCACCTCGCGCAAATTGGAAAACGTTCGCCCCTGCGTGACGTCCTTGGTCACAACGAAGTGTGAAGATGCTGTCGCAGCGACTTGCGGCAGATGCGTGATGCAAATCACCTGATGATCCCGTCCCAGCGTTTGCATCTTCGCGCCAACCGCATGCGCGATTTCGCCGCCGACGTTCGTGTCGATTTCATCGAACACGAGGAGGGAAATCGCATCATGCGCGGCCAGCGCAGATTTGATCGCCAGCATCAGGCGCGAGATTTCGCCGCTCGACGCGATGGCGCGCAGCGATTTAAGCGGTTCACCTGGATTCGGCGAGAAAAGTAATTCTACCGAATCGAATCCATTCTGGTGCGGTTCATCGAGCGCGGCGAGTTTCGCTTCGAATTCAGATTGGCGAAATCCGAGATCGCGCAGGTTGCGTCGGATGTTCTCGGAAAGTTTTGGCGCGGCTTTTGCGCGCAACTTTCGGAGCGCTTCGCCTGCGCGATTCATCCCCGTGCGAACGTTTTCGATTTCTTTTGCAAGACGCTCCAGTTCGACGTCTCGACCTTCGATTTCTCGCATTCGTTCCGCCGCGCGCTCGCCAAACGCGATCACGTCGGCGATCGACCCACCATATTTGCGCTTCAGAGTTTCAAAGAGCGAAACGCGTTGCTCCAGTGAGGCGAGTTGTTGTGGATCGAGATCAAGTTTTTCGGCGTACGCGGAAAGAGCGCGCGAGATCTCGGAAAGCTCGACCACAGCGGCAGCGTGCGCCGATGAAAATTGCGCAATCGAATTGTCGATCCTTTCCAATTCGCGGAGCAGCCGCTGCGTTTCGGCGAGCTGAGAAAGAACGGAATCATCTGCTTCGGAAAGATTGTTGGCGATCGCGCTGGCCAGTTCAATCAGCCGCTTACTATTGCTCGCGAGCTTGTAGCGCTTTTCGATTTCTTCTTCTTCGTCTGCGGCCAAATTCGCAGACTTGATCTCGGCAAACTGATGACGAAGGAGATCGAGCTCTTGTTCCCGTGCGGTTTCCGCGGTGTCCAACGCAGCATGTTCCGCGAGCAGACCCTGTAATCGCCGATAATGCTTCCGATATTCATCGAGCCGATCTTCGGCGCGCGCGAATGAATCAAGCAAGCTCAATTGCGTCTCGGGTGAGAGCAACGATTGGTGATCGTGCGGTCCATGAAGATCGACAAGCTCATCGCCGAGCTTTTTCAAGATCGACAACGTCGTTGGCGAACCGTTGATGAACTGGCGTGTGCCGCCGGCAACCGAGAAACTGCGTTTGATGATTAGGTCATCCTCACACGGCTCGATCCCGGCCTCGACAAGTTCTGGATTTAGTTTTCGCAGGTCGCGACCTGTAAAGACCGCTTCGACTGTGCAAAGATCAGCGCCGGTGCGAATCAACGATTTATCCGCGCGCTCGCCCAGCAAGAGTTGCAGCGCTCCGATGATGATCGATTTGCCCGCGCCAGTTTCTCCAGTCACGGCGACAAAGCCCGGCGCCATTTGCCACTCGAGCTTCTCCACGAGCGCGAGGTTTTTGATTCGCAGTAGACTAAGGACGGCGGCCATTAGGGAGGTTGAGAGTTATTAGTTGAGAGTTGAGAGTCACAGCTTGCCAATTCAACCTTCAACTCTCAAGTCAGGGCTTACGCTGACTTTTCTCGGGACCGGCACGTCGCAGGGTGTGCCGATGATTGGTTGCGATTGCGATGTCTGCCTTTCGCCCGACCCACGCGACCAACGGCTGCGCTCCTCGATCTATGTCGAAACGCCGGAATGCTCGTGGGTCGTGGATACGGGCACAGATTTCAGGACACAGGCGCTGCGCGAGAATATTCGCAAGGTCGATGCGGTCGTCTTCACGCACTCGCACACCGATCACATCATGGGCTTCGATGATTTGCGGCGATTTTCACACGCGCGAGGCTCGATGCCCGTCTATGCATCGGCCGAAACGATGCGGGATTTGGAGCGGGTGTTTCGGTTCGCATTCAACACTAGCAATCGGGTTCCGTATTACTTGAAGCCGGAGCCTCACGTTATTGATGGCCCGTTTAACCTTGGCGCGACGTTGATCACTCCGCTGCCGGTGCCGCATGGCGACTCAATTGTGAACGGCTATCTTTTCTCACGCGCGAATCAGAAGCTTGTCGCCTACCTAAGCGATTGCAATGCTGTGCCGAACGCGATTGTCGAACTTATCTCTGGCGTGAGAGTCTTGATTATCGACGCGCTGCGAGACAGACCGCATCCGACACACCTGAGCGTTGGGCAAGCGCTGGAAGTGGCCGCGCGCGTAAAGCCTGAGGCAACTTACTTTACGCACATCTGCCACGACCTTCCGCAATCCGCAGAATCTCGGCTTCCCGCTTGCACACACATCGCATATGACGGGCTGAAGCTCCATTTCTAGAGGTACCGTTGTCGATCGTTTGATGCAGCGATGCGATCGATGGCAGTTCGCGAATCTGTTGACGGACCGCCTCAGACGTCTAGTTAGGAGTACGGTCCTCATGTGCTTGAGCAGGTTTAACAGTTTTGGGAGCAGGACTCTGTGGTAGGACGGGAACGTTGGAAGCGTGCACATGGACGATAAACCAAGCGTTGCCCAGCTTTTCCAAGACAAGAGTACGTCGCGCAATTCGGTCGGCGTTGCTCAGCCGGAAGGTCACAACGGCGCTGCTGTCGCCCAGTAGTTGCACTCGTAGATCTTCAGGAATCAAGCGATGAAACGGCGGGGTCGATCTAGTCGAAGTCCGGCGAATTGCGGCGAAGACCTGCTCGAAGTGAGTCTTAATCGCTTCTTTCCCGTCGAATCGCCCCGCAGGTTCGGGCTGGGGGAAGAAGACCGTTGCATCGTCAGCGAAGCACCGGATGAAGTTTGCCATATCGAGTTTCTCGAATGCCTGGAGAAAGCGCTCTACTAGTCTTGTGACCTCTTCCTTCTCCGGACTTAGCACCGACTCCGAAGCAGTAAAAGCAAGTTGAACAGGAACCGATAGCAGCAATACCGAGGCGATTGCGGTCCTGCATGTGGTCGTTCGCATCTCCAGAGGATCCGATGTGCGCCTAACGAGAATTCGACCTGACAAATCTGCAGTTTATTGCAGATAAAATTCGTCTAATTCTGGTGGTCTTCACGATAGCCGACTGAAACGAGAAGATTCAAATTTTCCATCCGTATCATCCCCGTATCAATTCACCGAATGATTCCGCGTTCGCTTTGTTCAATGAACCGGACGATTTCGCTGATTTCTTCGGTCGGAGGCAATTCTTTCTTCACTGCTTCGAGTGCCTGGCGGGTATTGTATTTGGAGCGGTAAATCAGGCGAAACGCCTCTTTGATTAGCTTCACGCTTTCTGGCGGAAAATTCTTGCGTTCCAAGCCGATGAGATTAATCCCGCGAATTTCCGCGGGATTACCATCGGCGATCATAAACGGTGGAACGTCCTGCACGATTTTGGAACAGCCGCCGGTGATCGCGAAGCGGCCGATCCGACAGAATTGATGCACAGCGGTGAGTCCGCCCATCACGGCATGATCTCCCACCTGAACGTGCCCGCCCAACGTGCCGTTATTCGAAAAGATGACGCCGTCGCCCACGGTGCAATCGTGACCGATATGACTGTAAGCGAGAAAGTTTCCTCGATTACCAACGCGCGTTTTGCCTTTGCTCGTCGTGCTGCGATGTGCCGTCACGAATTCGCGAAATGTGTTTTCGTCGCCGATTTCCAGATAGGTTGGTTCACCGCGATATTTTAAATCCTGCGTTTGCTGACCGATAGAGCAGTAGGCATAGAATCTGTTCTTCGCGCCAGCTTTCAGAGGGCCGCAGAGCGTGACGTGATGTTGGAGCCAGCAGTTTGGGCCGAGCACCACATCGGGGCCAATTACGCAGTAAGGCCCTACTGTCGAACCCGCACCGATTTCGGCACCCGGATCGATAATGGCGGTCGGATGAATCTGCACGTCGCTCATTTATCGAGGAACGTGAACATCAGTTCGGCTTCGGAAACGACTGCGTCATTCACCACGCAATGACATTTGGCTTTCGCCAGTCGTTCGCCGCGCGATTTCGTCAGCTCAGCGTGGATAAAAATCGTATCTCCGGGCAAGACAGGCTTGCGGAACTTCACGCCGTCGGCGCTCATGAAATAGCCGATGCGGCTGGTACTTTTCGCGAGTTTAAATAACAGGATACTGGCCACCTGCGCCATGGCCTCGACTTGCATGACACCCGGCATCACGGCGTGTCCGGGAAAGTGCCCTTGAAAGAATGGCTCGTTAATCGTGACTGTTTTGACGCCCACGCATTTGGTTTCAGTTTCGAAGCTGATAATTCGATCGACCATCAGGAACGGAAAACGGTGCGGCAAGATTTGCATCACCTGGTCGGTATCGAGCTCGCTGTCGCCGGTTGGCATCGCTCTGGGCGCGGCCAGAGCGCTTCTGCGCGTCTGTTCGCGGGCGATTGAGCGAGCCAGGTCCGCATTGGTGGCGTGACCGGGTTTCACTGCCACCACATGGCCTCGGATACGGCGGCCGACCAGCGCGAGGTCGCCGATAATATCGAGAATTTTGTGCCGCACGAATTCGTCGCCAAAACGCAACGGTTCCTTGCTGAGCACCGCCTCTCCACGCACGACGATCGCATTTTCGAGACTGCCGCCCTTGATCAAATTTTTATCCATGAGCGGCTTAACGTCTTCGTAATAAACAAATGTTCGTGCCGGAGCGATCTCGCGTTCGAAAATCGCCGGCGTAATTTCCATCGACAAAAACTGTGTGAACCGGTTATTCGGTCCGGCCTGCGTGCATGAGACGCGGAATTTGTCGTCCGGGAGCAGAACAAGCAGGGCGCCCGTTTTCGCTTCCACATGCGTCACTTCGCGCACGTTGAAAAACTTCCGCGGCTCGTCCTGCGCAATTACGCCGGCTTTCTTGATGAGATCGACATAAGGCTGCGCGCTGCCGTCTCCGATTGGTGGCTCGTTTGCGTCCATCTCGACGATGGCGTTGTCCACGCCCATTGCCGAGAGCGCTGCCAGAATATGCTCCACTGTGTGCACTCGCACCGACCCTTCACCGATGGTCGTGGCGCGCTCGACCGTTTTGAGATTCTCGATCTTCGCGTCGATGGTCGGCTCATCCTGCAGATCTTTGCGCTTGAACTTTATTCCGTGATCGACCGGCGCGGGATGCAGTTTCAGAGTGACTTTGTCACCCGTATGCAGCGCGGTGCCGGTAAAGCTGACCGCTTTGCCAACTGTATGTTGAAACTCAGGAGTCGAGGCCATTGGCGCTTACCTAACAGAGATTTCGCCGCGTGACCAGATGTTGTAGCGGTGCTCGCCGCGGCGAGCACCGTTCTTTGGAATCGATCCCGGTCATCCGCCTTCGCTAAGGCGACGGCGTGACTACAGGCCGCCGCTACAGCTCACTTCAATTCGAATTCCCCGCAATCGAACGCCATCATTTGGTCCACATTCGAGATGCGGAATTGTTGGAAAACGGCGCCATCGGTTTGCCAAATATCGACCGATTTATCGCCCTTCTTCATAATCGATACACGACTCAAATTCGGCGACTCACTTATCGTGAACAAGCGCAGACCGCCCTTTGTTTTCAAGTAGCTTCCGTCGCTGTCAAACCCCGCGGCGAGTTCGACGAGTGCTCGCTTGTCGTCTGCTAGCGGATTTGGCATGAGGTTCATTTTAATGCTGGCATTCGAGTTGTCTTCGGTAGGGGAAGCTGCGGCCTGGCTGAGGTCTTCCACTCTGAGGGGACCGACGAGATAACCACGAGCGTGATATTTTCCAGCGGGCAAATCTTGGCCATTGTCATTTTTTCCGTCCCACTGCGTCACAAGCGCGTCGGTACCGATTTTGAATTCGTTGAGGTCCGCTTCGTGGTGCAAAACGCGAAGTAGCTTTCCTTTTGCATCGTAAATTCCGAGGCTGATCCTGCCTTCCAACGGTGGTGGTACAAAACTGATGCGGACGCTTCTCGCGGGTGAAGGTGAAGGCGTCTGCTCTGACGCGGGTGGCGGCGTGAGAGATTCTATCGGAGTCGGCGACAAAGAAGGAGATTCCTCCGGCGTCGCCGAAGGAGTCGGCGTTTGGGATTCTTGTGCCAGCGCCGCAGAAGCAAAGAACACTGTCAGAATCGCTGTTTTGACCTTTGTTGTCATGTCGAGCGGAGCCGAGACATCTCGAATTAATTGATAACGAGAGATAGAGATTCCTTCCAGCCTTCGCATAAAGCTACGGCGGGGCAAGCGACTTCGCTCGGGAATGACAAGTGACTAGATGTAGTAACGCCAGTTTACGTTTGGAAAAAGATTATCGCGCCATTCGCACTCCCGTAGAAATTCTTCATCCACCGTATTCGTGACGAGTTGATCGTGTAAACGGTTGAAGCGAGCGAGATGTTCGATGGTGCGCTTGGTCGCGTAATCACGTGCTGTCCCGGTTTTCATCAAAAACGCCCAATCGCTGGACTGAGCCAGTAAAAGTTCCCGGGCAAGTTGTTTGAGCACTCGCTCAACGAGTTCGCGACAGTCTTCTGCATGCCTGCGCACAACTTCAGTCATCCGCTGTGCCGCAATGTCCAGCTGCGGATAGATCCACGCGTTGCTAGGATTCAGCCAAACTTCAAAATACCCATTCTCGCCCCATGTTGAGATTGCAGGCTCAATGATTTGCTGTGTCGGATTCGCCGCCAGATATTCGCTTGGCGTAGAGAGACGAAAATCGCGCTCGATTGCTGCCTGGCGAATGAATTGTTCGAGAAAATGGGGACCTTCAAACCACCAATGTCCAAATAGTTCGGCATCGAACGGAACGACCACAATCGGATCAAACCCCGGCGAGGCGACTTCACGGATCTGACGCCGGCGTTCCTCGAGAAAATGGAGGGCTTGCCTTTCGGCGATTCTTTCTGCAGCGACCGGATCGTATAACTCCTTCTGGCCACCGGTCCCGGTGATGCGGTGATACTTCACGCCGGAGAATTTCCGGGTGCCGTGAGCAACCGGTCCCAAATGTTCCAGTGGCAGGTCGAATCCGGCGTCGCGATAAAACTCCCGGTAAGCGGGGTCACCAGGATAACCTCCCTCTGCGCTCCAAACCTGTCGGCTTGAATCACGATCGCGCGCAAAAGCGGCCGGCCCAGCCGGCGTGTAACAAGGTGCATAAATCGAGCGGCGCGGACGCGGCTTTCCAAACAACAGGCCGTGCGTGTCGAGAACGAACCAGCGAATGTTTGCTTCTCGCAGAATGGATTCCAGACCCGGCCCGTAAGCGCATTCAGGCAGCCAAAACCCGCGAGGCTCGACACCGAAAAGATCCACGTAGACATCGCGTCCAATCAGAATCTCAGCGCGCGCTGCTTCGCGCGATTGCTGCAGGAGTAGGGGAAGCAAGCCGTGCGTGGCGGCGGAGGCGATTATTTCAAGCCCACCGCTTTCTTGCAATTCGCGAAAAGAGGTAAGCAAATCGCATTTGCATTCATCGACAAAGAAGCGCCGCGTTTCGCAAAAGGTTTTCGAATAAAAATCCGCGAGCTCGCGGAGCGGCGGGTGATTGCGATTTCGTTTCCGTTCACGAGTAGCGAGATCGATTAACGAATCAAGATGCCGTACGTAACGCTCGCAAAGCAGCTTGTCCCGCAGCATCGCGCAGAGCGTCGGCGTGAGCGACATGGCAAGCTTAAACGGCACATGCTCATCGACCAGGCGCTGCATCATGCGCACCAGCGGCACATAACACTCCGTTATTGCTTCGAAGAACCAATCTTCTTCCAGAAAATGCTCGTGCTCGGGATGGCGAACGAATGGAAGGTGTGCGTGAAGAATGAGAGCGAGAGAACCGGAAGACATTACGGATTTCGGACTGCGGATTCCGATCAATTCCGCTATCAGGTCGCGTTGAAATCCGCAATCCGCAATCGCCAATCGGCGATTGTTACAGGGTGCGGCAAAAGTCCTGGAAGCGATCCAACCCTTTTTTGATTACGTCGATACTGGTGGCGTAGCTAAGCCGGACGGTACGATCGTCACCGAAGGCGGCTCCGGGAACGACCGCGACGTTGGCTTTGCTTAGCAGACGATCCGCGAAATTTTGCGAAGTTAGGCCAAGCTGACTGATATTCACCAGCACGTAAAATGCGCCCTCCGGTTTGACTGCAGTAACGTTCGAAATCTTCGAGACGCGGTCGAACATGTAATTGCGGCGCATATCGAACTCTTCCCGCATGTCGATTATCGGTTGTTGATCGCCTTTTAGAGCAGCGAGTGCGCCGTACTGCGAGAAAGAAGAAGGATTGGATGCGGTATGGCTTTGAATCGAATCGACCGCTTTTGCCACAGCCTCGGGCGCTGCCAGATAACCAAGCCGCCAGCCTGTCATCGCGTACGTTTTGCTAAAGCCGTTGATTGTAATCGTCAGATCGTAGGCCGCCTCGGAGAGCGAGGCGATGCTCACATGTTTTGCATCGTCGTAAACCAGCTTCTCGTAGATTTCGTCCGACAAAATGTAAATGTCTTCTTCAGCAGCAACATCGACAATCGCCTGCAATTCCTCCCTCGTATAAACAGACCCGGTCGGATTACAGGGACTGTTCATGATCAACATCTTCGTGCGAGGGGTCATTACATTTTCAAAGTCTTCGGCCCGCATTTTCCAGGAGTGGCGCTCGCTGGTCGGCACGATCACGGGTTCAGCGCCGACCAATCGGACCATCTCCGGATAGCTGACCCAATAGGGCGCGGGAATGACGACTTCATCGCCGGGCTGGCATGTGGCGAGGATCGCGTTGTAGCACGCGTGTTTTGCGCCGTTACTCACGATGATCTGCGTTCCGCGATAATTCAGGTCGTTATCGGCAGCCAATTTTTCCGCGATCGCCTGACGCAATTCCGGAATGCCAGCGCTGGGCGTGTATTTTGTAAAGCCGGCCTCCAACGCATCGATCGCAGCCTTTTTTATATGTTCGGGCGTATCGAAATCCGGTTCGCCTGCGCCAAAGCCGCAGACATCTATGCCCTCGGCTTTCATGGCTTTGGCCTTGCTATCGATCGAGAGCGTAAGCGAAGGACTCAGTTGAGCAGCGCGTTCGGAAATTTCCATAGGAGTAGGACTGGTTGTGGGATGGTTCAAAATGGAGCGCAAACTAGGGGCGCCGGTAGAAGTTTTCAATCAGAGGTTTGAAATTATTCTCGTCGATTCGAATGATTGCCATTTCCCGTTTGGCGTTCTCCGGAGAATCCGAGGCGTGCGCGGCGTTGATCATGATGGTCTGGCCAAATTCTCTTCGGATCGAGCCGGGCGGCGCCTTGGCTGGATCGGTTGGTCCGAGCACGTCGCGAATCTTACGGACCGCATCAACGCCTTGATAAACAATCGCGATCGATTTTTCCGTTCCGGCAGCGTCGCGTTCTTCAGACGGACATTCGCTTGGCTTTCGCCCGGCCATGAATTCGACAATGCTTTCCCAGTTTTCGCGGCCGCTCTTTGGGCCAAGTTTTTTCCCAAGAACCGGCAGCACAGGACCGTAGAATTCCTCCGCTTGCGCAACGCTCATCTGATGAACTTTGAATCCAATGATGGAGAGCCCCGAGCGGGAAAACACTTCAATGACCCCGCCCGGCCGCAGATTTGGAAACCTGAAATTGTCGGGTTTGATCAGAACGAGCGTCTTTTCGACTTGCGCGTTGGCGGGGAAAGGGACGACCCGATCCAAAATTCCGCCGTCAGAATCGGAAAATTCCGCCCAAAGCTTCAAATCGTGCTCAACTCCTTTTGGATCGAAAGTCGCTAATACTCCGGGCTCAAAGTAAGTTACCTTGCCTGAATCATCTGTGATGTAATCTCCGTAGGTATCGCGAATCGTTTCGCCGCTGGTGCGCTCGTGCACGATATGACCCACCGTGCCGCGCATCTTTTCGACCGCGTCCGGGCCGCGAAAAATGAGGAACAAAACGCGCGGGCGTTGTCCGTTTCTCTCGCTAGTGAAATTCTTTAGAACGTACTCGCGAATCAGCTCTTGTGTCGCGCGATGACGCGGATCCGTTTCTGTCACGATCGTCTCGGCATAGCGTTTGGTTAGCTCCAGACCCGGTGCAAACATGCGTCCACCCACCAGATCGAGTCCTGTGCGGGAAATCAGCCGGCCAACGATGCCGCCGGTGCGCGATTTGCGCATCGAGTACGGCGTGACGGCAACATAGGCAAGTTGTTCGTTCTGCATGTTGTCTGTTTCAGCCGCGGCTCGTGTTTAAACCGCGTGGAATGCAGAGAAACCGAAGCCGCCAAGGCTGAAAGAACCTATCTGTCACAGTTTACTCGCGCAAATCCAAAGTCGCGGAGACTTCTAATCTGACCTTGGGCTAATTCGCAAGCGGGACGCAGGCGGCGCCTTCGCCAGCACGGCGATCCATTTGCCGCGACGGTTTACTTTCACGACCTCGATCTTGTTCCGTTGCAGAGCATTAAAGAATTTGTTTTCATGCATGCGCAGCACGCCGGAAAGAATTAGCCAGTTACTGTGTTTTAGTTTCGGGAGAATTTCGATCAGCAACTCGCTGTAAAGGTTCGCAGCAACAATGTCCCTCCCCGCCCACGACTTCCATTTGCGCAGATCACCCAACTCAAAATCGACATTATTGATTTTGTTAAGGCTGGCGTTTGCTTTCGCAACGGAAATCGCTTTCGGATCGACATCAATGCCAACTACGCGTCCTGCGCCGAAGCGTTTCGCCGCAAGAGCGAGAATTCCGCTCCCGGTTCCAAGGTCGGCAAGTGACCATTTACTCTTCCATTCACGAGTCAAGCGTTCGAGGAGACGGAGCGACATTGCCGTCGTTGCATGTTCTCCTGTTCCAAACGCCGCGGAAGCGGGAATGACGAGGAGCCGCGGTTTATTCAGCACGAACGCCTTCGGTGTTTGGAAATCGACCTTTCCTGCAATCACTAGTCGTTTTCCGACCTTGAGTGGCTTCGACTGGTGAAGGCGGGCAAATCGCTGTAGCCAATTGCGAGGCAATTTCTCGGTGTGTCCGCCAAATTCTTCAACGAGTTTTCGGGAATCATTGCGGGATGTGCACGAAATTTCTAGTTGTAGCCGCTTGCGCCCGGGCCTGGAGATAATCACAAGTCTGCCCTGTGACCGCGCTTGCAAAATGTTCTCACGTGCGCTTAGCCAGCGCGGTTTAGCCAGTTTGCGCCACAGATGCATCGTTTCAAAGGAATGCTGCCAGGCTGTACCCGATGCTTGGATGCAACGCAGCCAAAAAAAATGAGCGGGTGACGAGGGTCGAACTCGCGACTTTCTCGTTGGCAACGAGACGCTCTACCACTGAGCTACACCCGCAGTTTTGAGAGGGAAACAAATAATGTCCAGCCGCCCGCGGGGCGCAACCTTTAATTGCCGCGGAAGGGTTGAAATAGTTGAATCCAAGTAAGCCGCTGAGCGCATCTTATGGTCAAATCATCCACTATGAATAGATTCATTACTATCTACATTTGTTCCCTCGCGCTGACGATAAGCTCGTTTGCGCAGACTCCGACTGCCTCGCCGCTGGCAGCCACGCCTGCAGCAACGGTTACTATTTCGCCGACTTCGACGCCTTCGAGTAAGATCGAGCAGGCGATCAGAAAAAAGCAGAAGAAACACTTTGGTTTCACAATAGGCGACCACGATAAAGACCTTGATGGCCTCAATGGCCTCAATCATAAAAAGTCCGACGACATTCCAGACATCGTGGTTCCAATCGTTGCCATTACGCTGCTGACAGTCTTTGGCGCGCCGGTCCTAATCGTCGGGCTCATCCTGTATTTCAGTTTTTCCAGGTCGCGCGCCCTCCATCGAACGGTGCGGATGATGGTCGAAAAAGGACAGCCCGTGCCTGCGGCCCTGCTGAATCCACCACCGGCTCAGCGCCAACGTTCCGATCTGCGTCGCGGTGTTGTGCTGACGATGATCGGTTTGGGCCTAATGGTGTTTTTCGGCGCCGTGAACGATTGGGAGGGCGGTGCGTGGACCTTGGGCCTCATTCCGTTCCTCATCGGCGCTGGCTATTTGCTTGTATGGAAGCTGGACACAAAGAAGGACAACCCTCCGCCATTACCGTAATCTGCGGCCGTGGAGCTGACCGATGCAGACCTTGTCGCACGAGTTCTTGTCGATGACGACCAGCACGCTTTCGGCGAACTGGTTCGGCGGCATCAATCCAGCGTGCGTGGTCTACTACGCCAACTTACCCGGACCGACATCGCTCTCGCAGACGACCTGGCTCAGCAAGCCTTCCTGCGCGCCTACAAGAACATCCGGAGTTTTCGCGGCGAGGCGCGCTTTTCCACTTGGCTTTACCGGATTGCCTACAATTGTTTTCGAGAAGATGCGCGACGCCGGAAGGAACTTGTGGGAATCGATGAAGAACAACTTCAGACGCAACACGATCCTCAGGCGGCCGATCCTGGTTTAAGACACGACCTTATGCGCGCACTAAATCTACTTCCCTTGAATGAACGCTCCGCGATTTTACTTTGTTGCCGGAGCGGTCTTTCGCACGATGAAGCTGCTCGCGTTCTCGACATCCCTCTTGGTACGGTAAAAACGAATGTTCTTAGGGGCCGCGAGAAATTGAAACGAATGCTTGCCGACTGGGGCCCAAATCAGGTAAAGCAGATATGAAGCAATGAACCAGGAAGATTGGCTTGATCGAGAATTGCGCGAAGCGGCGCCGTATATCGACGACGAGGGATTTACTGCCCGAGTGTTGCAGCAGTTACCGCCGCTCCGGCGCCGTCATGATCTGTTGCGTGCTGTCATTCTTTTGGGAATGGCTTTCCTGGCGAGCGTGCTTGCCTATGTCGTTTCGGGTGGCGGTCGCTTTGTCAGTGTGACTCTAGAGCGTCTCGCGGCCTTGCCCGCGTTATGGGTCTTTGGGCTGGCTCTCGCCAGCGGCCTGGTGATAGCTGCTGCTGGCGCTACGGCCGCAATATCCAGAAGCCGGGCCTCGCTAACCTAACTGGCCCGACAAACAGGCCGGCAGATTCCGCTAATCCGCGCAAAGTTTACGGGCTCGGTGGACATCGGCTTCAATCTGCCGGACTAAGGCATCCACATTTTCGAACTTCTGTTCCGGTCTGAGATAACGGATAAAACGCACTTCGACGTCCTGGCCATAGATATCGCGATCAAAGTCGAACAGATGAATTTCGAGCACGCGCTCGGATTTATCACTACTCACAGTTGGGCGATAGCCGAGATTTACCACGCCAGGATAAACGCTTCCTGCCAGTATCGCTTCCGCGAAATAAACCCCATTTGGAGGAAACTGCTCGCTATGAGCGCTCAGATTCGCCGTCGGGAACCCGATTTTTTTC
>Ga0307471_100000498_pt1 | contig 20228 bp, 14 predicted proteins | sample atmos_gasesAM3C__2_FD_204566 | JGI IMG/M metagenome (GOLD analysis project Ga0307471, IMG submission 204566) | Hardwood forest soil microbial communities from Morgan-Monroe State Forest, Indiana, United States - atmos_gasesAM3C_515 | ecosystem: Environmental > Terrestrial > Soil > Temperate...
AAGGCAGGCGAATCTGCTGTCCGGAGGCGATGCCCGCTGACGGGCCGGCAAGAGCGGCGAGAAAGGTCATCAGAAAAAAGAATGAGCAAAGCGCGGAGCGCGTCCGCGCATGGAGATGAGGATTCACTCGGAACATGCAATCAGTGAAAACAGTTGCATAGCCTAGCATGGGGTCGCAGGGATTTGAAGGCAAGCGCAGCGGATGAGTTGCATGCGGAAAACGCTAGAGACACAGCCTAGCAGACGAGACGATGAAACGCAGCGACAACATGGCACGTCTGTCTCTGCACGGGTCGGTTTGCCCTTCCAGAAACATTTGATACGTATTCCGGGCCGGCAGGAGTAACATGCCGGGCCTTGCACTCAGGGAGATGAAAATGAAGCATCCATGGAATGCTGTTCGGTCAGTTCTGTCTGGCGCCGCCGTTTTCGGGGCGTTTGCCTTTACGACGCTGGCAGGGCCCGGCGACCAGCCGAAACCCACCGACAAATTCAAGGGTCTGGATTTTCGCGAGATCGGCCCCGCCGTGATGGGCGGACGCATCGACGACTTCGCGGTGGTGGAGAGTAATCCGAACATCGTGTTTGTAGGCACAGCTTCGGGCGGCGTGTGGAAGACCACCAACAACGGCACGACGTGGGAACCAGTCTTCGATAAGGAGAATGTCTCAACCATCGGCGACATCGCCATCGCGCCATCCGATCCCTCGGTCGTTTGGGTCGGAACGGGCGAGCCCAACAACCGTCAGAGCTCTTCGTGGGGCGACGGGGCTTACAAATCGCTGGACGGCGGGAAGACCTGGAAGAAGATGGGCTTGGAAGCCACGCGGCACATCGGGCGAATTGTGATCCATCCAAAGAATCCGGAGGTGGTTTACGTCGCGGCGTTGGGGCATCTGTGGGGGCCGAATCCGGAGCGCGGCGTTTACAAAACGACTGACGGCGGGAAGACCTGGTCACAAGCGCTCAAAATCAATGACGACACGGGCGTCAGTGACATCGCCATGGATCCCGAAAGTCCGGACACTCTCTACGCGGCTGCGTATCAACGGAGGCGCACGCCGTTTGGATTCAACGGCGGCGGGCCGGACAGCGCGATTTACAAGACCACCGATGGCGGAGCAACGTGGAAAAAACTGACGAAGGGATTGCCGTACGAAAACGGCGGCGATACCGGGCGCATCGGGCTGGATATCTACCACAAGGATCCGAACATCGTTTACGCCATCGTGCAGCATGAAAAAGGCGGAACGTATCGCAGCGAAGACAAAGGCGAGACCTGGAAGAAAATGGGGGAGACGAATCCACGCCCTTCGTATTACAGCCAGATTCGAATCGATCCCAATAATGATCTGCGCATCTGGGAGCTTGGCGCGCCGATGTTTTACTCCGAGGATGGCGGGAAGACGTTTGCGACCCAGCGCGTAAGAGGAATTCACGGCGATTATCACGCCATGTGGATCGATCCCGCGGATTCGAATCACATGATTACCGGGTCCGACGGCGGGATTCACTGGAGTTACGACGCGGGGAAAAACTGGGACTTCATCAACACCATTGCCATCGGCCAATTTTATGAAGTCGCTCTCGACAACGAAAAGCCCTATCACATTTGCGGCGGCTTGCAGGACAACGGCAGCTGGTGCGGCCCCAGCCAGACCCTCACGCGCGACGGGATCGTGAATGAAGACTGGCAGGTGATTCACGGCGGCGACGGTTTTTACGCCGCGATTGATAATGTGGAGCCGTGGATCGTTTATACCGAATCGCAGGACGGCTTTATCGATCGCCGCGACTTGCGTACCGGCCAGCAGCGTTCCATCCGGCCTGAAGCGAAAGCGGGGGATCCTCATTACCGCTTCCAGTGGAATTCGCCGGTGGCTGTTTCCGCGCACGAGCACACGACGGTTTATTATGGCGGCAATTATCTCTTCAAGTCCACGGACCGCGGTGATAACTGGACTCGCCTGGGAAACGACCTGACTTCCGGAGCGGATCGAAACAAACTGCAGATTTTTGGGAAGACTCCGGACAAGAACACCCTGTCACGTCACGATGGCGTGCAGGAATATCCGACCATTACTACGTTGAGCGAATCACCGTTCACGCCAAACGTTCTCTGGGTTGGTACCGATGACGGCAACGTCCAGGTCACGCGTGACGGCGGAAAGTCCTGGAAGAACGTGGCGCTTAAGGTGCCCGGCGTTCCGAAGGGAACCTACGTGAGCCGCGTGGTGGCTTCGAAAACCGGGGAAGGCGCGGCGCTGGTGACATTCGACGGCCATCGGGGAGACGACTACAACGTTTACATTTTTGCGACCGGCGATTACGGCGAAAACTGGAAAGCTATTCGCAATGGCATACCGGACTCAGCGGGAAGTGTGCACGTAGTCCGGGAGCATCCGCGGAGTACGAACCTCTTATTTGCTGGGACGGAATTTGGATTGTGGATCTCGTGGGATCGCGGGGCAAACTGGACTTCGCTGAAAAATAATTTCCCCACGGTGCCCGTGGATGACATCGAAATCCAAGCGCGCGAAAACGACCTGGTCCTGGCCACGCACGGCCGGTCCATCTGGGTTTTCGACGATCTGACGCCCATCGAAAAAATGGACGCCAACGTCGCGGGGGCGCCCTTGACGTTCTTTCAACCGCGCACGGCGACAACCTGGAGCATTCGCAACCGCCGCTGGAGCGCCGGGCAGAAAATGTTCACGGCGAAGAACCCGGCCTACGGAGCGCTTCTGAGTTATTACCTGAAGGAGGCCGTGCCCGCGGAGGCGCCGAAGAAGGACGACAAAGACAAAAAGGACGACAAGGACAAGAAAGACGTGACGGATGACAAGTCGAAATCCGACGCTGGCGCGAAAAAAGAAGGCAAAGTAAAAATCACCGTGCTCAACAAAGACGGCAAACTGGTGCGCGAATTTGACGGGCCCGGCGCCGCAGGCGTGAACCGCACCAACTGGGATTTGCGTTCGAATCCGCCGGCCGAGCCTACGCCGGAACAACAGGAAGCCATCGCCGCGGGATTTGGGTTTGGCCCACGTGGTCCATTTGTCGAACCCGGCGAATATACGATCAAGGTCAAAGCCGGCGATCAGGAAGCCACGCAGAAAGTCGCCGTGGAAGAGGACACGCGGATAACCATCTCGGCGGCCGACCGTGCAGCGCGGCGCGAACTCATTGACCAGCTCTACGCCATGGCCAAAACGACGGATAAGGACCGCCGAACCATTGAAGGCATCCAGACAGCCCTCAAGACAGCGCGGGAGCAGTGGAAAAAAGACGCGGGGAAACCCAACACCACGAAAATTCCCGACGAGGTCGTCAAGGCCGCCGATGAACTCCAGAAAAAAGTGGATTCTGTCGCCGAGAAATTTGTCCGCGAGCGCGAAGGCTTGGGGAATGCCGGACCGCCGTTCGAATGGAAGCCCGACCCGCTGCCGAATCAGACGCAGGAATTGCTGGACGATCTGGACGGCTTTGCCTCCGCGCCCACCGCGCACCAGAAAGAAAAGCTGGCGGAACTCACGCCCCTGGTGAACGATGCTTCGGCAGCCGTTAAGAAAATCGCGGACGAGGATCTGCCGGCGCTGAATAAGAAGATGAATGACGCGGGAATCCCGCACATCGTCCCCGCTCCCGCACCGTCGCGCGGCGGGCGTGGCGGGGAGGAAGACCGGGACCCGTAACCCGGAATTGTCCAAATATCTTGCTATACCTCCACCCGGAGCGCTAGCATGCCTCGGCATGTTTAGCCGCTTGAGACGCTTGCCTGCGGCTCGCGTCTAAGGGCTCGAAAAGGGTGTGTTTGCAGGTCAATCGATCTTTGTAGCGGGCCATTCCGATTTAGCTAATTTAGGCGTTCGCATCCGATTTACAGGAGAGAAAGCATGAGCGTGAAGCAGCGCGGTGTTCGCGGTCTGACCTCGTGGTTTGCACTTTTCGCGGCAGTTCTTGGCGTCCTGTTCACAAGCTCGGCGGTGCTCAGCGCCGGCGTAGTGCGACAGAGCACGGCGGATCAAGACAAGGACAAAAAGGACGAAAAGAAGGACGAGAAGAAAGACGAGAAAAAGGGCCTGCCGCTCAAGCCCGACCGCAAGATCGAATTCTCCACCGATGAAGGCACCTGGCTTTCCCTCGACGTCTCTCCCGACGGCAAAACCATCGTCTTCGAACTTCTTGGCGACATTTACACGCTGCCCATCGAAGGCGGCCAGGCCAAGCTAATCGACGGCGGAATGGCGTTCGACAGCCAGCCGAAGTTCTCTCCCGACGGCAAATGGATTGCGTTTCTTTCCGACCGCGAAGGCAGCGAAAACGTCTGGATCATGAAAGCGGACGGCACCGAGCCGAAGCAGGTCTCGAAAGATCCAAATGCGGAGTTTGCATCGCCGAACTGGACCCCGGACGGCCAATACGTACTCGTTTCAAAAGCCGGATTTGGTATCAACACGTTTGAAATCTGGATGTACCACATCCAGGGCGGCACGGGCGTGCAAGTAACCAAGGCCAAGCCAAGTCCCGCCACGCGGCGGCAAGAAAACCAAAACGCCATCGGCGTTTCCGCTTCAACCGACGGGAAATATCTGTACTATGCGCATCGGACGGGCGGTTTCACTTACGAAGCGCAGTTCCCGCTTTGGCAGGTAGCGCGCCGCGATCGCAAAACCGGCGACGAAGACATCCTGATTCGCCAGCTTGGGAGCAGCTTCCGCCCGGTTCTTTCGCCCGATGGCACTTCGTTGCTCTACGTCACGCGATACGAAACTGAAAGTGGGTTGCGCCTGCGCAATCTGCAGACCGGCGAGGACCGCTGGGTAAAATATCCGATCACGCGCGACGATCAGGAGTCCCGCTTCACGCGCGATCTTTATCCCGGCTATGCGTATCTCCCCGGGGGCAAGGAAATCGTTTACACCAACGACGGAAAATTTCACCGCCTGAACATCGCCACCGGCGAGGAGAAGTTGATTCCCTTCACGGCGCAGGTGACGCAGGAACTGGGCCCCAAGCTGGACTTCCCGCAGAAGGTGGAGGACGGGCCGGTGAAGGTACGTCTGATCCAGGATGCCGTCGAATCTCCCGACGGCAAGATGCTGGCCTTTTCGGCGCTGACGCATCTCTACGTGATGGAAATTCCCGGCGGAAAGCCGCGGCGCCTGACGACCGGAAACGCCAGAGAATTCCAGCCGGTGTGGTCGCCGGACGGGAAATCGATTGCTTATGTGACATGGTCCGCCGCCGGCGGCGATATCTGGAAAGTGGCCGCCTCGGGCGGCGCCCCGAAATTGCTGACGGAAAACTCGGCGTTCTATAGTGATCCCGCGTGGTCGCCGGATGGCGGCCGCATTGTGGCGTTGCGCGGCAATGCGTATGACCGTGATAACAGCACGTTTGATTTCGGTATTGCCGGCAGTCCGGACCTGATCTGGCTTTCCGCGGATGGCGGTCCCGCAAATCTGATTCTTCCCGCGCGCGGTGCAGGCAAGCCGCACTTCACCCATGACAAGGACCGCATCTATCTCTACACCGGAGGCGGTCTGATTTCGTTGCGGTATGACGGTACAGACCGCCGCACGCACCTGCAGGTGAAGGCGCCACCGCTTGGCTTCTCGGATGAGCCCGGCCCCGCCGACAATGTAATGGTCAGCCCCGACGGGAATTGGGTCCTGGCACACATCATGAATCAACTCTACGTCACGGCCATGCCCGTGGTCGGAGGCGAAGCGCCGACCATCATGGTGAATGCGGCTTCCGTTCCGCTGAAGAAAATCACGGATATCGGCGCGGATTATTTTGCTTGGGCCGACGACGGCAAGACGATTACCTGGGCCGTGGGGGCGAGCTTTTTCCGCCAACCGCTCTCCGCTATTTCTTTCGAGCCGCCAAAGGAAGAAAAGAAGGAAGGCGAGAAAAAGGATGGCGACGCCAAGGACGCAGACAAAGATAAGAAAGAATCCGCCCAGGCCGCCGACGCTAAGAAAGATGAGAAAAAAGAAGAGAAAAAGCCCGAGAAGTTCAAGGAGCAAGAAAAAACCGTTGAAGAATTCGCGGTGGACATGGAGTTTCCGCGGAAGACCCCCAAAGGTACAGTCGTCTTGCGCGGCGCCACAGTCATCACCATGAAAGGCGATGAAGTCCTTAAGAACGCGGACATCGTTGTTGAAAACAACCGGATCAAGAGCGTTGGCGGGCGCGGGACGGTTCCTGCCGGGGCGAAGGTATTCGACGTGACCGGCAAAACGATCACGCCGGGCTTCGTGGATACCCACGCTCATTGGTTTGAGATTCGCCGTGGCATCCTGGACACGCAAAACTGGAACTTCCTGGCGAACGTCGCCTATGGGGTGACGGCGGGCCTCGACGTCCAGACCGCCACAAACGACATGTTCGCGTACGAAGACCTCGTCGATACGGGTGAGATCATCGGCCTGCGTGCTTTTTCTACCGGTCCAGGCGTATTCTCCGACAATAATTTTCAATCCGTAGAAGAAGTGAAGGGCGTTCTCACGCGCTACAAGAAGTATTACGGGACGCCCAACATCAAGAGCTACGTCGTGGGCAATCGCAAACAGCGCCAGTTCATGGTCCAGGCTTCCAAAGACCTCGGGATGATGCCAACGACGGAAGGGGCGCTGGACCTCAAGCTGAATCTCACACACGTGATTGACGGCTTCCACGGCAACGAGCACACGCTGCCCATCACGCCGTTGTACAAGGACGTGATCCAGATGTTTGCGCAATCGGGAATCGCCGAGACGCCGACTCTGATCGTGAACTACGGCGGACCCTGGGGCGAGGACTACTGGTATCTCAACACTGAAGTGCACGACAACGCCAAGCTGAACCATTTCACGCCCCATAGGATCCTCGACGAGAAGACCAAGCGGCGTCCCGGCTGGTTCCGCAAGGACGAATTCGAGTTTCCAAAGCTGGCGGCGCAAATGGCCAAGCTGGTGCGCGCGGGCGGACTCGTCGGCGTGGGCAGCCACGGCCAGTTGCAGGGCTTGGGCTACCACTGGGAGATGTGGATGCTCGCAAGCGGCGGCATGACGCCGTTGGAAATGCTGCGCTGCGCCACAGTGAACGGCTCAAAGATCATCGGGCGCCCCCAGGACTTGGGCTCGATCGAACCCGGCAAACTGGCGGACCTGGTGATCATGGACAAGAACCCGCTCGATGATTATCACAATACGAACACCATTCACTGGGTGATGAAGAACGGCGAGCTTTTCGAAGGCGATACGCTGAATCAGGTGTGGCCCGAGCAGAAGAAGCTCGAACCGCTCTGGTTCTGGAATTACGACCAGCCGAAGAAAGGCGAGCCGCTTAGTTACGGAAAGACGGTGCTGCCGTAAGCATCTAGTCTTAACGAGTCGTGCTTGTATGGCCCGTCCGCCGCGGCGGACGGGCCGCTTTTTCTACTTCTCCAGCTTCGCGGCGGCCTTCGCCTGTGTCTCGCGATACCATTCGAACGTGCGCGCCAATCCTTCTTCAAAACTGACCTGCGGGTCATACCCAAGAAAATCACGCGCTTGCGAGATGTCTGCCTGCGAGTCGCGGATGTCCCCATCCCGCGGCGGTTCGTACTTGGTTTCCAGCGTTTTGCCGGTAATTTTCGCTAGAGCGCGAAGGACTTCGTTGAGGGAAACTCGTCCGCCCACGCCGACGTTGAACACCTTTCCGGAAACGTTGGGCGCTTCGCATGCCAACAGATTGGCCTGCACGGCGTTGTCAACGTAGGTGAAATCGCGCGTCTGTTCGCCGTCGCCGAAAACTCCCGGCTGGGTATCCTCGAGAAACGCCGTACAGAACTTCGCCAGCACTCCGGAATACGGTGAACTGGGATCCTGCCGCGGCCCGAAAATGTTGAAGTAGCGGAGCGAGGCGTTCTCCAGGCCGTAGCATCGGCCAAACGTCTGAAGGTAAAGCTCGCCAACGTATTTCGTCACTCCGTAGGGCGAAATGGGCTGCGGCTGCATGGTTTCGACTTTCGGCAGTGTGGGCGTCTCGCCATAAGCAGAAGACGATGCGGCGAACACCACGCGCTTGACTTTCAGTTCCTTTGCCGCAACCAAAACGTTGAGGGTGCCATCAATATTTATTTTGTTCGTTTCGATGGGATCCTTGACCGAGCGCGGCACGGATGTGCGCGCGGCCAGGTGCAGCACGTATTCCGCTTCGTGCATCGCCTTTCGCACTACCTCGATGTCGGTGATGCTGCCCTTGATGAAGGTAATTTTGTTGCGGATTTCCGCCAGGTTGTCTTCCTTGCCGGAAGAGAGGTCGTCGAGAACGACCACGCTATGACCCCGGCGGACCAGTTCATCCACTGTGTTCGAGCCGATAAAGCCGGCGCCGCCCGTGACGAGGTAGCGCATTCGGGAAGTCCTCCTGGGACTTGCAGCCTTCCGTCGGCTGCTGCCATTGAAGCAGGCCAGAGAAAGACGCCCGGCCCGCGTTTTGATACGCTCATAGTTCGCGGCGAGCCGGCGAAGGGAGCCGGATAATTTCCGCGTACCGAAAGATATTGTACGACGGAAGCGCGGCGGGCAAACGGCTGTTTCCAGGGAGCGTCACAGAAAGAGCATGAGTCGCAAGACAACCATAGGAATCGTGACGCTGGCAGTGCTAGCTGGCGCTGCCGGAGCGCTTTACTGGATGCAAGCGCGAAGCAAACCGCCTCTTCCCGAGATCGCCGCGGCGGAACCGCCGGAGTTTCATGAAGCTCCCGCTGCCAGCAAGCCCCCAGGCGTCGAGGCTGTGAAGTCACTGGCTTCGGCCGACGCAAAGAAGGCCACTCCTCCGGTTGATACCGCGCTGCCGCTTCGGGCCGGCGAGGTTCTGGAATACACGGCCAACGTTGCAAAGCTGGACAACGTGGCGGAACTTAAGCTGGAAGTTGCCGGGCGCGGAAATTTTCTTGGGAAAAGCACCTGGCATCTCCGCGCGTTTGCCCACACGCTGAATCCCTTGCGCATGGTTTTCGAACTCGACGATCAGTTTGATTCTTACAGCGATGCAGGGGCGCTCACCAGTTTGCAGTATGAAATGCACCTCAGTGAACGCGGACAGAAGGTGGAGTCCATCCAGCGCATGACCGCAACGGGCAAAGAGCCGGCGGCCTCCGATGCGACGCAAGCCCGCGTGCTCCCGGGAACACGCGACCCCCTCGGCATGATGCAGTACTTGCGCAATGTGGATTGGACGAAAACGCCGGAAGTGCGCTGCCCGGTCTACGACGGGCACAAGCTCTACGATGTTCGCGCGAAGCGTACTAGCACGTCCCAGACCGTGAACGTGCCCGCGGGGAATTACACCACGTCAAAGATTGAGATCCGCGCTTTCGAAGACGGAGTGGAAATGAAGGACGCCTCTTTCACGTTGTACCTCGCAAACAACACGGCCCATACACCCGTGCTTCTCGAAGCCATCATGCCCTTCGCGACTGCACGCGTCGAACTCTCGAACGCCAAGTAGAGCATCCTAGCCACACGCCAGCTGTTCAATTAGGCTGCATGTGATGTGGCCGATGGTGATGTGCGCTTCCTGGATGCGCTGCGGGTCGTGCGAGGGAACGTTCAGGAGAAGATCAACTTTTTCGGCTACTTTGCCCCCGGTTTCACCTGTAAACGCCACCAGGAAGGCGCCACGTGCGCGGCCCGCTTCGATGCCCCGCAGAATGTTGGGGCTGTTACCGCTGGTGGAGAGTGCTACGAGTACATCCTGCGAAGAAACCAGTGATTCAATTTGACGGGAAAAAATGCGTTCGAACCCATAGTCGTTGCCGGCGGCAGTCAAAACGGAAGGATTCGTGGTGAGCGCCAGCGCAGCAAGGCCTTTGCGTTCCGTTCGCAGCCGGACCACCAGTTCGGCGGCAAGGTGCATGGCGTCGGCCGCGCTTCCGCCGTTTCCAAAAAAAACAATCTTCCCGCCGGAGCGCAATGTCGCTGCGGATTTTTCGGCGAATTGCGCGATTCCGCTTATCAGCTCATCGGAAAAGCTCTGCTTCACGCGAGCGCTTTCCTCGAGTTGGCGGCGGATTTCTTCGGCGGAAGAAGCCATTATGTTTAACAGAGTACGATTTTTTCGCGATGGCGCATTACGCGGCGCGTGGCGTTGCGCGTATCAACGACCAGCTTGGCGGCATCCACGATGGCCACGTAATCGTAGCTCGAATGGTCGGTGGCGATAATCACGGCATCATAACTTCCCAGCATCTGCGGATTCAGTGGCACCGACTTCATGTTCTCGTAATTGTAGTGCCGCATTTTGTGGAGCTGCGGGAAATACGGATCGTTGTAATCGAGCAGTGCGCCGCGCTGTTGCAGCAGCTGCATGATTTTCAACGTCGGCGATTCGCGCAGATCATCCACGTCTTTCTTGTAAGCCACGCCAAGCACCAGAATCTTCGAGCCTTTCATGCTCTTCTTGTGGTCATTCAGCGAATTAGCCACGGCGTCGACAATGTGATACGGCATGGCGGTGTTGACTTCACCGGCGAGTTCGATGAACCGCGTCGAGAAATCATATTCGCGAGCTTTCCACGAAAGGTAGTAGGGGTCCACCGGAATGCAGTGGCCACCCAGGCCCGGCCCCGGATAAAACGGCATATAGCCGAACGGTTTTGTTGCCGCTGCGTCGATTACTTCCCAAATATCAATGTTCATGCGCAAACTGAGTTGCTTCAATTCGTTTACCAGCGCGATGTTTACGCACCGGAAAATGTTTTCGAGCAGCTTGGCCATTTCTGCAGCGCGCGTCGAACTCACCGGCACAACCTTGGCTACGACCTGCGTGTACAGCGCCTGCGCGGCGCGGCCGCTCGGCGGATTCAGTCCACCGACAACTTTGGGAATCTGCGCCAGCCCGTATTGCTTGTTCCCGGGATCTTCGCGTTCCGGCGAAAACGCTAAATAGAAATCACAGCCGACATTTTCATTTTCCTGTCCCGCAGCAATCGGACAGCGCAAACCACTTTTTTCCAGAATCGGCAAAACCAGTTCCTCGGTCGTGCCGGGATACGTCGTCGATTCCAGCACCACGAGTTGTCCTTTTTGCAGATGCGGATAAATGGAAATCGCAGTCTGTTCAACGTAGCTCAAATCCGGTTCGCGGCGCTCATCGAGCGGCGTGGGAACGCAGATGATGATGGCATCCGCTTCTTTTAGTTTTGCGAAATCATTTGTGGCGTTAAAATGCCGGCTATTGACGAACTGCTGGATTTTGCTCTGCGGAATGTGCTCGATGTAGGACTTGCCGGCGTTCAGCATCGTCACTTTCTTCGGATCGGTGTCAAAGCCGGTGACTTTATGCCCAGCTTCGGCGAAGCGCAGTGCCAGCGGCAAGCCCACATAGCCGCAGCCGATGATTCCCACCTTGAGCTGCGCTCCCTTGAAGAATTCCGGTTTCCGCTCGATTGGCATGAGTTCTGTCGCGCTCCTCGTTATCTCTGACCCTGGCCCTGTCAGGGTCTGTAAGTTCGCATTTTCGGGGATACCGCGTTGTCCGTCGGCTCACCGCGAACGGCGGCCCACAGTCCCGCTAGGACAAAGACAAGTCAATATAGCAGGTTCCGCGCAAACAAAAAAACATGCTTGCCGCCGATTGTTACAGCATGTTTACCGGAGGTTGCCGCGCGCTCCGGGACAAGCGAAGATAGACAGGACGGTTCGAATGGACCGCAGCGATTCGCGCACTCCATTCTGCTTTCTATGACACTGATCATTCTCCTGATGGGACTCGTCGTGGGCGTGCTGGTCGGCCTCTTGGGCATTGGCGGCGGCGTCGTACTAGTCCCGGCCATGGTGTACCTGTTGCATATGGACCAGCACCTGGCGCAGGGAACTTCGCTTTTCATTTTGTTGCCGCCCATCGGACTCGGGGCCTCGCGGGAGTACTGGAAGCGAGGCCAGGTAGACTTGAATGCGGGAATACTTTGCGCGCTGGGAATGCTCTTTGGTGCTTATGCGGGGAGTTTGATCGCGCTCCCCATCCCGTCGGAGCACTTAAAAGGAGCGTTCGGATGTTTCCTGATGCTGGCGGCGTTTCTGCTCTGGAAAAAGACGCAGGGCGATAAAAATGTAGCCAGCAGCGAGCCGGAGGAATCCAGTGGTTGAGGGAATGGGGCGAGGAGCGGGCATCTTCGTGGTGGCGTGTGTGTGCGGAGTTGCTTCGGGAATGTTTGGCATCGGCGGCGGCGTCCTTCTGGTGCCGCTACTAGCGCTGCTTTTTGCTTTCAGTCAGCATCGCGCTCAGGGTACTTCCTTAATCGCGCTGATTCCGCCGACAGGAGTGCTGGCGTTGATGGCGTATTCGAAAGAAGGGTTCGTCTCGCGGAGGACTGGATTGCTGCTGATCCCCGGCGTATTTTTGGGAGGCATCGCCGGGGGGAAAGTGGCCAAATGGATCAAGCCGCAGCGGATGCGCCAGATTTTTGCGGGGATCCTTTTCGCACTCGGCGCGTTGCAAGCGTTCAGTGCCTGGTGGCACTAAGGACGGTTCACTCGGATGGTTGATTTGCATTGCCACATTCTGCCGGGAGTCGATGACGGCCCGAAAACCATGGAAATCTCTCTGGCCATGGCGGAAACAGCGATTGCCGATGGAATTACGCACGTGGTGGCGACGCCGCACTCCAGCGACAGATTTTTTTTTGATTTCGGGCTCGTCCGCCAACTGCGGGATGATCTACAGAACAAGGTTGGCGACCGGCTGAAGATCGCTACGGGCTGCGATTTTCATCTTAATCCGGAAAACCTCGAGGCGTTGCGCAAGGATGCTCCACCTTATTGCATCAATCAGCACGATTATCTGCTGCTGGAGTTCAACGAGATTTCCATCCCGCCGGGAATGGATCAAACGCTGCACGAAATTCAGCTGGCAGGAGTGCGGCCCATCGTTACTCATCCGGAGCGCAACTCTATTCTGAGGGCCCATCCAGAGCGGCTGAAGAATTGGGTGGGCCGGGGCTGCTTCGCTCAGGTTACCGGAGGCGCGCTGACCGGGGTATTCGGCCCCGTGGCGCAAAAATTTGCGCTGCAGTGGATCCGCGAGGGTCTCGTTCATTTCGTAGCCAGCGATGCGCACAATACGCAAAGGAGGCCGCTGCAGCTGCAGCCTGCTTACGACGCGGTGGGGCAGCAATTCGGCGAACCCAAAGCCCAGGCGCTTTTCCTGGAGAATCCGCTTGCGGCCTTCGAGGGCCGGGAGTTGCCACATGTCCCGGAAGTGGAAGAGCAACTTCCGACCCGGCGAAAGCGATTTCTCTTTTTCTGAAAAACTATCCTTGAGTGCGGTAGCCGGACTGCCGCTTTTGCAGCTGAGCAAGGATTGATATCTCAAAAGCGGAAGCCGGGCTTCCGCGCTCCAAGTTCATTGAGCCGAATGCAACGGCAAGCCCGCCCAGGCATTCAACAAGCCAAGGACTTCTCGCACCACGTCCAGAGCGTCGCTGGTGGTGCGCCACCAGTGCCCGGGATCGAACAAATCTCCGGAAGCGGCGCGCACGATGGACCGCCCTTGGCCAGCCGCCAATCTGTGCCACAAAAATCGGACGCGCCGGGTATGCGCTTTGGAGGTCACAATAATCACGGTGCGATCTTTTTCGCCTGCGAGCGCAGATCCGATCACCCTGATTTCGTCGACAGTATTTACAATAGGAGTCTCGAGCACGTGGATCGCTTCCGGCGGCACTCCTTCGTGGATCAAGACGCGCGTGTTGTAGTCGTCCTCTCCCACGAATGAAATATCCATTTCCTGGAGTGTCCTGCCGGGCTCCGAGGAATGTGTCAGCCAGATTTCCGGCGCGTACCCTTCGCGATAGAGCTTGGCCGCCTCCAGGGCTCGCACTGGCATGCCGCCACTCAGCACAGCGATAACACTAACTTTTGCCAGCGGATCCTGGACTACCAGACAGCGGCCCACGAACAGGAGCAACACAAAGGCCAGAATCAACCCGGCGCAAACCACCGCGGCAACGATGCGCAGGGTTAGGGAACGCCGTCGCGTCACGAGCGCAGTGTCTTCCAGGTTGGCCATCGCGGAACTGCCGAATGCTATCCCGCGGGGCCACAGTGGTCAATCAGCCATGGTTTACTGTAGGGGTGACGCAAGATTTGTGAGTGGGGCGCATCGACCTGTTACCCGCGAACGAAAGGATCCAATGAGGATGAGACGATTGGATGTTCCAGCGGGGCAGGCTACACTGTCGAGTACATTTTGCGAGGAGGGCGCATGCGGGCGGTGGTGACGGGCGGGGCGGGGTTTTTGGGGTCCCATCTTTGCGACAAACTGCTGGCCGAAGGGTGGGAAGTGCTGGCGCTGGACAATTTTATTACCGGCGCCAAGGGCAATCTGAGCCATCTAGCGAAGAACAAAAAGTTCAAGTTTCAGAAGGCGGACGTGAGCAAACCGCTGAAGGTGGCGGGAAAAGTGGGCTACGTGCTGCACTTCGCTTCGCCGGCCAGTCCGCCTGATTATATGAAACACCCCATCGAGACAATGATGGTGGGTTCCGTGGGCACGCAGAATGCATTGGAGCTGGCGCTCAAGAAGAACGCCAAGTTTTTTCTGGCTTCGACAAGCGAATGCTACGGCGATCCGGAAATTTCGCCTCAACACGAGGAATACTGGGGGAACGTCAATCCCATCGGCCCGCGCGGCGTTTACGACGAGGCCAAGCGCTTTTCCGAAGCGATGACCATGGCGTATCACCGGTATCACAAAGTGGACACGCATATCGTGCGGATTTTCAATACCTATGGCCCGCGGATGAGGCTGAATGATGGGCGCGCACTCCCGAATTTCGTCTTTCAAGCGCTGAGCGGCAAGCCGCTGACGATTTATGGAGACGGAAGGCAAACACGCAGCTTCTGCTACGTTTCGGATTTGATTGAAGGGATTTACCGGCTGATGATGTCGAAGGAGCATTTACCGACAAATGTCGGCAACCCAAACGAGATTACGATCCTGGAATTCGCAGAGCACATCCGCCAGCATTTTAAGAATGCGCCACCGATTGTTTTTGAGCCACTGCCGCAGGATGATCCGAAACGTCGATGCCCGGACATTTCGAAGGCGAAACGAGTTTTGAATTGGGAGCCGAAGGTGGGTTTGGAGGAAGGATTGCAACTGACTCTGGCTTATTTCAAGGAAGTGTTCAAGAAGAGATGAAGGGATAGCGGGCGCCTTGTTCTTTGAAGAATTAAGAGTTACTCGCGGCCGAAGGAGTGGTACACGAAGCCTTTTTCGCGCATGCCTTGCGGCGAGTAGAGATTGCGTCCGTCGATGACCAGCTTGCGCGCCATGAGCGTTCCGGCGCGCTCCCAATCGAGCCTGCGGAAAATGTCCCATTCGGTGCAAACCAGCGCGGCATCCGCATCGCGCAAAGCGTCATAGGGATCTTCGTGATAGTGCAGCTGCGGGAAGAGCGCTTTGGTGCGCGACATGGCTTCCGGGTCGCTGGCATGCACGTTCGCGCCTTCCTCTAGCAAGCGCTTAACAACTTCCAGCGCCGGGGCAAAGCGGATGTCATCGGTATTGGCCTTGAAGGCCAGTCCCAGGACGGCGACGCGCTTGCCTTTTACCACCCATAAAGCCTGGCGGGTTTTTTCAAGAAATTGATCAATGCGCTGCTTGTTGACGCGTTCGGTGGCTTTCAGGATGCCGAAATCCACTCCGACGGAAGCTGACAAGTGTATGAAAGCCTGCACGTCCTTGGGGAAGCAGAAGCCGCCGTAGCCCAGCCCGGCTTTGAGAAACTGTCCGCCGATGCGCGGGTCGAGGCCCATGGCGTGAGTCACTTCCTCGACGTTGGCGCCGATTTTTTCGCAAAGATCGGCAATTACGTTGGCGTAACTGATTTTCAGGGCGAGAAAAGAGTTGGAGGCGTGCTTGATAAGCTCGGCGCTGTTGATGGTGGTGACCAGGAATTCAGCTTTGTGGCCCGGCGGGCAGGTTCCTTCGTGGACGGGACAGTGAAAGCTTTTTTCGAGAATCGGCCGGTAAATTTCGCGGAGTTCCGCTGCAGAAGAAGGGTCTTCGACACCCACAACGATGCGGTCCGGATGGAAAAAATCTTCGACAGCTGTTCCTTCGCGAAGAAATTCCGGGTTGGAGGCGACGCGAAACTGTATGTTGCTGTTTTTGGAATAAGCGGAGAGGGCGCGGCTGAGCGCGAGTCCGGTGCGTGCGGGTACGGTACTCTTTTCGACAACGAGTTTGGGTGTGCGTGCTTCGGCGGCGATTTGCTGGGCCACGTGGTCGATGGCGGAAAGGTCCGCTTCCCCGGAGTCTTTGGGAGGAGTTCCCACGCAAATGAAAATGGCGTCTCCGGCACGAATAGCCTCTCCGGGGTCGGGCGTGTAAGAAATTCTCCCGGCCTTACGTGCCGAGGCGAGAATTCGGTCGAGGTGCTGTTCGTAGATGGGGACGCCGCCGGCATTGAGCTTGGCAATGCGCTCGCGATCGATGTCCGTGCAAACGACTTCGTGCCCGGCCTCGGCGAGACAAGCTCCGGTGACGAGACCTACGTATCCACAACCGATGACCGAAAGGCGCAAGATCAGTTCTCCCTGTGACGAGCTGCGAAACTAGAGCCCTTCCGCAGCAGTATTTCTACCAACGTATTGTGGCTTATTCGTTTGGAGGAGCAAAGTCCTTCAACGAAATGGTCTTCCCCAGCGCGCATCATTTCCCGCTGTTCTCGTTCGAACCGTGAGGATTCGATGGACCGGCAGGAATTAACTTTTGCCGGCCTTGCCCATCAACAGGCCGCGCAGGCCAAGAAGGATCAGGCGCGGCTGGCGGCGGACTACATTCCAAAGCAAGCGAGCGGATTCGTCACGATTGATCTCGCCAAGCGATTCGCGCGCTGAAGTATGGAGCAAGTCCACCAGCCGCGAATAATCTTTTTGCTCGAAATGGTGCAAGGCGCGCCGGATCATCCAATGCGTGGCCAGTTCACGGCGGAGGGCGGAAAGCTCTCCGCTCTTGCCCTGGTTTAGAATCGCCTGTGCCACGCCTAGCGCTCCGCGAAAACCGGTGACGATGCCGCCGACGGTGGAAACTTTGACTTGTGCCGCCGCGTCTCCTACCAAAAAAACTTCACCGTTCCCGATTTGCCGCCGCACGGGCACCCAGCTGCGGTACACCGGGATACGTGCGCCCTGCCACTCGAGCGGCTCCAACTTCTTTTTTTCGAGGAAGCGTTCGAAACAGCGCTTGGTGTCGCTGCCATGTTCGCCGATCACGCCGAGGGCACCGCGCTCCGCTGATTCGGGGATTAGCCAATAAAAATAGGGCGTGTCATCGGGCACGAACCACACGCGGGTGGTGTCAGGAGGGCAATCCTTCGGAAGGCGAACGATGGCTTGGACAAGCGGCACGGTTTCGACCGGGGGCCAACCGGAAGCGCGCGCCACACGGCTGGCAGCGCCGTCCGCGCCGACGACACTGTCCGCATGCAACTCCTCGCGCTTTCCGGCGGTTTCCACTTCGAGCCGCAAGCCGCGGGCATTTGGCCCGATCCCAAGGAAGCGCGTATCAAAGGATAAAGAAGCGCCCGCTTGTTGCGCTTCGCGCGCAAGAGCAGGAATCAGACGCGAGCGCTCGATGATGAGGTCAGGTTGCTTTAAGGCAATTTGCGCGGAGCGGCCGTCGGTGTAAAGTTCGAAGCGGCGAATCTCGTTGATGATGCTTTCGCGGGCGCAGGCGCCCATCTGGTTGCGGAAATGATCGGTGACAATCAAGGTGCGCGGCGCGGGCTCCAGTTGAGGCATGGATTCCAGCACGCGAACAGCGCGGCCGCCGCGGGCAATGCTGGCGGCGGTGAATAAACCTGCCGCGGAGCCGCCGACGACAATGACTTCGCGGCCGCTACCGTCAGTTTGAGAGAGGGCTTGCTTGTTCGCCACGCTTCCGCACATTCCAAACACGCGCGCTTCCTGGATATTCGATGTCTCCAGGATCACGCGCGGAAAAATGGTCTGCTACTCTCCCAACCCGTGTGGATTTGCTTGAGAAAGGCGTGAGAGAGGCCCAGTAAGTATAGCGAAACGGCTTCCGAGGGCAAACAGGCAAGCGCTGCGGAAGTGGATCGCTTTCCGGCTTGTGCGTGGGGTCCCTTCGTTGTTTAGAAACGCGTTTCCCGCAGATGCCCGGATGGGAGCAGAAGAATCATGTGTCTTACCGAACAGTATTGAGGATTGGATATTTCTATACTGACGAAAGAGTGCCGATGTAATTTCGGCTGTATGAACGTCGCAGGCTTCACTTGGGACTACAAAACAACGGATTCAAATCAGCTTGCAGATTGTTAAGACACAACTTAATTGGCCTGATAGATCTCCCGCAAGCGAAGGAATCAGGCAGAAGGAACCACAATGCGCTTTATCCTATCCATTCGATCGCTGTTTTTCATGCTGATGTTGCTGGCTATCTCGGTGGCATCATCCGCTCAAATTGGAATTGGGATTTCGATTAGGATCGCCCCGCCGGAACTGCCGATCTATGAGCAGCCGATTTGCCCCGAGGACGGTTATATCTGGACCCCCGGTTACTGGGCATATGGGGACGACGATTATTATTGGGTCCCGGGAACGTGGGTAATGGCTCCCGAAGTCGGCTATCTCTGGACTCCCGGCTACTGGGGCGGCGATGGCGATGACTACATCTTCCACGAAGGCTACTGGGGAATGGAAGTCGGCTTTTACGGCGGCATCAGCTACGGCTATGGCTATTTCGGCCACGGCTACGAAGGCGGCCGCTGGGACAACGGCCGCTTCTTCTACAACCAATCGGTAAGCCACGTAGACGTCTCTCGTAATCGCAACGTTTACAACACAAGAGTAGACGACAACAACCGGGGTAATCGCGCCAGTTTCAACGGCGGCAACGGTGGCGTGCAGGTGCGGGCCACGAGCCAAGAAGAATCCGCCGGACGCCAGCGCCACATCGCTCCCGTCGCCGCGCAGACTCAGCATGTAGAGTCTGCCCGTGGCAACTCTGAGCTACGCGCTTCCGCCAATCACGGCAAGCCTCCCATCGCTGCTACAGCCAAGCCCGGCGCCTTCAAAGACAGTGGCGCGGTAGCCGCCAGAGAAGGTGGAACAGTTCACACTGCTCCGGCTGCTTCGGCGAACAACAATGCTCGTCCGAACGCCGAGACTCCGCGTGCAAACACTGAAACCAATCGTCCAGCCACCGAAACTGCTCGTCCGGCCGCCGAGAGCACTCGCCCAACCACAGAAACCACGCGCCCGAGCCCCACTGTTCACGCCAGGGACTTGCCTCCGGCCGAACATGTCGCCGCTCCAAACACAGGCAACGCTAAACAGGATCAGAAATACCAGCAGCAACAACAAAAACTCCAAGTACAGCAAGTCAATGAACGCCAGAAACTCCAGACGAGACAGGAGCAGGATCATCAGCGCCTCCCGCAAGGGCCAGCTAATGAACCGAAACAGCAGCAGTTAGAGCAGAAGCACCAACAGCAGACGCAACAGCTGACGCAAAAGCACACCCAGCAGCAACAACAATTGGAGCAGCGCCAGCAGCCGACTGCGCGCCAGAATGCGCCTAAGCCAGAAAAACAAAAGCCTGCGCAGGGGATAGGCCAAGGCCAAAACTAATTAAACTAGGCAGGGCGGAATAGTCTGCGGGATCAGAAACCGGAAACTGCCAAGGCCTCCAGAGGAGTTAGGCGGATGGGGGAAGCGATGACGGCTTACGCACTTGGTGTTCATAGGGCGCGCGCTCGAGGTAGACGACACCCATAAGGATAATCAGCAGCGCGAGCGAACCAACCAGGAGTGGCCCACGCCCGGAAAGATAGCTGACGGCCACCGCTGCACCGCCGCCCATTGCTCCAAGCAGATAGAGCGTGAGAACCGCGCCACGTTGGCCGAGCCCAAGATTCGACAGGCGGTGTGCCGCGTGATCTTTGCCAGGCGTTGCGAAGGGAAGCAAGCCACGGCGCGAACGGGAGATCGTAACAAGGGTAGTGTCGAAAATGGTCACGCCGAGAATCAGGACGGGGGCGAGCCAGGTGGCTAGAGGCGTGGCATTTTCGATGCGCAGCTTCAGGCCGAGTGTGCCCATGAGGAAACCAAGAAACATCGCGCCGCCATCGCCCATGAAAATTTTCGCTGGCTTGAAATTCCAACGCAGAAATCCGGTGGCGGCCCCGAGAACGGCGGCGGCCAGCACGGTGACGAGCGTCT
>Ga0307471_100000499_pt1 | contig 20218 bp, 15 predicted proteins | sample atmos_gasesAM3C__2_FD_204566 | JGI IMG/M metagenome (GOLD analysis project Ga0307471, IMG submission 204566) | Hardwood forest soil microbial communities from Morgan-Monroe State Forest, Indiana, United States - atmos_gasesAM3C_515 | ecosystem: Environmental > Terrestrial > Soil > Temperate...
GCGAGTTATGCCACCACCAACGGCAACAGCTGGTACCATTCGCTGCAAACTAAGTTGGAAAAACAATTCGCCAATGGCCTGAATTTCCTGGCTACCTACACCTATTCCAAAGCAGAGACGGACGCCACAGACTTGCTTAATGGAGGAAGTAGAAAAGGCTTCCGCGCTCCTGATGTTCCTGGGGCCGGGATCCACTTTGACTATGGCCTGGCTTCTTTCGATATTCGGAACGTATTCCACTTCAGCGGTGGCTACGAGCTTCCCTTCGGCAGAAACAAGCGCTACATGGCCTCGGGCTCGCGCCTCTCGAATGCTCTGATTGGAGGATGGAGCGTCAACTGGAGCGCTACGCTGCAAGATGGCCAGCCGGTCACGCTTCCTTGTCCAACCGGCACAGCCCAGGGAACAGGGTGTTTCGACCTTGTCGTCAAGGGACAAAGTGCAAAGCTGGGACTGCACACCGACTCGAACGGAAAGCTGAGCTGGATCGGAAACCCGGCTGCATTCTCCCAGCCCTGCAAGCTGGGAGCTGGCAGCGTACCCGATCCTGCTTCGGTCGCAGGATGCGACGCACTTCCCGGCTTGGGCGCTCTGGGCGGTCCCGCGACTACGATTCCCGGACCAGGCTTCCACAGACTGGATTTCTCGTTCTTCAAAGACTTCCAGCTCTCCGAGCGCTTCAGGTTGCAGTTCCGTTCGGAGTTTTTCAACATTCTCAATCACCCGAACTTCAACGCCCCTGGCTTTGGCGGCAACGGCGTTGTGGCCATCGGTGGATCGGACAACTACACCAGCTCGAACTTTGGAGAGATCGGGTCAACTCGTGATGCTCCCTACGATCCGAGACAGATCCAGTTCGCTCTGAAGCTGTACTTCTAGGCTCAGTAAGGCCCCCCGGCAAGGTGCCTCGACGAGGCGCTTCTGCCGGGGGAACACTTTCAAGATCCACGCTCCCGCCTGCCGAAGCGCGGTGATAACATACGAACCGTGACCATGAGACGCCCGTCGATTTGGTCTGCTTTCCTGGTTCTTCTGGTGTACGCGCCCTGGGTGGCAGCCGGCAGCCAGCCGGGTCCAGGCCTCGACCGCAAATTCCAGTCAGCCGTAGCTCAATATGAATCTGGCCGCTTCAAAGAAGCCGCAGCGCAGCTGGAAACCCTGCTCCGCGATGTGCCAGAGAGCTTCGAAGTGCACGAACTCCTGGGATTGGTCTATGCTGCCCAATCGCAAGAGGCCCAAGCCAACCAACATCTCGCGAGGGCCGTGCGCCTGAAACCGGATTCGGCTGCGGCCAGGACCAATCTGGCGGCGAATCTCGCCCGCATGGGAAAGCTGGATCTTGCCGAAGCGGAGTTCGAGAAGGCAATCAAACTCGAACCGCGGAACTTCGATGCCAACCACAACCTGGGTGAGCTTTATGCCCGGTCGGGAAAGGTTGCCGCTGCTGCGCCCTTTCTCGAGCAGGCCCAGCGAATCGATCCTTCTTCTTACGACAACGGTTATGACTTGGCTCTGGCTTACATTCTGACGGGACGGCTTACTGATGCCCAGCAATTGGTGCAAGATCTATTGAAAAAGAAGAACTCGGCGGAGTTGCACAACCTGCTGGCCGAGATTGAAGAGAAGGACGGGAAATTCGTGTCGGCGGCCAACGAGTATGAAACTGCAGCCCACATGGATCCAACCGAGAGTAATTTGTTCGACTGGGGCAGCGAACTCCTGATTCATCGCACGCTGGGGCCCGCCATTGAAGTGTTCCAGCACGCCACCGAGCGCTATCCCAATTCGCCCAGGCTGTTAATCGGCTTGGGGATGTCCCTCTACTCGCGCGGGAACTACGACGAAGCGGTCAAATCGCTGCTGCGGGCGGCGGACCTGAATCCTTCCGACCCGAGTGGCTATCTTTTTCTGTCCAAGGCCTACGACAGTTCACCCAGCCACGCGGATGAAGTTATCCAGCGCTTTCGCCGCTTTGCGGAACTGCAGCCGCGTAACCCGCGGGCCTCTTATTACTATGCGATGAGTCTGTGGAAGGGAAAGAGGGCGCAGGATCCGGGCCTGGACCTTGAGCAAATTGAATCGCTGCTGAAAAAGGCCCTCACGCTCAATCCTAAATTCGCCGAGGCCCACCTGCAGCTGGGCAATCTCTACTCGGACCAGAGCAAGTATGCCGAGGCCATTCCGGAGTATGTGAGGGCCAGAGAGCTAGATCCGGCCTTGGGAGACGTCTACTACAGAATGGGCCAGGCCTACGTTCACGTTGGCGAAAAGGACCGCGCACAGGAACAGTTCCAGATTTATCAGAAAATTCGCGCCGAGCACATGGCCGAGCGCGACAAGCAACAGGCGGAAGTTCGACAGTTCGTATACTCGGCGAAGGATGGGCCGTCAGCGAAATGATGAGTTTAATGTAGGCGCGAGCCGCCCACTCTCGTGCAGAAGTGAAAACGAACCAGGACACGCGTAGCTCCCGCACGAGCGAGGACGCTCGCGCCTACGCAAGGAACAAATGGCATCGCACTTTTCATCGCTGTCTGCTAGAGCTCGGGCTGCTGCCGCAACCTCGGGTCCTCGCGAATTAGCCCGGCAGCTTGTCTGCAACCGCCGCGATTTCCTGCGGAACGCCGCAGGACTGGCCCTGGGGGGCGCGATGCTGGGCCCACGCGCGATGGCTCGGGCCCTGGCACCACGCAAGAAGCGCAAGGTAGTGGTTATTACCTTTGGCGGTGGTGCGCGGGACCAGGAGACGTTTGCGCCGGAAGGACAGGAGAACATTCCGCACCTGATGCGGGAACTCATTCCGCAGTCGGCCTTCTTTACCCAGCTGGTCAATCACGGGATCCTCGGCCACTACGTGGCCACCGCCAGCCTGGTCACCGGAGTTTACGAGACGTTCAACAATTTTGCCGCGGTCCCGCCGGAACATCCGACGGTGTTCGAATACTTCCGCAAAGACCTGCGGCGCCCGAGTTCGGATGCGTGGGTAGTGGCTCCCAGCAACGGTTTCAACCGGATTGGCGAGAGCAACCATCCTTCGTATGGCGGAGGATTGGGCGCAACGGTGATTCTGCCGAAGCACCTGCTGTCGGCGGCCATGTCGGGAGCGACCAGCGACGTCGACCATTTGCTGCGGGACAACTACGAGACGCCGTTCTATGCGCCCGAACTCGGAGGCCGCGAATTTGAATTGCAACAGCTGGAAATGTTGCTGAAGCTTTCGGTGGACGACTTCAAAGCCCATGCACGGACGCTGTCGAGCCCGGACGAGCTCTCCGTGTATATCGCGCGTCAGCTAATGCGGCAGGTGGCGCCCAGCCTGCTGTGGATCACCATGCACGATATTGATATCGCGCATGCGGGTGCCTATTCGCTTTACATCGAGGGCATCCGGCGCACCGATCGTCTGTGCGCGGAACTGTGGCAGGCGATCCAGACCGAGCCCGAGTATGCCGGCAACACAACGCTCTTCATCCTGCCGGATTTTGGGCGGGATTCAGACGACGATTCCGGGGGCAACGGATTTCAGCATCATCGCACTGGAGACGTTATTTCCCGGACCACCTGGATGATGGCGCTGGGCGCGGGTGTGCGCCCGGGTGTGGTTTTCGACCGGGCTATGGAGTCTACCGACCTGGTGCCGACCATCGGCTCGATGCTGGATTTTTCCGCTTCGCTAGCGCAAGGCAAGCCGATACCGGAGCTGTTGTAACCTTATGCTTCCAAGCGACCTCAAGCCGGAGCAGTTCAATGGCTATCCGCCCGCGGCCAGAAAGCTGGTCACGGGATACGTTGGAGCTCTGCAACGGTCCCCCCTAAGCTTTGTCCCCAGCTTGCTGCGAGAGGTAATCGAGTACGACTTCAAATTTCCTCCCGAGCGAAAGGCCATAGAGAATGAACTTGCGAATCTGAGCTCTCTTTCACCGGAGCAAATGAAGGAATGGTTCCAGGAATTCGCCGAGATAAAGGTGTCCACGAAGCTCGAGAACGTTGACTGGGTAAACTCGCCCGGTCTGTTTGTCGAACAGCTGTCGGCGCACCTTTGGGCCACCCGTCAACTGGACGCCTTCCGCCAAGCGGCGATGAATTACGCGAGCCGCCTGCAAGCCGTAGCGGCGCCAGAGCCGCCTCCTGTGCCCCGGCTCGGGATTGCCGTCATCGGGCAGGGCGCGGATACACATGACGAACCTCTCTTCCGCAAACTCCGCGCCCATGGCGGATATTTCAGCCGGGTCAATCCGGAGAACGGACTGGAGGCACTGCTGAACGCGGTTGCCGCCCGGGCCAAGGCTCATCCCATTCCCTACGGTCACTGGTACATCGACGGAGGTCGGGAAGCAAACCACGATCCTGCGCTCACCTGTGTTTCGTACAACGCCCTGGAGCCCGCGCGCGCGGTCCTGTTGCGCAAGATGAGCGGGGAGATCGGAAAGGCCGGAATGGGACCGGAGATGCTGCGTACACGGCTGGCGCAGATGCGTCCGGCGGACCTCGGCATGGGCAAAGCAGAGGATGAGGTGCTCGATCGCTTTCAGGTCAAGCTGCTCACCGAGGGTTCAGGGACCCAGATTTTCAGCACCACCTTCGCCCAGTGGGCAGCACGCGAAACCTTGCGCCGGGCCCAGCCCGTGACTTTGCTGGTGCGCTTCGCCCCACGACAGCGGCAGCGGCCCATGAACGAATTGCTATCGGGCCTTCGGCCGAATGCCGACCTCGATCCAGCGGGCTCCCTGGTAGATGCCGACATGGGCGCCTATTACACGTACCTGAACCAGCAGCGGCTGTCCGGAGCGGAGAAATCTTCCTTCCTGGTGTGGTTCGAAGGCCACAATGAAGCCCTCGCAATTGGACCGGCGATGCCGAGGGGAACCGAATCGTCCAGTCCAACTGATCTAAAGCAACTGCTCACCTGGGCCATCTAGTTGCGATCGTGTGGGGCGGGCAGCTCTTATCCGCCGCTTTTGAGGTTGATTTTGGTCTTTGTTCCTTGCCTGCAATCTTGAGCCCGCAAAGTCAAGAGCGGCGGACAGGAGTGTCCGCCCCACACTACCTCGACAAGACCGCTACGCCATAAACGGGGAGCTTGATCGATTGCTTCGATCCACCTTCGAGCACGTCGCTCATGGCAGACGGAAGCGAAACTGTTTGCTCGGTCTTTGAAAGGTTGACGAGAATATAGACCGTGCCATGATTGCCGTAGCGCGGATACACTTCAACTCCGTCCGGAACCGCGCCCAGTGCGGGTTTCACGGCGCTTACGTCAGCCATCCATTTCGCGGCTGCAGTCATGGCGGAGCCATCGAGCCAGGCGCCGATGTAAGTGATCCGGCCTTTGCCCACTTTGCGAGTGATGGTTGCCGGCTTGCCGTCGAGCCATCCGTTGCTCTTACCGTAAGTCTCAAGGACTTCGGTGTCTTTATCATTCGCGCTTAGCAACTCAGCCCACAGCTTGCTTTGTCCGGAGCCGAACCTTCCTTCGATCGCTACCGGATCAATCAGAGCGTAGTATTGCTCGACTCGACCACCCAGAAGATCTGCCAGCGGGCCGGGCTGGCGTTGCGGCTGCAGACCGTTGTCCTCATCTTTCATCACAGAGCGCTGGCCCAGCACCAGGTGTCCACCCTGACGGACATACTCGATGAGATTCTTAGCGGCTGCGTCTGAAAGCACATTCAGTCCCGGGGCGACGACAAGTTTGTATTGGCTCAGGGGAGCGACGGACTCGACCACATCAATGGACTGACTGACCGCGCGTAGCGGCCCGTAGTAGCTGACGAGTTCGTCGATGGGATCGTAGTTCTTGTCGTGACGCTGCCAGTCGATGGCCCAGCGGCTGTCATAGGAATGCAGCATCGCAACTTCGGATTTCACCGACGTTCCCGCCAGCGCCGGGCTGGCTTTGGCAAATTCCCGGCCGATCTGCTGGGCTTCGGCGTACAAAGGAACGGGCGTGCCGTCTGCTCCCAGCAGCGTGCCGTGGTATTCCTCCTGGCCATTCAGGGCGCTGCGCCATTGCCAGTAGCTCACGACGTCGGCGCCATGTCCGACGGCGTGCCAGGCCATCGCGCGCACCTCTCCTTTGTCGAGAGAGCTGTTGATCGGCGCCCAGTTTACCGAGCCCGGCTGGGTTTCCATGACCCAGAAATTCTTGCCTTTGAATCCGCGAGTCAGGTCATGCGCAAATCCGTTCTTGGCTGGGTTGAGGTGTCCCTGGCCTACGTAGTCGTCCCACGCGGCAAGGTCGAGATCTTTTTCGACGACGTAGTGGTCGAAGCCGTCATACCAGCCCATGGTGTTTGTGGTGATGAACTGTTTGGGATCGGAGTTGGCGCGAATGACCTCCAACTGGTTCTTCTGATAGCTGCGCCAGGTGTCGCTGACAAACCGTTTCCAGCTGAGCAACAGGCCGGGATTGCCATATTGCGTCTGGATCGGAATCTGGTCCCAGGCAAAAAGGGTCTCGCTCCAGTAGGCGGTGGTCCAGCGCGTATTCAGATTGTCGAGCGTGCCGTAACGCGCCTTGAGCCATTGCTGGAATTGCCTCTTGGTATCGGGATCGAACGAGATGTCGGAATATTCATTATCTATTTGCCAGCCAAGCACGTATGGATTGTGACCGAAACGCATGGCTAGCTGTTCGGCGATCTCGCGTGCCAGCTCGCGATATCTTCCATTGGCAAAATTGAACTGCTGACGATTTCCGTGTTCGGCGCGGTGGCCCTCTTCATCCACGCGCAGCGTCTCAGGATATTTTTGCGTCAGCCACGCCGGCGGGGCCGCCGTAGGAGTGCCAATCACGCTGTAGATGCCGTGTTTCGAGGCAGCAGTGACCGCCCGATCCAGCCAGTCGAGATCGTATTGGCCCTCGCTCGGCTCCATGCGGCTCCAGGCAAATTCGCCGACGCGCACCATGCGAATTCCCGCCTGCTGCATCAGTGTGAGGTCGGCGTCCCATCGTGACTCGGGCCATTGTTCCGGGTACCAGGCAGTTCCCAGCATGATGGGCGGAGGAGGCGGCGTCTGCGCGGGGAGAGTGGTTGCCAGCAGAATAATGCCGGCAAGGGCGAGCCAGATGGCGAACTTCAACCTCTGAAACGACCGAAGGTTATCCATGGGATGCTCCTGATTAAGAGAATGAACAATCAGCGGCGGTCTGGTTCAGACCTTGGTTCCACGCCTGCCTAAGAAGAGCATTAGCGCGCCAAACAGCAGCATGACGACTCCCCACTCGAGATTGATGTTGATGCCGAGCGAGCGTGCGTAAATCGCTTTGTCGCTCAGAGCGCCAAAGGCGATCAGCAGCACACCAAAGATGGTGAAAAGGAAGCCAATTGGCAGTCGAATGTCGAGTCCCATCTTTTCTCCTATCGGAAAACAATATTCAGCAACGCCGTGGCCGCCAGAACCACGACCGCGAGCACCGCGGGCCGTTGATACCAGCGCAGGCCGTGCTGCGTGGGGCGTTCGGTGAGCGAGTACACCAGGCCGACCAGTCCCTTCTCTTCGTGCGCGCGGGTCAGCAGGCTGACAACGATCGTGACCACGAAGCAAGTGGTCCAGGCGTAAATCGCGGTCCAGAAATTCTGCGCCATTTCACTGGGATAAACGTGCATGGTGGCGATCCATCCGCCTTTCACGCCCGGCACTCCACCCTGCGGCAAAGTCAGCGCGTGGTGGAGTGCGGCCGCCATGGTGCCTCCAAGCAGTCCGGTGAAGGCGCCGTGGCCGGTGGTTCGCTTCCAGAACATGCCCAGCAGGAACGTAGCGAACAGCGGCGCATTCACGAAAGCGAACACCAGTTGCAGCATGTCCATAATGTTGTTGAATCGCGTCGCCATATAGGCCGTCGCTACCGACAGCGCAATGCCGAAGATGGTGGCCATGCGTCCCATCCAGAGGTAGTGCTCATCGCTGGCTTTCTTGTTGATGTACGACTGGTAGATGTCATACGTCCACACTGTGTTGAATGCGGTCACGTTGCCCGCCATGCCCGACATAAAACTGGCCAGCAGCGCGGTGAGACCCAGGCCGAGAATTCCAGTGGGGAAGTAATGCAAGAGCATGTTAGGAGTGGCCAGGTCGTAGTCGAGCTCTATCGTTCCATCTTTGTCGCGAATGGGCTGGCCCGAGGCGCTCATCTTCGCCGGAATCAATCCGCGACCCTCGGCTTGGCCCTGGATAGTAGTGGTCGCGCCCGCCAGATGTGCCAGATTCTGCGTGGGCAGCGCAATCGCAATCAATCCCGGCAGGATAACCAGGAGAGGAAAAAGCATCTTGGGAAAAGCTGCGATGAGCGGCGTGCAGCGGGCGGAATTCATGGAATTGGCCGCCATGGCGCGCTGGATCACAAGAAAATCCGTGCACCAGTATCCGAACGACAGCACGAACCCCAACCCCATCGTCAGGCCAAACCATTCCACGCCAAGACGGTTGGTGTGGGGATTACTCATGCCCAGCCAGGAGTGCGTGTAACTGGGATCAAGATTGGCTTTCAGGCCTTGCCATCCTCCGATGTTTTTCAGGCCCAGCCAGACCAGCGGAAGGAATCCGGCGACGATCAGAAAAAACTGGACCACCTCGTTGTAGATCGCGCTGGTCAGCCCGCCGAGCAGGATGTACCCCAAAACCACAAGGGCGGAAATCACGAGAGAGAAGTGAAATATCCAGGCTTGGGGCAGTCCCAACCAGGCAAAAGGCGAATCGAAGATGTGCAGAATCTGAATCAGCTTCGCCATCGCGTACATGGAAATGCCGGAGGAAAACAGGGTCATGATGGCGAACGAAACTGCGTTCAGCCCGCGGGTCTTTTCATCAAAACGCAGGCGGAGATATTCGGGTACGGAACGCGCGCGCGAACCATAGTAGAAAGGCATCATGAACACGCCGACGAAGACCATCGCCGGAATCGCTCCGATCCAGTAAAAATGGCTGGTGGAGATCCCGTATTTCGCACCGGAAGCGCCCATGCCAATCACTTCCTGCGCGCCCAGATTCGCGGAAAGGAAGGCTAGGCCGGCAACCCAGGCTGGAATGGAGCGTCCCGCGAGAAAGAAGTCGGTGCTGGTCTTTACGTAGCGCTTCAGCACCGCGCCGATTCCGAGCACGAAGACGAAATACACGATCATGATGGTCCAATCGATGGTCCTCAACATGAATAGCTCTCCTTCGTGGATCGGCTGATCTGGACTGAAGGCCCGTCATTTCCGGCGGTGTAAACGATTGCAGGCTTGCTGCAACTTTGTCAACGAGATTTACCTGCCGACCTGGTGCTCCGGGTCCCGGTTGTCATCCTGAGCGCAGCTTGTCCGTTCGCTCCGCTCAGGATGACCGTTCCCCAGGAGTTATGGTTTGTCGCTCAGTGATTTCAAGTTTGCGGCTGCGCTTTCCGGAGTGATGTCGCGTTGCGGCATCCCCAGCATCTCGAATCCCACCATGAATTTTCGAATGGTCGCAGAGCGCAGAAGCGGAGGATAGAAGTGCGCGTGGAAGTGCCATTCATGATGCGGCGCGCCGTCAGTGGGCGATTGATGAAACCCCATGGAATAGGGAAACGGGACATCAAAAACCTTGTCGTAGGTTGACGTCACTTGCTGCAGCAGCTGGGCCAACCGGACGACTTCCGACTCGGTGAATTCGGGGAAGGCCCCCAGATGGCGGCGACTGCAAACCAGAATTTCGAACGGCCAGACCGCCCAGAAGGGCACCAGTGCGACGAAACCCTCGTTCTGGCAAACCAGGCGAACCTGCTGCTGGTCCTCAAGACGGACGTATTCACACAGTAAACAGTTGTTATGTCTGTCGAGATGGTTGACCTGGCCTACCAACTCCTTTCCGGGGATGTCTGGAATCGAATGGGTCGCCCATATCTGGCAGTGGGGATGAGGATTACTGGCGCCCATCATCGAGCCGCGATTTTCGAAAATTTGCACGTGATTGATCTGTGGCAATTGCGCCAGTTCCTGGAATTGGGCGGCCCAGGTCTGGATCACACTTTCAATCTCGTTCGGCGACATGGTGGCCAGGGTGAGGTCATGGCGCGGGGAGAAGCAGATGACCCGGCAAAGTCCGGGCTCGCCTTCCGCGACCAGCAAGCCGCGGTTTTCCAAATCGAGGCGGTCGTCGCGTGCGCCCGGCTTGAGCGCGGCGAAGTCGTTGTCAAAAACGAATGTGCCGGGATAGCGCGGATTGACCACCCCGCCGGCACGGGGATTCCCGGGACATAGGTAACAGGTGGGGTCATACTCGGGCTCGTGTTTGGCCGCTATTTTTTCGACCTGCCCCTGCCATGGCCGTCCGGCGCGATGCGGGGATACCAACACCCACTCGTTGGTGAGAGGGTTCAGTCTGCGGTGAGGATCTTCAGTAAGCTTCAATAACTTGCCTCCGCCCCTTGGGTTACAATGTACGCGAAAGCCTTACAAGTTCGAGACCACGTTAACAGGATGTTGATTTGACAGGAGATTTCTGGCCACCTATTGTGGCATTCTGTAAGCGATTACATATGTGTATTTTATACTCCCAACTCAGATTTCATGTTTCATATTTGGCTTGATCCTCGTTACGTTTCAAACCATATGAAGCCGGCAGAATTGGCGCAACATTTCAAGCACCTCTTCGGGTCGCAGCCCCGCGTGTTTTCCGCCCCGGGGCGGGTCAATTTGCTGGGCGAGCACACCGACTACAACGACGGATTCGTGATGCCCTGCGCCATCGGCTTTTCCACCCGGGTCGCCATTTCTCCGCGCCCCGACCGCAAACTGGTCATACGATCGGAAGAATTCTCGGAGCAGCTTGAATTCGATGTGGAAAGCCTGCCCAGCCGGGGCAAAGGCGTATGGTCGGACTACGTTCTGGGTATTGCCGTAATGCTCGGGGAGATCGGGCATCCGACGCCGGGCGCTAGTTTGCTGGTTCGTGGTGAAGTGCCCATCGGTGCGGGGCTCAGCTCCTCGGCCGCAATCGAAGTGGCCAGCGCGCTGGCTCTGATGAGCCTGAACGGTGCACGGCTCTCGCTGCCCGAAGTCGCCAAGCTGTGCCAGAGAGCGGAAAACGTTTTTATTGGCGCGCGGGTCGGCATCATGGACCAGTTCGTTTCTTGCCTCGGCAAAGCCGGACACGCGCTTCTGCTGGATTGCCGCTCCCTCGAGTTCAAGTTGATTCCCATTCCAGAGAACGTTCGCCTTGTGATCTGCAATACCATGGTGAAACACGATCACGCCAGCGGTGCCTACAATCGCCGCCGCGAAGAGTGCGATGAAGGAGTGAAGATCCTGACCCGGTGGTATCCCAAGGTGCGTGCTCTGAGAGATATTTCCCTGGCACAGCTCGAGCAGCACACCGCCGAGATTCCCGCGACGGTCTACAAGCGCTGTCTCCACGTGGTGACGGAAAATCAGCGCGTGCTGGAAGGCGCCAAATACCTGACTGAGGGTGATGTGTGCAAGTTCGGCACATTGATGAGGGAATCACACACCAGTCTGCGCGATCTTTTTGAGGTCAGTTGCCGTGAACTGGACATCATGGTCGAGATCGCGGAGTCGCTCGACGGCTATTGTGGCGGGCGCATGACGGGCGGAGGCTTCGGCGGATGTACGGTGAACCTGGTTAAGACCGACGACGCATCGCGGTTTGCCGCGCAGATCTCCGAGCGATATCAGGCAGCCACCGGGATCAAACCTGACATCTACGTCTGTTCTGCGGCTAATGGCGCGAGCGCGGATTTGAACGGGCAGGCTTAGAAATCCGCGAAGCGGCGTAAGAATGTACAGCCCAGGGCGCCAGCCCTGGGTAAGCACGTAGGAAATGATGCAACCCTGAAAGGGCGAAAGAATCTTGGCTTCCGTGCACAATTCCCGCACACGCCCGCTGCCGATTCGCTTATAGGGGTCCTTCGACTGCGCGGCGCTTCGCGAAGCGAAGCAGCCCCTCCGCTCCGGGTGACACGGGCGCTAGATTGCGCGGGTCGAGCCACGCATCACCAGATGGGTCGGAATCGAGTAGTCCATGTGCGGGCTTTCCTCTTTGCGGATGAGCGCCTCGAGCGCGGCGAAAGCGGTGACTGCCAATTGAGTTCTCGACAGGATCACTGTGGTGAGCGGCGGCTGAGTGAGATGTGCGAACGAAATATCATCAAATCCGATCAGCGATATGTCTTCGGGAACTCGCAACCCGTCCTGAAGAATTGCACCCAGAGCTCCAATCGCGGTCAAATCATTTGAAGTGATCACGGCGGTGGGACGCTGTGGCAGTTTTAGCAAACTTCTCATTGCCATAGCGCCGCCTTCCATCCGGTGGTCCCCCTTCTCGATCATGGCCTTTTCGGAAAGCCCCCGCGACTTAAGGCCGGAGAGGTAAGCGTCACGGCGGATGCGGGCTGACTCCAGGTTCATGGGGCCGGCAATAAAAGCAATGCGCCGATGATTGAGTGCAAACAGATGCTGCAGGGCCTCGTGAATGCCCTGGGCGTAGTCGATACGAATGTTGGCGCTGTGGGGGCCGGTCTTGCCAGTGTCCATGAACACGGTCGGGATGTTGCGGCGCGTGAGTTCGGTGACTAGCGCCGGATCGGCCTCCGAGGTCATAATGGCCACGCCGTCGACTTTGCGCTCAACCATCCGCCGAATGCACCCTGCCATCCGCTTGGGATTGTAGTCGGTGTTTCCGATAATGACTTCCTGGCCGCGCTCCACCGCCTGGTCTTCGAAACTCTTGACCAGTTCAGGGAAAAAAGGGTTGGTGATATCAGAAATAATGAGCCCCAGCATCCGGCTCCTTCCCGAAACCAGGGTACGGGCGTGAGTGTTGGGATAGAAGTTCAACTCCTCGATGGCCTTGCGTACGCGCGCCGCGGTCGCGGGCCGCACCTTCTCTGAATCGTTGATCGTACGAGAGACGGTAGCGGTGGAGACTTTTGCTCTCTTGGCGACTTCTTTAATGTTCATGCAAGTTCACGAGGAAGGCTCAGGAGGAGAACTCCATTCTAGCAACGATTGCGGGGCGAAGGAACTGCGGATGCAGGCCAGAGCCTCGGACAGGCTTTCCGGGGCCGTATCGGCTTGTATTGTAAGCGTTTACAGAAATGGCTTCATGTTAGATAATGCAGCTCTCGATCTACGACAAAGGCTGACTATCGCAGGGGAACCATGGACCGACGCAACATGGACCGACGCAACTTCCTCAAGACCACTGGCACCTTCATCGCGGGTGCGACGATCGCTCGCTCCGCCCTGGCCGACGCCGCCACCGAGCCGATGGCTGCGCAGGGTCGGTTAGTTCTGCCCTTGAATCGGAACTGGCGATTTAGCCGCACGGTCGTGGATGGAGCGCACGCGCGCGATTTCGACGACTCCGGCTATGAGCGCGTCGTCATTCCCCACACCAACATCCGCCTGCCCTGGCACAGCTTTGACGAAAAGAGCTATGAATTCGTCTCCAGCTACCGCCGCCGCTTTAAGCTTCCGCCCGAGGCACGGGGTCGCCGCGTCTTTGTGGACTTCGAAGGCGTCATGACCGCCTCCACCGTTTGGATCAACGGCGAGCGGTTGGGCGGATACAAGGGTGGCTACACGCCTTTTTCCTTTGACCTTACGCCGCACCTCGATTTCAACGGAGAGAACCTGCTGGCGGTGGATGTCGATTCCAGCGAGCGACCTGACATTCCTCCTTTCGGCCATCAGATCGACTACCTTACCTTCGGCGGCATTTACCGCGAAGTTTCTCTGCGTATTGTTCCGTCGACGTTCCTTGAGAACGTCTTCGCCAAGCCCAAAGATGTGCTGACCGACCACCCCACCGTCGATGTCGATTGCTATCTTCAGCACTCGGAGGTAACGCGAGATCCCCTGACTCTCGAAGTCAGTCTCAGCGAGGGTGATCGTGTACTCGCTAAGAGCACGCAACGCTTGCCGGCTGCTCAGGCCACCACTGAACCGGTTGTGCACACGGTCCATGTCGATAATCTTGGTTCCATAAAACTATGGGACCTTTCACATCCCCACCTGTACACCGTGCAGGTTCGTCTGCTGCGCGGGACGCAGTCGATGGATGAAGTGTCGCGTACCATCGGTTTCCGGGAAGCGCAATTCACCGATCACGGCTTCGAACTCAACGGCAAGGTAATCAAGCTGCGCGGGCTGGACCGCCATCAAACTTTTCCCTTTGTCGGGCAAGCGATGCCGGGCCGGGCGCAACGCCGGGACGCAATCATCCTGCGCAAGAAGCTGAGGTGCAATATTGTGCGGACCTCGCACTATCCGCAGTCGCGCAACTTTCTCGACGCCTGCGACCAGATAGGGTTGCTGGTGCTGGAGGAGATTCCTGGCTGGCAGCATATCGGTGACGAACCGTGGAAATTGATATCGATCGACAATGTGCAGCGCATGATTCGCCGCGACTGGAACCATCCGTCCATCATTCTGTGGGGCGTGCGCATCAACGAATCGAAAGACGATCATGATTTCTACGTCCGCACCAATGCTGTGGCCCACAAGCTAGACCCGACGCGTCAGACCGGAGGCATTCGCTACTTTCAGGAATCGGAATTTCTGGAAGATGTTTTCACCATGAATGACTTCGGGTTTCCCCTGAAGCCGCCCAATCACCCGCGCTATCTGAACACCGAATTCGTCGGGCACACTTACCCCACTAAAACCATCGACCAGGTGGAGCGGCTAACCGAACATACACTGCGCCATGCGCGCATCCACGACCAGTTGGCCTCCAACCCGCAATATGCCGGAGGTATCGGCTGGTGCGCTTTCGACTACAACACGCATGGTGATTTCGGCTCCGGCGATCGCATCTGCTATCACGGGGTCACGGACATGTTCCGCGAGCCCAAACCGGCGGCGGGTTTCTACAAGTCGCAGTGCGACCCCGCGGAAGAGGTTGTCCTTGAGCCGGCGTTTCATTGGGCGCGGGGCGACGCGTCAATCGGATTTTCGAAGGCCGTCATGTGTTCCAACTGCGACCACATAAAGCTGTACATCGCAGACGAGCTAATTGCGGAAGTGGATCCAGACCGAAAAACTTTCCAACACCTTCAGTACGCCCCGTTCATTGTCGAACTTGGTGATCTCTTCCACAACAAATGGGGTGACTTGCGTCTCGAGGGCTACATCCAGGGCAAACAAGTCATCGTGAAAAAATACTCCGGCAAAGGCATCGATCAGAAGTTCACGCTTTTGCCCGATGACACCGACCTGATCGCAGACGGAGCCGATACGACTCGCGTGGTGCTGCGCGTGACCGACGAATTCGACGCCATCCGGCCATTTGCCAACGATGCCATCAAGTTTGAGCTCGAAGGTCCGGCGGAGATTATCGGAGACAATCCATTTGCAGTGGTGGGTGGAACCGGAGCGATCTGGATTCGAGCCAAGGAGCAGCCTGGTACCGTCCGGTTGATCGCGACGCATCCGGTGTTGGGTAAGCAACAGGTGGAGTTTACGATTGCCGTAGCTGTTCCGGAGACGGTGTAGGCCACGTCCAGGTAGTGTGGCTCAGCGGGTAGCATGGCTCGGCGCTCGGCCTAAGCCGCAGAGCGGCGCAAGAATATAGCCCCGGGGTGCAAGCCCTGGATTCACAAGCAAACCGAGGGCAGCCCCAAGGGGGGCGGAAGCCATTGCCGTCTGCGCGACGCCGCAGAGCTCCGCCGGACAGACGAGGGGGTCCGTCACCACGTGGTTTGTGGCTATGCTTTCTGCCGGAGCAGATCTTCGACGTCGCCAATCTTTTCTCCCAACAGATTCAGCTTGCGGGACAGGCCCTGAATCTCAGACTCCGCGCGGCGGTTGACGTCGTAGTCGAGTTCGCCACGAAGGCGATCTTTTGTGTCCTGCCGGTTCTGGCTCATCATAATGACCGGCGCCTGGATAGCGGCGAGCATGGAGAGGAACAGGTTGAGCAGGATGAAGGGATAAGGATCCCATGCCTGCCCTCGCAGCACCACGTTGATCGCGGTGTAACCGATGATGGTCGCGCCAAACGTGATGATGAATGTCCACGATCCGCCAAAGGCGGCTACCCGGTCGGCGATGTGTTCGCCGAAGCTCATATCTTCCTCGATGACGTCGTTGGGATTCCGACTGGCGCGGACCCTGACCAGTTGCTGCGAAGCGTGAAACTGGCGTCCCAGCACGGTTAACAGATCCATCCCCGCATGAGGTTTGCGTTCCAGAAGAGTGGCGATGTCGTGCCGGTCCACTTCCAGGCAAACACTCTCTTCAACCGCGATGGCCTCGGTCTGATGGGCAGTTTGATCGAGCATGGAGGCGAAGCCGAAGAACTCGCCCTCCGCCGGTTGGTCCACGATGACTTCCTGCTGATCTTCATCCACGGTCGTGACCCGCACCACGCCGGAGACCAGCACGTAAGCTTGTCCGCCCGGGTCGCCGATCTTCCAGATGCGTTGGCGCTGCGTGAAGGTCTTGACTTCGACCTGCCCGGCCAACACCGCAGTCTCCTCGTCGTCGAGTAGAGCAAACAGGGGAACACGTCGCAATATTTCTGGGCTGCACGCCATCGATCACCTCGTCAGGTAGAGTGGACCCGCCGATCCGTTCAAAAGGATGGCATAAAGGTCGAATGGCAACAACTGTTGGGATGAATCCTGAAATTCATGTACCACGAAGCCTTCACGAAGCCCTCACGAAGCCCTCATTCAAAGACAACCCCCGTCCCCTTGTCATTTCGCAGCCGGTTTTATCGGCGAGGAATCTGCTTGCTGCAAGCGGCCAAACAGCAGATTCCTCGCGCGGACAAGGCCGCGCTTCGGAACGACAATTCTTTGCGCATTTTTCAAACTACATCGGCGCGTCGGTTCCGGTATCGGCGCGGTTTGCACGAACGTTTCCTTAGTGTACCTGCGTGCCTTTTGCGGCTAACGGTTTGCAGCTACTTTTGTTCGGCGAAAACGCGGGAGTTAAATTCCATGACTTCGCCCATGTGGGACAGGAAATACGTGAGACTGTGGTCGCCAGGATACGAGTGATACTCATGCTTCACTCCCTCTGACTGGAGCTGCCGGTGCAGATCCGCCGCGCCGTCTTCAAAGCCGAAGTCATCCTGCTGGCCGCAATTAAAGTAGATAGCGAGATTCTTCAAACCCGATTGGTTTTTCCGGGCCAGAACGAAAACACTGTTATGTTGCCAGTGCGGCAGGTTGATGGGCTCGCCGAAAGCGGGCCCCATCAATCGGGTCAATGGTGTGCCGGAATGTCCCGCGGCTGAGAGCTCCTGTGGAGTTTGCGTGATCAGCGCGGCGCTTTGGGCACTGACGGCGGAAAACATTTCGGGGTGGGCAAAGGCGAAACGCAGTGCTCCGTAGCCTCCCATGGAAACACCGGTGATGGCCCGACCCTTTCGTCCCGGGCGGACGCGAAATTTGCTCTCGACATAGGGAATGAATTCCTGAAGAAAGAAATCACTGTAGCGGAACGAATCACCGGGCGAGTTGATATAGAAGCTGCGCTTGCCTTCCGGCGCTACCACCAGAAAGTCATCAATCTTATGTTGGCGGCGTAGGTCTTCAATTACGCTCCATCCGCCGGTACTGAACAGGGTCTGCTCATTTTGGCCAAGACCGTGGAGAAAATAGAGCACCGGATAGCGGCGGGACGGAGATCCCTTCGCGTCATAGCCAGGAGGCAGTTGCACGCAGTAGTGGACCGCCTGTTTGAGGATGCGGCTGTTAATCACGTTGCAGTCGGTACGACTTTGGGCGTGGCTCAAGTGAGACAGGAAGATGAAGAGTAGGAAGTATAGATTGCGTAATCCGTGGTGGTGCGGTTTCATTTGTTGACAAGAGTTCTTGCTAACTTTCAAAAGCTTAAACAGCAAAGGTCGCAAAGAGTTGGCAAAGTGCGCAAAGGATTCGGTTGTACTTACTCGTACCTCAACGCTTGCACGGGATCCAGACGGGCCGCGCGCGCCGCCGGGTACATGCCCGAAACTAGGCTGACAATGAAGGCAAAAACGATGGCAGCTCCCACTAGCCACCACGGCACCGACCAGAAAGATTCGGGCGGGAGGGCCTGGCGCTTCAGATAGATATTTGTCCCCAGGTTGATAATGTGACCGATGGTCCAGCCCAGCGCTACTCCAACCACTCCGCCCAGCAGGCCCATGGCCCCGGCTTCAGCGAAGAAGAGTTTCTTAACATCGCTGTCACTGGCACCGATGGCTTTCATGATCCCAATTTCGCGCCGCCGCTCCAAAATAGCCATGACCAGCGTGTTTACGATGCCGATCGAAGCCACGGCCAGAGCCAGACTGCCAAAAATTCCCAGGAAGAGATCGAGCACGGCGAAGAATTGCCTCAGGCTGCGGGTGGCGTCGAGAATGGAAAACGTGTTGAACCCCAATTTCTTGATGGCCTGCTCGACCGTCTCAACCTGCTTGGGATTCTTTACGCGCACACTGATCGTGGAATAGCTGGGCTGTTTGTTGAAGCCGCGCATGCTGTCGCGCACGTCGGAAGGCTGCATGACACGCAGGTCCTGGGCGAGTTTCAGGGGCAGGAATACACGCGCCCGGGCTGCACCGCGCATGCTGTCAGGATCCAGATCGGACATGCCGACGATCTTTAATTTCTGCTCTCGCGAGATAACGGAATAGCCCTCGTCAGAAGACGATTGTGGCCGGTTAGTCGTTGCATTGGATTTTGAGGCGGCGTTTTCTCCCGTGGATGATGGCGCTGAGACCCGCTGCGCGTAGCGCATGGTCAGGTCCTGCCCTAACAACGGCTTGGCCAATTCGTTTACCGGGATATCGTCTTCCTGGCCCGGTGGTGGCGTCTTGCCCAGCAACTCCAGCGCGAAAGATTTTTGCAGAATGACTTCAGGCGCGGTTTCGGAGGAGAAGAAGCTGCCGGGAATTCCCGTGAAGGCGTCGTTCGACCGAGCCGAGTCCGGAATGCCGGAGACCATGGTCAGGTGCGGCTTGTCCTGATAGCTGAGTTCAGTAATAAAGCGGATGTCGGGATAAGCTTCCAGCACGTCGGGCAGGCGCTCGATCTCCTGGCGTGCGGGTTCATCCAGGGTGCGGCTTTCGGCGGCGGAAGCGGTACTGCGTTGTGCATCGTCGCGACTGAACCCGCGCAGGTCTCGGCGCGAAGTGACGACCACGGTATCGAAAAGACCTGATTTGGCCAGGTGTCGCGTAGCCAACTTCTGCAATCCGATGCCGAGCGACAGCATGGCCACCAGCGAGGCCACTCCGACCGAGATACCAATCGTGGTCAGCGAATTGCGCAGCGAAGACTCGAGCAGGTTCCGCAGAGCGAGTTCGGAAAGATCGTAAGTTTTCATCGGTACACTCGGGTGCCCCGTCCAAGCTCCGCTTGGGCAGGGATGTTCGCGCGCCAAATATTCGACACAATCGTAAAACCCCCGCCCAAGTGGAGCTTGGACGGGGCACCCAGTTGACTATTCTCGGTATTGCTCTCCATCATTCGTCCGATCATCAACCAGCTTACCGTCGGCCAGAAAAATCATCCTCCTGGCGTAGCGCTCGGCGAGAGCCCGCTCATGGGTCACCATCACGATGGTCATTCCCATAGACTGGTTGAACTCACGGATAAAATTCATGATCTCAGTGCCGGTGCGGCTGTCGAGATTGCCGGTGGGTTCGTCGGCCAGCAGAAGCTTCGGCTGATTGATCAAGGCGCGTGCTAGTGCCGCCCGTTGTTGCTCGCCTCCTGAAAGTTCGCTGGGGCGGTGTGTCATGCGCGAGCCCAGGCCGACACGCTCCAGCGCCTGGCGGGTAAGCGTCTGACGCTGGCCACGATCCATTTCCGCAAAGCGAAGCGGCAGGTCCACGTTCTCAGCCAGGGTCATTCGTGAAACCAGATTGAACGATTGAAAGACCATTCCTACCGTGCGCAAACGATGCTTGGCTAATTCTTCGCGGGAGAGTTTGGACAGGTCGCGGTCCTCGACGATTACAGCTCCCGAAGTTGGCCGGTCAAGACCGGCGATGAGGTTCAGCAGGGATGACTTGCCGGACCCGGAACTGCCGAGCAGGGCCACGAACTCCCCGGGCTGAACTTCGAGCGACACGCCGTCGACCGCTCGTATCAGGGCTTCTCCCATCTGGTAGTGGCGGCAGAGGTCGACGATGCGGATCGCGGAGGCGCCGTTCTGGCGATTTGGTCGGCTAGAGTCGACGGTCATTTATGGTTGATTGCCTGCGAGTTGTTTCCTTTGCGCCCTTTGCGATTCAA
>Ga0307471_100000500_pt1 | contig 20199 bp, 17 predicted proteins | sample atmos_gasesAM3C__2_FD_204566 | JGI IMG/M metagenome (GOLD analysis project Ga0307471, IMG submission 204566) | Hardwood forest soil microbial communities from Morgan-Monroe State Forest, Indiana, United States - atmos_gasesAM3C_515 | ecosystem: Environmental > Terrestrial > Soil > Temperate...
CTTCGTCCAAATCAATATTGTCGACGCCTACGCCCGCACGCCCCACCGCTCGCAATTTTTTCGCCCGGTCCAGCAATTCCGCGGTGACTTTCGTCGCGCTGCGCACAATCAGCGCATTCGCATCGCCGATCTCCCCGTTCAGCGAATCTTTGGTCGTGAGTACGACGTTCCACCCAGGCTGCTCCTTCAGCAACTCCACGCCACGATCGCTGATCTTATCCGCTACGATTACTTTCATGAGCCCGGTCGTCTCCTGCAGGTTCTTCCCGCATAAAGCAAGTAATCCAAAGTAGCGAGCCCCTTGCGCCCTGTCAAATAAGTGCGGCTCGTTCCCTGCCATGCCGCGGACCATTCCTTCGCAGCGGATTTGCGCGTCTGCTATATTCAACGTATGAGGAACCTGCGATGAGTCTTGCCGAAACAATCCAGAAGGATCTAGTCGATGCCATGCGCGCCAAGGATGAACTGCGGCTCAGCGTCCTGCGCGGAATCAAGGCGGCCATCAAGCACAAGGAAGTCGAAAAGATTCGCGCACTCGACGACACCGAGTCCATTCAGATTTTGCAAACCCTCGTTAAGCAACGCAAGGAATCGATCGAACAGTTCACCAAGGGCAACCGCCCGGAACTCGCTGGCAAAGAAACCAAGGAACTCGCCATCATCGAATCCTATTTGCCTGCTGGCGCCAGCGAAGCCGAAATGGACGCCGCCATCGCCAAGGCCATCTCCGAATCCGGCGCGAATTCCATCAAGCAGATGGGCGCGGTCGTAAAAGCGGCTAAGGCTGCCCTCGAAGGCAAAACAGTGGATGGCAAGGCACTCAGCGATCGCGTGCGCGACCGCCTCTCAAAGCTCGGCTGAGAATTCGCATCCTTCATTCGGCATGCCGCTCCCGGAATCCATCGCCATGCGCTTCACCGAAGAGGACGCCGGCTATGTGACTGTGCGCCCAGTCGTGAAGCAAACATTTCGCCTTGCCGAGCTTACAGATATGGTCGTAAGCGTGACGGGTAAGAACGTCTCACGCGTTCAGCAAATTTTCCGCACGGGCACGGTTGTCTATAACGGTTATCGTTACTGGTGGGAAGGCTTCGCTTCCAGTGAAAACGAAGTCGCGGGGCTCCTCGCCACTTTCCCCGACGACGATCCGGCTCGTACTTTTAATCCTAACCACGTTGCCGTGGTAACCCTCGAAATCGGCGGGGGCGCGCAGCGTTCCCTGGTTGGCATCACGCGCCACGAAGCTTCGGCAAGAAAGCTATTCCACAGAGGGAGCCCCTGGGAGATTTTGTTTACCACTGTTAAAGACTCGTCTCCGCGCTACGAAAAGTATTCCCATGCCGACCGCGCCGATATCTATCGCCTTCACCTCTCTCCGGAGAAGGCTGCCTCGCTCATGAAACAATTGCAGGACGCCTCTGCGCGGAGTCTGCGAAAGAAACTGGCGGCGCTACAGGCTCCGGCCGCAATTCTTTTCTTCAGCCCTCGCGCGGATTCCGCCGGGGCGGGCGCTTAGCCGTAGATGAGGGATTGCTATGACTGTTCCTTCAGTTAGTGGGCTGCCGGTTTTAGAACCGCTGTATTCCGTTCGTCGCCGGCGATGATGCGATAGAGTTTCTTCAGGTCCTCGACCTTGCTAAGCGGTACGCTTAGCTCCTTCACCTCAAACGTCCGCGTATACTTCAGCGTGTTTCCATCCACTTCCGTCTTGCTGTGATAGCTCGCAAAGCTGTAGTCCGCGTTCACCGGCGGCGGCAGGTCGTCCACCTCGTACCCCACCGGCAACGTGATTTCGATCGTGTCCATGTTTTTCGCCGGCCCATCAAATTCCACCGGGAACATCCGTGGCTCCTTTTTCTCCAGAAGATCGCTTGAATTGGAGCCCAACACCCTGGGACGCAGCAGCAGCAGGTTCCCCGCTGGCTTGGCATAATTTTGCGCGACCAGGGAATACTGATATCCGAACGGCTCGTCAACCCGATTCAAATTGGAAATAGACGCCCTGGTGATTTGAAACGATGAAAGCGAATGAGAAATCAGCATCTCAATAAACTTGACTCGGTCTGCATCTTTTGTGACCGATTTCAGGCTTGCGCGCTGCTGTGTGCCATAGTCACCGTTGCGCTGCTCGACAAATTCGCCGCTAAGCGTCCCCGTCGAAGTCAACGCTAGCTTTGCGGTGCGCACTACTCCGCTCATCGCCGTCGGAAGTTGCGGGACCTTGATCAGCTCGCCGCCGTCAGGGGTCACCAGCAGTGCATAGCTTTCCTGTAATTCACCTCGCAGGAGCCCGAACGGCGTGAATTCATCTGTGGGATCGAATATCAGCAGTCGTCCTAACTTCGGATGAGAAATAATCATATGCAGAGATGGATCGTTTAACCCGTCGGGCAAGCGGATAGCCAGGACGACGTGGTCAAACCATCGTGTCGCGGGAGTCGCGGGAGTGATGGTGCCGCGCTCTGTGTTGATATCCAAATAATACGACTCGACTCCAATTTCGTTCAGCATCGTGCTCAAGAGAGTGGCCTTATCTTTGCAGTCACCATATTTGTGCAGAAAAATTTCAGGCGCGGGATGCGGCTGCCAGCCTCCAATGCCCAGTTGGATGGCCACGTAGCGAATGTCTCTTTGCATGAATTCCGCAAGCGCACGCATCTTGGCGAGAGTGGTCGGAGCGTTCGCTGTGATCTCCACGGTCTTTTTCTTGATTTCCGGAGAAGCCTCCCGCCTTCCGGTCGCCAACCCGTTCTCCCATAGGCCCATCGCCTTCCAGTCTTGGAATCCGTTGTTCCGCCCGCTCGCGCTGCCGAACAAAGAAACAACCATGAATCCTGCGACGCTCTGCCAGGGCGGCATTCCTCGCTCTGGCTTGATGGCTTTGACATCGTTCACTACCCATTGCCATTGGCCGCCTCCGCCTGATGGCGTCACTTCGGGGTGATTCGACCAGACGGCCTTATACTCCCAGCCCGGCGGCAGCTGCAGCGTGTAGTGCGCCTCTCTCACCGGCACTTCCACTCTCTGAACGGACCAAATATCCTGCATAACGTAAGGGCGCAATTCCTGTTCGATCTCGTAACCAACGACATTTCCAGGATCCGCTGCCGGAATCGTCAGAATCTTGGACTTGAGGTCGGTCATCAATTCCCCGTTTTGCACCCCCAATAAGCCCGTCTCGATGGCGTCCTTCTCTTTCACCTCGTAGTCCTTCCCTTGCAAGGGGATACACCACCCATGAATATTGTTGATCTTCGACTCGGCATCAAAATCCGCGCGAATTGTTCCGTATTGCCGCCCATCCGGACGCAGGATCTTATACACCTGGCGTTCCACTTTCTTGATCTTCCCATTGGACTGGACACTTAACACATCTTCGGAGTAAAGCAGAATCGCGTTCGTCTTCTCGTCGTGCTCTGGAAGAGTCGCATTCGCAACCGCGTGCATCCACTGAGGCGCATCCCCGCATCGAGCGGCAGGAACCGTCGCCAGAAGAAAAAAGAAAAGTCCGGTAGCACGAAGTCCGCAGCGCACGCCCTTAATTCCCGCCAGAGGCCCCCATCGGTTGCAACACGATTTGTTCGTCATCGCCGCTCCTCACGGTTTGGTAGAAATTCCGCAGCGCACCGTAGTATTTAGGTTCCAGAAAAGTAAGATTGCTTTTGAGATGCCGTTCCAGATGCAGCGAGCCTTTGTCATTCTCGACCTTTAGGCTGTAGGCGATGACTTTTGCATCGTTGTTTTGCGCCTGCGGCAGGCTCCCTACCTGCCACCCCAGCGGCAGCTCAATGTGAACATCATCGGTCTTCTCGTACAGGTAGTGGAAATAGAGCGGGTGGACTCTAACGGAATGCTCAAACATGTGTTTCTCCGGACCACTGAACAAGCCAACCGGACATAGTGCGCGCTTCCCCGCGCCAGAAATCCAGCCGGGAACCTTCAAGGAGTATTCGGCCACCAGCCTGGGCGAGGAGCTCGCCCATTCCGGTTTGTTTGTCAGCTCGACTTCGATCCCCACAGGGATGATTTCCTTCACATAGTCTTCCAGAAGCTTTTTACGGTGGGCTTCATCCTCGTTGCACTCTTGCACTCTTCGCCACAGCGCTTCGAGGCCCGTGAAGGTGACCGTTAGCTTCCCCTCGAGCGACCCATCCGAGGTCAATGTCAAATCAGCCTTCCTCAGGATTTGCGATGCCGAACTTTCAGGCAACGAAGTGGTTAACCAAGATCCGCCATCTTTGTCCAGCTTTAATCCTGCGGTATTTGTTTCCGACCAGGGCAAAAGGCCAAACGGTGTAAACGCCGACCCGGGATCAAAATACGAATCCTTGCCGTTGAGCTTCACCAGTGCCACATAGGTGTTCAGATCTCTGGACCTCATAATACTGGGTCTGAAGAAATGATCGTCGCGCGTGGCGACCCTCACCGGGGAAGCGTCGAAGCCCGCTGCACGCGCCAGTGCCACGAAGAGCAATGTGATTTCATTGCCGTCCGCGTAGCCTCGTTTCCAGACATCCTCTACGTTGTTGATCTCCTTTTCCTTGGCGCGCCTCTGTTCTTGCGTGGTCTTTTCAATTTCGTAAGAAGTGTTGCGGATTTTCTGGACCCGGGCGTAGATTTTCTGCAATTTGGCGTCGGATGCATCGCCCGGGGAAACGGTTTCCGCGACGGCTTGTTCCATGGCTTTGCGTTTATTGAGCATGCTTTCCGCCGCGTCGTTCATTTTCTTTCCCTGTTTTTTCCAAAACTTTTCCGGTTCTTTCTCGAACCCATCTTCGTTGTAAACGAAATCCACACGGAACCTCATGGCCGCTTCGGGTGGCATGTCGTCCTCGACTTGAAATGCGGGAATGTCATGCGCCTCCAGGTGAATCAACTTGTTCTCATTGACTGGCGGCTTGGCACCTTCCGGCAAGCCGTTTGGCCAGCTCCATTGGAGGGCCCACTCGGAATAGGGTTTCAGCGTGAATCTTGCGCTTTTGCTGAATAAGTCGTCGCTCAATACCCAGTTCGAATTGAAAACGTAGTATTCCGCGAAGTCGATCATGTAGTGGTATTCAATGACGCTCCCTGGTTGTACATCGGAAAGCGTGAAAGTCTTGGCAAGGAATTTGATTCCGCGCGCCTTCACGATCTCTTTTTCGTAGATTTTGCCGTCAAAGTTGACGATTGAGCCATCGGGCCGGATAGTGCGAGCCTTAATGTTATGAATGTCCCACTGTCCCTTGACGAGAGGAATTTCCACATCCGCGTATTTGCGGCCTTCGTCTGTGAATATTTTCTCGCGAACGTAGTTATATTCGTGGGGGGTTCGGGCATCGCTATCGTCGCGATCCACCTGGCGATACAGAATGATCGCCGGCGCTCCCGGTGCATTTGGCTCCCCGGTCATCTTCAATTCTTCCTGCGAGACCGGCCGCCACTCATCGCTCGCGTTGGCCGGACACGGCCACCGTCCAACAGCTCCCAGAAATAGCAGCAAAACCAGCACGAGCAAGCGGCGATAGCTCACGATGGACCTCCCAATTGGAGTTGAAGGGAATGCAGGATTCTGCAGACTGCCGGCAAGGAATCGCAACATTGCACCCCGGTGATTTGACCGCACCGCGGTTACCAGCGGCCTGAAGGGCTTCGCGCTTTTCCGCGACGTGAAGAGGTCACATCCCATGGGCAGTGTTGCCGACCTGAGTAACGTACAGCGGCGGACATTACAAGGACGCTTTCCCCCTGTCAATAGAGCGTAGACCTGATAGACCTGATAGAGCGTAGACCTGAGCGCCAGCTCTCCCGGCAGTGAGGATTCTCTTCCCCGCTTCGCCCACCTGCGGCATAATCCCCCCGCACAGGGGAAGCATCGGCATCTGATTCCGGCAAATGGGGGAGGTTCCAGGTGAGCGAACAACCGGCAGTTCGCGAGCGGGCATGGAGTTCCACGGCCCCGCCGGGCGAATTCCGCCCCTACGTGTCCGCCGACGAAAGCCTCAAGGAATTCACGATTCGCGCAGTAGTCCTCGGCGCGCTCTTCGGACTGCTCTTTGGGGCCGTGACCGTCTACGTCGGCCTGCGCGCCGGTCTCACCGTTTCCGCTTCAATCCCCATTTCCGTGCTTTCCATTAGCATTCTTCGTGCGTTCGGCCGATCCACCATCCTTGAAAACAACATCGTCCAGACCACTGGCTCCGCCGGCGAATCGCTAGCCGCCGGTGTCATGTTCACCATCCCTGCGCTGATTTTTCTCGGCTTCGGCTCCGAATTCACTTTCTGGCGAATTTTCCCATTGGCCCTTCTCGGCGGCTGGCTCGGCGTCCTCTTCATGGTCCCGCTGCGGCGCCAGCTCATCGTGAAGGAGCATGGCAACCTTTCTTTTCCAGAAGGTACAGCCTGCGCGGACGTGCTTGTCGCCGGCGAACGCGGCGGCTCCTTCGCAGGCCGGGTCTTCTGGGGACTCGGTCTTGGCGGCGTTTACACCTTCCTCATGAACACCGTTCAGGCCTGGACTTCGCAACCCGAAGGCCGGCCCAGTTGGTTCCCCGGAGCTTCGTTCCGAGCGGCCATCACCTCTGAATATCTCGGAGTCGGTTACATCATCGGCCCCCGGGTCTCCGGCATACTCTTTGCCGGCGGCATCATCTCGTGGCTGGTCATGATGCCTGCCATTAAGTTCTACGGTCAGCTCGGTGGCAATACCCCCATCTATCCGTCCACCATTCCCATCGCGCAAATGACCCCGGACCAGATTTGGGGCTCATATATTCGGCCGATGGGTGCCGGTGCCGTCGCAGCCGCCGGATTGATCACCCTATTACGCACCTTGCCGACGATTTTTTCAGCGCTCCGCGCAGGTCTGAAGGACGTGCGCGCTGAGGGCGCGGGCCAGGCGACTGCCTCCAGCCGCGGGGTCACGGGGTTTGTACTTGCAAACCCCGCGTTAAGGACTGACCGCGATGTGCCCATGCGCTCCGTAATCCTGGGGTCTGTCGTCATCATCATCATGATGTGGGTTCTTCTGACCTTTCATCCCATGCAAGGCGCGAGCACTTACTGGTACCAAAACGCCTTCGCTGGCGTGTTTGTCGTCATTTTCGGATTTCTCTTCGTCACCGTCGCGGGACGCATCAGCGGCCTTCTCGGCAATTCCTCCAATCCCATCAGTGGCATGAGCATCGCCACGCTTATGGCTACTTGTGCGATCTTCTTCGTCGCCGGATGGACCGCGCCGAACTACCAGGTTCTGGCTCTGATGATAGGCGGAGTCGTTTGCATCGCCGCGGCCATCGCTGGGGCCACTTCTCAGGACCTCAAGACCGGCTACCTGGTCGGCTCCACGCCTTTCTGGCAGCAGATGGGGCTATTGATCGGCGTGACGGTATCGACGCTTGCGATTGGCACGACGCTCAATCTGATGAACAAAGGGCTGGAGAAATATCTGCCCACGCAGATCCCCGTAAGTCTCCAGACTTTACCGGCTGGCGTGAAGGTCGAGCGCGACACCTTTATATACAAGGGGAAGACGTACGTGCTGGTCAACTCCCTCGGCTCTCATGAGATTCCCGACGGCGAGTATCTCTATGACGCGGGCACGAAACGCATCGAGTTCCAATGGGCGCAAGGCATCGGCAGCGACAAGGCTCCCGCGCCGCAAGCTCGCCTCATGGCCACCGTTATCAGCGGCATCCTCAATCAGCGCTTGCCCTGGCATTTGGTGCTGATGGGGGTGGCGCTGGTCGTCGCCGTGGAAATCCTTGGCGTGCGCTCGCTGGCGTTCGCAACGGGCTCGTATCTTCCTCTTGGCACGACCGCCGCCATGTTTGCCGGAGGCCTCGTCCGGGTGCTTGTCGAAGCCACCACAAAGAAAAAGGACGAAAGCGAAGCCAGCCCCGGCGCGCTCTATTCCAGCGGCCTGATTGCCGCCGGCGGCGTCTTTGGCCTGCTTGGCATCATCATCAATCTTTTCCAGGACCCGGAAATCTCCAATCGCGTCCCGCATTGGCTCACTTCCGCTCTTAACCTGCCATGGCGCCCCGATCTCTTCGCCTTTGGTCCCAAAGTCATGGGACCTCTTGCCACCAGCAATCTTTTCGGCATTTTCATGTTCGCTCTTCTCGCGGCCTCGCTCTTCTATTTCGCCCGCAAGAAGCTCGATTAGCTAGTCGCCAAGCCCGCTTTGACGCGCGCGGCGCACCGCCGTAAACTGGTTAAATGGGAAGCACCTTCGGCGCGCGGCGTTACCACTTCGACTGGCGCAGTTTTATTACTCCAGGCGTCAAGTTGATCGTGCTTGTGTGCACCGGCGTTTTCCTTGTCCAGACTCTCCTGGGCTTGCTCGCTCCTCCGGCCGCGACGATTTGGCTCCTCAAGTGGTTTGCTCTGATCCCAGAAGCGGTAATGCACCACATCCCGCCCCGGATCTGGCAGCCATTCACCTATATTTTCTTACACGCCGGCTTGTGGCACCTGCTGATCAACATGCTGATGCTCTGGATGTTCGGCCGCGAGTTGGAATTAGTTTGGGGGAAACGCCGCTTCCTGAATTACTTTTTTCTATGTGGAGCAGGCGCGGGACTCATTGAGATAATTGTTAAGACGATTCCTGTATTCTTCGGAGCACCACCCTCTTTGACGCCCACCATCGGCGCCTCTGGAGCGATTTTCGGCATCCTGATGGCCAATGCCGTGCTCTTCCCCGACCGCCGCATCTGGCTGATTCCTCTTCCGGTCACCATCCCCATGCGTCCTTACGTAGCTGTGATGGGGGCTATCGAATTCTTCTCCACGATTGGCTCCGGCGGAGACAATGTTAGCCACATCTGCCATCTCGGTGGCATGCTCGTCGGTTACATCTACCTCCGCCGCGGCTCGTTCCTTTACAACGTCCGCAACACCGTAACCGACTGGCAGCATAAGCGCAATCGCAAGCGTTTCGAGGTCTACATCAACAAACACAGGAAAGATCCCCCCTCCCGCCCCGACAACTGGGTTAACTAGCGCCATTCGGTTCTTGCTTTTCCGTGATTCCCGGTCAGACGATGAACCGTTGCCGTCCGCTGCCGGCATAAGTGGGTTTCGGCCCCAAGAGTTTTCCTTAACTTTCCTGACATACTTAACGGTGTAGAGAACCACGTTCGGAGTGGGCCCGATTTACCCTAAGCGAAGCCGAAGAGGCTACCGCTCTTCTTTTTTTTCGCCGGTCATTTTTGCTCCTTACTAGCCCAAAACAACCAAAATCGCGTCCTTTAGAATCGGTCAATTACGAAACGCAAATTCTGTAAGCCCTTTATTTTGACATTGATGCAAAATGGTGGGGGGTAGGGGGTACCGCACATAACAGTTTCACTGCTTCATGCCGGCCCGCCGATGACGTGAAACTTCATGAAGTTTGTCGTTCCTCGAATTCCCATCGGCGTGCCTGCTACGATTCCGATCACGTCGCCCTTACGCACTAGGCGTTCTTCCAGCAGACGTTTCTCCGCCACTTTGGCCAGACCGTCCACCTTTTGCACGTCTTGGATCTTTCTTGGCAGTACGCCCCAGATCAGCGCCATGCGCCGCCGCGTCTCCGCCTCCGGCGAAAACGCCACGGTCGGCACCAGCGGCCGGTAACGCGACACCAGCCGCGCCGTGAACCCGCTGTGCGTGAACACCGCGATCAGCTTCATGTGCAGCTCGCGCGAGGCGTGGCACACCAGCTCCGCAACTGTGCCGGCAACCTTCAATTGTTCCTGAGCCGCCGGACGCGGAAATTCCCGGATGCTTGCTTCTGCCTCTTCGATGATGCGCGCCATCATGCTGACGGCCTCGACCGGATACTTCCCCGTGGCGGTCTCCGCCGAGAGCATTACGGCGTCCGAGCCGTCGAAAATCGCGTTGGCCACGTCCGAGGCTTCCGCACGAGTCGGCCGCGGATTCTCTGTCATCGATTCCAGCATCTGCGTGGCCGTAATCACCGGGCGGCGAACTTCCCGGGCGCGCGCGATAACCATTTTTTGAACCACGGGAACGCGTTCCGGATTCATCTCCACGCCGAGGTCGCCGCGCGCCACCATCACGCCGTCGGCTGCTCGCAAAATAGCGTCCAGGTTTTCTATGGCCTCCGGCTTCTCGAGCTTCGCGATTACCGGAACGTCTTTTCCCGCGCGGCGAATCAGCTGTTTCGCCAGCAGCACGTCGTCTGGGCGGCGCACAAAGCTCACCGCGATGTAATCCGCTCCGTGCTTCAGCGCGAAGCCCAAATCCGCGCGGTCCTTCGGCGTTAGCGCCGGCACGCGCAATTTCACCCCGGGCAGATTGATTCCCTTGTGTTCGCCCAGCGTGCCGCCGTTCACGACCTGGCAGATCACCTGCCTATCGTGGACCTGCTCGACGCGCAATTCGATCAAGCCGTCCGAGAGCAGGATGCGGTCGCCGCGATGCACTTCTCGCGGCAGTGGTGTAAACACCGTGTTCACGCGTGTCGAATCGCCCAGCACTTTTGCCGTGGTGATCACGAACTTCTGCCCTGTCCGTAACAGTACCGGCCCGCCGCCCGCCAGCGGACCCGTCCGGATTTTCGGTCCCTGAAGATCGGCAAGAATCGCGATCGGCTTTTCGTGTTCGATGGCGGCCGCTCGGAGCGTCGAGATGTTTTTCGCGTGCTCCTCGTGCGTGCCGTGCGAGAAATTCAGCCGCGCCACATCCATCCCCGCTTCCAGCAAGCGGTCGATCATCTTCGGCGAGCAGCTCGCCGGCCCGATGGTACACACTATTTTGGAATGACGGAAACTCATGCTTCCTTTAAAGGCACTGATTGTAGACTGTTTTTATTCTTTACGGAAAGCGCGCGAACAAACCGGCTTCGGCTCTTTCTTTCTCAACTCGAAGTTATTCTTCGCTTAGTGTGTCACCGCGAATTCCGTGACGATCTTCGTCAGCAGGTCCACGCCTTTGTCAAACGCCGCAAGCGGTATTCGCTCATCGTCTCCGTGCATGCGTTTCAAGTCATCCTGTGAAAGCGGAAAAGGCACCAGCCCATAGGCTTGAACATTGTGCAACCGCAGCTGCGCCGAATCCGTCAGCCACGTCGATTGAAACGGCAGCGCAGGAGCGCCGCTGAATTCCTGCGTAGCCACCTTCGTAATAACCCTATAAAAATCGGATTCCAGCGACGATGGCGGCGCGGACAGCCCCGCATTCGGCTGCACTTCCAGCTTCACCTGCGGATCGTTAATCAGCTTGTTCAGGTCATTGAGAACGACGTCGATCGTGTCTCCCGGCAGGAGCCGCACGTTCAGGTTTGCCCGCGCTTCCCCTGGGATCACGTTATTCGCTACTCCCGCGGTCAGCACCGTCGGCGCAATCGTGTCCCGCAGCATCGAGTTCCACAACGGGCTGGTATCGGAAATCACGCGCTGCGCGTGTTCACCGCGGTCCGCCGTGTCCATCGACCGCATCCATTTCCCGATCTCGTCATCTTCTAACGGAGCAAGCCCTTCGAAATATCTCCGTACGATCGAGGTAAGATGCACCGGAGCCGAATAATTCCCGATTTTCGCAACCGCTGCCGCCAGGTGTATTACCGGATTGTCTTTCGTCGGCTGCGAGGCATGGCCGGAAGCTCCTCGCGCGATGACCGAAATGTTATAGGCCACTTTCTCGCTCGCCTGCACGCCGATGTATTCCACTTTTCCGTTCTTCAAAAAAACGTTTCCGCCTTCGTTGATCGCGAAGCCCGCCGCGAACCTATCCCAGTCTTTGGCAATCAGCATCCGGATGCTGGCATCGCCGCTGGTTTACTCGTCGGCAGTCGCAAGAAAAAACACGTCGCGGTTCAGGCGCGCCATCGAACGTTTCAGTTCGATGAACGCTGCCAGGTTCGCCGCCAGCATTCCCTTGTCATCAATCGCGCCGCGCCCATACATATATCCGTCCTTAATCACCGCTCCGAATGGATTCACGCTCCATTTCGATTTGTCGACCGGCACGGTGTCCAAGTGCGCCACCAGCAGTAGCGCCTTCGAAGGTTGCGCGACCGCCGAGCTGCGCAGCCGCGCCACCACGGCGCTGCGCCCGGGGGCCAGGTCAAGAATCTCCGCTTTGATCCCGTCCTTCGCCAGAATTCCGGTAACGTACATCGCGGCGATCTGCTCGTTACCCGGCGGATTCGAGGTATTGATCTTGATAAGGTCCGCAAGCCAGCCTTGCGCTTCCTTCGCAATTGCCGACGTGTCCCGGACTGGCCGCGGGCTTACTGGACTCGCCGGGATTCCCGGCGCCCCCGCCTGCGGTATCTGCGCCGCAATCGGAAGGGTAACCATTATCAATGTTGCGGCTGCCGCCCCAGCCATCACCAGGACCATCCGTTTCCAGTTCACCAAGCCATCCTCCCCATAACAGTTGGCCACAATCTGGCCGCTCCGAGTAAACGTTTTGCGATAAATATGCTTCATACTAACATGCAGGTATGGGGGCTTAGCTTGGGCATTGCTGTCGAGTCGCAAAGATTCATCTGCTTCGTGGCTATCGCGTTGTCCCGGGGGCAGGAGTAATCAAGAATTTCGAGTTTTTCGATTTCCATCGAGGTGCAAGATGAAGGCCATTGTTTCTTCAATTCTGCTCACAGTTCTGGCGGCCGCTGTCGCGCTGCCACTGGCTGACAATCCCGCCTTTGCTCAGGCCCCCACTGGCCCCCAAGGGGGCGCTCCGCCACCCCCACAACAACAACAGAAACCGGAGCAGACGCAATCTGCCACCCCGGCGCAGCAGCCTCCGCAGGCCGGCGTTACCATTGCGGTCGACGTTCCCATCGTCACACTCGACGTTGTCGCCACGACGCAGCGCGGCGACATCATCCCGGGTCTGAAAAAAGAGAACTTCCGCGTTTTCGACGACGGTGTTGCACAAACCATTACCAACTTCGCCCCCACCGAAGCTCCTATCACCATGGTCGTGCTCATGCAATTCAGTGGAAACTCCTACGGCTGGTTCGCTTACTACGCCAAATATTGGGCCGACGCGCTTTTCCCAAATCTTCAACCCAAAGACTGGGTGGCCCTCGAAACTTTCGATATGAGGACCCGTCTTGAAGTGGACTTCACGCAGAACAAGGACGAAGTACGCAACGCCATTTATCGTCTCTATTTTCCGGGCTTCAGCGAATCCAATGTGTTCGACGCCATCCTCGAAACCGTCGACCGTCTCAAGGATGTGAACGGCAAGAAATCCATTCTTCTCCTAGCCAGCGGCGTGGACACGTTTTCCAAACACACTCTCGACCAAACCATGAAGCAACTCCGCGGCAGCGACGTCACTATCTTCTGCGTCGGCCTCGGCAAAACCTGGACAAACTATCTTGAGACCCACGGCTATCGCGGTTCAAATCTCAACTATCTGCAGGCCGAAAATCAGTTGCGCACGTTTGCCGCTCAAACCGGCGGGTACGCCTGGTTCCCTCAATTTGACGGCGAAATTCCGGACATTTTCCGCAGCGTCGCCGCATTCCTTCGCCACCAGTACAGCCTGTCTTACTCGCCGAGCAATGGCGCCAAGGACGGCAAATTCCACAAGCTTAAAGTGGAGCTGGTTGCGCCCGACGGCGGCCCTCTGACCGTCGTCGACCAAAAAGGCAAGAAGCAGAAATTCCAGGTTTACGCCCGCGAAGGGTATCAGGCGCCCAAAAGCGGTGTCGGCGACTGAGGAAATCAGAAATTTGAAATTAGAGGAAGCTTCAGATTATCGCGGATCGCCAGTTTCCATTTTCGATTTTCCGATTTCTATTTTCAGCTCAGTAGCCGCGCGCGAAATCGACGCGGTTGAACAATTCCCGTCCGTCGAACCATCTTTCCAGCAGGTCGATCAATATCGCCGCTTGGCGGTCCCAGAGCCGGTCACTCACTCCGCTGGTGTGCGGCGTGATGAACAAATTCGGCGCTTTCCACAACGGACTCTCCGCCGGCAGCGGCTCCGCCTGTGCCACGTCCAACGCTGCGCCGCCTAGTGTACCGCTCTCCAGTGCATGAACCAGCGCCCCTTCATCCAACAGAGACCCGCGGCCCACGTTGATCAGCCGCGCGCCGCGCTTCATCCTGGATATTTCGGCCGCGCCAATTAGGTGTTTCGTTTCCGCCGTCTCCGGCGCGCAAATCAAAACGTAATCCGCATCCGGCAGCGCTTCGTGTAATTGCGCCGCGGCAAAGATTTTCTCGACGTGCGTCCGATCGCCGGCGCCCGATCGCGTCACTCCCCAAACTTTCATGTCAAACGCTTTTGCGCGTTTCGCCACTTCCCTGCCGATCGAGCCGTAGCCCACGATCAACAGCACTTTCCCGTTCAGCTCCGTCAAGTGCTGGGGCTTGTCCCAAATTTCCTGCTGAGCCCAGCGCGCGCAGTCCTGTCCGCGCACGGAATCCGGAAAATTCCGCGCCAGCGCCAGCAGCAGGCCCATGGTGTGCTCCGCCATGGGCACGGAGAAAATGCCGCTGGGGTTCGTCACCATGATTCCGGAATTGCGAAGTTCCGGATACATCAGTTGCGCCACACCAGCCGCCGTGGAGTGAATCCACTTCAGCTTTTTCGCGTCCTTCAATTGCTCGGCGCGCAGCGAGTACCCCACAAAAATGTCCGTATCCGGCATTTCTTCCGGCAAGCGGTCATAGTTCGGCAAATGTGCCACGCGCATTTCCGGCCAGCGTTTTCGAATGGCCTCGGCCATCGCGGGCTTCGGCCGCCATCCGGTAAACGGATGCCAGACACAAATCACCAGTTTTGTTTCTGCAGATTTTGTGCGGCTCATGGTCAGATCAGGAAATGATACGCAAATCCGTGCCGGTCATATCCGAAGGCCGCGGCTGACCCAGCGCGCCGAGCATCGTCGGCGCAATGTCTCGCAGCGAGCCGCCAGGCTTTAACCGCAGCTTGTTGTCGTCGCTCACTAAAATGAACGGCACCGGATTCGTCGTGTGATACGTGTGCGGCCCACCGGTAGCCGGATCGATCATCGTTTCCGCATTTCCGTGGTCCGCGGTGATCATCCACACGCCTCCGCGCGGTTTCAGGGCCTGATAAACCCGTGCCAGTCCAGCATCCACCGCTTCCACGGCTTTGATCGCCGCCTCCAGTTTGCCGGAATGGCCCACCATGTCCGCATTCGCGTAATTCATGATGATGGCATCGAACTCGCCCTTCTCGATGGCTTTCACGACAGTGTCCGTGATTCCGGCTGCGGACATTTCCGGCTTCAAGTCATAGGTGGCCACTTTCGGCGAGGGCACGAGAATCCGCTCTTCTCCGGCGAAGGGCTTCTCGATGCCGCCGTTGAAAAAATACGTTACGTGCGCGTATTTTTCGGTCTCCGCAGTCCGCAAATTCCTGTACTGCAATTCCGTGAAGACCTGTGCGAGGATGTGCTCCAATTTTTCCGGCGCAATCACGTACTTCAGCCACGGCCAGTTCTTGTCGTACTGCGTCATAGCCACGTAAAACAAATTCTTCGGCCGCTTCGGATCCACAAATTTGTCGAAGTCCGGCGCTGCGAGCGCGTAAGTCATCTGGCGCGCGCGGTCGGCGCGAAAATTGAAGAAAATCATTGCGTCATCGTCACGAATGAGCCCGACCGGAGCGGCGGAGGCTCCGTTTCCGTTCGTCATCACAATCGGTTTGATAAATTCATCCGTAACGCCGGCTTCATAGCTTCGTTGCAAGGCAGCAATAGGATTATCCATCCGCGTTTCCGCTTCGCCGTGAACCAGAGCGCGGTAAGCCAGCTCGACGCGCTCCCAGCGATTGTCGCGGTCCATCGCGTAATAGCGTCCCACCAGCGTGGCGATTTCGCCGACGCCCAGTTCGCGCATCTTCTGCTGCAACTGCCGCACGTAATCGCGACCACTGTTCGGCGGCGTGTCGCGCCCGTCCATGAAGCAGTGCGCAAACACCTTTTGCACTTTTTGTTGCTTGGCCATCTCCAGCAGCGCAAGCAAGTGCTGTATGTGGGAGTGCACGCCGCCGTCGCTGAGCAATCCGAGGAAATGCAGCTGGCTCGACCGCCCGCGCTCCATCGCTTGCTGAAAGAGCGGCACGTTCTGCAATTGTTTGTTGGCGATCCGGAGGTCGATTCGCGTGATGTCCATGTGCACGATGCGCCCTGCGCCCATGTTCATGTGTCCCACTTCGCTGTTGCCCATTTGTCCCTCGGGCAATCCAACAAATGGCCCCGACGTATGAATCAAGGTGTTGGGAAACCTTTTGATCAGATCGTCATAGGCCGGTTTCCGCGCCAACGCGATGGCGTTCCCTTTCGTCTCTGCGCGGAACCCCCAGCCATCCAGCACGGTCAACACAATCGGTTTCGGTCTTCGCATTATTTCCTGCTATTCCTCGTTTTTTTTCCTTCTTTTCAACACAGAGACTTTTGGCAGCCAGCAACCATGCTTGCCGATATGGGCGCTGAACGATTTATGAGTTGTCTGGAGTCGATTCTTGATGTCAGCAAGCTGTATAGGATCTGGTTCGAAAATGCCTTTCTGCCTGAGCATTTTTCTCATTCCGTCCGGCACGGATCCCCATTCTTTGCCCACCTTCAGGAAGGCTGTCCAGAGGCGGTCCCGCTCGGCACACCTAACAGTCACGCGACCATTTTTTTTTAACTCTTTTCATTTTCACGCCCGAGAAAAATCACGGAGGGCGGCGAGCAGGCGGTCTACTTCGCCGGCGGTGTTGTAGTGGACGAGGCCGACTCGGAGGACGCCGCCATGCTGTTCCACGCCGAGGCGCTCGGAGAGATTCAGGGCGTAGAAATTCCCGTCCCAGGTAAAGATGCCGCGCTCGCCGAGAAACGCCGCAATTTTCGTTGGATGGTGATCGCCCAGCCGGAACGACAAAGTCGCGCAGCGCTCGTCAAAGCGATTTTCCTCGGTGATGCCAAAGATGCGTATGCCTGGAATCGCTTGCAGGCCAGCGATCAATCGGGCCAGCAGATCTGTTTCGTAGGGATGGGTTGCGCGGTATGCCGCCTGCAACGCTTCGCGGCGGTTCGTTACGGCAGGGTCACAATGCCGGCCCAACGCCGCTATGTAATCCACAGCAGCGCCGATTCCGGCGATTAGCTCCTGCACCTGCGTTCCGGTTTCCCAACATTCAGGTGAGGTGTTTGTCGCAGGCCGCACTTTGTAGGGTTTGAATTTCTCGAGGTGTTGGCGCTTCCCAAAAAGCGTTCCCATGTGCGGCCCGAAGAATTTGTACGGCGAGCAGGCTAGAAAATCGCAATCCAAAGCCTTCACATCGATCAGCCCGTGCGGCGCGTAGTGCACGGCGTCGACAAATATCAAGGCCCCCGCTATGTGCGCAAGCTGCGCGATTTCGGAGACGGGATTGATGGTTCCCACCATGTTCGAGGCATAGCCAACGGCGACGAGCTTCGTTTTTGCTGAGATTTTTCGCTTCAAGTCATCCAAGTCGAGCGTGCAGTCTTCTTCGCGGATATCCACCGGCCGGATGACCACGCCTTTTTCTTCCAGCGCGCGCCAGGGCGCCACGTTGGCGTCATGATCCAACGTCGTCACCACGATTTCGTCGCCGGACTTCAGTTCGCGCCCGATCGCGCGCGCCAGAGCGAACGTGATCGTCGTCATGTTCTGCCCAAAGAGCACTTCATTCGCATCGCAGTTGAAAAAATCCGCCATCGCGGCACGCGCCGAAAGAATCATTTCATCAGTTCGCCGGCTGGTCAGGAATGCGCCATAGGTATTGGCATTCGCAGTCAGAAAATAATTCTGCACGGCGTCCATCACCTGCCTCGGCACTTGCGTCCCCGCCGGCGCATCCAAAAACGCCGCCGTGCGTCCATTCACCTGCAATTTCAGTGAAGGAAATTGTTCCCTCACCCAGGCGATGTCAAATGTTTTGCTCTCCGTCCCGTGCATTACTGGTGTGCTCATTTTTTTCGTGTGCCGCTGAAAAGTGGCCCCATTCTCCGAGCCGTTAGTTTCTCATACGTGATGCCGTGGTTGAAAACCATGCCATCCAATTTGGAGGCCCATTCTTGATTGGCAGGCGGCCCGCAGGACGCGATGTCTGCGATGGGGCGTGATAGCATATTTAAAGTTGTTCCTCACTCATGCCGCTTTGGCGCCGGCTATAAATCAAATGAGCGGCCACGAACCGGCCGGCTTCGCGCCACGTTTCTCCATGAGGTGCATCGTGCCAGAGACCATGCCGCCGACAGAGCGCACGCGTGTTGTGCGCGAAGCGCATCGCGGCGCTTACGACCGCGAGAGCATTTATAAAATCCTGGATGAAGGCTTCGTATGCCACGTCGGGTTTTCCGTCGATGGCCAGCCTTACGTTATTCCCACATTATTCGCGCGTGTTGGCGACGCGATTTATTTCCACGGTTCGGCGGCGAGCCGCATGCTGCGCAATGTTAGCGATGGGATTCCGGTTTGCGTCACAGTGACTCTTACGGATGGCTTCGTTCTGGCGCGCTCGGTCTTCAATCACTCGATGAATTACCGTTCCGTAATAGCACTCGGCAAAGCTACTCTGGTGGACGCGCCCGAAGAGAAGTTAAGGGCGCTTCACGACTTCACAGAAAAAATAATTCCCGGCCGTTGGAACGACGTGCGCCAACCGAACGAAAAAGAACTGAAAGCCACCAGCATTCTTCGCCTGCCGCTCGCTGAAGTTTCCGCAAAAACGCGGGTCGGCCCTCCGGAGGATGACGCTCCGGACTACGCGATTCCGGTCTGGGCCGGCGTGATTCCACTGTCACTCGCACCGGGAGCGCCAATCCGGGACGAGAAATGCGACCCCTCGATTCCCACGCCCGCCTACGCAGCGCAGTACAAACGGTGAGCCATGAACGAATTCACTCCCGCACCGATAAAGCCCATTGCCGGCATCGCCGCATTCGAAGCGCTGGACATTCGCGTAGGAACGATTGAGCGCGTCGATGAGATTCCACGCTCGGACAAGCTCATGAAGCTAACCGTGAATTTCGGCAACCATTCGCGAACGATTCTCGCGGGGATCAAGAAAGAGCGCGAAAACCCACGAGAGATCGAAGGACGCCAGGCGCTCTTCGTCGTAAATCTGGAGCCTCGAAAAATGGCCGGCGAAACCTCACAGGGAATGCTATTCGATATCGGCTACGCAGACGGAATTATGCCTGTTCTCTCGGTCCCGGAGCGAGTCGTTCCGAACGGGACTCGCGCCGGATAAGACTACGGCTGCACGGCGCGGAGAAAATCCGCAAGCAGACCGTAGGCCGTGGCTTCGATGCCGGGATTGTGTTCGAGAATCGAAAAGCTGAATACGTCCAGATCAAACCGGATTGCCGAACTGGTGCCTTCGAGATTCGCAAGCGGGTCGGAGGCGAGGAGCATTTCCGGCTGCACGATGCAGATGACGCCGTCGCCGCGGCGTTCGGCGCGGCAAACGAGTTTGTAGCGCATCCCGGCCGCACGCACGGAGCGGATTTTTTCTTCACTGAGATCACGGATGCCGGTGCGCTGCACTTGCTCCAGTTTCACGGGCGCCCCCATCAGCGCAATGGCCAGCGCGGCGACTTTTACCGCGGAGTCCCAGCCGTCGAGGTCCGCCGCCGGGTCTGTTTCCGCGACGCCGATGGCCCTCGCGCGTTTGACGGCTTCGTCGAACGAACGGCCTTTTTCAATTTCCGTGAGGACCACGTTGGTGGTGGAATTGAGGACGCCGGAGAATCCTTGCAGAGTCGTGGCGGGCAAGCCGAGCGGGAACAGCGAAAAAATCGGCACGCCATCCATGACGGTCGCTTCGTACAGAAATTTTTTCTTTTTTTCGTGAGCGAGCGCGGTGAGTTCGTGAAAGGCGTACACGATCGGGCCTTTGTTCGCGCTGATAGCGTGCGCCCCGAGTTCGAGCGCGGCCTTCAGGTGGTCGATCGCGGGCTGGCCGCTGTGCACATTGAGCGAGCTGGCCTCAAACAAAACGTCCGCACGCGTTTTTTCGAGCCATTCGCGGACGTCGCGGCACGCGTGGGCCGGGGAAGCCGGCCAACGGCTGTTGAGGATAGCGAGCGGATTGAAGCCATCAGGGTCTGCTACCCAGCCGGACCGACGTGTGGCAACTCCGGTCAGCCGCCAGCGCACATCATAGCGGCGGCGCAGCTCGGTTTCCTTGGCAACGAGCAAGCGCAGAAATTCGCGGCCTACATTGCCAAAGCCAACGATCGCGAGATTATAAGAAGGAATGGCC
>Ga0307471_100000501_pt1 | contig 20185 bp, 16 predicted proteins | sample atmos_gasesAM3C__2_FD_204566 | JGI IMG/M metagenome (GOLD analysis project Ga0307471, IMG submission 204566) | Hardwood forest soil microbial communities from Morgan-Monroe State Forest, Indiana, United States - atmos_gasesAM3C_515 | ecosystem: Environmental > Terrestrial > Soil > Temperate...
ATGCTCCTGCAACAGCTCACCGAGCGCGCTGAGCTCAACCGCACCCACGGCCGGCTGGCCTTCGCCATGCTGCTGTTCCAGGACCTGGCGTTCGTGCCGTTCTTCGCCCTCGGCGCCATGCTGAGCGCGGGCCAGGACACCTTCCCACTGAGCGAAAGCCTCGTGGCACTCGCGGGCGGCGTGCTGGCGCTCGTGGGAGTGCTGGCTGCGGGCCGCTGGCTGCTGCGGCCGTTGTTTCACGAGATCTCGCACAGCCGCCTGCGCGAGCTCTTCACCCTCACCGTGCTGCTCGTGGTACTCGCCTCCGCCTGGGTGTCGCACCTCGCAGGGCTCTCGTTCGCCCTCGGCGCTTTTCTCGCCGGCATCATGCTCGCGGAGACCGAATACCGCTACCAGATCGATTCCGCCATCCGCCCCTTCCGCGACCTGCTGCTCGGGCTGTTCTTCGTCTCGGTGGGAATGCTGCTCAACCTGCACCTGCTCGGACGGCCGAGCGAGCTGGCGATCGCCTTCGCCATGCTGGTGACGCTCGTGGTGCTGAAGGCGATCGTCGCGGCGCTCGTCACCTTGCCCTTCACCCGCTCGCGCTTCAAGGCGTTGCGCACTGGTATCGTCATGTCGATCGGCGGGGAGTTCGGCATCGCGCTGTGCACGGTGCTGCTGCAGGCGCGGCTCGCGCCCGAGGGGCTGGTTGAGCCGTTGCTGGTGGCCATCGTGCTGTCGATGGTGCTGAGTCCCCTGATCCTCAACCACAACAAGCGCGTAGCGCGCTTCCTGCTGCACGAGCACGCACCGGCGCTCACCGCCGCGGAGCGCGAGGAAGAGGCGACCCAGGAGATCGCGCACCGCGAGCACGTCATCCTCTGCGGCTTCGGGCGCGTCGGCCAGAACGTCGCGCGCGTGCTCGAGTCGCAGGGCTTCGAGTACATTGCGCTCGATCTCGACCCGGCCCGCATCCGCGCCGCGCGCCAGGCCGGGGACCCGGTGATGTTCGGCGACTCGGCGGACGAGGAGATGCTCGCCAGGGCGGGCATCGCACACGCCAGCGCCCTCGTCATCAGCTTCTCCGACCCCGCGACCTCGCTCGCCATCCTGCGCAGCGTGCGGCGCATGCAGCCGGATCTGCCGGTGCTGGTGCGCACGGCGGACGATGCGCGTCTGCGGGAGCTGCAGGATGCGGGCGCGACGGACGTGGTGCCCGAGACCTTCGAGGCGAGCCTCATGCTGGTGTCGCACGTGCTGATGCTGCTGCGCGTGCCAGTGTCGCGCGTGGTGCGGCTGCTGGGAGAGATCCGCAACAGCCGCTACGCGGTGCTGCGCAACATCGTGCGCCGCGGCGACTCGCGCGTGGTCGACGAGACGAGCGAGCAGCACGAGGAGATCAAGTCGGTGGTCGTGCCGCCGGGCGCCTGGGCCGTCGGACGGAGCCTCGCCGAGGTGCGCAGCCGCGGCGTCGCCGTGACCTTCACCGGCGTGCGCCGCCACGGCATCCTCGGCCGCGAGCCAGCCGAAAACACCGTGCTCCGCGACGGCGACATCGTGGTGATCTACGGCCAGCCGGATGAGCTCGAGCGCACCGAGGCGGTGCTGCTCGCCGGCTGAGCGGCGGACTTACAATGTGTGCTTTACGCCGGCGCGCCAACATCACCGACCGCCCGGCAGAGGATCAAGCCATGCACAAGAGCCGTCTCGCCGGGTTCATCATCGACTGCCGCACCGACGACCTCGACACCGCGGCGAACTTCTGGTCCGCTGCGCTTAACCTCCCGGTGCGCCCCGCCGTCAACCAGGAACCGCTGTACCGCATCCTGGCCACTGCCCCCGACCAGCCGCACCTCGAGGTGCAGCAGGTGAGCCACGAAAGCCGCGTGCATCTGGACATCGAGAGCGATGACATCGAGGCGGAAGTGCGCCGCCTGGAGAAACTCGGCGCGCGCCGCATCGCCGCGGTGAAGAGCTGGTACGTGATGGAGGCGCCGACCGGGCAGCGCTTCTGCATCGTGCGCCCGCAGCGGCCCGACTTCGCCGCCAAAGCCACCAGCTGGAACGATTGAGTTGAATCGCCACGAGATCCACTTTCCGCCGAAGCACGAGGCGCTGCGCGACGACGTGCACGCGCTCGGTGCGCTGCTTGGCGAGATCCTGCGTGAGCAGGGCGGCGAGCAGCTCCTCGAGCTGGTCGAGCTCGATCGTGTCGCCGCCATTCGCGGCCGGGCCGGCTCGACCGAGGCGCGCGCGGAGCTCGCGGCATGCGTGCGCGACCGGCCGCCGGAGCTGGCGCGCGACCTGCTGCGTGCATTCGCCACCTGGTTTCAGGTGGTGAACCTCGCCGAGCAGGTGCATCGCATCCGCCGCCGCCGTGAATACTTCCTCAAAGAGAGCCAGCGGCCGCAGCCCGGCGGAGTCGAGGACGCCATCGCCGCACTCGCGGCGCGCGGCCTCGGTTACGAGCAGGCGCTCGAGCTGATCGGCACGCTCTCGATCCAGCCGGTATTCGCGCCGCACTCCACCGAGGCGAGTCGCCGCACGCTGCTGCGCAAGCAACAGCGCATCGCGCAGCGGCTGCTCGAGCGGCTCGACCCGACCCTCACGCCCAACGAGTCGCGCAGCATCTGGAGCAACATCCGCATGGAGCTCACCACCGCGTGGCAGACCGAGGAGCTGCCGCGCGAGCGGCTCACGGTGGCGGACGAGCGCGAGCAGATCCTGTTCTATCTCGTGGAGATCCTCTACCGCGTAGTGCCGGCCTTCTACGAGGAAATCGCCCAGGCGCTGGAGAAGGTCTACGGCGGCCACGGCGGCGCGGCGCGCGTGCCCTCCATCCTGCACTTCGGTTCCTGGGCCGGCGGCGACATGGATGGCAATCCCGACGTGCACGCCAAGACCATCCGCGAGACTCTCGCACGGCACCACGAGGTGATCCTGCACAGCTACTTCCTCGAATGCCAAGAGCTCGCGCAGCGGCTGTCGCAGAGCGCGAGCCGCGTCGCCGCCTCGGCCGAGCTCGGCAAGCGGGTCGAGGAGTACACGCGGCTGCTGCCGGGCGCGCGCGCCATCACGCCCGCACGGCACGACCGCATGCCCTACCGGGTGTTCCTCGCGCAGATCGGCGAGCGGCTGCGCAGCGCGCACGAGGGGCGCGCCAACGGCTACGAGAACGCGCACCAGTTCCGCGAGGACATCGCGCTCATCGCGCTCAGCCTGCGCGCCAACAAAGGCGCCAACGCGGGGCTCTTCTACGCCGAGCGGCTGCTGCGGCGCATCGAGACCTTCGGCTTCCATCTGGCGACGCTCGATGTGCGCCAGCACGCGAGCGTCCTGCACGAGGTGATCGCTCAGGGCTTCGACGATCCGCACTGGCTCGGCCGTGACCGCCGTGAGCGCCGCGACCTGCTGGCGCAGGCAATGGAAAAAGATCGCGGTCCGGTCGCCGAGCTCGGCGCGCTCGGCCGGCGAACGCTCGCGGTGTTCGATGCCATCGTGCAGGGGCGCCATCGCTACGGCCCCGAGGCCATCGGTTATTTCATCGTGAGCGGCGCCGCGGGCGCCGACGACATGCTCGCGGCGCTCGTGCTCGCGCGCTGGGCGGAGGTGTATGACAAGCGCACCGGTGAGATCGCGCTCGACATCGCGCCGCAGTTCGAGACCGCCGAGGCGCTCGGCGGCTGCGCCACCACCATGCAGGAGCTGCTCGCCGACCCGCTCTACCGCCGCTACCTCGAGGCGCACGGGCGGCGGCAGTGCGTGGCTCTGGGCTACTCCGACAGCAACAAGGAGCTCGGGGTCTGCGCTTCGCGCTTCACGATCCACAAGGCGCAGTACGATCTTGCCGCGGTGCTGCGGGCCGCTGGCGAGCAAACCCTGCTGTTCCACGCCCGCGGCGGGAGCCTTGCGCGCGGCGGCGGCCGGATCGAGGCGATCGTGAAGGCGGCGCCCGCCGGAGCGGTCGACGGTGTGCTGCGCCTGCGCGAGCAGGGAGCGACCGTCAAGCAGGGTTACGGCCTGCGGCCGATCGCAATGCGCACGCTCGAGCGCGCCTTCAACGCGGTCGGCCTCACGACCGCCGCGCTGCGCCGCGGGGATCTCGTTCCCGATGCAGCGGCACACCTGGAGATCGCCGCGCACCTCGCCGCCGAGAGCCGCGCGGCGTACCGGCGGCTCATTTACGGCGAGGCGCAGTTCTACGAGTTCTTCGAGGCGGTCACCCCGATCGATGTTATCGAGCGCATGCAGATCGGCGCCCGCTCGGTGCATCGCTCCGAGCAGGCGGGCCTCGAGGCGCTGCTGCCGGTGCCGTGGGTGTTCGCCTGGACGCAGACGCGCTACATGCTGCCCGGTTGGTATGGCGCGGGCACCGGGCTCGCCGCCATCGTCACGAAGTTCGGGCTGGAGCGGGTGCGTGAGGCGTGTACCTCATGGTTCTTCCTCCGCAACCTCCTCGATGACATCGAGACCCTGCTGGCGCGTGCCGACCTCGATATCGCACAGTACTACGACGCGCTCGCTCCAAAGGACCTGCGCCGCTTCTCCGCCGAGCTGCGCGCGGAGTACCAGAGAGCCTGCCAGCAGGTGCTCGAGATCCGCGGCAGCCGCGAGCTGCTCGACTTCGACCCGACCATGCAGCGCTCGATCCGTCTGCGTAACCCGTATCTCGATCCCATGAACCTCATGCAGGTGGATCTGCTGCAGCGCTGGCGCGCCAGCGGACGCGAGGATGGGGAACTGTTCGCGGCGCTGCTCGCGAGCGTCGGCGGCATTGCCCAGGGCTTGCAGAGCACCGGATGACATGGCGGACACTGTCACCATCCGTCCCGCCGCTGCCGACGAGGCGCCGCTGGTGCTCGAGTTCATCCGCGAGCTGGCCGTTTACGAGCACCTCGAGCACGAGATGGTGGCGACCAACGCCGATATCAGCGCCGCGCTGTTCGGCCCGCGGCCCTACGCCGAAGTGGTGTTCGCCTGTCTCGACCGCACCCCGGTCGGCTTCGCGCTCTTCTTCCACAACTTTTCGACCTTCCACGGCAAACCGGGCCTCTATCTCGAGGACCTGTTCGTGCGTCCGCACGTCCGTGGCCGCGGCATCGGCAAGCGGCTGCTCGCCTGGCTCGCACGTGCCGCGCTCGAGCGCGGCTGCGCGCGGCTCGAGTGGTGGGTGCTCGACTGGAACGCTCCCTCGATCGCCTTCTACCGCAGCCTCGGGGCGATCCCACAGGATGAGTGGACCACCATGCGCGTGAGCGGCGCGGCGCTCGCGCGCCTTGCCGCCGCCGGGCGCGGCTGAGCGGCCGCGGCAAAAATCCCATGGGCAACTCGAGGATCCTCCCCTGCGACCAGGCGGCGATTCGCGCCGCCCCCGCCGTGCCCGCGTGCGCCGCACGGCGGCCGTGGGTGCTGGTGGCGGCGGTGCTGGGATCGACGATGGCGTTCGTCGATGAATCGGTGGTGAATGTCGCCCTGCCGAAGATCGAGAGCGAGCTGCACACGACGCTCGGGGCGATGCAGTGGGTCGTCAACGCGTACACGCTGTGCATGTCCGCGCTGCTGCTGGTAGGCGGCGCCACGGCAGACCAGTTCGGTCGCCGGCGCATGTTCGTGATCGGTGTGCTGGTGTTCGCCGCCGCTTCGCTCTGCTGCGGTCTCTCGCCCAACGTGCAGGCGTTGATCGGTGCGCGCGTGGTGCAGGGCGTTGGAGCGGCGCTGCTCGTGCCATGCTCGTTGGCGCTGATCGGCGCGGCGTACGACGAGAAGGAGCGCGGCGCTGCGATCGGTATCTGGTCCGGCGCCTCGGCGATCGCAGCGGGCGTGGCCCCGCTGCTCGGTGGCACATTGGTCGATCACTGGTCGTGGCGCGCGATCTTCCTGATCAATCCGCTGCTGGCTGCGCCGACGATCTGGATCGCGCTGCGCCACGTGCCCGAGAGCCGCGATCCACAGGCCAGCACCGCGCTCGACTGGCGCGGGGCGGTGCTGGCATTCGTGGGGCTGAGCGCGCTGGTGTACGGGTTGATTGCAGCCGCCGCGCGCGGCTGGAGCGATCCGCTGGTGATTGCCGGGCTCGCAGCCGGCGCGCTCGGGCTGGGTGCCTTTCTCTACGCCGAGCACCGCAGCCGCGCGCCAATGATGCCGCTCGAGCTCTTCCGTCTTCGCATTTTCAGCGGCATCAACCTCCTCACGCTGCTGCTCTACGGCGCACTCGGTGGCGCATTCTTCTTTATTCCGTTCCTCCTGATACAGGCGCGCGGTTATTCCGCGACCGCCGTGGGATTGGCCTACCTGCCCTTCACAGTGGTGCTCGGCGTGTTGTCGCGCTGGTCGGGCGGACTCATGGATCGCTTCGGGGCACGCGGGCCCCTCATCATCGGGCCCTCTCTCACCGCACTCGGCTTGGCGCTGCTCTCCACGCCCCACGCGCCGCTTGCCGCCGTGCTCCTGTCGATGACCGTGCTCGGCTTCGGGATGGCCATAACCGTGGCGCCGCTCACGACCGCGGTCCTCAACGCCGTCCCCGCCCATCGCACCGGGGTCGCCTCCGGTATCAACAACGCGGTGGCTTCGGTCGGAGGTCTGCTCGTAGTAGCGCTGCTCGGCACGGTTGCGCTCGGCAGGTTTGACCGCTCTCTCGACCGGCATCTGGCGGAGACGCCCGCCTCGGCCGCGGTCGCGCAGGCCGTCGAGAGCGCCAGGGCCGGGTTCGTGATCCCGGCGATGCCGGCCAGCCTCTCGTCCGATGAGCGCGAGCGTACCCACGCGATCGTGGCCAGCTCGCTCGAGGACACCGTGCGTGTCGCGCTATGGATCGCCGCCGCTCTCGCGCTGGCAAGCGCTCTGGTCACGGCCGCGACGATTGCGCCGGCACCCGCCCTCAGGGCCGCCGATACACCACCCCATCCTTCATGACGAACACGACGTGCGCCACCGCATCGATGTCGCGTGTTGGATCGCCTCGGTGAGCACCCAGCCGCTGTGCAGCGGCTCGCCCGCGGTCCACACCTGCGCCGGGCGCAGCAGGAGCGCGGCGGCGGCGTCAGCGGTGAAGGGAAGGACGAGAAGAGCGAGAGCGGCCGCTACCCATCGGGCCCAGCTTGTTGTTGTCATTCGCCTCCCCGGCGAGCGATACATCCTCGCTTTGCCGCGTGACTGAAAATGTCTACATCCCCCCGCGACCATGTCGACATTTTCAGTCAGCCGCGAACCGGTACCTCAAGGGGCGCTCGCCGCAGGCGAGCCAGCGCCGCCGGCTCACGAGCCCATCAGAACCGTCGTATCGTAGCTCTCGAAGCCCTGGATGGCGCGGCCGTAAGCGTTGAACACCAATCGCTCGGCCACCTTGTCGGCGCGTGGAGCGAGCAGCATGCGCAGCACCACATCGTCGGCGGGCCGCGTGGCCTCCTCCGCCAGCAGCTGCTCGATGACGCGCGTCAGACGGTGAAAGAGCTCGTTGACGAATCGCAGATGCGCGCCGTCATGCACCTGTTCGCCTGCTCCGTAGGTCCCACGCGCCTCCTCGGCGAGCTCGTGCAGGAACAGGTTGAGCAGCCGCGCCTTGTCGACCGGCCGCAGCTCCGAGTAGAAGGCAATTTCGGAATTGAGGTTCATGACACATTCATAGCGGTGATTCGCTCTATGCCGGGAAGAAATCGATGGGTTTGGTGGTGGTGATGCTGCCGACGTCCTTGGGGTCGAAATGGAACAACCGTACGAGCGCGATGATCTTGCGCTCGAGATCGGGATCCTTCAGCTCGCTCGAGACCACGCGGCACATGGTCACTTCGCCGGTCGGAGCGATGGTGAACTCCAGCACCAGCTTCCCCTGCAGCTCGGCGTTGTCGCGCAACGCGCGCGCGTACAGGCTGTAGATGCGACCCTTGTTCTTATCGAAGACCAGCTCGATCTCCTCGCGCGAGCGCGCGGGCTTGCCGCCGCCGCCGCTTACCGCCGGGCCGCGGGCGTTGAGACCGGACTTCGCGATGCCGGATGTCACGGCGGTCGTGTCGTGCCCGGTGAGCGAGCCCGCACCGGTGCCGAAACCCCGGCTGGCGTTCGCGGAGGTGATGCCGCCGCTCCCGGCGCCGACCTTGGAAGTGATCAGCGAGCGCTCGGCATGGCTGTCCGCGCCGACCGCGCCCGAGAGATTCTTGGTCTCGAGCGGGGTGAGGTCCATCACGTCGCGCAGGTCGGCGAGCTCATCCTTCACCTGGTTGAGCTGCTTCTGCGCCTTCTCCTTCGCGCGCTGATGCTCATCGACCGGCGGCGGTTTTACCATGGCCACCTTCGGCTCGATCTTCGGTTTCTCCTCCTCCTTGGGCTTCGGCGGCGGTGGTGGCGGCGGCGGCTTCGGCGTCTGCGTCATGACACGCGCCAGCCGCTCGGGCACCTCCTCGGCGATGGTGTGCTTCGGCCGCGGCAGGAGCGGGAAGAGAATGCCGAGCAGCAGCAGGATGATGAGCAGCACCCGCAGGATCTTGCGGAAGCGATCGTCCGACTCCTGGTCAGCCTCCCAGGGCAGCTCGAATTCGCGGTAATAGGGCGCGAGCAGCATGGATTCTCTACACCGGCTTGAACTGGCCGGCCGCGACCGGCTTTTCCTTCTGGATGACCGCCAGCGAGATACGGCCGTAGTCCGCATCGGTGCAGGTGGCCATCACACGCTTGAGCACCTCGTACGGCAGCGCCTTGTCCGCCATGATGGTGATCTCGCGCTGTGCCACGTCGCGCTCGCTCAGTTCCTCACCGACGAGCATCGGACGCTTCAGCGCCGCGCGCAGCGGCTCGACCAGCGCGCCGGGAGCGGCCTTGATCTGCGCGACCGTGGTGATGAATTCGCCCTGCACGAACAGGTCGTCGCGCGTCACCATCACCACCACCGAATGCTTCGGTGAAGTCTGGGCGATCGATTGCGGGATCTCGATGCCCTTGGTGTTCTGGATGATCTCCACCTCGGTCGAGTACACGAGCAGGAACGCCACCATCACCGACAGGATGTCGATGAGCGGAATGAGGTTGAGCGTCGCGTCGGCACGGTTGCGCACGTGGTGCTGTGCCATGCGGAGCGCCCGGGTCGACATGCTCATCGTGTGACTCCCCGGTCGTTGGCAGTCGTCGGCGCTGCCGCGGCCGCCGCCACCGGTGTCACCGGTGTCGTCGCGGGCGCCCCGGCTACCGGTGTGGATCCGGGCGCTGCGCCCGCGGGCGCATCGCCGATCGAGATATCCGGAAACAACTCCGCCTGCACGGTGTTGATGCCCTCGCCCGCTTCGAACACGCGCACGTGATCCATCACCTGCACGAGCGTGTCGTAGGCGGTATCGGGCTCGAGCAGAATGCTGGCCTCGGTCTTCTCCGGGAACTTCGTCTTCACGAACTTCAGGTACTCCGTGAGCCCATCGAAGTCAGGACCCGTGGCGGTGTTGGGAACGGCGTGCAGCGGACCGGTATTCCGGTCGGCCACCATCAACTGGTCCTTGCGCACCATCACCTCGAGCTGCAGCCCCGGGGGCGGCTCCTTGAACTCGGTCTGCGGGGCCGGCAGGTTCAACTGCAGGATCACGGTGCGGGAGAACACCGCGGTCATGAGCAGGAACGTCACCAGCACGGTGAAGATGTCGATCATGGGCACGAGCAGCAGCTCCGCGGGCTTGCGCGTGTGACGCTCGAGCTTGCGATACTGATAGGAACGGCGCATGCGGGACCTTCAGTCCTTCGAGGGCGCGATCGCGGCTTGTGCCGCGGTCAGGCCGCCGCCGCCGGCTGCCGCTCGGTGATCGCGTTCAGGAACTTCACCGACGCCATCTCCAAGCTGTCGATGAGCTCGGTAGTCTTGGTCTGCAGCCACGCGTGAATGAACAGCAGCGGCACCGCGGTCATCAGACCGAAGGCCGTGCAATTCATCGCCACCGAGATGCTCGCCGACAGCAGGTTGGCCTTCTCCGCCGGATTGACGGTGGCGACCGCCGCGAACGCGCGGATCAGTCCCATGACGGTACCGAGCAGTCCCAGCAACGTCGCCAGGTTGGCGAAGGTCGCGAGGTAGTGCGTGCGCTTCTCGAGCTTCGGCACGACCTCCATCAGGCTCTCTTCCATCGCCTTCTCGATGTCATCGCGCCGCCGCGCCGACTGAATGCGCGCCAGGCCGTAGTTGAGGATGTGGCCGATCGCCGAGTCGGACTTCGAGGTCGCCGCAGCGACCTGACGGAAGTTGCCCTGCGCCAGCAGCGGCACGATCTGGTTCCACAACCCGCGGTTGCGCGCCGCAGACTGCGTTAGATAGATGTAGCGTTCGATGGCGATCGCCAGGCCGAACACGAACACGACGGCGATCGGGTACATGAAGTCCCCGCCGCCCTGAAAGAACCGTACGATCAAATTCCAGAGGCCCATCTGACACTCCCGCTCACAAAGACCATCTTAAAGGCACAAGCATTACCAAAACTGAATGACATAAGCCCAAAAAACTGCGATCTGGCTCTCATCTGCGACGTCAGGGCAGGGCATTCTCAGGGCTTGGGCTGGGAACCCTGAGCTGCGCCCGCTTTTGCGTCCCCGGCACCCGGCTTCATGGCGTCGTAATAGCGGTTTTCCCGCCTGAAGACGTCCCGGTCCAGGGGTTGCAGGACCTCATCCAGCAGGCTGTTCACGGGCTTGCCGACGACGTCCCCGAGGTCCGAGCGCTTCCACGGGACGATGTACAGGACCTTCGGCAGCTCGCGGTTGCCGGTGATGTCGGTGGTATCGAGCTCGAGGCGATCCGGTCCCTTGCGCGCTGCAGCCTTCGCCGTCGTTGCACCTTGGGCGGCCCCGCCCGGCTTCGTCGCTCCACCGGCCGCCGCTGGAGCCGCTGACGCCGGCGCGGTCGGCGCCGGCGCCGCCTGCGGCGCGGGATCTGATGCCGCGGGAGCGGCCGGTGTCGTGCTCACGCCCGGCTCGAGTTGATCGGGACGCGGAATCTCGCGGCCGGCCGGGGAGGATGGAGACGGCGCTGCCGCCTCCTGCGCCACGCCGAGGCAGGGCACGCCCAGCATGATGGCGCACATCGCGCAGACCGCGCGGCCCCCGCGATGGACTTTATGGATGCGCACTTCCTCCATGCTCAACCTCCTGTGCGATTCCCGTCAGGGACCCGCGACGCATTCACCGGGCTCACCGCCGGCTCCGGCTGCGAGGGCTGGCCAGAGGGCGCCTTATCGTCCGGCGATCCTTGGGGGGGCGGTGCACTGCCCGGCGCGGCCGGGGTGGAATCACCACCCCCGGGCGCCGACCCCCCCGCCGGCCGCTTCGGCGCCGACAGCCCGAGTCGTTGCCGCAGCTCCGCGATCCAACCGCTCACCGGCTTGTCCTCGCCCGTGAGCGCCTTGTATTGCTCAAACGCTTTGAGCGCGCGGTTCGGATCCCCCAGATAGAGATCGGACACCACTCCGAGGTTCCGCCAGGCGGGCGCGTAGCGCGGGTCTGCCGCGATCGCCTGCTCGTAGGAGGACGCGGCGTCGCGAAACTCGCCGCGCATGCGCTGCGTGGCGCCGAGCTCCGTCCAGGCGACGGCGCTGCCGTTCTCGCGCTCCACGGCGCTCTTGAGCGTGGCTTCCGCCTGATCGAGATGGCCGTCCTTGCGCTGCATGATAGCGAGGTTCACCAGCGGCGCGGAGAACTGCGGGTACTGCAGCGCGACCTGTTTGAAACCGAGCTCTGCCTCGACGGCGTTGCCGGCCCGCATGTACCCCACGGCGCGATCGAAATCCGCGCGGGCGGCCGGTGGCACCTCGGGGTGCACGGCCGGGGTGGCCGCCGGTGCGGCGCTGCCGGGCGATGGAGCAGCCCCCGGGGCCTTCGCGCTGGTGCCAGCAGCAGTGCCCGCAGCGGCGGGCGCGGGAGAGCCCGGTACGGCCGCCGTCGCGGGAGCCGCCTTGCCGGAGGGAGGAGTGGCTGCCGCCGGCGGTTTGGCGCGCGGCGGACTCGAGCTGCAGGCGCCGAGCGCAACGAGGGCGAGCGCCCCGAATGCCAGGGCCGCGCCCGCGCCGCTGCGGGCCAAAGCCCCCGCGGCCTCACTCGAGGCTCGTGACCACATCGTGTGTCATCTCCGTCTTCCCGTAACGCGCGGGCTTGAGCTCGGCGAGCGCCTGGAAGCTCTTGCGGACCCATTCGTCATAGACACCCTCCTTGGCGCGGGCGGCGTTCAGCTCGTGCGCCTTGATCGCCTGCTCCTCGAACGGGAACACCTGCTCCTCCAGCAGCGAGTTGTATTCCTCCAGCTCCTCGCCTTTCAAGTTCTTCGGCCTCTCGGAGCCCATAACGTCCTTGGCCAGCGTGCGGTACAGCTCCGCCATTTCGTAGGTCGCGGCGGTGGTGACCTCCGCGACCTGGTACTCGGCAGCGCGCTTGTAGCCGTCCATCGCCGTCTCGAGCGCGTTGCGCTTCACGATCAGGCTCTTTTTCAGCGGGGCGGTGAGCCGCACTTGGCGGAAGGCATCGCGCGCCGGCTGTGCGAGCGCGAGCTGCGCCTTCGCGGCGAGATAGTGGGTGCGATCGGTGCGCTGCGGACCTGCCTGCTCGTCGGCACGGATGATCTCGTGGTACCAGCGATCGCGCCGCGGGATGTCGCCGCTCTTCTGCGCATAGTCCGCGAGTCGCTGGCGCGCCTCGATGGCATCGCCGATCGGCGTCGGGTTGCTGTCGACGAATTTCTCCAGCATGCCCATGGCTTTCGGGGTGTTGCCGGCCTTGGCATAGAGATCCGCCGACTGCATCAGTGCCTCGCGCTGCACCGCTTTGTCCTCGGCCGGATTGGAGGCAATGTGCTCGAATTCGGCGGCTGCCTCGCCCGGGCGGTTGGCGGAGGAATAAGCGACCGCGAGTTTCGACGTCACATCGCGCTGCAGCGGGTTCTGCGGGAAGGCGCGCCGGAAACCCTCCAGCACGACGATGGCACGGTCCCATTGCTTGAGCGCGATGAGCTGCGCCGCCGCGTCGTACTGCGCGTTGGGGCGGATCTTCGACTCCGGTGCGACGCGCTCGACCCGCAGGTAATCCTCCACCGCGCCCGCGGCGTCGCCGGCTTTCTGCTTCGCCTCGCCCTGCTTGTAAACGCTCGCCGCGAGGCGCTCGGTGAGATCGCTGCGCATCTTCTCGTCACCCGCGGTGAGCTGGCGCGCCTGCAGGTAAGCGGGCTCCGCCTTCGCGTACTGGCCCTGATCGAAGTACGACTGGCCGATGATCGTCCAGGCGATGCGCTGCTTGGCGGGGTCCACCGGCGGCTGCCGCGCGAGGATCGACTGCGACACCCCGATGGCCCGCTCGCGGTCGCCGCTCGCGAAGATCTCCTCGGCGGCGCGCGTGAGCACGCCGGCGCTGTCGGGATGCTCGGGGAATGTCTGGGCGAACTTGACGCTGGAGTCGGTCGCACGGCGATGCCAGGCTGCCTTCTCCTCGCCCTTCAGCCCCTCCTCTCCCTTCTGGTAGGCGACCAGCGCCGCGTAGGCGGCGGTCGCCGACTTGGCGTTGCGCGGGTAGCTGTAGGCGCTGTGCTCGTATTCGGTGGCGGCCTCGCTGTACTGATGACCTTCGTACAGAGCCTCCGCCAGCAGGTAGTTGGTCTGCGCAGAATCCGCATCCCCGGGGAAGGACTTGAGGTAATCGCGGTACCAGCGTGCCGCTTCCTGGTAGTCGGCGACCCGCCCGGACTTCTGCGCGCTCGCGTGGAAGTAGGTGGCGACGTCCTTGAGATTGGTCTTCAGCTCCTGCACGACGCGTGGATTGTCCGCGCGGCTGCGCGTCTTCCAATAGGGCGAATCGAAGTTGTAGCGCTCGACGAACTCGTGCTTGCCGTCGAGCACCAGCTGGCTGAAGCCGCCCTTGCCGTAGGCCTCGATCGCCGCCATGTCGAGATCGGGCGCGTGATCGCTGTATGGATCGCGCGCGACGTAGGCGCGGTAGACGCCGGCACCGTCCTGGTAACGCTGCTTGTCGACGTACAGATCGCCGAGCCGCGCGTACAGCAGCCAGTTGTATGGCCGCTCGCCGTGCTGCTGCACGTACTTCTCGAGCGAGCTCGCGTCGTCGCTGTAGGAGAAGGTGATGCTCATGACGCGCAGCGTATCTTCGACCAACTCGCGGTCGGCGCGTTTGAGGCTTTCGACCCGCACCGCTTTCCCGGGCTTCGTGCCGAGCTCGCGATCGAGCACCCCGCCGAAGGACGGCAGGCTCTCGAGAGTAAGCGACTGCTTGAACAGCGACCAGCCGCGCTTGTAGAGGCTCTGCTGGTAGAACTCCGAGCTTGTCCCGCGTGCAATGACCGCGGCGTAGGCGTGCTCGGCCTCGGGGTAGCGCTTGGCCGAGAACAGCAGCTCCCCGCGCCGGAACTGCACCTCATCGATCTGCGGGCTCTGCGGGTAGCTCTGTACGATGCGATCGAGCGTGGCGAGCGCGGCGTCCGATTGTCCGGTCGTCTCGTACGCCCGCGACAACTGGTAGAGCACCTGGTCGTTGCGGGCGTAATCGGGATACGCCTTGAGCAGCGTGGTGTAGAGCTTGATGGCTTCCCCGCCCTGCATGTCGACGGCGGTGACTTCCTTTTCCAGCCGCTCCATTTCGCCGGCATCGAGGTTCAGATCGCCGAGCCGCCGCATGGCCTCGGCGCGCAGCTTCGGATCGGTGTTCTGCAGCTCGAGGAAGCGCTGGTAATTCTCCATGGCGCGCGTGCTGCTGCCGCTCGCGGCGGTGTCCCTGTGCACCTCGACCTTGCGCTTGGTGAGATCGCCGATCGTCTGACCACCGGATGAGCTCTGTGCGGGTGCGGGCGCAGGCACGCCCGCCCACAGCAGGAGAGCGGCCGCAAGGCCGCCCATGCGTCGCGCGCTCATCGCGGCGGCTCCGGCGGGGGCGGCGGCGGTGGCTCGCCGCCGGCGGGCGGCGCAGTCCGCTCCTCGCTCGGCTCGGCGTTGGACTCCTCGGCGGGCTCGTCCGTCGAGCCGTTGCCCTGTTGTGCGGGCGCTGATGCCTTGCCACGGCTCGTGCCCGCGCTGGCCGCACGGTCGTACATCGTGGCGAGCGCGAAACGCGCCTGCACCTCGTAGGCGGCGAGGCGCGTCTTCTGCTGCTCGAGCTCCTGCACGGCAATCTGCGCAAGGTAGACGCTCTGGCGCTCCTCGGTTGCGGCAAGACGCGCCTGCAGCGATGCAATGCGCTCCCGCAGCGCCGCGACGCGGGCGGCGAACTCGCCGTTGTTCTGCGGGACGTTGTGGCGCGCGCGCTCGACACGTATCCAGCGACTCTGTGTCTCGTGCAGGGCGAGGTTCAGGTCCTTGAGGCTGCGGTGCTCCTGCCACAGCCGTGCGCCGTAGGCATCGTTCAGGCGGTAGTACAGCACGCCCTTCACCAGCGCGACCCGGGTACGGACGTCCGCGGCGTCGGGCGAGTCGGGCACCCCCGCAAGCCCCGCCTCCACGCGCTGCACCCGCTCCCACTGCGAGCGTTCGGTTTCGGTGCCGAGCGCCGCCACATCGTGCCGCGACTCGATGGCGCGCAATTCGTTTTCGAGCGTCACGTTGCGCTGCTGCAGCTGCTCGAGCGTCCCGGAAGCGAGCAGGCCGTCGACGCGCGGCAGCCGCTCGGCATAGGCGCGCTCGCGCGTCTCGATCATGTCCTGGTACGCGTCCATGCTGTCGCCCCAGTGCTCGAGCGTGCTGCCGAGATAGACCATGTCGCGGTAGTTCTTGACACCCTCCTGGAAGTCATGGCCCGCGAGCACCGCATAGAGGTACGGTGCCTCGGCGGTGCGCGGCAGGCTGCGCAGGTCGCGGAACCAGCCGTGCAGCAGCGGCGTGTCGCTGGCGGTGTGCACCGGGCCGCTCGCAAGCACCTCGCGCAGCATGTCTCCCTGGTGGATGTGCGCGATCGCCGCATCGAGCCGCGTGCTCTCGGTATCGAAAGAGTTCACCGCGCTCTCGTAGTACTCCGCCGACTGCGCGTTGGCGTTCATCTTCATGTAGGCGTACGGCACCGCGAGGTACGATTCCTGCACCGCGGCGTCGAGCACGTCGCGGCCGCGCAGCTCCATCCACGGCGTGAGCGCGCCCTGGTAGTCGCCGAGCGCGGCCTGCGCCCAGCCGCTGCCGAGCAGCGCCTTGTTGGAATACGGGCCATTCAGCCGCACCCGCTCGAGCGGCAGCCGCGCCCGCTCCGGCTGGTTCGCTTGCAGGTAGGCGAAGCCGAGCGCGAGGTTGGCGCGATCCTTGAGCGCCTCGAGCTCGGGGCTCGGCGCGAGCATGGTGCCGACGGCGGAGAGGAACGGATCGGCATCGGCGAGGCGATTGGCGCGCACCAGCGCGACGCCGAGGTTGAAGCGCGCGTAGGCCGACCACACCGGCGACCCGCGCCAGCCCGTCAGCAGCTCGATCGCCTCGTCGTAGCGTCCCTGGTGCATCAGCACGTTGGCGAGCAGCAGCTCCCGCTGCGCCTCGAAGTCCGGCGACATGCGCCCGTTCACCTTGCGCAGCGCGCCCTCGGCCTTCTGGTAGTAGCCGCGCGCGTACCACACCTGCGCGAGGTACAGCCAGGCGCGATTGCGCACGCCCGAGGAGACGTTGTCGGTCAGCAGGCGCTGGAAGATCTCGCCCGCCTCGTTGTGCATGCCTTCCTGCAGGTAGAGCGAGCCGGCGATGAGCTCGGCGTCCTCCGCGTGGTGCGGCATCCGGCCCCAGTGTTGGTAAGCGAGCACGCGCGTGAGGGCCTCGAAGTCGTGCGCGTCGTCCTCCTGGAAGTACAGGAACAGCACATCGCCGAAGTGCAGGTCGCGGATGTGTCCCTCGGAGAGCTTCTCCGGGTCGTGCCGGCGCGCCTCGGCGGCTCCGGCGGCGAAGCACCCGAGCAGAGCGGCGATGAGCAGCGCGCGCATTGAGGGCCGACGCCTCAAGGTTCTATTCCCAGTCCTTGATCTCGAACTCCGGCTCGAGCTTGCGTTGCCGGTCGTTGATCTTGAGCTCGAGATACTTCGCGCCGACGCCCTTCTCGAAGCGCAGCGAAGCGCCGCGCCGGTAGGCGCGCGCGTTGGGGCCGCTGCCGCTGAAGAAGGCCACCAGCTCGTGCGGACCGACCTTGAGATTGCCGAGATAGAGCCGCTGCACCCCGCCCTTGAGGAGGGCGTCGCGCTCGCGCGGAGTGTAGAGATAGTTGATCACTTCCTTCTGATCGAGCTTGAGCTGCACCGAATCGAGCGCGAAGAAATTGCCGACGTCCACCGACAGGAACACCGCGAGCTGCGTGTTGGCCGGGAACAGCAGCTCCTCCTCGAGGATGAACAGGTCCTTGTTGAGATCGACCACGTCCTTCTTCAGTCCCTGGATCTCCTGGTCGAGTCCGCGCGTGTCGCTGCCCTCCGCCGCCGGCGCGGTCAACGCTTCCGGGGACGCCGGCAGCGGATTCTTCGGGGCACCGGGGAAGAGCTGCTTGCCGACATCGCTCGCGCCCTGCTTCGCGCGCGGCACTTCGGTGGGTGGGGAGGGGGTCGGCATGTTCGGGAGCGGCGGGCTCGGCGCATTGGGGAACAACTGCCTGGCGGCATCGCCGGGGGTCGCCGCGGGCGGCGTTCCGGACGCAGGGCCCGCGGGCGCGCCCTGCGCGTGTGCCCCGGGGCTCAGTGCGAGGAGAATGCCCGCGCACGCGCCAAGCGCGCACAGCGCGGCGCGGGAACGGCTCGGCAGCCAGCTCCGCCGCCGCGGCGCGGTCGTCGGATGAAGGGTCATCTGCAGCATGTTAGTTCCGATCATTCGTTCAGCAGCGTCCGCAGCTGCTGCAGGTACAGCTTCGAGCTCGCGTCACTGTAGTCGCGCAGCACGTACCGTACGGTGCCGCTGCGGTCAATCAGCACCGTCATCGGCAGGTTGTCGACCTCGTAGCTGCGGCTCACCGCCTTGGCCGGATCGAGCAGCAGCGTGAAGTCGACTCGCGCGGTGTGGGCGAACTCCCGCGCCTGCGCCGGATCGTCATCGACGCCGACGCCGTACATCGTCAGGCCCGCCGAGCGATAGGTGGCGAAGCTGCGGTTGAGCGCCGTGAGCTGCGTGCGGCACGAGGTGCAGCGACTGCTCCAGAAGCTCAAGACCACGACTTCGCCCCGGTGTTCCGACAGGCGCACGTTGTCGCCAGCAGCCGCGTGCAGCGCGAAATCGGGCGCCGCCCGACCGAGCAGCGCATAGGGCGGCTCGGACGCGAAAGCCGCGGCCGCTGCCGCGAGCGTCACCCCGAGCGCGCACAGTCGTACGGTCACGCTCGTGCGTGCGCCGGCAGACCACCGCAAGTCAACGGGCCGCTGTGCCACGTTACGCGACGCCGGGTTCGGCCGCTGCCAGCTCAATAAAGGTCCTTCGGTCGGGCGGCGCGGTGTGCGCCCGCGCCAGTGGCCTCAAAATTGCACAGCGTCAGCGAAACTGTCAACGAAACGAGGGGCGAAATGAGGCCTGCGGCAGCGCAGCCGCCTGCGGCGCGCCGTCGTCAACATGCGACATGGAGTGCTGCGCCGCGTGCGCGCCGCCACTCGCGCGGCGAGCACGCGTGAGACGCATCACACGATGGGGTGGAACACCGTCAGGGCGGCCAGCTGGCCGGCCGATCCCAGCCCCTGGGGCATGCCGGTCCAGGTCTGGAACGCGCTGGCGAAAGTCGCGTCGGTGCCGCTGAGTCCCATGTAGTTGAGCAACACCAGCTGCACCAGGGAATCGACCGAGTTGGCGGCCGGGCTGGAAGTGCTCACCACCGAGCCATCGGCGGTGAAGTAGCCAATCTGCTGGGTCGAGGGCGCACCGCGCAGCACCGGCTTTCCCTTGGCGCCGCCGTAGGCCAGGAAGAACGTCGACGCGACCGAGGAGTTGTCGCCCTGCCAGCCGAGCTTGCCGCGGCCGGCCGCGCTGTTGTCGACCATGCTGTTGGAGTTCAGCGAGCCGTCGCTGAAGACGTAGATCATGACCGGGCGGCCAAGCAGACTCGCGTACTGCAGCACCGCCCCGATCATCTGGCCCGCCTTGAAGTTGCGCGTCTCGCCGGTGGCGCGGGTGCCATCGTGATAGTCGTAACCGCCCATGGCGATGGTGCCCGCGCCGGCGAAGCCATTCAGCACCAGCTTCATCACCGTCGCCGTCTTGGCGAAATCATTGTCCATGAAGGCGTTCGCCCCAAAACTGGTAGCGATGGACTTGATGTGGTTATCCAAGGTCGGATCGAGCGCCGAGGGGTCACCGAACTGGTCGGCGGTGTTGGCCGCCTTCACGTAGGCGCAGCGCACCTGGTTCTTGAGGGCGGCGTCCTGCTGCGCATTATTGGTGTACAGCGATGTCGGCATGCCGAGCGCGCCTGTGAACGCCCCCGTGCCGCCGCTGCCGCCGCTGTACAGGCCGTTACCCCCGCTGATGCGGGTCTGCGTCTCGAGCGTCTCCACCGACAGCGGATCCTGCTTGCCGCCGGGGGGGAGAGGCACGAGGGAAGTCGCATCCGAAGGCTGGCTGATCGTGGTCGGTTGGAGCGCGGGGACGATGAGCTCCATGGGCGCCATCGAGTTGCCGCCGGAGACACTCGAGTCGGTACCGATGAGCTGCAGCAGCTGGCCCTTTCTGCCCGCCATGGCGATGCCGTACATCGGGTTGTGCGGGTTATTTTGCGTGTCGTTCTGCGACATGGCGCAGATCACCGCGCCGTTGACGCCGGCGGCCGTGGCCGCGGTGATCATGCTCGCGATGCCGCGCTTGATGGCGCCATCCGCATGCCACAGGAGGCCGAGCGAGGCGTCGACGTTGGCGCTCGAGCTCGGCACCATGCTGCCGGGCACCCCGAGCTTGCCGTAGCCCGCGGTGGTGAGGAAGTTGGTCTGGCCGCCCTGCTGGCCGACGATCACCTCCGAGCCCACCAGGTTCGCCCCGCCGGCGAGATCGAAGCATATGAACGGCAGGCCCACACCCTGGCCCGGCACGTTGCACTCCGCGCCGGCGAGCAGCGGAGCGAGGTCTGCATCGAGGGCGGCGTTCGCGCGGTTCGCCTTGAGCAGCGCGCCGAGCCACGCCGGAGCCATGACCATCGCCGGTCCCGAGAGCATCCCGGCCGCGATGAACTCGCGTCGGGTCCTCGGCCGCGGATGATTCTCGTGCCGCAGCGGCTCACCGAGCGCATGCGATCGCGGGGGCTTTTTGTGAATGAAGAACATGGCTTATCT
>Ga0307471_100000502_pt1 | contig 20178 bp, 14 predicted proteins | sample atmos_gasesAM3C__2_FD_204566 | JGI IMG/M metagenome (GOLD analysis project Ga0307471, IMG submission 204566) | Hardwood forest soil microbial communities from Morgan-Monroe State Forest, Indiana, United States - atmos_gasesAM3C_515 | ecosystem: Environmental > Terrestrial > Soil > Temperate...
TGAACTCTTACGGACACCTGGGAAAGAGAGTTGAATCGCGCCAAAGTTGTGGAACGCGCTGGCGCCGATCGTGCGAAGGATCTCTTCTCCGAAGAAGCAGTGATGGACCATTTCGTCGTCGGTGATCCCAGGGTTATCGATGATGGCTCGCAACGTTCCGCAGCCGGCGCCGACGATGAAGATGACGACGACGACATGCACCCGGATACCGTGCTGAAAGCTGGCCGCGGGGCTTCGAGCGGCATTCTGACTCGGGAGAGCGATCCCGACCTTACCACCGCTCTCGCGCAGTCCATTCAAGAATTTCTCCAGGAATCAAAAAGCGAGATTCGCCAGGGCCTCGGCAGCAACAACTGGGTCGTAAGCGGCTCACACACCGCCACAGGGAAACCCTTGTTGGCCAACGACACGCATCTAGAACTTTCCATTCCGCCCATCTGGTACGAAGTTCACCTTACCGCCCCCGGCTGGAACGTCAAAGGATTCACCTTGCCGGGCGCTCCCATGGTCATCATCGGCCACAACGAACACATCGCCTGGGGCTTTACCAACAATGGCGCCGACGTTCAGGATCTTTACATCGAATCATTCAACCCCTCCTCCCCTGCCGAGTATCGCGTCAACAAGGCATGGGTGAAGGCCACGGTGATCGACGAAACGATTCGCGTGAAGGACCGGCCCGACGAGCACCTGCAAGTTACTGTTACGCGCCACGGCCCGGTCGTTCTTCGCGAGGGCGACAAAGCCTACGCCTTGCGCTGGACGGCCACGGAACCCGGCGGCCTGGCCAACAGCTACAACTGGTTGGGCCACGCAAAGAATTGGAAAGAATTTCGCGAAGTGATGAAGCACGTCTGGGGGCCGGCGCAGAACGCCGTCTATGCCGACGTTTCCGGCAACATCGGTTACGTCATGGCCGCACGTGTGCCCATTCGAAAGAAAGGGCACGGAGAAGTGCCCGTTCCCGGCGATACCGACGACTACGAATGGACCGGCTACATCCCCTTCGACCAGCTCCCGCAAGCGCTCAATCCGGAAAGTGGATTGATCGCCACCGCCAACGCACGTGTCGTGGGCCCGAACTACAAGCCTTACTTGACCGACCGTTGGTTTGATCCGTACCGCACGTCGCGTATTTACGATCTCCTGCACGACCGTCACGACTTGCGCCCGGAAGATATGTTGAAAGTCCAGGCCGACACCTACAGTATTCCCCACGTTTTTCTCGCGGAACAATTATCCGCGGCCGCGAAAACCGCAAAGCCAAAAGACGCGCGCGCACAAAAATTGATCGAAGGCCTGAAAGACTGGAACGGCATTGCCGACGCAAATTCCCCCGAAGTTTCCTTTCTGGATGCCATCCGTCGCTCGGTGCTCGAACTGCTGCTCGAGCCTTTTCTCGGAAAAGACACCGCTCTCTACCAATGGCGGACTACCACGTTCGTTCAAAAAATTCTCACGGACCGTCCCGCAAAATGGCTGCCCGCCTCCTTCAAGAATTATGACGAATTGCTGGCCGCTGCCGCGGATCTTGCCGTGAACAAGTTGGCCGAACAGAGCAAGAGCGAACGCGTCGAGGATTGGGGGTGGAAGAGTTTCAATTCGCTGGACATGTTTCACCCCCTCGGGCGCGAAGGCTTGCTGAAAACTTTCTTGAGCATCACCGGGAAGCCCCAATCAGGAACCGCCTACAGCGTGCGTGCCGCGTTGCCGCATCACGGGCCGGCGATGCGCTTTATCGCGAATCCCGGAAACTGGGATGAATCCATTCTCCTGGTCCCCGCCGGCCAATCCAGCCAGCCTGGCAGCAGCCACTACTCCGATCAGTTTTCGTATTGGTTTGACGGCAAGCCCATATTCGCCCCGTTCAGCGACGCTGCCGAAACGAAGACGCGAAAACATACGCTCACTTTGAAACCGGGTTCCTGATCCCCCGTTCCCGCTTATGCCTGAATTGCCAGAAGTCGAAGCCGTGGTCCGCACGCTACGGCCTCTCATCCAAGGCCGGCGAATCCGGTGCGTTCACGTTTTCCACGCAATCGCAACAAAGCCGCAAACTGCTTCCCACGTGGCTCGCTTTGCCACCAGCCGCCGCATTTGCGCCGTAGATCGAAAAGGCAAGTATGTCCTTCTTATTCTGGATAGAGGCCTGCTCACCATGCACTTCCGGCTCGACGGCCAACTGCTCTGGTTCTCGAACGCAAAGGAACTGCTCACACGCGCCAACTCGGGCACAGATCCAGTACACGTGGATGTCGCATTCGAACTCGACAAAGGGGTGCTCGGTTTTGCCGACCGCCGCCACTTCGGCCGCGTCCACGCATGGAAATCCGCGGCCGACTCCCGCGGGTTGTCTGCACTCGGCCTCGATGCCCTCTCGAGCGAATGGACTCCCCGCCGCTTCCGTGAATCACTCTCCGCCTCCAAACGCCCCTTGAAGGAATTCCTTCTGGACCAGACCCGCGTCGCAGGCATCGGCAACATCTATTCTTCCGAATCTCTCTGGCGCGCGCGTCTCAATCCTCGCCGCCGCGCCAACACGCTGAAACCGCCGGAAGCTCTCCGGCTTCACAAAGCAATTGTGTCCGTTCTCTCGCGTGCCTTAGAATGCTGTTTGCATCCGGCGCCCGATTTCCGCGATCCGCAATGGTGGTTCCAGGGACTGGAGAACATCCTTCGCGTCTACGGCCGCGAAGGAAAACCTTGCCGCCGATGCAGAGCATCGATCCAGCGCATAGCGCAGGGCGGGCGATCAACGTACTATTGCCGGCGCTGTCAAAATTGAACGCTATCAAAGGAAAAAGGCCCATCGCGTGAATTCACCTGCTCCCAAAAAACCCGAGCCGCCGAAGAAGCCCGACTTCGAGCGCTCCCTTGCGCGCCTCGAGGAAGTGGTCCGCCGACTGGAGAGCCCGCAACTCTCTCTCGACGATGCCATGAAGCTCTTCGAAGAAGGTGTTGCCCTCTCTCGCGAATGCCAGAAGCAACTCGAGGAAGCGGAAGGGCGCGTCGAAATCCTTCTAAAAAAGGCCGACGGCAAACTTGCGGCGGCGCCTTTCGATCCTGAACGAGAGGCCGAATCGTGACGCAGCGCAGCCCCGTGATTCTCGCCGGTCTTCTTGAGCAATGAAACTCCCCCCATTTTTCGAAGAAGACCGCCTCGCTGTTGACGCCACTCTTGAGCGCTTGCTCCCGCCAGCGACGACTCAGCCTTCATCGATTCACACGGCCATGCGTTACAGCGTCTTTGCCGGCGGAAAGCGCATTCGTCCCATCCTCTGCCTGGAAAGCGCGCGCATTTTTTCGGCCGACGTCACCCCCTCGTTGCATCCAGCTTGCGCCATCGAATTCATTCACACGTACTCCCTGATTCACGATGACCTGCCTGCACTCGACAATGACGACCTCCGGCGCGGAAAGCCGACCTGTCACAAAAAGTTTGGCGAAGCCATTGCCATTCTCGCCGGCGATGCTCTTCTCACGCTGGCGTTCGAGACCATCGGCGCTACGCCCGCCCCTGCCGAGCGGCGCGCGTCGATGCTCACCGAAGTTGCCGGAGCCGCCGGCACTGTCAACGGCATGGTCGGCGGCCAGGTCGCGGACATCGAAGCCGAAGGCAAACCCGTCGATCCTACGATGCTCGAATACATTCACCGTTCAAAGACCGCCGCTCTCATCCGCGCCTCGATCACAGCTGGTGCTTTGTGCGCTGGCGCCGGCTCGGACGATGTCGCGCGCCTTCGCCGCTTCGGTGAAACCATCGGCTGGGCTTTCCAGGTTACCGACGACATTCTCGACGTCGAAGAGTCCTCCGCCGCCCTCGGCAAGACCGCTGGAAAAGACATGGCCCAGCAAAAGGCTACCTACCCATCCGTTTACGGGCTGGAGCGCTCTCACCAAATCGCAAACGATCTTGCAGCTCGCGCTATCGCGGAACTCACTCCCTACGCGGACCGCGCTTCTCGCCTTCGTGACATCGCGGAATTTCTCGTGCTCCGCCGCGCTTGAGAATACGAACTCTTCATGAAACCAAAGCCTGCCCGAAAGCGGCTCGATCTTCTTCTCGTAGAGCGCGGCCTGGCTGATTCGCCTCAAAAAGCGCAGGCCATGATCCTCGCCGGCGAAGTTCGCGTGGACGGCAAACGCGCGGACAAAGCCGGTGTGCCAGTGAACGAAAACTCTGGACTCGAGGTCACCAGCCGGCAGCAGAAATTCGTCAGTCGCGGTGGCTTCAAACTCGAAGGAGCGCTCGCGGATTTTGCCATTGATCCCGCGGGCTGCGTTTGTCTGGATGTCGGCTCTTCCAACGGCGGTTTCACCGATTGCCTGCTACAGCATGGCGCGGCGCGCGTCTACGCGCTCGACGTAAACGTCGAACAGCTCGATTGGAAACTGCGCCACGATCCCCGGATCATTCGAATCGAGCGCAATGCGCGCGAGCTACGTGAAGCCGACATTCCCGAAAAAGTTGGTCTCGTCGTCATCGACGTATCTTTCATCTCGGTTCGCAAGGTGCTCGCACCCGCCTTAGCTGCCGCTAAACCCGGCGCCGCACTGCTCATCCTCATCAAGCCGCAATTCGAATTGCGGCGCGAGGAGATCGGTCCTGGCGGCATCGTGAAAGATAAGACGCTCCACCAAAAGGCCATCCAGGCCGTGCGCGAGCACGCAGAAACCCTCGGCCTCGAATGTCTCGGTGTGCGTCGGAGCCATCTTTTGGGCGCTGAAGGCAATCAGGAGTATTTTCTGCACACAAGAAAAAAGTCCCTGGAGTAGAATCGCAACCACCCATGCATCCCGGACAAACTTTTCAGACCATCGGCATTCTTTCCCGCCCTCGCCGCGCGCAGCTTTCCGTCGTCGTTCCATCATTGCTCAAATGGCTTGAGGCACGCGGCGTGACCGCCGCCTACGACGAAGAAACCGCGGCCGTCTTGCCGGATAGTTCCAAAGGCCAGCCTCGCCAGCTTGTTGCGGATTCTTCGCAACTTCTGCTCGTTCTCGGTGGTGACGGCACCATGCTGGCCGCGGCGCGCCTTGCTGCACCTCGCGGAATTCCCATCTTGCCCATCAACATGGGGAGTCTCGGCTTTCTCACCAGCTTCACTCTCGAAGAACTTTATCCCGCGCTTGAAGATACTCTCGCAGGCCGTCACTCGGTCAGCCAACGCGTCATGCTGCAGGTGGAACTTGAGCGCGATCGCTCCATCATCGAAAGCCAATGCGTCCTCAATGACGCCGTCATCCACAAAGGCGCACTCGCGCGCATGATCGAACTGGAACTAGGCATCAACTCCGAATTCGTCTGCCGCTACCGCGCGGACGGCCTGATCGTATCCAGTCCCACCGGCTCGACGGCTTATTCCCTTTCCGCCGGTGGACCCATCGTGCATCCCACGGTGGAATCTTTCATCATTACACCCATCTGCCCGCACACGCTGAGCGATCGCCCTCTGGTTATCCGCGATTCTTGTTGCATTGAAATAAGTCTCAATGGGGTTACCGAGTCCGTCTATCTCACGCTCGACGGCCAGCGCGGCATCCCAATGCAGCCCACCGATCGCCTTCGCATTTGCCGCGCGGAGGATCAGTTGAAGCTTATCCAGCCACCAAAGAAATCCTATTTCGAGATTCTGCGCAATAAGCTGAAATGGGGTGAGGCGTAGTTTACGTCGACTTCCCCGGCGTGAAGTTCGTCTACGGGGCGGGGGAAAACCTAGCCGAGAACGTCAGTGCGAAGCAAGTCTTCTTGAGTTTCGCGCCGGCGAATCACACGAAAACGTTTACCTTCCACCAGCACTTCCGCGGGACGGCATCGCGCGTTGTAGTTTGACGCCTGGACCATTCCGTAGGCGCCAGCTCCCCAAATCGCCAGCAGGTCGCCGGCCTTCACTTCTCCGAGCGGCCAATCCCGCAAAAAACAATCGCCCGTCTCGCACACCGGACCCACGACGTCCACGAGCCCGCGGCTGTTGTTCTTTTCGTTTCGTTCTCTCGTGATTTTTGTGATCGGATGAATTGCGCCGTAAAGCACCGGCCGCATCAAATCATTCATCGCGGCGTCCACCACCACAAACGTCTTGCCTCGATTTGTTTTCGTATAAACAACTCTCGTCAACAGCACCGCAGCCGGCGCGATGATGGATCTCCCCGGCTCCAACAGCAGGTGCACACCAAGCCTTCCCACAATCTGTGAAATCAGTCGCGCATAGCCGCTTCGTGACGGTGGCTTCTGATCCGCGTATCGCACTCCCAACCCGCCCCCGATATCCAGGTATCGCAACGCAATGCCCTCATCCCGCAGTTCTTTGACATAGCCAACTAGCTGTTGCACCGCTCGGCGAAATGGCTCCAGCGAAGTGATCTGCGAACCGATGTGCGCGCTCAGCCCCTCCCAGCAAATCCATTTCGAATCACGATGCGCAAGATACAGCCGCTTGGCCTCGCGCCAGTCCAGCCCGAACTTGTGCTCGTGCTTTCCCGTCGCAATGTGCGGGTGTCCCCCCGCCTCCACGTCCGGATTCACGCGTACCGCCACCGACGGCGGCCTGCCGCCACGTCTCACAATTCGTGCGGCCTCCTCCACCAAAATGTCCAGTTCCGCTTCCGATTCCGCGTTGAAAAGCAAAATTCCCTTACGCTCGCCTCGGCGTCCTACCCGATAGTTCAACGCTTCCCGGATTTCATCCCTGCTCTTCCCCACGCCGGAAAACACGATGCGTTCGCCGCCCACGCCGATGCGCCGCAAGTGATGCAGCTCTCCGCCCGAGACAATGTCAAACCCGCTGCCAAGTCCCTCCAGTTTTTTCAGAATGGAAAGATTTCCGTTCGACTTCACAGCGAAACATATCGTATGTGGCACAGCGCAGAGCCCCTTGTGCAGTTCGTGATAAGCATCTTCGATCGCCGCCCCGCTGTAAACGTACGTCGGTGTCCCCGTCTTTTCCGCCACAAAATTTAGGGAAACGTTTTCGCAAACTACTTCTTCGCGCGAAGGTCCACCCCGCGCACTTCTCTTCCATTCGAATTGCGGCGTAAAGGCCGCAGGATCCACGTATTTCAACTTGCGCGCAGGACCGTCCGCCTCATGGCTCATCGGACCTTTACCACCACCAGCGTTCGATCATCGGAGAGTGGCGCGCTTTCCGTGAACCAGTCCACGTTACGGAGGATCGCGTCGGCAATCTCCGAGGCTGTGTCATCGTGGTGTTTCTCAATCAAAGTTTGTATCCGTGTGGTGCCAAAAAATTGCCCTTCGTTATTCGTGGACTCGGCAATCCCGTCCGAATGAAACACCAGGATATTTCCAGCGTCGAGTGTCACGCTCCACTCGTCATAGTTCGCTTCTTCGAAAATCCCCAGCGGAAATCCCGTCAATTCGATCTTCCCGCACCGCCCATCCTTGTACAGCAGCGGCTGCGATTGCCCCGCGTTTGCCACGCGCAGCTTTTGCCGCCCTTTCTGCCACGTGGCAAAGCACGCGGTCATAAATCGCCCTTCGACGCGCCGCTCGCCCACCAATTGATTCATCTGCTTCAGCATTTCCGCCGGCTGCAGCTTCTGTGGCGCGAGGCTTCGCATGATTCCGATGATTACCGCTCCGTAGAGCGCCGCAGCCGTTCCCTTCCCGCTCACGTCTCCCAAAGCAATGCCAAGCTGTTGCGGCCCGTAGCGCAGAAAATCGTACAAATCGCCGCAGACTTCGCGCGCCGAAAGATACCGCGCGGCCATATCCAGTCCATAGTCTTCCGCCGGCACTGGCCGCAGCAGCGCGCCCTGGATTCTCTTCGCCGCCTGCAGATCGCGCTCCAGCCTCGCTTCGTCCCGCGCCAGTTGTTCATAAAGCCGCGCGTTCTCCAGCGACACGGCGAGATTCGACGCCAGAATCGACAGCGTCTGCACGTGGTCCTCGGTGAAGTAGTTCAGCTGCGGGCTTTCCAGGTCCAGCACTCCGATCACTTTGCCCTTGTGCATCATCGGAATCGCCAGTTCCGAACGCGTTTCGGGATTCACCATCAGGTAGCGCGGGTCCACCGTGACGTCCGGTACCAGCACTGGCTCTTTCAGCGTTGCCGCCGCACCAACAATGCCCTCGCTCGCCGTCGCACGCAGCTTTCCCTGTACGCTATGACCGTGTTTGACGTCCACCCGGTGCCGGAAAACTTTCTGCTCTTCGTCATACAGCATGATGCTCAGAATCTGGTAATCGATCACCCGCTTAGTCTGTTCCGCCGCGCGCCGCAGCAGTTCTTCCACTTCCAGAATCGAGCCTGTTTCGCGCGCTACCTCATTCAGCAAAAGCAGAGTATCTGCCTGTGTCCGCACTTTTTCAAACAACCGCGCGTTCTCAATTGCTACGGCCAGCCGGCTGGCCAGCAACGTCAAAATGTTTTGCTGGTCGCGGGTAAAATAATCCAGGTGGCGGCTTTGCACGTCCAGCACGCCGATGCATTTCCCCTGCAGCATCAGCGGTACGGCCATTTCAGACCGTACGCTGTCTATGGCGTTGATGTAGCGCGGGTCCTTCGAAGTGTCGCCCACTCGCACGGAGTGCCCCGTGGCCGCCGCCGTTCCCGTTATCCCCTGACCCAATGGGATTCGCAGGTTGTCCGCCAGTTCACGCGGATATCCGATCGCAAAACGATGGCGGATGTAGCTTCCATCTCCTTCCACCATCAGCACGCCGAAAATCTCGTAGTCAATGTGCCGCTTAATCAACGCCGCCGTTCGCGCCAGAACTTCGTCCAGGTCCAGCGAAGCGTTCACTTCTTCGCCGATTTCGGTCAGTGTCGCGAGGACCTCCGCAGACATCTCCGTCCCGCTATTCAGTGCCGCTGTTGCAGCTTGTGCGTCTGTGGGATTCATGTCGTGCAATTATTATAGCAGGCGTCGCGCGGCAGGCCGGGCAAACGCCGGCTGTCGTCTGTTTCTGGATGACGTTCTTCAGCTATGGGCGGAATCGTCAGCACTCCGCGAGCCTTTGCGTCCTCTGCGTCTCTGCGTTGTCTTTTCGTTGTCTTTTGTTGTCTTTGTTTCTACTTTGGCCCCAGCGTCAGCACTCCCACGTACGGCAAATTCCGGTACCGTTCCGCGTAATCCAGTCCATACCCCACCACGAATTCATTCGGAATCGCAAACCCCACATAATCCGCCCGCACAGCCGTAATCCGCCGTTCGGGTTTGTCCAGCAGCACCGCCACGCGCAAATGTTTCGGCTTGCGCTGCTCGAACAACCTCAGCAGGTATTGCAAGGTCATTCCGGTATCAAGAATGTCCTCCACCACGATCACCGTCTTCCCCTCGATGCTCGAGTCCAGGTCGCGCGTCAGCCGCACCTGTCCCGATGAACGCGTCTTCTGCCCATAACTGGACACCGCGATGAAATCAAAAGACACTTCCCCCGAAATGCTCCGCGCCAGGTCCGTCAAGAAAAACACTCCGCCCTTTAGCACGCTCACCAGGTGCAGCGGATCCTTGGGAAAATCCCTACGGATCTCCTTCGCCAGCGTCTGAATCCGTCTCTGAATTCGCCCTCCCGTTATCAGTACCCGGACGCTTTCTTTTTGCACCTTCACCCCGCGCCGCTGGATTTTCCGTCGCTCTTTCATTCTCACCCTCAGTCAGAAATCGCGACTCTAACGCACGCGCAGGCCCAACGCAACGCTCATTCGTAATGACCCATTCGCGGAGCTTTAATAAAACAGCAATCTTGCCCGGCTAAATTCGGGAAATCAAATGCGTCAAGGGTCGTTTCTGGTGCAGGCGTTCATCGAAATTATGAATACGGGGACGCCGAAGTTTTCCACAGGTTCTTGCTTCGACTGCAAGTGAGTCCTGTGATACAAGATGAGCCCATAATTCAAGGTGCAGGTGCCTGAGGAAGTACGGTGTCTGCGTCTGGTGCGATTCCCCCCAAAGGGGGAGCCCTAAATCCATCCCCGGGGTTTCGGGCTTGCGAGGTAGTACAGGTGTTGTTGGCAAGATCGACTAGGAGGAAGTTCCATGAGAAAGAGTGAGTGGGGGAGTTCCGTCGTAAGGTTTAGCCTCGCCCTGGTGGTTATGATGCTGTTGGCCTGCGGCCTATCTGCCCAGTCCACCACCGACGGCGCCGTCGGCGGTACCGTGTCGGATGCTAGCGGCGCGGCGGTGCCGAACGCCAAGGTCACCATCCAGAATACCGGTACAAACGCCGAAGAGACGGTGATGACGGATGATACCGGCTATTTCCGCGTTGGCAAACTGCAGCCCGCGATCTACACCGTTAGCGTGGAGGCCCCGGGGTTCGCTCTCTACAAGGTCGAGAAGGTCATCGTGCAGGTCGGTAGCGTGACCGACCTTTCTGCGCGCTTGAACGTGGCCTCCGCCGGCGCAACCGTCGTCGTCTCCGCCGAAATCCCTCAAATCAACACGAACTCTCCCGAATTTGCTCCCACCTTGGACCAGAATGCCATCAGCAATCTGCCCATCAATGGAAACCGCTGGTCTAGCTTTGTGCTTCTCACGCCCGGCGCGGTCAATGACGCCAGCGGCTTCGGTCTCATCAGCTTCCGCGGCATGAGCACGCTTCTCAACAACAACACCGTGGACGGCGGCGACAACAATCAGGCTTTCTTCTCTGAAGAGCGCGGGCGCACGCGCATCGGCTATTCCACTGCGAAGGCTGCGGTCGAGGAATTTCAGGTCAATACTTCCAACTATTCCGCCGAGTATGGCCGCGCTGCCGGCGCCGTCATCAACACTGTCACCAAGAGCGGTTCCAACCAGTTCCATGGCGAAGGCTATTTCTACGATCGCGACAATGAATGGGGCGCCATCAATCCCTTCACCACGCTCACCAAACCAAACTCTTCCGGCGGATTCACTACCTCTCCCTACAAGCCAACTGACGTCCGCAAAATATACGGCTTCGGTATCGGTGGCCCGATTCGCAAGGATAAAATCTTCTTCTTCTTTGCCTTCGATCGCTACGACCGCAACTTCCCTGGAACCGCCAAAGCCACCAGCCCAGCCGCTTTCTTTGCTTCCCCGGTGCCGGACTTGACCGGTCTCACCGTGGATGGAACCACGAATTGCTTCCAATCCAACGGAAAAAGCAATATCGATGGCACGAAATTCACGATGACGAATCACGCCAATATCGCCACTGCCTCTGCCGGCGCTTGTACCCTTCTCTCGAATCTCTCAAATGCAAACGTTGGCATCGCCGCCTATTCGGACGCCGTCTCTGCCTACAATGCGGGACTAACCGGACTTCTCGGCGAACTGGGATCCGTTCCCCGCAAGGGGCAATCCACCATCTTCTTCCCGAAGCTCGACTGGCAAATCAGCTCCCGGAATCACGCCACTCTCGAAGCCAATCGCATGCGCTGGTCTTCTCCCGCGGGGATTCAAACTCAGGCCAGCAACACTTTCGCCACCAATAGCTTTGGCAATGACTACGTCAAGGCCACTTGGGGCGTCGCCAAACTTTACACCTCCATCACCTCGACTCTCACCAACGAAGCTCGTTTCCAGTATGGCCGGGACTTCGAATTTGAATTCCCGCAGGCTCCCACGGCCTATGAGCAGACCAAATTCGTTAGTCCGGCAGGCTACACCAATCCTCTGGGCCTGCCCCCGGACATTAACATCACCAATGGATTCGACATGGGCGTGCCCACATTCCTCACACGTCCGGCATTCCCCGACGAGCGGCGCACTCAGTATGCCGACACCCTTTCCTGGACTCACGGCAGGCATAGCCTCAAATTCGGTATGGATTTCGCTCACACTCACGACTTGAGCCAAAACCTGCGATTCCAGTACGGCTCCTTCAGCTATAGCAGCGTCGCAAACTATCTCTCCGATTTGATTGCCCCCAACCAGTGCGGTTCAGGGCACACCACCGCCTGCTATTCCAGCTACCAGCAAGCCTTTGGGCCGCTCGGGTTTACATTCAATACCAACGATACCGCCGTCTTCGCCGAAGACAATTGGCGTTTGCTGCCTCGCTTCACTCTAAGTCTCGGGCTGCGCTACGAATACGAGTTGCTCCCCAACGTAATTCTCCCGAATCCCGGCGTCCCGCAAACGCAGAGCTTTCCAAGCGATAGGAACAATCTCGCTCCAAGGATCGGTTTTGCTTGGGACCTCTTCGGAGACGGGAAGACTTCCATCCGCGGCGGCTATGGCATCTACTATGCCCGAGTCATCAACTCCACCATTTACAACGCCCTCATCAGCACGGCTGTCACCGGCGCGCAATTCTCCTACAACTTGAGTCCTACAACGCTATCCGCAGCGCCTTGCGTTCCATCCTTCCCCAAAATCCTTTCCTCTCAGCCAACCTGCCCGACGGGGCTGAGCGTCGTGTACTTTGACAAGAACTTCCAGCTCCCCCAAGTCCATGAAACCGATCTCACCGTCGAACGCGAGATTGCCAAGAACACCGTCGTCTCGGTGAGTTACCTCGGCAGCTTTGGCCGCAGCTTGCCCGATTTCGTGGACACCAACACCGGCGCACCGACCACAACGATTACCTATACCGTGAGCGGCGGTCCTTTTTCCGGGGCGACCTACACGACCCCTCTCTATGCCAACACCGTCACCAAAGTCAACGGTGTTACCACATCCACCGTTTCTCCACGCCCCAATCCCAATTTCGGCGCAATGTCCATGATCTCCAGTCCTATCACCTCAAACTACAATGCCGTGGCCGTTCAGCTTAGCCGCCGGATGACCCAGCATTTGCAGGTATTGGGGAGCTATACCTGGTCGCACTCTCTCGATTTCGGCCAGAATGCTTCCACATTCTCGGACACCAACGATCTTCTGGTGCCCACCAACATAAAGTCTGAATACGGCAATTCTATCTTTAACGTCCCGAACCGTTTCGTGGTCAGCAGCATAGTCGAGAGCCCCTGGCACGTCGGCGGCGCGCTCGGCTACTTGGCCAATGACTGGCAGGTTTCACCCATCTACGCTGCTCAGAGCGGTCTCCCCTATTCTCTGGTTACCGCAGGAACTCCAACCTTCACAACCCCTGTGGACGCCAACGGCCAAACCATCACCTATTCTGGTCTGGGCAGCAGCATCAATGGATCCAACGGCCGGAGGGGAATCGACGTCATCGGTCGCAACACTTTCCAGATGAAGCGAACCATCAACATGGACTTGCGGCTCTCGAAGCGTGTCAAATTTGGCGAGCGCTACTCGGCGGAGCTCATGGGCGAAGCCTTCAACCTTTTCAACCACCAAAACGTCACCGGCGTAAACAATACCGGCTACATCATCGGTGCCACAAACGCCGACCCAGTAACCAAGGCTGTGAAAGCCACTCTCAACTACAATTCCAGTTTCGGCTCCGTCACCAACTCCAACAGCAACTTTGCCTACACCAGCCGCCAGATTCAGATCGGCTTCCGCTTCCTCTTCTAAACTCTGTCCTGGCATTCAGCCAACCGCGGCGGCTCCAGCCGTCGCGGTTTCTTTTTCGGAAGTGCGAGTGCCCAGGTTAGTCGTTTGAACCTGGGTCTTCGGGTTGCTTTGTTTTTCTCTCTCCCACCCAAGGGATCGATGCGGATCCACCTGAGGCGGACCCGATCTCTCTTTTCAACTCGTTACACATCCATTCGAATGGTAACTAGCATAATAATTGACACAGCGGATACCTCTATGATATTCTTTGCCTGAAGTTACCGCTATGAGGACGCCCGGATCTCCTGAATCTTTCCACCGCCGGTACTCCACCCGCTACTCTAATCTCCCTAACTCCCATGGAATCATATCCTTTGCAGACCCCCACCTCTTAAACCCTGTCCTACCATATCGTTACAGAAACCATACGGGGTGGGGTCTAGTTCCCAACATTCAAACCTGGAAATCCGCAGTCTGCTTCCCGGATGGGGTTACGGGAACCTTCCAACCTGCCAAAGCGCACTATCCCCCTAAGTCCTTTATCCGCAACACTTACAAGAAACACGGGGGGAGGGGCGCGCAAAGCTTGTCAGCAGGGAACCGGTGCTCTCAGTCCACCCAATCAGCCAAAAAGATATTTGTCTCGTGTGGTTGCGTTCCATTGCGATTCGAGGCCCACACCAGCCTCTTGCCATCGGAGCTAAACATCGGGAAGCCATCAAACTCGGGATGATAGGTGATGCGCTCCAGGCCCGTTCCGTCTTCATGAATCATGTACAGGTCAAAATCGCGACCATTCTTCGGATCGGCTACGTTCGACGCAAAAATGATGCGCTTCCCGTCCGGATGGAAGTACGGACCAAAATTCGACGCGCCATTGTGCGTGACCTGCCGCTTGTTCTTCCCGTCCGCATCCATCACCCAAATCTCCAGGTTTCCCGGACGAATCAGATTCTTGGAAAGCAAATCCTTGTAATCGGCAATTTCTTCCGTAGTCTTCGGATGCTCCGCACGGTAAACAATTTTCTTGCCGTCATACGACCAGAACGGTCCGCCGTCGTAGCCCAGTTCATGCGTCAGTTGTTTCACGTCGCTGCCGTCCGCTTTCATCGTGTAAATATCCAGGTCGCCGTTCCGCGTCGAAGTAAAAACAATTCTTTTTCCGTCGCGCGTGATCGTCGCCTCGGCGTTGTATCCCGCCGCGTTCGTCAACACTTTCAAGTCGCTGCCATCCGCCTTCGCCGCGTAAATCGTGTACGTGTCATAAATCGGCCAGACGTACCCGCGCGAATAATCCGGCTTTGGCGGGCATTCTCCGCTCGCCGCATGCGTGGACGAAAAAAGTATTCTGTCACCGGCCGGATAAAAATAACTGCAAGTCGTCCGGCCCTTGCCCGTGCTGACCAGTTTCGGCGTGGCCGGCTTTCCGTCCGGCGCATCCACCGCCATCGTGTAGATCTGGTCGCACGGCACTCCGCTTCCCTGATGTTGAAAAATCAGTTGCTTGTCATCCAGCGAAAAATAGGCTTCGGCGTTTTGTCCTCCAAACGTCAATTGCCGCACATTTTTCAGGTGTTTTCCCTCTTCGGGCAGAAGAAGCAGAGTCGTAACCTTCGCCTCATCGGAAACTTGCTGCCCACGGCCCGCTATTGCCAGCACCGCAATGAGGACCACTGCCAATGACGAAACGATCGCCAATTTTCTATTTTTCATGTCCCGTCCGCGGTTACTTTTGTTGTTCGCATTTGACGCCCACAAATTTAACTGCTGGCGAAATCGTATGTTCACGCTTCTCGGCTGTCAATTCACATCGCAAGGACCCGTTCTTCTTCCTGGTCGTCAGGCGCGCTGGAAATCGAGACTCAGCTATACTCTTTCATCCGGAGGAATCGTTTGCTCGAAGCCGCCAAGAGTATCTTGCTGATCCTTAGCGCGCTCTTTCCGATTGTGAATCCGCTAGGCGGAAGCCCCGTTTTTTTCGCCTTGACACAGGAATACCCGTCCTCCGCGCGAAGAATTCTTGCGCGCCGTGTGGCCATGAACAGCTTCATTCTTTTGATTGCCTCGTTTCTGGTCGGCACGCACATTCTGGGATTCTTCGGAATCTCCATTCCAGTCGTGCAGGTCGGCGGCGGCCTCATCGTGATCTCGAACGGCTGGGCGATGTTGAAGCACAAAGAGGAAACGGACCGCGGCAGCGAAGTGCAGAAGAAGGTGAATCTTCAGGACATTTTTCGTAATGCCTTTTACCCGCTGACTCTGCCGCTCACCGTTGGCCCGGGTTCGATTTCCGTAGCCATCACCCTTGGCGCGAATATTCCGCATCACCTTGGCGCAAATGTTATCGCCATTCTCGCCGCGGTAATTGGTTCTGCGCTCGTGGCCGTGAGCATTTATCTTTGCTACGGCTTTGCCGACCGGATCGCCGCGGTAATCGGAGAAAGCGGCATGAGTATTATCCTGCGGCTTTCCTCCTTTCTCCTCGTCTGCATCGGCGTCCAGATTTTCTGGAATGGCGCACGCGCCTTGCTTAATTCACTTCCGGGGGCGCTACATTGACGGCGCACGCAGCCATCTCCATGCGTGATGCAAAGCGCAGAGATGATATTCTGATGGAGTCGAATCGCACGAATTAGAAAGCGCGAGTTTGTCCCGCAAACCGGGGAGGGGTGTTCCGAATTGTGCGGAATTGCCGGCTTCACAACTAAAAACTGGACGGCGCCCCCAGAACGAATCCGGGAAGCCACCGCGACGCTCCATCACCGCGGGCCCGACCAGCAGGGCGTTTTTTATTCGAATCTGTTTGCGCTGGGCGCGGCGCGGCTGAAAATCATCGATCTCGATCACGGAAATCAGCCAATTCTTGCGGAGAATGGGGACAGCGGCATTGTCTTCAACGGAGAGATTTACAATCACCTGGAAATCCGGAAAGAGTTGGAAGAATTAGGCCACCGTTTCGAATCGCATTCCGACACGGAAACGGTTCTCCGCGCATTTCTCGAATGGGATAAGGAATCTTTCGCGAAGCTTCGCGGAATGTTTGCGGTGGCTTTGTGGAAGAAATCCGCAAAACGATTGGTTCTTGCGCGTGACCGCATGGGCATCAAGCCGCTGTACATCACTCGCCGGGGGGAAGATCTATTCTTCGGCTCCGAACTGAAAGCCATTTTCATTCATCCGGAAATCGATCGCCGGCTGAGCCTCGCCGGTCTGGATTGCTACCTTTCGCTGAACTATGTGCCCTGCCCCTGGACACTTGTTGAGGGAATCGAAAAGCTGCCACCCGGCGAGTGGCTGGAGTGGCAGGACGGCGCGATTACCACCGGGTCGTATTGGCGGCTCCCGTTCGGTGTTTCGAATTCCTACACAATGGAATCCGCCAAAGAGGAACTGGATTCGTTGATGCAGGACTCTGTAAAGGAACATCTGCTTTCCGACGTTCCACTGGGAGTGTGGCTGAGCGGCGGCATTGATTCTTCCACGATCCTGCATTACGCAGCGAAAGCTTCGAGCACGCCGCTGAAAACATTTTCCATTTCGTTTCGGGGGCGAAGTTTTGACGAAACGGAATTTGTGCATCGGGCGGTGAAGCAATATGGGACCGAACACACGGAATTGGATCTTACTCCGGAGCAGGATCTAGAAGGAGCGATCGCGGAGTTTGCGTATTACTCCGATGAACCGAGCGCGGATGCGGGATCGCTTCCGGTCTGGTTTCTGTCTAAACTGTGCAAGACGAAAACCACGGTGGCACTGAGCGGCGAAGGCGCCGACGAACTCTTCGGCGGGTACCTTACGTATCGGGCGAATCGCCTCGCCCAACGAGCGCGTCAACTGCCGCGGCCGTTGCTTAAGATGGCTCTAGCCGGATTTCGCCGTTGGCCGGTTTCGGACGACAAGATCAGCTTCGAATACAAGGCGACGCGTTTTCTGGAAGGCGCGCTGATGGAGCCTCAGCGCGGGCACGTCCATTGGAACGGAACGTTTTCCGATGCGCAAAAAGCAGAACTGGTGAAACCCCCGTTGCCTGGTTCGCTGAATGGAATTCTTGGCGAAGTGGGTGAATTGCCGAAAACATCCGATGACCTCGCTCCGTATCTTTGGCTCGATCAAAAGTATTACCTGGCCGACGACATTCTGACAAAGAGCGACCGCATGAGCATGGCGCATTCCGTGGAGGTACGGCCGGCGTTTCTCGATCATCGCATCGTGGAATTTGCGGCAAAGCTGCCGGCTTCTCTCAAGATTCGGGGAGCGCAGCAAAAGGTCATCCTCAAGGAATTGATGAAGGACAAGCTGCCGGCCGCAATTCTGCAGCGGCCAAAGATCGGGTTTGATATTCCGGCGCACGAATGGCTGCGCGGGCCGCTCCGCGCGATGCTGGCCGATGCGCTGCGATACGGCGCCACGGAATGCGGCGAAGTGTTTCGCGCGGACGGAATGGAGCGGCATCTCCGGCTGCATCTGGAGAGGAAAGCAAACATTGGGTATCACCTCTGGGGATTGCTGATCCTTTTTCAATGGATGAAAAAATGGAGAATTCAGTCGGCGTCCTCCGCGATGCCGAAAGTTTTATTACAAGCAACAGCTGGCGCGTCTACCTAACCGTTCTGGTTGTCGCCGGCGCGATCTACCTGGGCTGCCTCGTTTCTCCGCCATCGTTGATGGACGACGTGGACGGAATTCAAGCGCAGATTGCGCGGAACATGCTGACTTCCGGCGATTTGGTCACCGCGCGGCTGGATGGTGTCGCATACCTGGAAAAAGCGCCGCTAGTCTACTGGTTGATCGCGATTTTCTATAAAGTTTTTGGCCTTCACGATTGGGTCGCCCGCATTCCCATCGCACTTTCTGTCATGGCCCTCGCGTGGCTCACCGCCGCATTCGGGAATTGGGCGTTTGGAAGGCGTGCCGGACTGTATGCCGGGCTGTGCATGGCAACGTGCATTGGGATTTTCCTGTTTACGCGAATTCTCATTCCCGACGTGATGCTCACGTTCACCATCGCGCTGGCGATGTGGGCATTCCTTCGGGCCATGGACGAGGAAGAAGCGCGTCCGCGTTTTTGGGCATTTGTACTGGCGGCAAGTCTGGGAACCGGCCTCCTCCTGAAAAGCCTGGTTGCGATTGTTTTTCCCATAGCCGGTGCGGTGATCTATCTTTTCCTCACGAAGCAGTTTTTTGTGCGGCGGACGTGGCAGCGGCTCCGGCCAATCAGCGGGTTCCTTATCGCACTCTTGATCGCTGCCCCCTGGCACATCCTGTCGACGCGCAACAATCCTCCCTACTTCTCTTTTTCCCTTCACAGCGGCCCGGGCGAATACCACGGCTTTCTCTGGTTCTATTTCATCAACGAACAGCTACTTCGTTTCCTGAACCTGCGCTACCCGCGCGACTACAATACGGTGCCACGCCTGTGGTTCTGGCTTTTCCATTTTCTTTGGCTTTTTCCCTGGAGCGTCTATTTTCCAGCCATAGCGAAACTTTCGTTTAAGCCGGCGGACCGGGAAGGACGAACACGGCTGCTGGCGCTTTGCTGGACAGGATTTCTACTGATTTTTTTCACGTTCTCGACCACGCAGGAATACTATTCGATGCCCTGCTACTCCGCTCTCGCGCTGCTCTTAGGTTCGGCAATGGCAGCGGGGGGTGATTGGATTCGCCGCGGCACCAGAGTTCTGTGCGCAATTGCGGCGCTGGCGGCGATCGCGACGTTTGGGATTTTCGTGGCGGTCCGCAACCTACCGGCTCCCGGAGATATCTCTGCGGCACTGGGCCATCATCCGAGCGCTTATACTCTTTCCCTCGGCCATATGACGGACCTGACTTTCGACTCTTTTGCCTACTTGCGCTTGCCGCTAGTGGTGGCTTCGATTGCTTTTTTGTTTGGGGCTCTAGGAACGTACCGGTGGCTGGGCCAGCGAGCTTTTCTGGCATCGGCCCTCATGATGGTTTTGTTTTTCCATGCCGCCCGGCTGGCAATGGTGGTATTCGATCCGTTTTTGTCGTCACGCCCACTCGCCGAGGCGATTCTGAGGTCGCCGCCCGGGCAATTGATCGTGAACCGTCACTACTACACCTTTTCGTCTGTCACTTTTTATACGAATCGTGACGCGCTGGTATTGAATGGGCGGTACTTCAATCTCGAATACGGGTCCTATGCACCAGGCGCGCCGGGAGTCTTCATCAATGATGAGCAATTCAAGAAGCTCTGGTTTGAAGACCGGCGGTTTTATCTGGTGGCCTACGCGGAACGTTTGCCGGAGTTTGAGAAGCTCGTTGGACAAGAGCGGCTCAAGGTCATTGCCTCCAGCGGCCGGAAACTGGTGCTTACCAATCATCCGCTGGACGGCCCGAGTCCGCAACAGGCCACGCGGTAGAAGAGGCCTTGGCACTACCTGGAGAAACAGCGGCAGGACGAAGGCGTTTTGTGAGCACATGCTAAAAACGCGCTTGCAAGTCCCCCGCAGACAAGCGAGAATTTTAACCTGCAAGTAAATTGCGGCTGTCCTGCGCTTCTATTTCCGTAGTTGTGAGAAATCGTAAGACGCGTTTAAGACAATTTTGCCGGGTACTGCGAACAGGATTTACTTTTAAGGAGGGTTCATGAAGATTGCCGTGCTTGGGGGCGACGGCTATTGCGGTTGGGCGACAGCTTTGTATTTGTCGCAGAGGGGCCACTCGGTTGCGATCATTGATAATTTCCTGCGCCGCCAGTGGGATCACGAACTTGGCGCGCAGACGCTGACGCCCATCCGTCCGCTGACGGATCGCGTGCGTGTA
>Ga0307471_100000503_pt1 | contig 20169 bp, 22 predicted proteins | sample atmos_gasesAM3C__2_FD_204566 | JGI IMG/M metagenome (GOLD analysis project Ga0307471, IMG submission 204566) | Hardwood forest soil microbial communities from Morgan-Monroe State Forest, Indiana, United States - atmos_gasesAM3C_515 | ecosystem: Environmental > Terrestrial > Soil > Temperate...
AGAATCAGCCGTCATAACCTAAAATCTATTTTCCAGACCAAGGGAGCTCAGGCTCTTGAGAATACAACGGCAAATGGAAGTGTAATTAGCGGGAAAATAGCGTAATCAGCATGCCCAAGAAGAAATCGTGTCCGCAGAAGCGCCGCCGCCGTTCAATCATAGCGTTTGAGATGGTTCGGCTTGACCGTACGGCAAAGGAACCGCTCCATGAGCAGCTTTACCGGCAAATTCGCGACGAACTGAAAGCGGGCAGATTCAGCGATGGCTCATCTCGAGTTCCCTCCTCGCGGGCTCTGGCAGTAGATCGGGGAATCTCAAGATCGACGGTTCGACTCGCGCTTTCAAAACTTCATGCGGAAGGTTACCTCCGTTCAAAACCCGGGTCGGGCACATTCGTCGCCACTCTTCTTCCGGAAAGCTTTTTGACCGCGGACCAACCGAAAGGCTACCAACCAATCCAGCGTCCGGCTCGCATCTCTGATCGCGCAAAAGCAATTCCGGATGGGCGCGTTGGAAATCAGTTTGACCTCGGAGCGACGGGCGCGGGACCAGGCGTTTCGCTGGTGGCGAGCATTCCAGCAGTCGACGAATTTCCAATAGCAATCTGGGAACGTCTTCGAGCTCAAGTGCTGACAAAAAAAGGCGTTAACCTGTTACGCTATTCTTCGAATCGCGGCGACATCGACCTGCGCAAGGCATTCGCGGCATACCTATGCGATTTCAGAGCAGCGCGCTGTCACCCGGACCAGATCGTCATCGTGGCGGGTATGCAGCAGGCCATGCTGATCAGTGCAATGGCCGTGTTAAATCCGGGTGAGACCGCGTGGATCGAAGATCCTTGTTATCAACAGACCCGAAGAGTTCTTACTTTGGCTGGCGTTAAGATAATTCCCAAGCCGATCGACGAGCACGGAATCGTGATTGCGCGATCGCGAAAAGAACCACTGCCGAGAATGATTTACGTGACGCCATCTCATCAATTTCCTCTCGGGGTTACCATGAGTTTTCAGCGTCGGACCGAGTTGCTCGATTTTGCGCGTGCTCACAACACATTCATCTTCGAGGATGACTACGACGCGGAATTTCGCTTCGTTGGTCCACCACTCCCTTCGTTACAAGGGATCGATAACGCCAATCGAGTAATTTACGCAGGCACAGTGAGCAAGATTCTCTGTCCTTCTTTGCGCCTGGGCTACATCGTTGCGCCAGAGCAGCTGGTCGATTCGTTTGTGAAGATCCGAAGTGCCATGGATCAGCACTCGTCTCCGATCGAACAGGCAACGCTCGCGCGTTTCATCACCGAGGGGTTTTTCCTCAGTCATATCAAGCGAATGCGAAAATTCTATGCAGAGCGGCGAGATTTCTTCATCAAACAATTTAACGAGCTGCTTGGTGACCATTTCACTTTGCAGGTTCCCGAAGCCGGTTTGAACATCGTCGCCTGGTTGAAACGCGAGGAAGACTTCCAAATGATCAAGCGTATCACGTCTGAAATCGGTGTAAGGCCTTCGGCGCTCTCGTTCTTCTGCATTCAAGCGAAGCTAAAGCCGGCGTTCGTATTCGGATTCGCCGCTTGGACACTGACGCAGATTCGCGAGAGCCTGGTTAAACTCGCATCAGCACTCAGAAACTACCCTAAGGATCTAAATCACGGACGCCAGTCGCGATAAGCCTCGTGCGCGCCAAGGGTCAGACTCGTTGGCGCTTTACTATGCCGGTCGATCTGTTCGGCGAGCCACTGAAACCATTCCCAGTTTTTTTGCGAACCTGCGCGCTCACGTTCGTATTCGACGTAGCCGCGTAATTTGCGCCAGGCCACGCGCACTGTACCGCCCAGCAGTTCGTCGACTACGTTTAACGGAACCATGCGCGCAAATACCGCATAACCCAAAGATTCGAGAATGCAGGCTATGGATTGCGCGGCTTTGAAGAGGCGGGCATCGACCTCAATCTGTGAAGGCATCGTACGCTCGGGAATTGCCTGCACCAGGGTCATCGACGCGATCCAAGCCGGCGTCAGAATCGCCTGGACCGCTACTAAGGCTGCGCGTTCCTCTCGCTCCTTGCGCGCGCGTCGCATCTCAACCAATCCGAAAACGACAGCCGTCAATACCGTGAGGGCTGTTGCAATGTTCGCAACAGTCGAGAGATCCATCGCAGCAATTTGCTCAAACGCGTCGTGTGATGTCACGCAAATTTGGTCTTATGCGCAATGTGGGCGGATTCGATACGACTAGGCGTTGACCGCTCTGATTGAAATCGCGATTCTGCGTTTCGATGATACAAAAAAGCCGCAGGGTTCGCGGGAACCCTGCGGCTCTCATCCTATTAGTCCGGATCGCGTGTTGATTCAGTCTAACACGACCACGTGATCAATCATACGCACGTCGCCCATGTTTGCGTAATGAATACGAACGCGAGTGCCGGGTTTGATCGCGGTTTGAACGATTTCCCCTGCCTTGTTCACAACATGACCACGTCCGTTGAGAACGTAACGGCCCGGATTATTCGAACAGTCCTCACGAACAACGAGGGTTTTGAAGGGCTGATAACTGGTAGCCGCACCTTCCTCCGTCATCGTTCTGATGACCGCTCCCGTTACTTGTACGGGTTCCGTCGTAGTTGTTCCTTGTTTTTTATCGGTCGAACTCGGCTGGGCGAATGCCAACGGCGCAATCAACACACAGCCGAGCGTGACAATTATTTTTTTCATGTTCGCCTCCTATCGTTAATGCATGTTCTGCGAAGCAAACTTCTGAGGTGATGAAAATGGAACAAGAGCCACTTGGCGTATTTCCAACAGCCCACTTTAGGTGGCGGCGGCAGCGTCGAAGACGTTCAAACAACGCGAGCTGGTGCGCGCGAATCTGCTAGTAGATCCCTGGGATCAGGCGCCACGTGTGAGAGCGGTACGCGTTGTACTGATTTCCAAAGTGCGAATGAAGCAGCTTCTCTTCTGCATTGATGCGCGCCAGCAGGGGCAGCACAAGCAACAGCGTGAGAAGTACACCGACTCCCGAACGAAAAGCCAGGCTCCATCCCAGTGAGTTGATGAGCAGGCCAAGATAACTCGGGTGACGGATAATACGGTAGATGCCGTTGGTTACCAGAGTGTGCCCCGGTTGAATCGCGACCAAGCCGCTGAATCGCTTGCCTAACACAAACACTGGCCAGATCCTCAACGCACCACCGGCAGCGAAGAGTACGACACCGAGCCAGCGAATCGTGTCGCCGTCAATCGTCCATAGCTCCTTCCGATCGGTGTATGCCGCCAAATACGCGTTGAGAAATCCGATTACCACAAATACGGCGATGACCCACCGGTTGCTTCGGGCCTCGCGTATACCGGGACTGAGATTTCCGCCGGCGAAAAACGATACGGCTGAGAGCGCGAATAATACCACCACTAACGCTATCAGTGCTGGATGAGAGAAGAACGGCCAAAATCCACCCCAACCGAGAATGGCAAGACCGGTGTACGCGCAAGCGCCGAGCGCGATGAACGCTAATCTGAGAACCGACCGCATAAGCATTTAGTATTCTGCAGCGACCCTATGATACAACTGAACGGTACTGCCGATCATTCGGCATCGTTCATTTGAGCGGTGAGAATAAACGAATTCCCGTGGCGAGTCCGTACCTGTTTGAGCTCGCCTAGACTAGCAGAGCTTTCGGGCGATCATGAATTGGTTACAATACTTCACCTCGTATGAGCGGCTTCTTTGAGGAATTGAAGCGGCGGAAGGTTTATCGCGTGGCCATTGCGTATGCGGTGATGGGCTGGGCGCTCGCGCAAGGTCTGGCTCAGGTCCTTCCGGTTTTCGAGATTTCCAATTCGGTGATACGCGTTGTCATCGCGCTGTTGCTGATCGGGTTTCCGGTCGCGCTCGCTCTCGCTTGGGTCTATGATATCACTCCGCAAGGGATCCGCGCGACTCCGACGCCCAGCACGCCCGGATCGCATCGTAGACGGAATGTGATAATGCTGATCGGGATCGGCGTGATCATCTCCGCTGGAGCCGGTTTCTTCCTCTTGCCCCGAGTGTCAGCGCGTAAAATCGACAAGTCGATCGCAGTCCTCCCTTTTCAAAATCTCAGCGATGAAAAGGCGAACGCGTACTTCGCTGACGGCATACAGGACGATATCCTGACGAATCTCTCGAAGATTGGTGATTTGAAGGTCATCTCGCGTATGTCGGTCATGTCCTATCGCGGCGACGGCGTGCGCAACGCCCGCGAGATCGGCAAAGCGCTCGGAGTAGGCTCGCTTCTGGAAGGCAGTGTCCGTCGCGTTGGCAATCGCGTGCGCGTGAGCGTGCAGTTAATCAACGCAGATAATGACGAACATATTTGGGCGGAAGATTACGATCGTGATTTGACCGACGTCTTTGCGATTCAAACCGACCTCGCGCAGAAAATTGCCGCGTCCCTCCAAGCAAAACTATCCCCGAATGAAAAGGAACGGTTGGATCGGCAACCGACACAAAATTCGGAGGCTTATTTGCTCTATGTTCAGGCGCACGATTACGCGACTCAGATGGACATCTTTCATCAGACGTCGTTGAAGGCGGTGCCACTTTTCGAACAAGCGATCAAACTCGATCCGAACTTTGCTCTGGCGTTTGCAGGTCTTTCGAGGGCGGAGAGCTGGATATATCACAGCACAGACCCGACCGCGAGCTGGCGCGACAAAGCGCGTCTCCACGCGGACGAAGCGCTGCGATTGCAACCGGATCTGCCCGAGGGCCATCTCGCGCTCGGATATTCTTACTACTATGGCGACCGTGATTATGAGCGAGCTCTCGCCGAATTTGAGGTCGCCAAACAAGGGCTTCCAAATGACGCTCAGGCGTACCTGGCCATCGGCGCCATTCAACGGAGGCAAGGCAAGTGGACGGAATCCACCGCGAACCTTGAAAAGTCCGCAGCGCTCGATCCTAGGGACGCAAACACACTGATCAACCTCGCCTCCAATTACATGGCTCTGCGCAAATTCGAGGCCGCCGACAAGACCGTTGATCGCGCGATCGCCATAGCGCCTCAGTCATTCGAGATAGCGAGTTTGAAAGGATACCTGGCGGTTCTATGGAAAGGCGATCTCAGCATGGCCGAAAAACAATATTCTTCGATTCCAGGCGACAGCGATCCGACCGGCGTGATGGCTTGGCTGCGCTCTGGGGTCCTCATCTGGGAGCGCAAGTTTCCCGAAGCCCTTGCCGTCCTACAAAAATTTCCCGGTGAAACATTCGCTACTGTCACGACTGCGCCTATGCCGAAGTCCCTTTTGGAAGGCACCATTTATTCTCTTCAAGGCGACGAGCAGAGGGCACAGACAAAATTCGAGCACGCGCGCGAGCTTTCGGAACAGTTGTTGCGCGACGCGCCTGAAGACGCCGCGAGACACGCGCAGCATGGGCTTATCCTTGCCGGACTCGGCCGAAAACAGGACGCGATCGCCGCAGGCAAGCGTGCGGTCGAATTGCTACCCGAATCTCAGGATGCCATGGATGGACCGAAATGCACCGCTTCTTTGGCACAAATTTATGCATTAACTGGCGAAACTGATGAGGCATTTCGTCTGATCGATCATTTGCTCAGCGTTCCGAACGGTCTCACGATTCCAGTGCTCAAGCTCGATCCGATCTGGGATCCGTTGCGCAAAGATCCTCGCTTCCAGGCGTTGATTGACAAGTACGCAGCAAACCGCTGACGCGCCTTCTACGCCCGAGCGCGAAGGCGCGCGAAGCGATCAATCGAAGCGTTGAGGTTCGCGGGCGACGCCTTGATCACCGACACGCAAAAATTTATGACACGCTACGGAAGCAATCCGCCCTTCGAGATGCGTGACCTCTAATTAAACCCGCGGCAGGAATTCTTCGCGAACGATCTTCCCGTCCTTCACAGTATAAACGCCCACTTCAGACATCTTGTGGCGTTGTTTGGTTTTTTTATCCGACACGTCGGCGTCGTACTGCACAACAAAACGATCGTGCGCGACGAACGGTCCCTTCACATCGAAGCTGTGCACCTCCATCGCGTTGACCCACCAATCGACTTTGCCGCGGATACCTTCCTTGCCGCGTGTTTCCGGCGATCCACCGCCCATACCAGAAGCTTCGACGCTGACAATGTTATCGTCGTAAAGGTGGAGCGCGTCGTACCATGCCTGTTTTCGAGTTAGCTCCACAACTCTGTTAGCTACGTCTTGTGTATTCATTACTTGTCTTTTTACATCAACAATTACCTGCTGACGAATTCTTCGAGGCGATCAAGCACACTGTTCCAGCCTCGGTTATGGCCGTCGCGTGATTCTTCGCCCGGCAACTGCTCGTGCTTCAATCGTAAATCGGTTCCGCCATTGCGATCTGAAATTTCCACCGTGACGATGCTAATTCGATTTTCCCAAAGCTCATCGTCACAATGTTTCCAGGTAAAAACGATTTTCTTGCCTGGAACGATTTCGCGGTACTCGCCTTGTATCGTTACCTCTTTACCATCGCAGTTAATCACGTCCCAAAGGAACTTTCCGCCTACTCGCGGTTCGGCCACCAACTCGCATGTCCGGACCCACACCGGGCCAAACCATTCCTTTAGTTGAGCCGGATCAGTCCAGGCGGCATAAACGCGCGCTGGCGGGGCGTTGATGAACCGCTTGATTTCGAGCGATGCATTCTCTGCCGATTTTGTTGTCATCATTTTCCTTTCTCTGGCTTCTCAACGAATTGCTTCAGTTCCGATCCGATAATCGCAGTCCAGCCAGCCTCGAAGTTTTTCCGCGCATACGCGGGCGTCTTCGGAAACGTTTCGATTCCCGTGTGCGTCAGCTTCAGTCGCGTCTTATCGCCCTCGGGAAATAATTCAAACGTGACGAGCGAATCTCCCGGCTCGCCTTTGTATCGCCACGTGTACGCGATTTTCTTTTGTGGAATCACTTCCGTGACTCTGCAGAGGTGGTGATAAGTATTGCCTTCGTGTTCCACCACAAATTCAAATTCACACCCGACCTTCGGCTGAAATTCCTTCAGATCGAAGTACCACTGCCTCATTTCATTTACGTCGGTAAGCGCAGTCCAAACTCGTCCGACCGGAGCATCGTAAGTGCGCTCCATGATGATCGCTTCAGCTACATCGTTTGTTTTAGTCATGATATTTACTCCTTTACACTGGTCTCGCTGCCCGCTTGACCGGCTGCGCGGCCCCTGTGGATCTGTTCGAGAACCTTGGCGGAGGCTTCGTCGTTGCCGTACTCGTCGTGCCAATTCCACCACTCGTACGGCGGCGTCTGGGGGTAGCCCTCCGGCGAGTGCTCCCACTTTTCCTGACGCCCGAGAGCAGTGATGTCGAGGTAGTTCCAAGTGTTCCCCATCTGCTCGTCGCCGCGGTTGTTGATGAAGTAGGTGCGGAACACGCGGTCGCCGTCGCGTATGAACGCGTTCGTGCCGTGCCACTCATCCACGCCGAAGTCTTTATCGAAGCCGTCCGTGATCGTGTACCAAGGAATGAACTGCCAGCCCATTCGTGCCTTTAGCCGTTCGATATCGGTCTGCGGCGCGCGAGAGGCGAACACGAGTGTCGTATCACGGGCGTTCAGGTGAGCAGGGTGAGCAACCTGGTCGGCCACCATGGAGCAGCCAACGCATGCATGTTCGGGCCAGCCGACCACACCCGGCTCAAAGAATGCGCGGTAGATGATCAGCTGCCGACGGCCGTCGAACAGGTCGAGCAGGCTCGCCTTGCCTCTGGGGCCTTCGAACTTGTACGCCTTCTCCACGGCCACCCATGGCATCCGCCGGCGCTCAGCCGCCAGCGCGTCACGAGCCCGGCTCAACTCTTTCTCTTTTACGAGAAGCTGCTGCCGCGCAGCCTCCCACTCCTTCGCTGACACCACTTTTCGATCTGATTTCGACTCTGTTGTTTTCATTGCGTTGTCTTTTCTCTTTTGGTTGTTTTCTGCTGCAAAATGTTTTGAGCGCAATCGCTGCTACTCCCCCGCTCGATGTCGTCGCCAGAACGGCGATGTTTGCGATGCATAGCGGACACATGCGTCAAGCCTTCCCTTTTTTGGCGCCGGCCTTATTCGCTTTCTCCAAGTAAGCCGCGAGCCGATCGAGCGACCCCTCCCAGAACTTTCGATACTCCTCGACCCATTGCGCGGCTTTTTTTAACGGCTCGGCGTTTAGCTGCATTTCATGGACGCGTCCATAGCGCCGGCGCCGGAGCAGCCCGGCATTTTCCAGAACCCGCAAATGTTTTGAAACTGCCGGGAGCGACATGTGGTGCGGCCGGGCAAGATCGGTGACGCGCCTGTCGCCGCGGGCCAGGTGCGCCAAAATCTGTCGGCGCGTGGGATCAGCCAGCGCGGCAAACGTTTGGTTCAATGTCCTCGAAGAATATTTAACCATCTGGTTAACTATTAGCAGAGTCGTTTGAACGTGCAAACATTTTTTGTTACGATTTGCAGAAGCAGCCGGTCGGCGGCGGGTGTGTCATGGGAGCACCCATTCTAAGTACAAACAATCCCAACCTCTGAGCCGAACAAGTTCGCTTCGCCAGTTGACAAGTCACGGTTGCATCTGTGTAGAGGCGTTTTGTCAAACGCCTTCGCATTCGGCGCTTGGCACAAGCGCCGCTACAACGACATCTATGAATCTGCCTGCGTGAACGCTTCTTTGTTCACGACGTACGGCATTTTTGTCGGATCGCCGCCGTAGTTCCCTTCGAGAACGTCGATGAGTCCCTGTACGCATCGACCTGCCATGCCTTTTTCCGGATCGATATCCAGTCGCGTAATCTTCGCGCCGCTGGCGAAATGATGAAACACGCGGCAGCGATCGGCGATCTCGGAATCTAGTAGCGGCGAATCGGGTGGGAGCGGTTCCTTCTCGAATACATCGAGCGCTGCACCCGCAATGACTTTGTCTTTCAATGCTTTTGCCAGCGCGTTCTCGTCGACCACCGGCCCGCGCGAGCTGTTAACCAAGTATGAGGTCGGTTTCATTAGCTTGAGCGTATTCTCGTTGATAAGGTGAAATGTCGGTTTGTCCGCCTCGCCTTCCCTTAATAGCGGCACGTGCAGACTCACGTAATCCGCGCTACGCAAGGCGTCCTCGAACTCGACATACTTAATCCAGGTTCTCTCTTTCTGAATCCCGCGTGCGTGTCGCAGGTTCATTAACTCCTGAATCGCATTAATGAATTCGTGATTTTCATAAGCGGGGTCGTAACAAAGGATATTCATGTCGAATCCGGAACATTTTTTGATCATCGCCAGGCCGATACGGCCTGTGCCAATGACGGCGATGGTTTTGCCGGTGACCTCATCGCCAAGGAACGGCAGGAACGGATGCCACGAGGGCCACTTCTGTTCGCGCACGAGGCGCTCGCTCTGCCACATTTTTCTCGCAAGCATGCCCATCATGAAAAATGCAAACTCGGCCGTGGCTTCGGTAAGCACATCGGCGGTGTTCGTAAACGGAATTTTGTATTTGTTCGCGTCGGCGCGATTAATATTGTCGAACCCGACGGCGATCTGCGCCACAACCTTCAGTCTCCCCTGCCCCGCCTCGAACACTTCCGCATCAATCGGATCGCGCAACGTGGTGATTAATCCGTCGATGCCGCTCCTCACTTTCTCGATAATCAATTTCTTTGGAGGCGCCTCAGGTCCCTGGAACACCTCAAGGTCGTAACCGCGCGTGCGCAAAAGGTTTTCCGCGGCGTCGCCGATGCGCGACGTGGCAAAAACACGGAAGCGTTGTTGTTCCGCCATAGTTAGAGATGAATGTAATCAGGAACTTCGGATTGCAGGAAATTTTCTATTGGAGGGGATGCTCTTCGCTGGCGGCCGCATTGACCCGATAAATGAGAGCCGGAATTTCTAGCAGGTTTCCGAGCACATAATCGGCTTCCTTTTCGTACTCCCGCCGATCCACAAAGCGCATGTCTGGAATCGCAGCAACACCCATGCTCGCGGCTTTCGCTGCGGCGACACCGCCAAGGGCGTCCTCGATCACGAGGCATGCCTCAGGAGCGATTTCAAGTTTCTTCGCGGTTTGCAGGTAAATATCGGGATGTGGCTTGCCGCGTTGAACTTCATCTCCGGTAACAACGACGTTGAAGAAACTTCTGATTCCGGTTCTGTCGAGAAACGGACGCGCGGACGCACTTACCGAACTTGTGGCCACCGCCAGATATAACTTCATCTCGCGCAATTGTTCGAGTGTCGTCTTTGCGGAAGGAAACAGACCCACACGGTTCGCGAAAACATCGGTCGCGATCTCGCCGCGCCGGCGCATCAATTCCTCAACAGAGGCGGAGATGTGAAAAGCATTCCTGTAAAACTCGACCGCGAGCCGGTAACTGACACCGAGCACATTCCGGTGGTGTTCGCCGCGATAAGCAACGCCATGCTCGCCGAGTAATTTCGCATCGATCTGGTTCCACCACGGCTCGGAGTCGGCGAGCACGCCGTCGAGATCGAAGATCACCGCGGAAAATCGTGAAGGCATGGCGTGGTGGTGCACCTGTTACTCACGTGAAGCCGGTGAGCAATAATTACGCGCGGCAAATTCAACGGCTCTCCCAAAAGAGGGAGCCGCAAATCCTGCGTGATTTTTAAACGGTTTGGATTTGTCCATGGTCTTAGGTTTGTGCTGATGGAACCGAATCGGGCGGCACTAATGTCTGCGATCCAGTTGGAGCAGCCTGTCGATTCGCCAATCTACGACGCGGGCCAAGAGTCTACCGCGGCAGACAAAGCGCTGCGCGTCAGTTTCAATTTCCTGTGCTCCACCAAGGTAGCAATAGTCGGGTCCGCTTTGCTGATGCTGCTGATTGGCTGGATTGATTATGTTACCGACTTCAACGTCACGGTCTTTTATTTCGTGCCGGTAGTGTTGGCGACGTGGCGGGCAGGACGCAAAGCCGGCTGGTTTATCGCGGTACTTTGTGGAGCGACAGTGCTCACTGCCGACTTGATGGTGCCGCGCAGCGGACGTGTCATTGCGCTCTCCTACATTAACGCCGGCATACTTGTATTGGCGTCGACCGCTCTGGCTGAACTGGTGATTTCGTCCCGTCGCGCACACGAACGCCTCAAGGCGCTACTGGCGCTAAAGACTGTTTCACTCACAGAAATTCACCACAGGGTGAAGAACAACCTGCAAATCGTCTCCAGCTTGCTCCGGCTTCAATCCAGCAAATTTGCTGATCCCGCTGTTCGCGACGTTTTCACTGAGTGTCGCGATCGCATCAACGCCATGGCTCGTCTTCATGAACAACTCTACAACGAGCTGGGGCAGTCACACCTCGATTTCGCGCCGCATTTGCGTGAGCTGGCTGAAATGCTGTTGCGCTCGCACAAGCCCGCGGGGTGCAAACTCACGCTTAACGTTTCCGCTGATCACGTTCCGCTCGATCTCGACCAAAGCATTTTGCTAACCCTGATCGCTAACGAATTACTGCTCAATTCCCTGAAGCACGCATTCCATGGCCGCGTTGGAGGAAAGGTCGATGCTGAACTGCGCACGACTCGCGATCAAGTAACGTTAACGATCCGTGACGATGGCAACGGATTTGTCCTCCCGGCGACCGAAATTGAAGGGCAACGCGGAACCGGCATGGACCTCGTCCAGGCAATGTCACGCCAACTTGGCGGCGAGTTCGTCATTAACCGCATGCCTGCAGGCGGAACGTGCGCAACCATTTGTTTTCCAAGCAAGATGTCACGCCAACAACCAAGCGTTCATCTGTAACCCTAACTAACTACATTATGTCAAAAAAACGCATTCTGATCGTTGAAGACGAAGCGCTGACCGTATTAGCGCTTAAACACGAACTCATAGAACTCGGCTACGAAATTGCCGGTGATGCTAGCACTGCTGCCGACGCGCTCCGCGCTGCCGAAGCCAATCGCGCCGATCTTGTGCTCATGGATATTCAATTGGATGGTGGAATCAGTGGTGTTGCAGCTGCCGCCGCAATCCGCGGGCACCTCGATGTTCCGGTTGTGTTTCTGACCGCGCACGCATCTGCTGAAACGGTAGCGCGCGCCGTCGAATCAGGGGCGTTCGGTTATTTGTTGAAGCCTTACACCGTGCGGGAATTGAAAGCGGTAATCGAGATCGCGCTGCACAAGCACAACACAGAAACCGCGATGCGCCGGGCGCTCGGTTCACGATTGCCGGCCGGTGTGGCACAACCTCAGTCGACCTGAGTAGCCCACAACGGAAACGGATTGCCCAAAGTGCGTGCTTCAGGCCCGCGCCAAAGGCGGAATCGACCGCGTGCAAATTGAGGCGCGTCGTCCGGCTCAACATCTGCACATCGGTACTCCATCCCCCTCAAACAGAAGGCTTTTAGTTGAACGTTGAGCCTTGAGCGTTTAAGCGTTGGGGGATTGAAGAAGATCGCAATCTATGGCGGCACGTTTGACCCGGTCCATCACGCGCATCTGATTCTTGCCCGCGAAGCGATTGAGACGCTCGACCTTCACAAAGTTATCCTGGTGCCCGCGGCGATTTCCCCTCTCAAGAAGGCCGCTCCGGTCGCGAGTGGCGAAGTACGATTAGCTATGTTGCGGGCGGCGATCAAAGGCGAGCCGGAGTTTGAAGTGGATGAATGCGAGCTGCTGCGACCGCCGCCTTCGTACACAATCGATACGGTTGAGGAAATTTGCCGACGCGAACGCGACGCCGCTATCTACTGCTTGATCGGTGAAGACAATGTCGAGCAACTGCCGCGATGGCATCGCTTCGTCGAGCTGGAGAAGATGGTTCGCTTCGTGGTTCTCGACCGCACGGGCAAACAACCCTCGCATTCTTATCAGTTGATCCGCCGCCGCATCGATATTTCCGCCACTGAGATACGAGGGAGAGTTGCGCAAAATGAATCGATTCGTTATCTCGTACCCGAGTCGGTAGAAGAAACTATTCAGCGCGAAAAACTTTATCGGGAGCAATCGCAATAACACCGGAAGATCTAGCAAAAACCTGCGCTGAACTTGCCTCGAACAAAAAGGCAGAGGAGATCGTCATCCTGGATTTGCGAAGCATCTCGAGCTTTACGGATTTCTTCGTGATCTGCTCGGGCATGTCGGAGCCTCAACTCAAAGCGATCGGCAACGAAATTGAGAGGCGCTTACGCGAGGACTATTCGCTGCGGCCCGTGGCGGTTGATGGATTTCCCGCCAGCCAATGGATGGTCCTCGATTATCTACAAGTGGTCGTCCACATTTTTCACCGCGACAAACGCGCATTCTACAGCTTGGAAAGTTTGTGGGGTGACGCCCCGGTGCTACATTGGGAATCGGTGTCAACCCGATAGACAAGAGAAGGGCGCGCACAGGCGTGCCGCGCCGTACCCAAGCCACTTGTTTGCGCTATTTCTTGGTTGGCGCTGGCGAAGCCGGAGGAGGAACCTTCGGAGCACCCTGCGGGACAGGTGTTGGAGCCGGTTTAATATCCTGCAATTCCACTTCAAAGATTAGTGTAGAGTTCGGACCGATGTCCGGGCCCATTGCACGCTCGCCATACGCGAGGTTCGCCGGAATGAACAACTGATATTTTGATCCCTGCTTCATCAGTTGAAGCGCTTCCGTCCAGCCTTTGATCACTCCGTTGACTGGAAAGGTCGCCGGTTGGCCGCGCTTGTAAGAACTGTCAAACTCCGTCCCATCGATCAGAGTGCCCCGATAATTTACTGTCACCATGTCCGTGGCTTTGGGCTGCGCTCCGGTTCCGTCCTTGATGAGCTTGTATTGGAGACCGCTGGCGGTCGTTTTTACATCGGGTTTCTTTTTATTCTCTTCAAGAAACTTCGCGCCTTCGGTCTTGTTTTTCTCTCCGAGTTCTTTCTGTTTCTGTTCCATGTCTTTTTCGAATTGCGCCATGACGTCCTTGACTTGGTCGGGCGTCAGTTGCGGTTTGCTGGCAAGTGCGTCTTTGATGCCCGCGGCCAGGATATCGGGATTAATGTCTACCTTTTGCCGTCCGAGATTAAAGCCAATTTGCATGCCGATGCTGTAGCTGACCTTATCCTTTTGGTCTTTGAGCTGTGGTGATTTCTCTTGCCCGAACACCGGGAATGCAAGTACGGATGCGCTGACAACAACAATAAAACATTTCATAAGATCGTGTTTCCGCGTCGTTTTAGTTTAAAATTGTTTGCCGCAGAAAGCCGCATGCTAATGGATAAATGCCGCCCGTCAAGAGAACAGCTTTGCCATCGATTCGGCGGCGCTGGTTTGCCATTCGTAGCGGTAGCCATCGGACTTATTGCGCTTTGGCCGAACATCGTAACCGCCATCACACTCTCGCACGGCGACGCTTTGAAAATTGGAAAAAGAGTCTGGCAAAATGAGTGTGGTGGAACAATTTCAGGGCTGACTTCATGGAACCAAGGGGAAGACTTCGCATCGCTCGGCATCGGCCATTTCATCTGGTATCCGAAGGGACGGCAGGGCCCGTTCGAAGAGAGTTTCCCGAAGCTGGTAAGCTTCGTATCAAATCGCGCCGCGAAGGTACCGACATTGCTTCTGGGCGTCGGCCGTGGACAGCCGTGTCCCTGGAACTCGCGTGCCGAGTTTCTACACGCGCAAAATTCAGTTGAGATGAACCAGTTGCGGCGTTTTCTGATCGACACCATCGATCTCCAGGCAGAATTTCTTGTTGCCAGATTGGAAGCTGCTCTGCCACAAATGCTGGCCGAAGCGGCGCCTGCCGCCCGAACCAGCGTGCAACAACAATTTGAACGCCTGACGAAAACACCACAGGGATGCTACGCACTCATCGATTACGTCAACTTCAAAGGAGAAGGCGTCCTGCACACGGAGCGTTACCAGGGACAGGGATGGGGTTTGCTGCAGGTGCTAGAAGCGATGCACAGTAATTCGGATTCAAGCGCGCCTCATGAATTCGCGAGCGCGGCCAAAGTCGTCTTGACCCGCCGCGTGCAGAATGCTCCTCCCGACCGCCATGAATCCCGGTGGTTAACGGGTTGGCTTCGGCGCGTAAACAGCTACAGTGGCGGCTGATATATGCGGGGGGCAATTCGAACACTTCTTTGCACGCTCTTGTTGACGGGACTTGCGTCCTCAATCAGCGCTCAGTTCCGCCTGTTCGGATCACGATCGCCAAAACCGGCACCGCAACCACGACAGATGCGCACAGCGTCGGCTTACATTAGCCGACAGGAACCGTTGAAGGTAAATCAATCTTTGCTCAAACAGGCAACGCCGGACAACACGCACATCGTTGTTTCGCTGTCAAAACAGCGTGCTTATCTGATGATTGGCGACGCCATCGTCGCTGACGGCCCAATCTCATCAGGTAGACAGGGTCACAGTTCACCGAGCGGACATTTTAATGTGATGGAAAAGGACCCAAATCATCATTCCAGTCTGTACGGCGACTTTGTGGACAGTTCAGGCCGTGTTGTGCGCGCCGGGGTTAGCGCCCAGATCGATTCCGCACCGAGTGGAACACACTTCGCGGGCGCGCCGATGAGATGGTTCCTTCGCCTCACCAGTGAAGGGGTCGGGATGCACGTTGGAATTTTACCCGGCTATCCTGCGTCGCACGGCTGTATCCGGGAATCGGTTGATGGCGCGAAGCTCTTTTACGACTACACGAAAGTAGGCACGTCAGTACACGTAGGAGACTGAGATCCCAGGAACGTCCCGAGACACCCTCCGATTTCGAATTTACTGACTGGGGCAGGCGTCAGTTCTTGAAAAGTTTCCGTCGCAAAAGATCAAGTGCCGCTTGGGCCGCCAATTGTTTAAATGTCGCGCGATCCGTCGGGAAAAGGAATTTCCTGGCGGCAGTCCCTGATTCTCCTGAAGCCAGCGCGATGTAAACCGTTCCAACCGGTTTTTTATCGGAGCCGCCCGTTGGTCCGGCAATGCCGGTCGTAGCGAGCCCATACGTGGAGCCTGCTCGTCTGCGCGCGCCCTCTGCCATTGCGCGCGCGACAGCTTCACTCACCGCGCCGTGTTTGTCGATCAACTTCGAATCGACATTCAAGCCTTCGCTCTTTGCTGAGTTCGCGTAAGTGACATAGCCCGCTAGAAAGACTTCCGACGCGCCCGACATATTGGTGATCTTGTCCGCAATCAAACCGCCAGTGCAGGATTCGGCAGTCGCCAGCGTTTGTTTTCGTTGCTTCAGCAGTCTCACGACGACTCCTTCAAGCGCTTCGTCGTTGTCGGAGAAGATCGACAGCCCCAATTCGCCACGAATGATGGCATCGGCGGCTTGGATCGCGTTGGGGTGGCCGATGACGCGCACTTCAACCTCGCCTGGGCGTGCACAATAGCCCAGCTCGATGCCTGGGATCGCCAAAACTTTTTCGCCAATCGCTTTCTCAACCAACGACTCGCCCACGCCGGCAATGCTGTACGACCGCCGCTGGGCTGGAAGTGGCACCTCGATAATCGATTTCAAAATCGGCATGGCGAATTTTCTGAACATGGGCTGCAGCTCGCGAGGCGGACCCGGCAAAACAAATACGTGCGGCGACTGAACACGCGCAGTGATGTTCGCCTTCAAGTAAAAGCCGGATGCGCTTCCATATTCGTTCGGCAGGACCTGCGCGCCTGCAATAACATCGGCCTGGCGCGAAATGCCCAAAGTCCACTTAATTCCGCGCACTTGCAGCCTCTCCTGAAGCCAAACCAACAATTGAGGGTCCTGGTGCAGTTCCAACCCGAGCGCTTCGGCAACCATTTCGCGCGTGATGTCGTCGGTGGTTGGACCGAGACCGCCGGTCAGGAAAAGAATTTCGCAACGCGGAAATAATTCAGTGAGCGTGCGTCGGATTATGTCACTGTCAGGAACCGTTCGCCGTTCTTCGATTCGTAGACCCAGCGGAAGGATCTCGCGCGCAATAAACGCAAGGTGTGCATCCTGAACGTCGCCGAGCAAAAGTTCGGTGCCGGTGTTAATTAGAATCGCGCGCATGAAAGACGTGATTAGTTACAAAAGTTACAACGTTACAAAGGAAAAATCTGCTTCCCGTTGTAACCGTATAACGCTTCTAACGGTTCAACCTGCCCGGACGCTTTTGAGCCTACGCAGCTGTCTTATCCTGCTTCTTGCGAATCAGCGGAAGTTTTTTGCCTTCTACCACCGCGCGATTGATCGTGACTTCGGCGATATCTTCGCGGCTCGGCACGTCGTACATGATGTCGAGCATAATGCGTTCGAGCATCGAACGCAGCGCACGCGCGCCTGTGCCTTTGGTAACAGCCTGCCCGGCGAGGGCGCGCAATGCATCTTTGGTCACCGTCAAACGGACTCCCTCCATTGAGAAGAGCTTCGTGTACTGCTTCACCATCGCGTTTTTTGTTTCGGTCAAAATAGCCACCATTTCATCCTCGGTCAGCGCGTCGAGCGAACTAACAACGGGTAGACGCCCTATGAATTCAGGTATCATCCCGAACGCGAGCAGATCTTCCGGTTCCACGTGGCGGATAGACTCTTTGCGCAGCGCTTCCTCGACTTCGAGCGTCGGACTCCCAAAGCCCATCACTTTTTGGCCAATCCGCTTTTGGACGATTTTGTCGAGCCCAATAAATGCACCGCCACAAATGAATAGAATCTTCTCGGTGTTTACCTGAATGTATTCCTGGTGCGGATGCTTGCGCCCGCCCTGAGGTGGAACATTACAGGTGCTGCCTTCCAAAATTTTTAACAGCGCCTGTTGCACGCCTTCTCCTGAGACGTCACGCGTGATGCTTACGTTATCGGTCTTTCGTCCGATCTTGTCGATCTCGTCGATGTAAACAATCCCGATCTCAGCGCGCTTCACATCGTAATCCGCATTTTGAAGCAATCTCAAAATTATGTTTTCGACGTCTTCGCCGACGTATCCGGCTTCAGTCAGCGTCGTCGCGTCCGCGATGCAGAACGGCACATCGAGAATTCTGGCCAGCGTCTTCGCAAGCAGGGTTTTCCCGGAGCCTGTGGGACCGATAAGCAAAATGTTGCTTTTCTCGATCTCTACCTCTGCCAGCGGATCCGCCTGAAACGCCGCTGACGTGTCCGCGGGCGCGGGAGTTTGCAGCACGCGTTTGTAGTGATTGTGCACCGCCACAGAAAGGGTCTTTTTGGCGATCTCCTGGCCGACCACGTATTGATCAAGAGCTTCCCGAATTTGGGCCGGCTTCGGCACTCGAATGTTCGAAGACTGACGCCGGGCGTCTTCGTTGAGCTCTTTATCCAGAATGCTTTTGCAAACGTTGATGCAGCTGTCGCAAATGTAAACGCCCGGGCCTGCAATGAGTTTGCGCACCTCAGCGTGGCTTTTGCCACAGAAGGAGCACATGGTGAGGTTCGAAGCGCGCGCCATATGCTCTGGATTTCCGCGTTACCCTTTCCGCGACAATACTGCTTCGGGCACTTCCACCAGCCGACCATCTGGAGGCTTGCTGCCGTCTAACAATTTTATTTCCTTCCGCGACTTGATCACCTCGTCCACTAACCCGTATGACTTGGCTTCGTCTGCAGACATATAGTAATCGCGATCGGAATCGATTCGGACTTGCTCTTCCGATTTGCCGGTGTGCTGTGAAATGATGCGAATGATGCGCTTTTTGAGCTTGAACATGTAATCGACCTGACGTTCCACATCGCTCGCCTGACCCTGCGCACCGCCATGCACCTGGTGAATCATGATGTCCGAGTTCGGCAAGGCGAACCGTTTGCCCTTCGTGCCGGCACAGAGCAACACTGCCCCCATGCTCGCTGCCATGCCGATGCAATACGTCACCACGTCGCACGTCAGAAACTGCATCGTGTCGAAAATTGCCAGCCCGGCCGTGACCACGCCGCCGGGTGAGTTGATGTAAAGATTGATGTCCTTTTTGCCATCTTCCATTTGCAGGAAGAGCAATTGCGCGATCACGAGGTTCGCAATGTGATCGTCAATCTGCCCGACAAAAACGATGCGGTCTTTCAGCAGCCGTGAGTAAATGTCGTAGCTGCGTTCGCCCCGACCAGTCTGTTCCACGACCATCGGAACCAGCACTTGCGAGACATTTTCGTTAGATACGGTCATGATTTTTCTTCTTTGACGGCGGGTTCTTTCGTTAATTCGACGCTAACATTCGCCTTCAGGAAATCAAGGGTCTTGCCCAGCAGAAGCTGCTCGGCGACGTCGTCCAACGCATTCCGTTGTTGCAATTCCTTCCGCATTTTGTCGGGCGAAATGTCGTAGCGCGCCGCTTCCTGTCTGATGCGCGAATCGAGATCTTCCTTTGCGACCTGAATGTTTTCGCGCTCGGCGATGCGATGCAGAATGAAATTTGTTTTCAGGCGATGCGCCGCCATTCCCGCCGCGGCATCTATCAATTCCTTCTCTTTGTCCTTCAGCATTTCGTCAGTCACACCGCGCTCTCGATTCCGTTGAACTAATTCGGCGAGCGCGCGGCGCGTTTCGTTTTGGAGAAGTGCCGGAGGCAGCTCTACCTGAATTCGCTCGTGCAGATATTTTACGATCTCCGACTCCTTCGCCCGTTCGGCATCATGCTCTTTGGCATGTTCGAGATCGTGCTCGATCATTTCGCGAAGAGCAGCGAGCGTTTTGCCGGGAACAAGCTTGGCCGCGAGCGCATCGTCGATCGGTGGCAACACCTTGTCCTTGATCTCGCGCAACGTAACCGCGTAATCGGCTTTTTTGCCGGCCAGTTCCTTCACTGGAAATTCATCGGGAAAATTAACGATCACCAGTCGCGTTTCGCCGGGTTTTAGTCCGATTAGCTGCTCGCAAAATTTTGGCAGAAAATTTTCGGGCGCCAGATGTACCCAGAATTTTTTGCCGCCGTGCAAATTCTTGCTGGCCTGCGGCGCGATTTCGCTGATCGGCTTGTTTTCTATCGAACCCTCGAAATCAAGCACCGCGAAATCGCCCATTTGCAATGCACGCTCTGGCGCATCTACAAAATCGGCGGATTGATCACGCAAACGTTCGATCGTCCCCTCGACTTCTGTTTCCGAAATCTTTGTGTCCTGCAGTTGCACCGGAATGTTCTTGTAATCCGGAAGCTCGAATTCCGGCGCGGTGACCACAGTCGCGCGGAAGCGCATCGACTTGTCCTCGCCAAACTCAATGTCCTCAATGTTAGTCAGCGAAGCCACGCGCAATTGCTCTTGTTCGATTGCTTCGTGATAA
>Ga0307471_100000504_pt1 | contig 20164 bp, 19 predicted proteins | sample atmos_gasesAM3C__2_FD_204566 | JGI IMG/M metagenome (GOLD analysis project Ga0307471, IMG submission 204566) | Hardwood forest soil microbial communities from Morgan-Monroe State Forest, Indiana, United States - atmos_gasesAM3C_515 | ecosystem: Environmental > Terrestrial > Soil > Temperate...
CGTCTTGAGCCATACTCTGCAGGCTTGCGTGATCGTATCTGGTGGGGATCTGCTTCCAACGCGACTGCAGAATGGGCCGCGAAGCTAGGAATGAACATGCAGACCTCCACTCTCAAATTCGACGAGACCGGCGAGTCGCTCCACATCCAGCAGGCCGCGCAGATTCGCGCCTATCGCGTAGCCTGGAAGCAAGCTGGTCACACGCGTACTCCGCGCATTTCCGTTAGCCGCAGTGTTTTTGCGTTGATCGATGACCGTGACCGTGCCTATTTCGGACGAGGCGGTCAGGAAGATGACAAGATCGGTTTCCTTGACGAAAGCACACGGGCGATTTTCGGCCGGAGCTACGCTGCTGAGCCAGACATTCTCGTCGAGCAGCTTAGAAACGACGAGGCGATCGCGGAGGCCGACACGCTTTTGCTAACCATCCCAAATCAACTAGGTGTTTCCTACAATGCGCATGTCATTGAGGCAATTCTGACTACGGTCGCTCCAGCCCTCGGTTGGCGCTAAATGGTCGCCACCTTCGTTGAAATAATAGATTGCTTTCGAGAAGCTCCGCTGCTTTTTGAAGACCGTCACGCAGCGCGTTCCCTACAACGTCATCGTCTGGGATGAATTCAACGGTGCAGAGCCAGTCCATTTGAGTCGGCTAACGAGTGTCATTCTTCACGTAACGATGATGTAACGATAAGCTGTTCCTACTGCTCCCGCAGGTGTCTTAGAGGTTTTTACAGCACCACCTGCGCCCTCTAAGTTCTTGTAAAGCCGTCAGGGGGGTCACCCTTTCACGGCGGTAACACGGGTTCAAATCCCGTCGGGGACGCCAACCCGTCAGTTTATTCGCAACGACTTACCCTGCGAGTTCGCCGCAGAACGCCGCAAAAAGACTTCGGTCGTGCGTTCTACCGCGCTCTCGTCGCCATTCCAAACTCCCTCCAGGCGTAGGCTCCACAGATCTCCAATGTCACGCCCACGATTGGCGTAGCGGGGCCGCAGGTGACGATCACCGGGCACGGGCCTCGGAGTCACGCAGGGCAGCGGGAATATATGGCTGGGCGGCACCTACGGGGTGGTGGTGAGCCGGTCGGACACGCAGGTGGTGGCGACGGTGACCTCGGGATCGAAGCGTGGGGTGGCGCAGATCCTGCAAGGCGGAGTGTGGTCGAACGCGGTGAACTTCACGGTGGTGACGCCCAACATCACGAGTGTGACGCCGACGAGCGGAGTAGCGGAGACGCAGGTGACCATCGCGGGCACGAGGCTTTGCAGCTTACGAGAGAACTGCCAACCGGCGTTGTGATCCTGATGTCGGCCTTCGAAGATGAGGGAATTGGCAAGGCCAATCAAGAAAGCGGCGCTTTCGCGTTTGTGATGAAAGAACATTTAACCCAGCAACTTCCACGTCTCCTTGAACTGCCAGGATCGCGGAGTGGATGGAACGGGCCCACCCAACACTGCGCCCGAACCGGTCAGGTCTTAGATTTTGCGTACCTGGGTCGCGGGTTTTTCATGAGGAGTGGGACGCGGATTTTGCGTGGCGGTGGAGTTTTGTTTTGGCTTGGGGATGCGAAGAAATTCCCTCGGTGTTCGTCAAACTTGATGGGAGGCGGTTCTGGTGCGAGAGGGAAAGAAAAGCCCGGGTACCACAAGTGAGGAGCGGCTTATTGCCGAAGCACGGGGGCGCTGCAGGTCTTGCACCTCGGAACCTGCTATTTCCTGCGTGGTTACCCGGGACAGCCAGAACTCTACACTCCACAGTGATTGCTCGTCAACCGACAGTATGCCAGGAGTCGGGCTTGCGAATCATCTCACCTTTGGAAGGAGCCTTGAGTCCCACGAGCTAGATAGGATTTTCACAGGACGTCGGCGAGAATACAGCTTTCTTCGGATTGTCGGGGAGTCGTGACAGGCTTACATTCTTGTCTTACACACAAATTGCCACATCACGCGTTTGAGTTGGAACGGGACGCGTCTTTATGTTCCGCTGGATCACGTCTCGGTGTGGAAAACCTGAACCATTGGCTTCAGGTACGCGGAGCAAACTAAGCGTGTGCCAAGTGATCCGCTGGATCCTTTGTTTGTGGAGTTCCGCAGTTGAGGAATTGTCAATACCTCGAAGCTAAAATCGACAGCCTGACGACAAAATCCTAATACACATTAAAAGCCTTACCGCGAAGAGGTTTCCAACCGCGCGGTAAGCTCAAGAAAAATCCAAAATTCAAGGAGCAGATTATGCATCCGTATTTCTCGACGCCCGTTCAGCCCTGGCAAAGCTTTAGCCCAATCGACATCGCTATGGCCCAAAGGCCGTTCCCGTGGTTTGACCCAGCCGCTTATCAGGCCATGTACAGAGGTGCGTTCCCGGGTTTTGAGACGAATCCGTACTATGCAGGTATTCTCCCCAGACCCATCTTCCACGTGCCGCCGGTGTCCCTTTCGCCCGAGATCGCACACGGAGTGTCCCCCCAAAGTTTTCCGGGATTCGGCATGTCCGAGTACCTCTCGCCGGAGAACTTCATCTCCGGCTTTGGCAAAACGGCTGGTAACTATCTCTCGCCTGAATTCCTGGAGTTTCTGCGTGCGGAATTGCTCCGCTGCGGCAAAGCTCTGCAGACGGTCGCTCCCGCACTTGAGCACGAGAGCAGGGAGGTGAAGGAGCAAGCACATCTTGCGGCCACCGCTCAGTTCTTCTATGCGCTTGGTCTTCTTTATACGCGCGGACTCATCATCCCTCCCGAGGTACCTGGGACTTCGAGTCGAGCTGAGGAGCCCTCTGCGGTTACGGCGTGTGAGGTATTTGGTGAAGCCTTGGAACGCTTTGCCAGGGAACAGTTCCTGGGCCGCGGGACCGGACGGGAGCTGGGAGAGCTCTCGGAAAAAGCACGTATCTGTTTCCGCGCCTTGGCCCCCGAGTCGGAACAACTGGAGCGCGTTAGGGATGAGAGGAGTAGAGTCGACAGAAAAAAAGCGGTGAGTGCGTAGCCTAGCAAGCGTAACTTTACAACTTCGGACTGGCACTCAGGACCATGGAATGAGCACACTGTTCAGCGTGTCCGTCTTGCGGTGCCCCTAGCCTTCAGAGAAGCGAGGCCGTCATCACAGCCCTCCCCCAAAAGCCCGTGACAGCGGCCTCGCCGTTAAGAGACAGTGACGCTCAGTGCCGTCTCTGTTCTTAATGAATCTTTGCGGTGCGGATAATACCCCTAAAACCCTCGCCAAACAAGGCATTCGACAGAGAAAAGCCCGCGCTGGAGCCAGTTCTAGTTCTGGGGGAGGCTCGACGGCGCGGGCCAGTGGGCCGTCTCTCAACGGCCACGCTTCAAATAAGAATGCCTGGATACCTGCATTTTACTCCAGCTCACGCGGGTGTGATCTGAAGAAAACACTAGTTTGTTGCTGCTGTATTGGGTCGCGAGCTTTCCGCGAGCTGCAGATCACGAATTTTGCGATACGCTTCCGGAGAAAACGCGCATTGGCTGCGGAGTTTGGGCGCCGGTAACTTTTGTGTGGGGCGAAGGTTGGTGGTGCGGGCTTGGCACTAGTTTGAGGGCTAGAGCCGTGGGAGGTGAGGTGCGGGTGAATACTGAAATGATTTCTGCCCTGACGCTTAAGGTGGCTAGTATGGGGGACTCCGTGCGGTTTTACCGAGGCGTACTCGGCATGGAGATCATCGATGGCGGCGATGACACGTATTTCTCATCGCTCCGCACGAAAGACGAAAAAGGACCCCTCCTTAATTTGGAACAGGGTCGCTCCGTGACTGGTTGGGGGCGGCTGATCTTCTACGTCGCGGACTTGGATGCGATCTGGGCATACCTTGCAAGAAAAAGGATTTCACCCGGAGAGTCCGCAGGACGCTTCATGGGGCGAACGATATTTCCATACGCCCGATCCGGATGGGCATGGGGAACTCTCGTGCAGCAAGACCTTTATATAGATGGCCAGGTGGAGGGGTCATCGACCCGAAAGGAAACCGTCCGACCGTCGGACCGCACGGGCGAGTCAAAGCCAACATCAATGCGAAAGCGCCGTGGTCGTGCGGGTCAAGCTGGACGGCAATGTTCAAGCGAGCGACCGAGTCGACCCCAAGCAGTCGGCCGTTGTCACGGGGGACATCGCAGCCCAGCGCATCTCCATGGATGAAGGCGCGTACTTCAAGAAAACGGTCAATATCCAGAAAGAGGCGCTCAAGAAAGAGGTATAGGGATTTCGGCAACAAGCTTCGAATGTCGCCTGCCGGCCGAACGCCGCACCTGGTCCTGCATAACCACTAGTTTAGCAGTCATAGAAGTTTGTCCCGGCTCGCGATGGGGTGTGCGTTCAGAAAAGTTCGGAAATCGTCTGCTCGGGCCGACCATTTCTTTTCAAATATTTGCGAAATCGCCGGGTCATTGAGGACTTCCAAAAGGACTTATGTTCGAGTCGCCGGTACGGGTTGCGCCAAAAACTCGTGCCAACCCGTAGCGGCAGCCAGGCTCACAGCTTCACCTCTCTTCCCACGACGTGCGGTTGTAAAACATTTTGTGTCACATCAACAGTCGCGTGTCCCATATTGTCCCGCGTTACCTCAGGCCGGACGCCAATACTGCTAATCAGCCTTGGGTGCATGGTGCGGAAGCTCCGAAAATCCACGCTCTCAGGCAGACCTTGACCTTGGGCTTCAGATGCCGACGCAGCAAATTGCGCCGATTCACCGGACCTCCTTTTGCATTGGTGAATACGAGATCTTCCGGTTTCCGGTACTTCGATCTCCGCCAGGCCGTATCCCAGAACCGCCCGCAAGATTCCGGGGGAATCGAGCGGAATGCTCCGGCGTCTACCATCGGTCTTGGTATCGTCGAATTCGCCTTCGTAAGAACGTTCTACGATTTCGATTCGATCCGGATGAATTCTCTCCCAACGCAAAGCTGCAACCTCTCCGATCCGCAGCGAACCCACTACCTTCAGGGTAACGATGGATTTTGTGGGTTCTGGCAGCGCTTCGAGCACGCGGCGTATATCATGCTTTGCGACCTCCCATGGATATGGGAGCTATTTCGATCGCAAGAGAGTCGCAAGGTGCCTTTACAATCCGACCTCCCAAATTTTACGGAACTTCCAGGATCCTTTGCCGGTTAGGATCAAGATGCTTTACGTGAAGCGATGTGTGGAAGGTAGCCTGGGTGGCGCATACGTCTGGGCTCTCAAGGACGATGACGCCCACGGTGCCGTTGTGAGGGCTACAGCGACCAGCCTCCGTCCCGAGTGAACCTGCGGTCAGCAAGAAGCCTCATGGATTATCTGAGCTCCGCCAACTTTTGTGTTGGCATCCGGGGCCCAAGAATCCATTGGCATGAGTTACCAGGCGATGGCCGGATGGGAGTGTGCGATATTTTCGGCGGGCTGCACCATGAATACTGGCTCGAAGAAATTGCAGCGTGAGGCCGGATCGACTTTCAGCGGAGCACAGGTCACCTACCTGCCCTCCGCGAATCTACAGGCGTTCTTGTATTTTTAAACGGCGGCCGGGGTCAACACGGGGCCTTTTAGCCCCATATGCCGCATCGTTTCCCCGGCCAGCTCGCCCAAGGTGGCCGGACTACCACCCGGCGCGGGGTCCTCTCTTTACGGCTAACCAAGGCTCGGGAACTTTGCAGTTCAAACTACAATGAAGCCGGTATTGCGAACACAACAACGTATCATACACTCCGAAGGAACCGAGACCCCCCGTGACAAAACGTATCCTCATAGCTGATGACCACGAGCCGGTGTTGCGCCGCGTGCGCGCGATGCTCGAATCGCACCCAGGTTGGGAAGTGTGCGGCAACGCCGTGAACGGGCGTGAGGCGGTTGGGAAGGCTGTGCAACTAAAACCTGACTTGATCGTCCTGGATTTCGCAATGCCGGAATGGAACGGGCTGAAAGCAGCTGAAGAGATCAGCAAGGTCCTACCGAGAGTAAAGATCGCGCTGCACACTATTTACGGGTCGCAATTAGGGCCGGAAGTCAAGAAACACGGAATCTGTCGAGTCGTCGAGAAGGCGAAGGCGGACGCTCTCGTTTCTACGGTTGACGAATTAATCGGAACGACTGCGGTCTGAAGCCCACCGTCCTGTGCTCGAGCTTGTTGCGTAGCCGTTCCAGGGCGTGCTTCTATGATCAATGATGAGGAGACTTTCTGCAGGAACCCCCTGATGGACAATCGCGAGATTACCCTCGAGACAGTCACTCGAGCCAAGTTCGCTTTTTTTGAGATGGCTTCGTCGACGCGCCTGGCCGGCGTCTCGCCGAACCAAAAATCGCCCTCCACAAGAGAGCTACGAATCGGCTTCGTCCCATGTCTGTTCGAATCTTGATTGCAGATGATGATCCCACAATACGGAGGTTGCTGCGAAGGCTGCTGGAGACGCATTCAGAGTGGCAGGTAACCGTGGAAGCGGCTGACGGCGCGGAGGCTGTCGAAAAGGCACGACGATTCGTGCCTGATCTTGCGGTCCTGGATCTAGTCATGCCAGGCATGAACGGATTGCAAGCGGCGCAAGCGATCTCCAGCCAGAATCCCGACGCTTTGATGCTCCTTATTACCGTACAGCATCTGTCTCAGCAACACCTTGACGCCGCTCGCAGCGCAGGTTTCAGGGGAGCGGTCACCAAAGATCGCGGGCAGGAGATTGTAAAGGCCGTCGAAGCAGTTCTGAAGAACGAGCTCTACTTTCATCTGGAAGAATACACGAGCGTCGGATAACACTTGATGGTCTGCCGCCGAGGATCGCAGGAAGCGACTTTCCTCTGCTGCCGGCCTCGATAACTCTCGACACGATCCGGAGGACTTGCCTACCTCCTTCCCGGGTGTTTTCCCCCTAATCGGACTGGGCAATTTCCAATTGACTTGCGTATAGGTCCCTGATACCACCAAACCGCCAGTGGATGTAAGGTCCCACACAGCCAACGTGCCTCGCCGCCCGCCGACTTGGTGGCAAGCCTCTGGCCCACGAAGCGCGGCAGCGGCGAGGCCTCGGCCTCTCCTTTGCTGGGTCCAATGCAACGCGACAATTGTGGACTACTTGCTCCGAGAGGCATCCAGCGCTCACGCTCCATGCAGCGGGCCGTGGGCTTGGGTCTTGAATTTAGGGCGGAACGCGCAACGGGATCATCCGAGAAGGGACTCGGCGGTGATCACCATGACGTTTGTGGTTGGCGGAATGGGTAGCCCAAAAGGAATTTCTGGGGTGCTGAGCTGTTCGCTGGATGCCGCCCTCCCCCAAGGGCGAACACTTCACTCTTATCCCAGCACCCCGATCCGTAGTCGGATATCAAGCACGTGCAACGTCTTGACCAGACGACATTAAAATCGGAGCCAAAAATACACAATCAGGATTGTTCTTGCTTCGGTGCCATACGAATTCCTGGTTTCACCTTCAGGCATACACCCGAATCGCGGATTCGTTTCCATTCCTGGACGGCTCACCTTTCACGAGGCGCGTTTCGTTTCCTTGCGCCAATTCGCGCGACTCGTCATGGCCATTCTGGCCCCGGGCCGACGGAAATGCGACGATTCCCTAGCATTCATCGCTTTCCAGCCACATTCGTGCTCCAGAAAAGCTGATCGGTGTCCCACAACACGTAATCGCCCATCACCGCCGGCTTCAATCCCCCTATCGTGTTTTTACCCGCCACGAGAACGTGGGGGCTGACCAAGCAGATCACAGGATCAAATTGCGCGACGAGTTCCTGCACGCGATCATAAGCTTGCTTTCGTTTGATGTAATCGAGGATCGCGGTCTGGGCCTGCATCAGGTGGTCGATCTCGGCCTGCCACTCGGTGGACGGGTGGGTTTCCGACAGAGCCCAGACGTGCGTCGCCCCTCCCGAGGTCCACACGTTGATTTCCGGGTTTGGGTCCGCGTCCCCGCTCTCCAACCCGAGGACGGCGGCCTCATAGTCGTAGGTGTCAAAGATTCTTGCCATCACCGCGTGAAATTCGAGTGGAACTACGTGAACCAGCATCCCCAGTTGGGTTAAGTCATCCTGGATAATGGTTGCAATTTTTGTTCTTTGGGCGTTGCTCGGATTGGTCAGGATTGAGAACTCCACCGTTTGACCGTGCGCATCGACCAGCACTCCGTCGGGGCGACGAATGAATCCCGCAGCGCGCAGCAGAGCAGCTGCTTTTATGAGCGATCGCGGGGGCTGGGCAATTCTAGCGTTGATCCAGAGTTTATTCCCCGGCGTGACCTGATCCCATAAAGGCGTTGCCCGTCCCCGATAAACAAGCCGCACGATCGATTCCCTGTCGATGGCAGCAGACACCGCCTGTCGGAACTCGATGCGTCGAAACCACTCCTGCTTCCGGCTCACGGCAGGAAGCTGTCTGGAACTCAGATCGTTCAGGTTAAAGAAAAGGAAGTCGTATTCGAGCCCCGGGCCTGAATCGTAAAGCTGATAGTCCCTGGCGCGCTGATTTCGTTCCAGGGTCGCGTAATTATCGGCGCCGATCCGGCTGAGGACATCAATCTCGCCTGCCTGGAATCGAATGACCTCAGCGTCCTCGGTGGGAACAATTAGAAACGCGATTTCGTCGAGGTAGGGTAGACGAGTTCCGGACGGATCCGCCTTCCAGTAATAGGGGTTTCGCTCCAGTACGATCTGCTGACCGGGTATGTACTGTTTTAGTCGAAAGGGTCCGAGGCCCGCAATCTCGCTGGCAGCAGTCGACGGTCCCCATACTTGAGAGATTTTGCCTTCTTCGTAGGCGCGCTCAAGAAGATGTCGTGGAAGGATCCGCACGCTATCAAATAGTCGTTCCGCAGCCGCATAAGGCTGAGGAAGATCGAAGTCCACTTGGTAGGGACCGCTCTTGCGAACCTGGATTGACTTTCCGCCTACTTCTAAAAGGTCGCGCTGCGGTGAGTGGACCTTCTCATCCTGATATACCTTGAAACTGAACACTACGTCGTCGGCGTCGAAGGGATGGCCGTCAGAAAAATGAATGCCGTGGCGCAATTCCAGCGTGTAATGCTTTCCGTCGGACGACATCTTCCAGGACTTTGCCAGCGCCGGCTCGGTGTGTTGAGTATAGGGGTTTATGTGAATCAGATCGGCAAAGAGAAGGCCCAGCACCTGTTTCGAAGGGAGGTCAACCGCAGTGACAGGACTCAGGCTTTTTGGATCCGAGCGCAAAGAGGCTAGCAGTCGACCACCACGACGGCCGGCGGCGTCCCCGGCGATGCGGATGTCCTCCTCGGACTTCGCCACCCGAGGTGCAAGGGCGGAAACGCCGAACACGAGCAAAGAACCAACAATCAGGATCTGGCGCCCGAACCTCACTCGATGTTTCATATCTCCTCATTATTCTTAAGGTTCAGGCTCGCCACCACCTCTCCGCGCTCACCTCGACAGACCAAAGGGCTGGAAGCATCCTTGCAGAGAATCGGCGAACGAGTAAAACAACAGGAAAATCGGGACTAAGGCCAAACCTGACGCAAGCATCCACCAGTGACCTTCGAGGATGGAGTAAGTCTGCAGGCTGGCAAGCATGTTGCCCCAGCTGGGTTCTGGTTCACCCACGCCCAACCCTAGAAACGAGAAAGTGACTTCCGCAAGAATGTACTGTGGTACCAGGAGCGCCGCCTGGGTAAGAGCAACCGAGGAAATCTCCGGCAGAATGTGTCGACGCACAATGGACACGCCCGAGGCTCCAAATCCGCGCGCCGCGAGTACATAACCGCGTTCTTTGGCGCTGAGGATGACCCCGCGGATAAGGCGCGATGGTCTGGCCCAACCTGTAAGTCCGATGACGCCGATCAGAAGCAGAAAAGCCTGGCGGGCACCGAGGTGCAAGGGCAGGAAGGCGCGTACGGCAAACAACAGGTAAATCCACGGCAAGGCCATGAAAAGCTCTGCCCCCCTCATGATGACATCATCCACCCAGGAGCCAAGATATCCAGCCACACAGCCGAGCAAGAGGCCGACGCTGAGCGATAGCCCAGCAACAAACAGGCCCGCCCCCAGCGATGTTTGCCCTCCATAGAGAAGGCGTGAGAACAGGTCCCGTCCGTAATCGTCGGTTCCCAGCAGAAAAATTTGGCCCGGCGCATCGACCCCAAACAGATGCCAGGATGCCTTCTGGATGTTGCCCTCTCGCATGATCTCGCTGCGCATGAAAAATCGGATTGGTGAGGCACGACCGCAATCGTTTCGGTAGCCTTGAGAACCGGCTTGCTGCCCATCAACCAACCAGAGGCAGACAAAGGGACGAAGGTGAAACCGGCCTCGCGAATCAGAGAAATGAACTCGTACCGGAGGTGCGAATGGGAAATCGCGATGCTGTTCGTTCGGATTGTACGGTGCAAAAAACCGCGCACACACTATTAGAAGATGAACCAGCACCAGGGCAAATCCCGAAAGCCAGAGTTTTCTGTTCCTGATCAAGGCTCAGTCCCTTCGGATTCGTGGATCGACCATGTAAAGAAGGCCATCGGCCATCAGGTTCCCCGTGATGAGGAACAGAGTTGAAAGCATGACGGCGGCAATCACGATGTAGGGGTCACGCTCCAGAACGGCCTGCAGAAGCATCGGACCCATTCCAGGCCAACTCATGATCACTTCAATCAACAGCGACCCGCTGAGCAGAGTGCCGAAGGAAACTCCCAGCAGCGAAATAAGCGGATTCGCGGCCGCGGGTAGGATGTGGCCAAACATTATTCGTGCCCGAGAAATTCCATGACCCCGAGCTGCAACGATGAATGGAGAGTTCAAAACATCCAGTACCGCGGAGCGGACATGTCGAATCAACACGGGAAGCGATGCCGCTACCAGCGCCGTTACCGGCAACACCAGGTGAAGGACAAGATCCTTCGCCAACGCAAGTATCCCGGTCTCAGTAGATGTCAGGGCATGCATTCCGCCTGTCGGGAACCAGCGGGTATGGAGCGCGAATGCCAGCAAGGCCAGTCCGATGAGTATGTCCGGCATCGCCAGAAAAAATGTGGTACCGACCGCAGAGACCTGGTCTTCCCATCGGCCCGCGCGCGTTGCGGCCGAGATCCCGATCGGAACTGCGATCAGCCAGGAGCACAGCATCGCGCTCAGAGTCAGAATCAGAGTGTTGAATGCTCGGGTCTTCAGTAAGGGCCATACGGGGCTGTTGTACGCAAAGGAAAACCCGAACTCTCCACGAGCGACAGAGCGCAGCCAAAGCACATATCGAACGGCGAGCGGTCGATCCCAACCATATTCAGCCTGAAGCGCGGCGAGTGTCTTTTGGGAAATTTGAGGGTTCAGCCTCATTTCCTCGAGATACTTTCCGGGCGCCAGATCGATAAAGAGAAACGCAAGCACAGACACCCCGAAGAGAAGGAACAACGTCTGGGCGAGTCGGGAGGCGCTGGCAGAGATCATTGGGGTTAACCCGAGAGACTGCTGAGTTCGAGAGTTGCGCTCACCAGGTTCCGTGCTTGCGGGCTCCTGGGTTTCGCAAACAGATCGGGCATGGTGACAGCTTCCACGATTTGCCCTTGGTGGAGCACGGCCACCTGATCGGCAAACTGGGCAACCAGGCTGAGGTCGTGGGAGATATATAGGTATGTGAGCGACAGGGTAGACTGCAACTCCAGCAACAGCTCGGCAATTTGTGCTTGGATCGGAAGATCCAGTCCTGCCAGAGCCTCATCCAGGATGAGCAACTTCGGTTCAAGAGCTAAGGCACGCGCGATTGCCAGCCTCCGCCGCTGGCCCGCGCTGAATTGTTGGGCCAATCGTTGTCCCCACTCGGCACGCAATCCGACTAGCTCGATCAGTGCCAGAGCCCGCTCGCGACTCTCCTTTTTTGCGTCGGGATTCACTGTCAGCAGAGGTTCCGAGACAATTTCGATCGCGGTGAACCTGGGATTCAGGGACGAGCCGGGATCCTGGAAGAGCAACTGGATCTGGCGCCGAAAGGGAATGAGTTCGCGCCCGTTGAGCTTTGCCAGATCCTTGCCTCCGAACCGAATTTCTCCGGCGTCTGGTTTCTCGAGACACGCGAGGCAGCGCGCCACGGTTGATTTTCCCGAACCCGACGCGCCGATGAGCGCCACTGTCGAGCCTGCACGCAGCGTAAGCCCCACTCCGCGCAGCGCCTCGACTTGATGCCGACGCCGCGAGAGCCATCTGCCCTGTCGGTAGCGCTTGCGCAAATTGGCCGCGCGCAGGAGAGTGTCCGTCTCGATCAACGGACCATCGTTGTACGCCGGTTTCGCGATGGCTTCATCGCTCTCCTTAGGCGCTGAAGCCTTTCGGTCGCCAGTGCCACTGAGCTCTCCTCCGCAGGATTGATCCATCTCAAAGAGGTCCTGCGGAGTGCGCGGGTTGGCCACGATTGGTGCCACGTCCACCTTCGGCACGATCGGTCGGCTGTGCCGCTTGCGTTGCTGACCCGCTGGCGTGGAATTAAGAAGCTCTTGCGTGTACGCACAGCGGGGTTTCTGAGTCAGGTCCGAAATCGCTCCCTGTTCGACGAGGCAGCCCGAGCGCATGACCAGCACGCGATCAACGGCCCGCATGAGCACGGCGGGATCGTGAGTGATCAACAGCAGAGCCAACCGCAGCTTTTCCCGAAGGCTCTTCAATAAGTTGAGAATTTCGAGTTGCGTTATCGAATCCAGGGCAGTGGTGGGTTCGTCTGCGATCACCAGGGCGGGCCGACAGGCAATGGCTTGTGCAATGGCTACTCTTTGCTGTTGTCCTCCGCTCAATTGATGCGGATACGCATTCTCGATCCGAGTTTCTTGGCCCAGCCCGACCTCCGCCAAAAGCGCCGCAGCGCCTTCCCTCGCCTGATCACAGCTGAGGTGGCTGTGGGCTCGCAGGACTTCTGAGACCTGCTCTCCAATCCGAAGCACCGGGTTAAGCGCCGCGCCAGGTTCCTGGTGCACCAACGAGATTCCCGCACCACGAACCTTTCGCAGCTCGCGCTCCGCCAGCGTCAGAAGATTTCTGCCACGAAAGACAGCCGAGCCACCTGTGACGTCTGCGAACGCGGGAAGCAGGCCAAGCAGCGCCAGTCCCAATGTTGTTTTTCCGCAGCCTGACTCGCCGAGCAGCCCTACAGCCTCGCCCGCTGCAATATCGAAAGTCACGCCCTCGAGTGCGGCGAATTGGCGTCGATCACTTGAGCGATAGCACACACTCAGGTCGTCCACCCGCAACAGGGGCTGCACCGACAGCTCCCGAGAGTTTCCAAAGCATCCGGGGTGTCTCGACTGTGGCACTCGCACTTGACCCCAGCCGGGCCGGCTTTTGCCAGGAATTGTTGCCCATGCAATCACTGAGATTTACATCCCGACGCTCGACACCACGCTGCCGCAGCCTGGTAGACATCGAGGCGCCCGTAACCTAGCCGGGAAGAGATGTATTTAGCATGCGCTATGGCTTGCGAGGCAGAGCTCTGCGTCAAGCCGCTGGCATTTATGCTCCGAAGCAGCACCACTGTCCCGGACACAAGGGGAGCGCTGAAGGAGGTGCCCCAACCCGCGGCATAGGTCGCATAAGGATAGATCGTGATCATCCCTTCGCCTGGCGCACCCACCCAGACGGGAGGATCTCCATAGTTTGAAAAAGAGGAGAGCGTATCATTGTTGGTGGTGGAAGCAATTCCCATGACGTTGCTCAGGCCCGCGGGATAGACCATCACTCGTCGTCCATCGTTCCCGACGGAAGCAACCAGAACCACGCCTTTCGAAGTGGCGTACCTGGCGGCCTTCGACAACTCGGTAGAGAAGGTCTGAAAGTCAAAACTCATGTTGATTACTTTGGCGTGGCTCTGCGTTGCGAAATACACTGCCCGCAGGACGTCCGAGAGATATCCGGTCCCGTCCGCGTGGAACGCCTTGAGCGGCATGATGCGGGCAGTGGGTGCCACCAGGTGAATGATTCCGGACACCATCGTTCCGTGCCCAAACGCCGCATATTTCGGTTGTGAAAATGTGACATCTCCCTGCTGATTCACCACCGCCATGGTGGACTGGTTGACCCAGCCAGGACTACCGCTGCTTTGCGTACCCTCGGGCTGATTCGCATCCGGCAATTCGGAGCCGCCCCATTGGTTTCGGGTGAAGTCATAGCCGGTGACCAGCACGTGCTGCAATACTGGGTGGGTAGGATCTACGCCTGTGTCGATTACCGCCACGATTCCGGCGCCAGTGGCCCCGAAGGAACTCCTGGATTGTACTTTGAGAAGATTAATGATTTGGACCGCCGGCTGATTGACATATCCATGCCATGCCGTCGTTCCGTAGTACGAAACCACGGTTCGGTCCCAAAGCCCGGGAGGCGCGGTCCAGGTCTGCGCAGTAACACGCAAGAGCAGGTCAGGCTCAGCATCCACAACTCCAACTTGAGCCAGCAGCTCCTCAATCAGCTGGGTTACCGAATTCAGAGGCCCGGGCGTAACTACAAAAACCTGTCCCAGAGTACCGTCGACACCCTCGACGATGTTGCAGCTAACGAGCAAGCAAGTGAGCTGCAGCCCCCGAAGCCCGAGTGAATGCCTTACGATCACGCGGTTCTGGGCAGTAGCAGGTCCGCTCGCGATGGCTAGAAACAGAAAGCAGACTAAGAGACGATGTTTCACCTTCGCCCTCCTCCATCCTTGCTGTCGTGCGTGGCGCCCGCCCCAAGGACCGGCCTTGTGCCGATAGTTGAAACACGGAGCTAAGTTCCGGTCGCTCGGTCCGGCATTTCCCTGTTTCCCCAGTCCATCTGTCCCAGAGGAATGGTGACCCAGGATCGTTCCCCCAATCGAATTTCGAGACTTACGTTGTCCGCAAATTCGGATTCTAGGTTGAACTCGCCGAGGTGGTTGGTCGTGGTTCGCGCCAAGGTCCCGTTTACCCCAATCAGGACAACGGGCAGGCTGTCGTTCTTCCCCCTGGCACTGGGTCCATCCAGCACCTGGCCGACCAGCGATATCCGGTCGGATCCCTCCGTGCAGTGGACCAGCACATCAATCGTGGTGTCGTTGTGCTCATAGGTAAAGTGCCGACCAGAGCTGCGTGAGCTGCGGATCCCTTGTGGGGATGGCGAACAAAAGCTGTCCGATATCAGTCGTGCAACTTGGACATTTCTGGGAACTGTGCCCAATCCGCGGGGGGCAAACAGATCCTCCAGAGCAGTCCACAACTGCGAAACCAGATGCACGTGCAACAAATGGGGAAAGTCGTGGCGCTCGATCAGCTCAACAGCCTGCGGGTCGACCCTTTCGCCGCTGATGGCTATGATCCGTTCCGATAGGCTAGGGCGAATCTCTTTTATTTTGAGGACGATTCGCTCCACATCGGGGCCGATATGATCGAGATCCAACAACACAACGTCAAAGGGTTCCTTCTCAATTGCTGCGAGCAAGTCCTCCCGAATCGAGACGGCGGTGAACGTCCACCCCATCGTGGTCAGCAAGGTGGAAATATTGTCTCGATCGGGTGAGTCGGGTGCGACCAGGAGCACTTTCCTCCGTCGGCGGGGCTGTTGCTCAAGTCTTTTCCTTTGAAACATCTTGCTCGCCCGTCTCCCTTGGTGGTTGGGGGGCACAGCACCCCGAAGGCAAAATTTCAATTGAATCTCGACCTAAGTGGAATGAGGTAAACCACGTCTTCTGGGGTGGGGCAAATCCTCTACAGGGGATCCAAGGGAAGAAAGTTTCCCACCAACACGAAAGGAGCCCAGTAGTATGGATGGGGATGGAGTTCCCTCAGGGTTTCCATGGCGTATCGCAGGGCGGAGGCACGGTCCGAGCCATGCAGGAGGCGGTTGTAGAAAATCTTCATGAAGCTCGCTGTGCTGCTATCGTTCACATCCCACAACGTGAGTAGCAGGCTTCGAGCGCCGGCGGAAAGCAGGCCTCGCATCAGGCCGATGAGCTCGTCTCCTGCCGCAACAACGCTGGTGCCCGTTGAACAACCGCTCAAGGTGATCAGGTCAGCCGGCAATCTCAGCCGGTAGAGATCGTAGAGAGTCAGGAAACTGTCGCCCAGCCGGATTCCCGAAAAAATGGGCTTGTCCTGCCGGAAGAACCCATGGGTGGCGATGTGGATCACGCGACTTCGGGAGCCCTTCTCCTGCAGTATCTTCGCGCTCGCCTTTCGCCCAAGAAAGACCTCGGGTCGCGGAAGAGTCGTCGAGACCGACTGAATCTCCTCGCGAATAGCTGGAGCTTGACGATCAGGAACCCCCAGAATCAAGGAACTGCCGGCTTGGTTGACCTGCTTCTGGCAGCACTGCACGTAGATGCTAGCACTCGGGGCATAGGAGACCGTGAAAGAATCAACGAGGTAGCCGGTACCGTCAAACAGCGCGTGAAAGGGCACGTAATGAAGAGACTCGTGGGGAACCACGATCACGTGTGGTGCCCTGAGTTGGTGGCGGATAGGGCCCACGAGTTCCTGATAGAGCTCCTGTAAGTGCACTCGTGTAGCTTCCAGCAGAGCTGCCTCAAACTTCCGCACGTAGCGGGGGTCGAGACGGAACTTCGAGAATTGGAACTTGAGCATGCGCAAGGCGTGGGCGATGCGCGACGTGCGTGTCACCTGGGTGACTTCCACGCCATCCTCTGTCACAACCGAAGCGAGAATGGCATCTCGAACGCGAAAATATTCGACCAGCGTCGCCGTTGAACCGAGGGTCTCACGAAGGTGACCCAGCGACACTGGCTTGGGCGCCGTGACGCCTGCCAGTTCCCCGTCCCCTACATTGATCTGCCGAACGGCTTTAAGAAACTTCTGCTCCTGCTCTTGTGCGAGATTCCGAAGCGTTAAGAGCCGTTTGTTGGAAGCCGGCACCCGCCCGAGCTGTTCCGCTTCAATGCGGTGGTAGTACCAGTTCAGCTGCTCCCGAAGCTTAAGGATCTGGCGCAATGATCCCTTCTTTCCCTGACCGGCAACGTCCACCGGATTCGTTTGGCAAGTGATCAGTTCAAGCAGGTTTCGGGACTTCGCTCGCTCCATGCAGGCCCAGGCTTCCGCTCGTGTTTCGGGTGTCGAACCTCGTGCCAGGCAGACGCCAACGAGGTGCTCATAGACTTCGAGTCGGTTGCTCATGAAGGAGATTTTTAGTTCTTCTCCATGAACGCCGCTGCGGAGGGTATCCAGGACACCGGTAGCAAGATGATAGTGGCGCCGGGCCTGCGAAAACCTCTGGGCCGCTTCCTCGATTTGGCCCATGACGAGGTGCGCTTGATAAGTAAGGACTGGTATTTGTTTTCGTGAGAGCTTCCGTAGAGCGGCTTTGCACTCCCGGCGGGCAGCTTTGATTTGTCGTGCCTGCAGTGACAGTCGCGCCAACAGCAGACGGCAGAGAATGGCCTTGTTCAGCAGCGGAGAAGCGCGAAAAAGTTTCAAAGCCACGAGACAGTGTCGGCGAGCTTGCTGCAGCCGACCCTCCTGGAAATACACCAAAGCCCGATACAGGTCGATGAGCGATAGCCATACGTGATTTTTCTCTTTCACGAACAAGGCGCGCGCTTGACCGAAAAGCTCGAGGGCTCTTGACTCACGACCTTGCTGGCTGAGGACGATGGCCGAACTGCATAAGGCTTTCGCCGCCTCGTACCCCATGCCGAGTTGGTCGAAGCGGGTGAAGGCCTCCTGCGCGAGCTCAGCCGCCTCCTCATTCAGATTGACCTCCAGATAGATTTCCGAAAGATCGAGCTGGCACAGTGCTGCGTGGTAGCGATCGCCAACTTTTTGACTGAATCTGCTCGCCGTTCGTAGCCGTTCGATGGCTTGTCCGTAATGACCCCGGAGATAATAAAGATAGGCGATGTTGTATTCGGCCTGCGCCACTGCGAGAGGCATACGGCCCGCTTTGCCCAATTTACGCACCAAGTCGTAAGTGGCTCCTGCCTTTTCGTATTCATCCAGCATAATCAGGCACAGGGCTGCATTGTGAAGAGCAGCTACCATGCCTTCGGTATCTTCGGGGAGAAGCAATCGCGAATAGGCGCGCTCATAGCAGTCCAGAGCCTCGCGGAACCGGTCTTGCCGGTGGAAGATGTTCCCGACGTTGATATCGAGACGGGCGAGCCGGGTGGTTTCACCTGCCGTAGAAAAAATTTGCCGCGCTCGCTCGGCTGCCGTCAGGGCACGCTCATATTCCCCCATCAGGATGAGTGGCTGGATCGAACTGCTGAGGGTGCGTCCAGCTTCAACGGTTTTTCCCGCCGCCTCAAACAGCTGCGTTGCCTGCGCATGAAGTTGGGAGGCCCGCCGGTTCTCGCCCAGAAACCAAAGAGAATTGGCCTTGGCCCGCAATGCATAAGCGCGAGATTCAGTGTCGCCCAACCTGTTCGCGAGGGCAACAGCAGTCGCCGCCAAGCGACTTGCTTTCTTGAGGTCGATTCGGACGAGCGAGCTAACCGCCTCGTCCAACCGGTTCGCTGTGAGGGGCGAGAGCATGCGATGGCGAGACAAAAACTTGATACGGCTGGCTGCGTTCGGAAGTAGCGCCAGCCGGTCAAAAAAGGCTTCCTTATTCATCTTGTTTGTCGCCATCACTCCTGACGGGGTCACGACTGGCCCCCACTGCTCCCCCTTTTTGATCACGCTCTTTAGTCTCGGGAGACACGACACCGGTTAGTCCTCGACGGTTGGCGTCTTGCGAAACCAGAGCATTCGGTGTGGCACGATACGGCGGTATAGCTAACTCAGTCAATGCAGACTCCACTGTATGCGGCGAATGCTGGTCAGGTCGGGTAGAGGAAGGGTCGCTCTAGCAGTTCTCTCTGCCAGGCTACTCATTACGTCTTGTCGAGGAGCTCTATGACTCGCTTCGCGAGTTCGAGTACCTTCTCTGGGTCTGGCTCCATGGATGCTTGCCCGCAGAGGTCCTTCCAGTCAACTTCGTTCGGCACAGCTTCTTTTCCGACAAGGCAATCACATGAGTCGATACGTGGGTAAGTGGGTTCGCCGCGGTCTCCCGTCGAAAGCGGACCGCCCTCCTGAACACTAGGTGGATTGGCCGACGTGCAAGGGTCAACACCGTGAGGCCCATTTCGAACGTGAGCGCTTCCAGGTTCTCCCCCTACAAAACCCACAGCATGGCCATCTGCTGAGTCTTCAGGCCGAGTCGTTTTCCTCCTTGGCATCTGTCGGGAGCTCTCAGTTGTTTGCGGCTCTCTCGGAGCCCAATTCTCGTTTCGCGTTCACAGATATCTCCTTCGGCCTCAAGCGCAGATCTGGCCAGAAGTTCGGCAAGTCTTATCGGACACTTTTTTCTCATAGCAACTTAATCCGCTCTCAAAAGATTGCAATCCGGTTAACCATCTAATTCTGGCTCGGGAAATGATCTGTTGTCTTCGTTTTTAGATGACGCGAATGGGCAAACGAGGCCGTGCGACAAGGAGGAGAATTGGGGAACAAAAGATGCGTTTCACTTCGAAGCGGCGCTATCTGCACCGAAGGTAAGCCATGATTCTCTAGAGGATCGGGGAACGTGCAGGCCTAACTGCGAGATACCCCGTCCGTTCAGGGCGATACCAAGCCCCGCCGGACCGCATAACGCACAAGACTCGCAGTCTCGTGGATATCCAGCTTTTGCATGAGTCTTGACCGATGGGACTCCGCGGTCTTCACGCTGATACCGAGCACCATGGCAACGTCTTTGGTTGACTTTCCTTCCGCGATGAGCTGCAATACGAAGCGCTCTCGGCCGCTGAGGGGATCCGGGTTCCTGGTTGATTTTGTACGATACGCTTCGACGACTACCCTCGATATGCCCGGGCTCAAGTAGAATTCTCCCCGTGCGACCTGCTGAATGGCATGGATCAGGTCGGCTGCCACTTGGCTCTTCAGGACGTAACCTCTTACCCCAACTTCAAGGGCTTCGTGAATATATTCCTCCTCGTCGTGCTGTGTGAGCAGGATCGTCTTTGTCTTAGGGCACGAACGCGCCAACTCGCGAGCTGCGTCGATGCCGTTGAGCGTGGGCATTCTGATATCCACGACTGCGATATCCGGATTCATGGATTCGCACAAACGCACTATCTCTTGTCCATCGGATGCCTCCGCAAGCACCTGGACCCGTTCCCGCTCAAGCAATGACCGAAGCGCCTGACGTACCAGGACGTGATCATCAGCCAACACAACGCGAATAGGCATGGCGATCCTCCATCGGAACACGTAGAAAAAGTTCCGTTCCCCGTCCGGGGCTCGAT
>Ga0307471_100000505_pt1 | contig 20153 bp, 14 predicted proteins | sample atmos_gasesAM3C__2_FD_204566 | JGI IMG/M metagenome (GOLD analysis project Ga0307471, IMG submission 204566) | Hardwood forest soil microbial communities from Morgan-Monroe State Forest, Indiana, United States - atmos_gasesAM3C_515 | ecosystem: Environmental > Terrestrial > Soil > Temperate...
GACGCCTGTGGCAGCCGCAGCACAAGGGCCGCCGCGTGGTTCTCGAAGGAGGCAGCATTGAGGTGAACGGCCGAGGCACGCTGCTCACCACCCAAGAATGCCTTTTGAGCAAAGTCCAGGAAAGGACTCCGGGCTTCACAAAGAAAGATTACGAGGACGTCTTTCGCGAACATCTCGGTGTAACAAACGTCCTCTGGCTCAAGAGTGGCATCGCCGGCGACGACACACACGGGCATGTGGACGACCTCACGCGGTTCGTGAATCCTTCTACGGTTGTCACGATCGTCGAAACCGATTCGAACGACGCCAACTACGCCCCACTGCAAGAGAACCTCGCGCTCCTAAAAACCATGAGGGACCAGGATGGAAAACTGTTACAAGTGGAAACCCTGCCCATGCCCGCGCCTGTCTATTTCGACGATTTCCGTCTTCCGGCCAGCTACGCAAACTTTTATATGGCCAACAAGCTCGTGCTGGTGCCGACTTTTAACGATTCGAGCGACCGCGTAGCGTTGAACATGCTGGCGCGCCTATTTCCGGACCGCGAGGCTGTTGGAATTCCCTGCCGCGATCTCGTCCTCGGCCTCGGAACGATTCACTGCATGACCCAGCAGCAGCCGAGAGCCCGATAATGATACGACCACTGCGAACGCAGCAAGCCGAAGGACCTCTCTGGTCGAGATAAATCGTCGATGCGACTTGCCTGCGCCACAGACTCAGATACAATCTTTCTTCCCCAAGGAGGCTTCATGCCAGCGCCTTACCCGTTTGCGCAGAGAGTTTATGGAGTCTGGTTCGAAACCCACGGCATTGTGTCGTGGCTTCTCCTCGGCCTAGTCGCAGGCTGGCTCGCGGGAAAAATCGCGCGGGGGCGCGGCTTCGGGTGTATCGCCGACATCGTGCTCGGGTTGGTCGGCTCCTTCATCGGGGGCTGGGTTTTTGTGAAGCTCGGGATTTTTGGAGGCGGCTTCTGGTATTCACTCGCCGCCGCAACTCTGGGCGCCGTCATCCTTGTCTCTATCGCCCACCTCTTCGCGGGCGATTCCCACCATTGAGGTTCCGCCGAATGTGCTTTTGACCACTCTCGGACTGACGTTCCTGTCCGAGTCTTTGCTTTTGACGAGTCAGCAGCTCGCCTTGAGCGGAGCGGTCTCCAGCGAAAGGAGCCTCGGCGAAGAGTCGCGAGTTACCAATCACGAGTCACGTCCCTGTGATACGATGCTCGTTTGCATTGTGGAGTCAATGTTTCCTTGAGCAAGGCCACAAGTAAAACACCGCACTCGCTTACCGCCATTCCTCTGGGCGGGCTCGGCGAATTCGGCATGAACATGATGGTGCTGCAGCTCGGTGACGACATCATCGTCATTGATGCCGGCATGATGTTCCCCGAATCCGAACTTTTGGGCGTTGACCTCGTCATTCCGGACATTTCCTACCTCAAGCAAAATCGTGCAAAGGTTCGCGCCATCGTGCTGACCCATGGACACGAAGATCATATCGGCGCGCTGCCCTACATTCTTCGCGATCTGAATGTTCCCATTTACGGAACGCGCTTCACTCTAGCGTTGGTGAAGAAGCGCCTGGAAGAGGCGGGGCTGTTGGAATCCACGACGCTGCGCGAAGTCATTCCAGGCCGGCTCGTTGAAATCGGGCCTTATGAGATCGAGTTCATTTCTGTTACGCACAGCACGCTGGATTGCGTGGCACTGGCGATTCGAACGCCGCTTGGCGTCATCATTCACACTGGGGATTTCAAGATCGATCAAACACCGGTCGATGGAGCGGCTTTTGATTTGCACGCTCTTGCGAAGTATGGCCGCGAAGGCGTGCTGGCGCTTTTCAGCGATTCCACCAACGTCGAGCGCCCTGGCTTCACGCCGTCGGAGCGCGCTATTGTTCCGCGCATTGAAGAGTTGTGCCGTTCGGCGCCACGCCGGGTAATCTTGTCCTGTTTCGCTTCTTCCATTCACCGCATTCAGCAGGTGATTGACATCGCTGTGCGCGTCAACCGCAAGGTGGCGTTTGTCGGGCGCAGCATGGTCGACAACGTCGAAATCGCGCATTCGCTCGAACTGCTGCGCATCCCCGACGGCATGGTGGTACGGCCGCAGGACATTCGCGGCTTCGATCCCAAGCGCCTGGTGATTCTGGCAAGCGGGAGCCAAGCCGAGCCGATGTCCTCGCTCTCGCGCATTGCCGTGGACAATCACCGCCATGTTTCGGTAGATGAAAATGACACGGTAATTCTCTCGGCGCGAATCATCCCGGGCAACGAAAGATCCATCTTTCGCATGCTCGATCACATGTTCCGCCGCCGCGCGCTGGTGTATTACGACAATTCCGGGGGTGTGATTCATGTTTCCGGACACGCCAGCCAGGAAGAGCAAAAGCTAATTCTGCAGCTCGTAAAGCCGAAATATTTTGTTCCCGTCCACGGCGAATACCGCCATCTTTTCCGTCACGCGGCGCTGGCACATCAGCTTGGGGCCGTTTCCGAGGAGATTTTCCTGCTGGAAAATGGCCAGGCAATCGAATTCACGGAGGACCGAGCCTATCGGCGCGATCCGGTACCGGCAGGCCGCGTGCTCGTGGATTCCGGCTCGCTCGAGGAAATCGAAGAGGTGGTGATTCGCGACAGAAAGCACCTTTCGGAAGACGGAGTTGTGGTGCCGATCATTGCCATCGACAAGCACACTGGAAAACTGGAATCTCAACCGGAAATCGTGACTCGGGGCTTGATGAGCGAGAATGGCCAGGAACTTCTTATCGGCGCACGCGAAGTGTTGATGAAGACCGTGGCCGAATCGAGCGCCGTGGAAAATTCCGACTGGGGCGTCATCAAAGAAAAAATCCGCGTGGACCTGAAACGTTACATCAGCAAGCAAACTTCCAAGCGGCCTCTCATCCTGCCTGTGATTCTCGAGGTTTAGCCACCGCGCGCCCAATGGCTGAGACCACCGCACGCGCACCGCAACCCTCCTCCGGACCCGGCAACGCTGCGTTTGTTTTCATCTTGGTGATGGTGGGGCTTGATTTTCTAGCCTTTGGCCTCATCGCGCCGGTAATGCCCGACCTCATCCGTCAATTTGAAGGCGGCGATTTCGCGCGCGCTTCGGACATCACCGGCTACCTGCTATTGGTCTGGAACGCGATGCAGTTCCTGTTTTCGCCAATTCTGGGCGCGTGGTCCGACCGATTTGGCCGCCGCCCGATTATTCTGCTTTCCTGCTTCGGACTGGGGATTGATTACATTTTCATGGCGTTGGCGCCGACGCTGGGCTGGCTGTTTGTAGGGCGCATCATTTCCGGAATAACGGCCTCCAACATTTCCACTGCATATGCCTACGTCACTGACGTCACACCGCCGGAAAAGCGCGCCAAGCCGTTCGGGTACATCAGCGCAGCGTTTGGACTCGGTTTCGTGATTGGCCCAGCAGTCGGAGGTTACCTGGGCAACTCCAACCTTCGCGCTCCGTTCTGGGCTGCAGCGATTCTCAGCTTGCTCAATTCTCTGTATGGATTCTTTGTCCTTCCCGAATCGTTGCCCAAGGAAAAGCGCGCGAAGTCCGCGTGGCACATGGCCAATCCTCTGGGCTCACTGAAACTTCTCCGCTCGCACCCGGTTCTCGCTGGGCTCGCGACAGTCGTCACGCTCTACTATCTGGCCCACACCTCGCTTCCCTCAATGTGGGCCTTATACACGGAGGAGCGCTACGGCTGGAGCCGCCGCGACGTTGGCCTTTCGCTCGCCGTCGTGGGAGTTTGCGCATCCATCATCTCTGGCGTGCTGGTCGGGCCCTTCGTAAAGCGGTTTGGAGAACGTCGCAGCGTGCTCTTCGGGCTGCTGTGCGGCACGCTGGGCTTCGCGGGTTTCGCGTTGGCGGCCAGTGGATGGATGCTGTACGCGGTGATTCCTTTCATCGCTCTGTGGGGCATCGCCGCTCCGGCGATTCAGTCGTTGATGTCGCGGCGGGTTGATCCGTCCTCGCAAGGGAAGTTGCAAGGAGCGATTAATTCCTTGCGCGCAATCACCGGAATGGCCGGGCCGGTCTTGTTCACCCAGGTTTTTGCGCTGGCAATTTCGCCTCGAGCGCGGATTCACCTTCCGGGAGCGCCGTACTATCTCGCGGCTGTGCTATTGCTCTCGAGTTTGCTACTAGCGATTTACGTGACCAGGCCCCGGGCGGAAACCATTGCGCCTCAGCAACAGCCCGCCGTCTCTCTTGACCCCTCCGACTGATCCAGGCAAATGAGGCATTCCTTTCGGCTGGGAACTTGCTTGACGTTCGCCCGGAGCTGCGGCTATTGAAACGCAATGCAGTAACAGGCGATAATCTCTGTAAATCCAAACTAGGGCCGTAGTGAATCAGAACTTTTGGTTGCCAAATGGGCTTTCTCCGAAAGCCAATGACTGGAGGCGTTCCGTGAGCGAGAGCAAGCCGGAGAACAAAAAGAGGGCTCCTGGAAATCCCGAGGGCCGAAGGCACATGCCGGAGCCTTCCCGAGAAGTTTGTTTGTGCGGCCACAGAGCCACCGTGCACGCCGCCTATCGGTACGCCTGCCAGGCACCCGGAGAACGCAAAGGATTCTGCGAGTGCATGCGGTTCATCGCGCGAAACTCCCCTGTAGGAAAAAGACTGCGAACCATCGAACGGTCGAAAGCGGTTCCCGTCGGCAGGCCTGAATAAAGAGAATTCAAACGTTTGTTCTGCCGATTGAGAGGGGACAGGTCGAGGTGACCCTGCCTTCCTCGGGATTCCACTCTATGGTGCGGTCCCTTGCTTGCCTTTCATCGTCGTTATAGGCTCTTCGCCTTCAGAAGGCGTGTTTCACAAAGGCGGCGGTGAAAATGATTACCAGAGCCATCGATATTTGGGCAAGGCGTACCCGCTTGTTTGCAGTAGGGCTCGGCGTGGCGGCTCTCTTCGCAGGTGGTTCAGGGCTGGCGCAATCCTCGCAGGATTCGGGCCTTGCAAGACGGTGCGCCGCTCACTTGCGGTATGGAATCAACCTGAGCGAGTGGTTCGCGCAAGTGTACGACCAAAAGGGCTACACCAAGGAACACTTCGAAACGTGGACCACCGCGCAGGACATCGCCCTCATCAAGGCGATGAACTTCGACCACGTGCGGCTCAGCGTGAACCCACAACCCATGTTCCGTCGGAAGCAAGCGGACCTGATTCCCGAGGATTACTTAGGGTATTTGGATGCCGCTGTGAAAATGATTCTGGATCAAGGCCTGGCCGTAATTATTGACGTACACCCGGATTCGGATTTCAAAGAAAAGCTGGTCGCAGACAATGAGTTTGTCGAACAGTTCGCCGATTACTGGCGGGCCCTGGCGAAACACTACTCTTCGTGGAATGTGGACTTGGTGTTCTTCGAGATATTGAATGAGCCGGAGTTCAAGGATCGTTACCGCTGGGAGGGCGTGCAATCGAAGCTCGCTGTAGCCATTCGTGAAGGCGCTCCGGCCCAGACCATTATCGTCGCAGGAGCAAACTGGTCCGCCGACAACGAACTGCTTTTCATCGAGCCGCTGCGCGACCAGAACATTATTTATAACTTTCATTTTTACGATCCGCATGTATTCACACATCAAGGCGCGAACTGGAGCACGAACTACGTGCACTATCTAAAAGATTTGCCGTATCCGTCGAATCCGGAAAACGTGCAGCAGGCCGCCGCGCTGGTCCCGGACGCGGTCAATCGCCTGGCTGTGATTCACTATGGAATGGACCGCTGGAACGCGGCGCGCATTGATGAGGAGATTGCGCAGATCTCGGCGTGGGGAAAACGCTGGAACGTGCCGCTGACTTGCAACGAATTCGGCGTTTACCGCAAAACGGCGTCGCCAAAGGATCGCGCGGCTTGGATTTCTGACGTGCGGACCACGCTCGAGAAGTACGGCATCGGTTGGACGATGTGGGACTACAGCGGTGGATTTGGCGTAGTGGTCAAGCAAGACGGACACGCTATCCCCGATGAATTGACGGTTAGGCCCCTAGGTCGCACCATGCCGCCAGTTCAGCTGCAGAAGTAAGCGCGATCGCCAGATCGCTGATGTGTTACACCTTGAAAAGCGCCTGTAAAACGGGCGTTCTGGAATACAATCCCGCCATGCCGCCCGCCCTCCGCTCTTACGAGCCACACGACTTCGCGGCGCTACACAAGTTGGACCAGGCGTGCTTCCCTGCCGGGATTTCCTATTCGAAGACCACGCTCCGCTATTTTCTGACGCTGCCCTCCGCCGACTGCACCGTGGCGGATGAGGGTGGACACATCGTCGGTTTCATTTTGAGCGAGGAGAATCCCCCGCTCGCGCACATCATTACGCTGGACGTTGATACAAAGCACCGCCGGCATGGAATCGGAGCCGCCCTGCTAGAAATCCAGGAAGCAAATCTCGCTGTGCGGGGCGTGCGCTCCATCTTGCTGGAAACCGCAATTGACAATGAAGCCGCCGTTGCCTTCTGGAAGAGCCGCGGCTATCGTATCGAGGCGACTTTGAAGCGCTATTATCTCGGCCGCATTGACGCTTACGAGATGCGGAAAATCCTGCCGGGCACACGCCAAACTGGCATGAAGTCAGGAGAATCCATTTGAACGACTTCCTTTTGTCGGTCCTGCTGGGAATTGTCGAAGGCCTTACAGAGTTTTTGCCGGTGAGCTCGACGGCCCATCTGCGCATCAGCGAGGCGCTCCTTCACGTCGACCTTGCCAGCGGCTATTGGAAAATGTATTCGATTGTGATTCAGCTCGGAGCCATTGCTTGCCTCCCGGTATATTTCTGGCGCCGCATCCTGGCGTTTCTATCCACTTTCCCTCGGGGCGAGCGGGGCGACCGGACAGCGCTCACGCACCCGCTGGGGCTCACAGCCGTGGCTTTCGTAGTTACGGCCATTCCTTCGTTTTTGCTGACCAAAGTGATCGGAAAGCACCTGGAGAGCCTAACCATCATGGGGTGGTCCCTATTGATTGGTGGCGTTGTCATGTGGATCGTGGACGCAATGAATGCTAAATCTGAAAAGTCTGGCCCAGGCGCTGGCCGCATTCACACCTGGAAAATCGAAGACATGAGCCTCGCCCAAGCAGTATGGATCGGTTTCTGCCAGATCTTCTCGGCAGTATTTCCCGGAACGTCGCGCTCGATGTCGACAATCGCGGCGGGACAGATCGCAGGCATGTCGCGCGCCTCGGCTTTGGAATTCTCTTTCTTCTTGTCGATACCAACCATGACGGTGGCTACGCTGTACACGCTGTATAAGTCGGTGCTGGGCAAAGGCGAGAATCCAATCGGCATTTCGCAGATTACTCTGCACCAATGGGTGGTGCTCGCGATTGGATTCGTGGTGTCGTTTATTGTGGCCTATTGGTCCGTTGCCTGGTTTCTCGCATGGGTAAGGAAACGCGGGTTCGCGCCCTTTGCCGTGTACCGCATCATCGTCGGAGCCGCCGTGCTGGTCTGGGCCGCGGGCCTGCTTCGCTGATGACCTTTACAAACACCAGCGGACAAAGTTTTTTGGCGCTGCGCCAGTGATTTTGTTATATTCGGTCCTGGTTTGGGCGTTCCTCCGGGCGGGATTGCGATAGCGCCAGCACCCGCCGCCACACTCAGCCTTCCCCAGAAGCTGAGGAGAATCTTTGTGCGCTTTCTGACTCCGACTCAAAACAAGCGGCTGAACGAGTTAGTCGGCTTTTTGTGCATTTCGCTGGCGGTTTTGATCGCGCTGGCGCTGCTTTCCTATTCCCCAAGCGATGCGTCCTTCAACGTCAGCGCGCAACCGCGCGACGGAGGCGTAACGAACGACTGGATGGGGCCGGTTGGCGCGTACGCATCCGATCTGCTGTTCCAGGTTTTTGGGTTCGCGGCATTTCTCTTGCCCGCAGCTATTTTGGTGCTTGGCTGGCGGTGGTGCCGGAGCCGCGCCATTGATTCGCAATTCGCCACTCTGGCGGGCTATTTCTTGTTACTGGTTTCGTTGCCCGCATTGGTCGCACTGTTTCCCTTTCCCGCCGTGCGCGGAGCGATTCCCGCGGGCGGCATCGTGGGCTCGCTGATTTCCAGTGAACTTCTTGCTGGATTTAATTTCTGGGGAGCGCTTCTCGTTGCCGTAGCCCTCTTCTTCACTTCGCTATTCATGACCACTCGTTTCTCCTTTGCCGGCACACACGCGTGGGCCACGGGCCCGAAAGGTCCCATCGGAGCCGTCGAACGCTTGGGCCTGCTCCAGAAAGTGCAGGCACGGTGGCACGATTGGCGCGAGCGTCGCGAGCAGGAGCGCATGCGCCGCCGCGTGGAGGAATCGCGCCTTTCCGGCAGGAAACCCGTGCCTCCTCAGGCCATCGCCAAAACCGCCCTCCTCGAAGCAAGCAACGCCGTAACCGACGAACCTGAAGGGGATGAGGCCGACGAAAAAGAAAAAAAGCCGAGCGTGGTGAAGGCGCCCATTTTCGTTTTTCACAAGGACACGGAGAAATCTGCGACAAAGAAAGGCGATCCAAAGATCGCCAAGGACAGCCCGAATTACAAGCTTCCGCCTCCTTCCTTGCTCCGCGAAGGCGAGCGCAGCCACAAACTCGATGAGGAAGAGCTGAAGCAGCGTGCACGCGCCATTGAAGCGAAATGCCTCGAATTCGACGTGCAGGGCCGTGTCACCCAAATCAATCCCGGTCCGGTCGTCACCACTTTCGAATTCAAGCCCGAAGCGGGCATCAAATACAGCCGCATCATCGGCCTCACCGAAGACTTGTGCCTCGCTTTGCAGGCGGAATCCATCCTGATCGAACGCATTCCCGGCAAATCCACTATCGGCATCGAAGTCCCGAACGACAAGCGGCAAACCATCGCGCTGCGCGAAATCATTGAGGCGACGGAGTTCATCCATTCGCCGAGCAAACTCACGCTCGCGATGGGACGCGACTTGCACGGCCGCATTCGCGTGACGGAATTGGCCGCCATGCCGCACCTGCTCATCGCAGGCTCAACAGGCACGGGCAAGAGCGTCTTCATCAACTCATTGATGATGTCAATCCTTTTCAAGGCGAGCCCCGACGACGTGAAGATGGTACTGGTGGATCCCAAGCGCCTCGAACTGTGCCTGTATGAAAACATTCCCCATTTGATCGCGCCCGTTGTGACCGACCCGAAGATCGCGTCGAACGTTCTCCGCAACGCCACTAAGGAAATGGAGAATCGTCTGAAGCTGCTGGCGCAGCGCGGCGTGCGCAACATCGACCAGTACAACCGCACTTTCAAGAAAGACCAGTCGCTCTCGCTTTTCGAAAATGTCGAAGAGCCTCAGCACAAGCCGCTTCCCTACCTCGTCATCGTCATCGACGAGCTGGCTGACCTGATGATGGTGGACACCAACAATGTCGAAGAATCCATCACGCGCCTTGCGCAGATGGCGCGCGCCGTCGGCATTCACTTGATTCTCGCCACGCAGCGGCCGTCGGTGGATGTCATCACCGGCTTGATCAAAGCGAACTTTCCCGCCCGCATCTCCTTCCGCGTGGCCAGCAAGGTGGATTCGCGCACGATTCTCGATTCCAACGGCGCGGAGTCGCTCCTCGGCCGCGGCGACATGCTCTACTTGCCCGCCGGCTCAGCGCGCCTGCATCGTATCCACGGGCCGCTGGTCACCGAAGAAGAGATCAGCGAAGTCTGCGACTTCTGGCGCGACCAGGCGCAAGCGAAGTATCAAGAGGAACTCCTCGAAGCGCCGAAAGATGAAAATGGCAAACCGGTTGATGGCGCTGACGGCGCCGATGCCGACGGCAGCGACGATGTGGACGACGACCTCTACCAGGACGCGGTTCGGGTGGTTTGCGACGCTGGCCGCGCTTCTACTTCAACATTGCAGCGCCGCTTGCGCATCGGTTACGGCCGCGCGGCGCGCTTGATTGACCTCATGGAAAAAGACGGAATCGTCGGCCCGCCCGACGGCACTAAGCCTCGCGAGGTCTTGAAGAACCGCAACTGGATGAAAGAATTCGATGAATCGCAACAGTAGCTGGTCCAAAGGCAGCTGTGTCCGCATTGCGGTGTTTGCGGTGCTGGTCTACGCCTATTTTTGCGCCCCAATTTCGATAGAACACAAGGCGTTCGTTCAGGCCACACCGACACTCGCGCCTCGCAACGCGCTAGCTGATGGCTATAACCCCCGCCGTGACCCCGAGAGGGACTTGGCTGAGGCAAGCGCGGAGGCTAAAAAGTCAAACAAGAATATCTTTGTCGTGGTCGGCGGCGAATGGTGCACCTGGTGCCGTATTATGGACAGTTTCTTTCGCGAACACCCTGATCTTGAGACCCTTCGTGACAGGAAATATGTTTCCATGAAAGTTAGCATGAGCCAGGAAAATCCAAACAGGGCCTTTTTGTCCCGCTTCCCTAGGATTCATGGATACCCACACATATTCATCCTTAACCCCGACGGAGATTTGATCCGCTCTCAACCCACGAATGAGCTGGAGGACGGCAGAAGTTACAACGTCGTGCGCTTTAAGAAGTTCCTCGAGCAATATGCGCCCAAGAACAATCAATAGGCAGCGGAATCGGTTGAAGGAATTTGCCGAGTCAATCGAGTGATGCGCGCTCCGCGATACATTTGCGCGACTTGCTTACTTCTCCTGGCGCTTAGCTTTGCATCAGCGCAAACAAAGCCGCGTGTCGTGCACGTTTTCGTCGCGCTGGCCGATAACCAGCACCAGGGTATCGTCCCGGTTTCCGCGGCGTTGGGAAACGGCGAGGATCCCGCGCGCAATTTATATTGGGGCGCCGCCTTTGGAGTGAAGACGTTTTTTAATAACAGCACTGATTGGAAGGAAGTTCTCAGGGTACAAGAGCCCTACAAGGCCGTTTTAGAGCGGATCGTATTTCAGCACCGCACGCAAAACGTCGTGCTGGTCGCCGACGCCTACAGAGGCAGTGAAATCAAGCAGGCCCTGACAGATTTCTTCCAAACCGCGGCCGGCGCCAACCTACATGCAAGCGAACCCAAGGCATGCTCCATTGGCGGCGTCGTATGGTGCCCTCCCGAGGGTGCAGACCTGGTTGTTTACGTCGGCCATGACGGACTGATGGATTTTCCTCTCTCACTCGAATTCCCGAATCCCTCTCGCACAAATCGCTCGGCCATCGTGCTTGCCTGCGCCAGCAAATCCTTTTTCAAAGATCTTCTCCGCAAAACGGGCGCGCAACCTCTCCTTTGGACCACTGGCTTGATGGCTCCTGAGGTGTACACGCTGAAGGCCGCACTCGATGGCTGGATTCTGGAAGAATCCAAAGAGCAAATCCGCCAGCGTACGGCTGAAGCCTATTCCAAATATCAAAAATGCAGCCTCTCGGCTGCCCAGCGCCTCTTTTCCAATTCCTGGTAACGCCTCGAGAATTCAAATTCGTGGCCGTCGTGCTACTATCCGTGCGCCCATGCTGCGCCGCGTTCACCTCGTCGTTGGAATTGCGGGCATTGTTGCATTTTTGCTGAGCGGCCAGTTGCTAGGCCACCATAATCCAAGCATGGAGAAACTGCCCGCCGAGATGCGCATGATGTACGTCTCGCGGCACATTTATTTGCTTGCGGGAGCGCTCGTCAACGCGGTCCTCGGTTTGTATCTCCATTTGCAACCGTCCAAGTGGCGGCGCGTTCTGCAAATCCTGGGTTCTATTTTTATTCTGACTTCGGTTCTTTCGTTGTCCATGGCGTTCCTGACAGAACCGCAGCTCGGCATGGCTGGGCGTGGCTGGCGAAGCCTCTTTGGCCTGATTTCGCTCTTCGTCGGCGTAATGATGCACCTCGTCGCGAGCATCGGCGCGCCCCGAATTGACACCTCTCCCCAACGCCCCTAAAATTGAAAAGCTACAAAAAATGCCGGGGTAGCTCATTGGTAGAGCGCCGCCCTGAAAAGGCGGGCGTAGCCAGTTCGATTCTGGCCCCCGGCACCACCTTCCGCACGGAAACCCCGGGTGACTCCCTTGGCTGTCTTCTTGTCCCCTTTGGCTACTGCGGTTGGTCCGCGTGAACAATGCGAATCCCAAACACGCCGGGAATATCGCTGCCCGCGGAAGCTTCAAACCTCACTGTCACTTTCTGCTTGCCTTGGATCAACCCGGCGGGAATCGCATATTCAACGTCAAAGAAGCGTACGTCCTGCTCGGGGCTTCGTCTTTCCGTTGACTGCTCTCCAACCTTCTTCCCGTCCACCAACACATCAAACGAGCCCTTCCGGCGCGCGTCATTGCTGAAAGTGACCATCAAGCCCATCGGATGGCCTGCCTCGACGGGCAGATCAAAAGAGAACCACTTCGTTCCGCGCCTCCCATAACGTCCCTCAAGCTGAACCGGAGAACTTTCTTCGCCTTGCTGGTTAAAGTCGCGTTCGGTTTGCATTTGTCCCGGTTGCGCGAACGCCACTGTCTCTGCCTCGAGCTCCTTCTGCTTTTCTTGTTCAGCAGCATAGGCTTGCGACTTTTTCTTCCACTCTTCTGGAGTGAACATGTCCCAGTAGATCGCGTACTTCCGGCGGGGTAACTGATAAAACGGGACAAACGTTATTTCAGTGGCTAGGCCGACGCCAGAGGTGAGAAATGTTCCCGGCTTGCCTGCCACTGGCTTCAACCAATTCTCCACGGACTGGTTCGCAGCCACCAGAACCGGTGCGTTCGCTGTGACTTTCCATCCTTCGCCATCTCTCTCTTTGAATGTTTCAGCTCCCAGGTCTCCAGCTAGCACCAGCGGTCCCCACATCAATGCAAACCGTTCTGGGTTATCAGGGAGAGGTTCTTTACGCAGCGTTTTCGGCAGCACCAGTTCTACCGTGTCGCCACTTTTCCAGGTGCGTGTAATCTCCGCGTAAGAATCCGGCCTTGGAAGATCCTTTTGCGCCTGGCCATTCACTTTGACGCTAAATCCCGCGCCAGCCCAATACGGGCGCCGCAGAGCCAGCGTGAATCTCTTTGGTGATTTTGACGTGATTTTGAGTGACGCGGATTCACCAACGGGAAAATCGGTGTTTATTTCAACCCGCACGCCCTTAGCCTCCCAATTCGCCCGCGTGGGGATATACAGGCTCACCCAAAGCTTGTCGCCGGATTCATAGTAGATGCCGTATCCATGAAGCGCATGGCTTTCCATGCCGGTTCCCACGCAACAGGTAAAGTCTTCAAACGGTCGTTGGTACTCATGTTGTACGCCGCGGCCAACCGGCACCATGTAGCACACGCGTCCATCCTCGGGGTCTTGAGAGGCCAGGATGTGATTGAACAGGGCGCGTTCGTGAAAATCGGCGTAACGAATGTCCGGATTCACCGAGAAAAGCGTGCGCGACATTTTAATCATGTTGTAGACGTTGCAGGTTTCCGCGGTGCGTCCGTCGATCATGTTGTTCAACCTGTCGGGCGGACCGAAGTACTCATTTTTGCCGTGTCCTCCGGTTGCGAAACTGTGATGCAGCGCGACGTCATCCCAGAAGTTCACGGCGGCTTTGTGGTCGGTCTCGTCTCCCGTGTAGATGTACCTCGCTAAGGAGCCGATCATTTTTGGCACTTGCGTGTTGCCGTGTTTTCCGCCAAGAACGTCCTGCCCCGCGGCAAGCGGATCAATCATCGCGCGATGCTCAAATTTCCCGGAAAGCGTCAGCCAGCGCGAATCGCCGGTGTCGAGGTAGAGGTCGGCTGTAACTTCGTTCATCCCGCCAAACTCGGTTGCCAGCATTTTTTGCGTTTGTTCGTCGTCGAGCTTGGACGCGATGCTTTCAACCCAACCGGCAAACTTGACCTCGACATCCAGCGCTGTGCGATTGCCGGTGTAACGGTAGGCGTCGCGAAGCCCGGCGAAAATCTTGTGCTCGACGTACCACGGCGACCACAGGCCATTCAAATCGAAGCCGCCCGAGCGAATAATGCCTTTGCAGAGTTCTTGAAAGTGGATCTTTCCGTCCACGCCTTGATTGTCCAGGAGCGCGCCCAGGTAGCCGTCCCCCTGCGCATCCTGAATCGTTTTCAATTCACTCACGATGTAATCGGCGCGTTCTTTGAACCGGGCGTCGCCCGTCGCTGCCCACATGAGGCTCACCGCCGAAAGGTAGTGCCCGGCAATGTGTCCGGTGAGTTGCCTTCCTGCACCGTCCCAGCCTCCATAAGGTTTACCCTTGGGCTCAAGTCCCGCGCGCTGCCGAAGGTAAGCCAGCATCCGATCTGGCTCGAGCTGCAGCAAATATTCTGCGTCAAGTTCCTGCGCGTGCTTCAGCGGCCCGCCCGTAAGCCGCACGCTGTTCAAGGGCAGCGGCCGGACTATCACAATTTTTTCTTCCGAGGCTCGCGCCGCGTTCGGTTTCTGCCCAAACGCATGCCCCGGCACAAACACACTCGCCAGTGATGCGACTAAGAATAGTTTCCTCACAACCGCCTCCTTAATTGTGAAAGTCCCGCACACAATCATTCCATTCTTCCTGGGCTTCCATCCGGGTTTGCCCTGCGGCGGCTAGTGGCCGCCTTTGCAACTCGGCAAACGGAACGAACCGATCTTGGTCCGATAACTGGTGTCGCCCTCTTTCAAATAGTCCCCGACATACCAGAATGTGCAGTCGTCACTCGGATCCATCGCCGTCGTCGTGTAATCTTCCCAGCGCAGCGTGTTCTTCTGGGACGCTCCGCCCTCCGCGAGCACAGTTTCGTGCAGCGTCAACTGGCCTTTTGGATCGTCAACCCGCCGCGCGGCGAAGCGCTGCCCCGGGAAATTCGGCAGCCCACCGAAGGAGTATCCAACGCCTATGTCGCCTTTCTTGTCTATCGCGATGCTCGGCATCCACCGGTAGAACCCTCCGGGAGCGTACGTTCCCTGTTGATAGAGCACGGGGTCACGATTCTTGTCGAGGCGGAACTCGTACCAGCGCACGCCACCCCCTCCTTTCGTTGCGGTCGAGTGCGCCGCGACGATCGACTCGTGCCCTCCAACTCTGCGGTAGACCAGCCGCGTCATGATCTTGTCTCCTTGCACATCAAGCCGCCGATCCGTATCCGGCTGTGGCACGCAACTCGTCAACTGTCCGTTGCAAAGATAGTGATACGGTGCAACGGGGATTCTCGTGGGGCCAGTCGCTTTTGTGTTCGCGGGATTTTTCCAATCCACGTGAACTTTCCAGAAGAAGATGCCGTCATCATTGAAAATGCTTTTGAGTTGCGTGCCCCCGGCAGCCATCATGATATTCGGCGCACCCGCCGGCGGAAGTTTCTGCCCATCGATATCGCCGTTGTTGAGAAAGTTCACGCCGTCGATGGTGATGCACTGCTCGGTCGCCGGTTGGCCTGCGAGCATTTTTGTGCGCTCCGCAATGCACACGTGCTTTTGAATCACGTCATCGCCCGTGCTCGTTGCCGTGTAATAGCCATCGATCCAGATCGCCGGCCGCGGGTAATCAGGAAACAGCGTCCGTTCAAAAGCATATCGGTAGTAAGTGCCGAGTGGATCCGGACTCGTGCTCACCGCATAGCACATGGCCCATACCCCTTCTTTTTTCTCGGGTGGTCGTTGCCCGCGCTCAGGCCGAGGCGGCGGCGCCGCTGGATTCGCGGGAAGTGCTGCTGCAGGTCCCGGAGAAGACGCCTCACCAGCTTTCGCGAGCTGCCCTGGTGGTACTGGTTCGCCGGCGGCAAGGCCGGTCTTCCTCGGAAATTCGTCGGGGCCAATCCGCGAGAAGATCGGCATCACAATCAACCACCGCCGTGCCAGTTGGTCGTACCGGACCACCGCGTCGCCGTTGTTGCGCGCATCGCACACGCCGCCGAACCCAGTCCATACCGATTTCGTCGCCACAGGCCCGTACAAAACCGTCCCTGTCTTGTCGTAGTTCCTGCCCTTCTTCGAGTAGACCGCAATGCGAGAGTTGACGGTCTGCACGATGTGATTGGGGCCCACAGCGAGACTATTGTCCGACGGGTTACGAAAGTCCGCTGTACGCTGCGGCCCCTGAAACCCCGCGCCTAACCCGTCGAAACTCTCCAGCAGTGGCACGGCCGGCCGCGTGCCCTCGGACGTCTGCTCCAGCGCAATTTCCTCTGCGCTCAAGGTTGATGGAGGCGTCGGCGCCGGGATCGGTTCCTCGCGTCCCCTCTCCTGCGCAGCGGCGGCAGCAGCCTCAGACTCCTGCAGGGGCGATCGTTGCCCAGTGAAAGCGCCCGTAAAGCCTGCAAGCGCTAACACAATTCCACCATTCTTGACCACCGAGAAGGCACGCATGCGATTCATAGATGCTCGCCCTAAGCACTTGCGAGCCGCGATTATAAAGTATGCAAATCGCCCCGCCAACCCTTTCCTTCAGCCCGCTCCCTCATGCAATCGCTTGCAGATTCTGCCTTCTGCATGCCCTATTCTTCTTCGAGTCCCCTGCTGACCCGAAACACGTGACCATCCGGGTGCCGCAGATGCATCTCGCGCACGTTCCACGGCATGTTGGTCGGAGGAAAAGTGACGTCGAGCCCTGCCGCCACGCACTTCTTGTGGACTGCTTCCACGTCCTCGACCCATACGGACATCCACGCGCCTTTGTCAGCCGTTTGGTCGCCCTCCGGCCCAAACGTGGCCACGTTCGAGCCTCGCCCGCGGCCTCCTTGGCCTCCCTGGCAAAGAAAAATCTCGCAGTTCCCGGAGCCCACCGCCCCGAAGGTCGGCGGCGTTCCCCAGTCCCAACACTTCCGCCAGCCCCATTTCTCGAACCACGCAAAGCTCGCGGCAATGTCCGAAACATTCAGAATCGGCGTAAGTCCTTTAGCATTCATGGGAGCAAACACCATCTCCTTTCTGTCTTGTCCAAACGCGACCCGTTCTTATTCTCCGCGTGCTGCGTGTCTCTGCAGCTTCTAACTGCGCTGACACCACCCTATCGACGGCAGTTTCGGAAGCTGCCAAAAAACTTTGCGTGGCCTTGCAAAACACGAGCCTTCGCCGTTTCGTTCACGCTGAGGGACCATTCCCCCTTTTCAAAGGTTCCTCCAAGCAAGATGCCATCCGTACGCGGAAACATATAGAGTTCATCCTCCATAAGAGCCATATAGTTCACTTCCGGTTGCGGAAGAAGTACTGTCAACTGTCCTTTTATGGGACCAAGTTCCTGATCGTCGAAGAGAGCGCGCGCACCCAGCCCCGTGCAATTGAAGATCACCGGCTCGCTGAGCTGCTGAAGCTGCGAAACATCATCGAAATGTCTCACCCGGACCGTGCCCCCGCCGATGCGGAAATCGGTCAGCATCGCATTCAGGTAGATCGGCGGCTCAATCAGCATCGTGTCGTACTGCAATGCGAAGGGATATCCAGAAAACGGATGCTCCGATTCCCTTAAGATGCGGGTCTCCGGCGTAAACGGGCGAATCGCGCTTGATACATCGTCATCGGTAATTTCATGACGACTCAGGAAATAATTCCGAATCCAGCGCACACCGTATCGTGGTCCGATCAAAGTCTGATAACGCCGGTAAGCAAGCTCCGTGGCTTGCAGAAACTGGTTCATGAACTCCGGGGTCTTCTTTTCGGAGTCGAACACGCCGAACGGATACCATTGGCCACCAGCGATGTTGGAGGTGGTGTTTGGAGGAAGATCCGCCGCGTAAATCGTGACCGGCAAACCGCGATCCTGCAGCAGCCGCGCCGTCGCTAGCCCAACCGCTCCGCATCCGAGTACGGCCACAGAAGGCACCGGCTCGCCTGGAAGCAAAGCCGCAGCCAGCTGCGACGTACCCCACGACAAAGTAATGCCGGCTCCTCCATGACCGTAGTTGTGGATGACCAGTTTTTCTCCCAGCTTCTCGGCCTTGACCACAAATCCCGATGGCCGGTGCGGCCTCAGTCCAACGACGGTTCGGATTTCTCGGTCCGGCGAGACGAGCACGGGAGCGAGATTGCAGCTATTTCCGGAAAGTGGATCCGAGGCGCGCGGCCGGCTTCGGTAACAGCCGGAAGCGACGCCACCCACTGCCAGGGAGGTTGCATGCAGGAATTGCCGCCGATTCACACCATCCTCCGACCCACTCTAGCGACAAGTTTCGGGGATTATACACGTTCCCTCGCCGGCCTCGTCTTCTCTTCGATTTTCTTCTCCGCGTCCCAGCGACCGCGGCACGAGGATCCTCAGGTTCTTCCGGAATCGACCTACCTATGGCCGGCTTTGGCTTCCGCCACCGACTGATTAGCGCGAAAGACCACGTACTCTCGAATGGCTTCCACATCCTTCTCCGGGAGTTCTTTCGAGAACGAGACCATACCCAAGGACTTCAACGACCCGCCAAGAACCACTTCGCCCCATTGCGAAGAGTTCCCAAGAGCAGCCGAATACCGCAAGTCCGGCAACACGCCGCCGCTTACAGCAACGTCTCCATGGCACGTGGAGCAATACCGCTGGTACAGAGCTTCTCCTTTTTGGACCGTCGCCGCGTTGGCCGTTGGGCGCGGCGGATGCAATTTCGGCGGAGCAGGCTGCAGCAGCACTGGCAAGCTCGCTTTGCCATCCAGTTTGAACGCAAGCACCCGGCTCACGTTCTGCGCTCGCCCGGACTTCAGCGCGACTTCTCCAAGTGCAAGAGGAAACACGCCGCCCCAGCCCACCACAACCGCGACGTATTGCTCTCCGTCAACACTGTACGAGATGGGGGCCGCCACAATGCCGCTTTGCGCGTCGGCGGACCACAGCTTCTCTCCCGTTGCCGCGCGATACGCCTCGAGATTCCCTTGCGCGGTTCCCTCAAAAACGAGATTCCCCGCTGTTGAGAGCACTCCGCCATTGACGGGGCTCGTACGCTCCACGCGCCAGACTTCTTTCTGCTGGATGGGATCCCATGCGCAGAGATGTCCTTTGATGCTCTCAAGAACCGCTTTCTTGATCTCCGGCTTTTGCGGCAGGCCTGGGGCCACAACGTCGGTTGCCGTATTGAACGCCAGCGTCTCCTCTTGAAAATGTTCGTCAGGCTTGTAGACAAAACCGGCGTCCTGCACGGGAACGTAGACCAGTCCGGTCACTGGGCTGAACGACATCGAGTGCCAACTGTGTCCGCCCAAAGGGCCTGGAGCGAGCGGAATGCCGGGGTCGCCTTGTTTGTACCGCGCGCCGGGGTGCTCGACGGGACGGCAGGTCTTGAGGTCGATTCCGTCGGCCCAGGCCACGACGGTATACGGGATTGCAGAAATCAACTGCCCGTTAGCGCGGTCGAGCACGTAAAAGAAGCCGTTCTTCGGCGCGTGAAGAAGAACTTTTCGCGGAACGTTGTCAATCACGAGGTTGGCGAGAATGATTTGCTCGGCGGAGTCAAAGTCCCACATGTCGGCGGGAGTTTCCTGATAATGCCAGACATACACGCCCGTGTCGGGCTGCAGCGCGATGACGGAACTCGTGTAAAGATTGTCGCCGCCACCCGGGCTTCGCGCGTGCTGGTTCCATGGAGTTCCATTGCCGGTGCCGATGTAGAGCAAATCGAGCTCGGGATCGTAGGCCATGGACTCCCAAACGGTCCCGCCTCCGCCGAGTTTCCACCAGGAGCCGGTCCAGGTTTTGGCAGCCTTTTCCAGCGCGGAGCTTTCAAACGGCTGTGTGGGGTCGCCGGGAACGGTGTAGAAGCGCCATTGCAACTTGCCGGTGTCCGCATCGTACGAGGACACGTAGCCGCGCACCCCCATTTCCGCTCCGCCGTTGCCGATAATCACTCTGCCTTTCACCACGCGCGGTGCGCCAGTGATGGTGTAGCGGTATTTGCGGTCGATCGTGAGTGTTTCCCAGACGACTTTGCCCGTTCCGGCGTCGAGCCCGATCAGGCGGCCGTCAAGCGTCCCGACAAAGATTTTCCCCTGCCAGGCGGCCACGCCGCGATTCACCACGTCGCAGCATGCGTTGATGGCCCACTCCGGAGGAACTTTGGGATCGTAGGACCAGAGCTTTTCTCCGGTGGCCGCTCTTACGGCGATGACTTTGCTCCAGGCGGTGGAAAAATACATCACGCCATCCACGATGATCGGCGTCGCCTCCTGGCCGCGGTGAGTGTCAAGATCGAGAGACCAGGCCAGGCCGAGGCGCGAGACGTTTTGATCATTGATTTGATTGAGCGGGCTGAACCGCTGCTCGCTGTATGTGCGGCCGTGCGTCATCCAGTTTCCGGGTTCGTTGTCGGCGTG
>Ga0307471_100000506_pt1 | contig 20121 bp, 18 predicted proteins | sample atmos_gasesAM3C__2_FD_204566 | JGI IMG/M metagenome (GOLD analysis project Ga0307471, IMG submission 204566) | Hardwood forest soil microbial communities from Morgan-Monroe State Forest, Indiana, United States - atmos_gasesAM3C_515 | ecosystem: Environmental > Terrestrial > Soil > Temperate...
CCGCGACTTTCTGCCATCGTCATGGAGAGTTTATCACCCTACTTGGGTCGATATCTGGACGTACATCGGCACGATCGGAATTTTCACTTCGCTGTTCCTTCTATTCATCCGCTTCCTGCCGATGATCGCGATGTCGGAAGTCAAGACGGCCGTGCCCGAGGCGGATCCGCATTATGGCGAGCTGCCAGAAATCGAATCGGTCTCTCCGGGCGGAAAGGAGCGCACGCGATGATAACGACTCCGTACGGTCACAAAGTTTATGCCATGGCAGCGGAGTATCCGAGCGCGGCTGCGCTTTACGAAGCCGCAAAGCGCGTGCGTGATGCTGGCTTCCGGCGATGGGACGTGTATTCGCCATTTCCAATTCACGGAATGGACGAAGCGATGGGACTCGGCAAATCCTGGCTGAGCGGCTGGGTTCTGTTTGGCGGAATTTCGGGTCTGCTTACCGCGGTGCTGGTCGAATTTGGCCCGTCATCAATTCTGTACCCGCTCGATGTCCACGGTAAGCCCACAGGCTTTTTCACCGTTCCAGCATTCTTCCCAATCATGTTCGAGCTCACGGTGCTTTTCGCCGCATTTTCGGCGTTCTTTGCGTGGCAAATCATGAATCGCTTGCCGCGCTGGAATCATCCGATGTTCAACTGGGAACGGTTCAGCCGCGTGACCAATGACGGATTTTTCCTGGCAATCGAGGCTCACGACCCGCGGTTTACGGAAAACGGCGTGTACCAGTTGCTTGAGCAAACCGGCGGGCAGCATATCACAATCGTGCACGAGGACTAACATGCTCCGCGCATTCTTTGTGATTTTTGTGCTGTGCATGATCGCGATGGTCGCCGTCTTGGGCTTTCGCGGGCAGAAAAGCACACAGCCGCCGTCCGAAATTTTCCCTGACATGGTGCGACAACCCAAGGTGCGCGCACAGGCGCCGCTCGATTTTTTCGCTGATGGGCGCGGCCCGCGTTTGCCGGTGGCCGGCACTGTTCCGGTCGGCTACGAAATGCCGCGACCGAAAACCGAGGGCACGCCACGGGGCGTGGCCGAAGACGCGCCAGAGGAATCGCACACGCGCGTCGCGTTCAGTGTCGGGACCGACTACTTCAACACCGGCAAGATGGGTGACCAGTGGGGCACCGGAATTCCGTTACCGGTCACGCGAGAGTTAATGGAACGCGGGCAACAGCGTTTCAACATCACGTGCGCGATGTGCCACGGCGCAGCAGCTATGGGCAATGGCATCGTTAAACAGCACGGACTTGCCACGGTGGTTTCGCTTCAGGACGACCGGATCCGAAAAATGTCTGACGGCGAGATTTTCAATACCATAACGAACGGAAAAAACACGATGATGGCTTACGGGCCGAACATTCTCGTCGCGGATCGCTGGGCTATTATTGCTTACCTGCGTGCACTGCAGCGCAGCCAGCACGCGACGATTGCCGACGTTCCGGAAGACCAGCGTGCTGAACTGGACAAACCGCCGGCGTCACCACCGCCGCCTGCAAAAAAATGAGCGAGCGTTTAGAGACCGCACCGATGCCGGAAGGCGAGTATTTCGACAGCCGTCGATTCACAGGGCTTTCAACTCTGCTCGGCGCGATCGCTGTCGTCAGCCTCGTTCTTTGTCTTGTCGGAGCGTTCATCAACCCGCATCAATTCAGTTACTCCTGGCTCTTTGCGTTTGCGTTTTTCTTTACGCTTTGCGCCGGCTGTTTCTTCTGGACGATCGTCCACCACGCTACCGACGCAGATTGGTCCGTAGTTGTTCGGCGTCAATTGGAAAACATCGCTGTGTTGTTAGGGGTGCTGGCACTCCTTTTCATTCCAATCCTTCTGTTGCGCCGCCACCTCTACTCGTGGATGGACATTCCGCCGGGGCATGAGGCGAGTCTAGATTCGAAGCGCGCGTATCTGAATTTTCACTGGTTCCTTATCCGCGCGATTATCTTTTTTGCTTTCTGGATTATCGCGTCACAGTTGCTGCGGCGTTTTTCCGCGCGCCAGGACAAAGACGGAAATCCGCTGTTCACGATTTGGATGCGCCGGGTGTCGTTCATCAGTCTGCCGCTGTTCGCCCTTTGTCTTACGTTTGGCGCCGTCGATTGGATGATGAGCCTCAACTATCGCTGGTATTCAACCATGTTCGGCGTTTACATCTTCGCTGGCGCAGCGGGCAGCTCGATGTCGTTGCTCGTGCTGGTGATCACGGCGCTCCGCCAAGCCGGTTACCTCAAAGACGTCGTCACAGTCGAGCATTACCACATCATGGGGAAATGGATGTTCGCCTTCTGCGTGTTCTGGGCCTACATCGGTTTCGGTCAGTACATGCTTATCTGGTATGCAAACATGCCGGAGGAGACCCAGTTTTTCCTGACGCGAAATACGCAGTCGTGGTGGGCGTTGACGATGCTGCTGGTGATCGGTCGTTTCTTCATTCCATTCGCGGTATTGCTGTTGCGCTCCATCAAAAAGCAACCGCACAAGCTTTGTATCGTGGCAGGCTGGCTTGTCTGCATGCAAATGCTCGACATGTATTTGATCGTGCTTCCCGCGCTGCACGGAACAGGCGTGCATGTGAGCATCTGGGATTTACTTTGCCTGATCGCGGTCGGCACAACCCTTGGCTCTGTTTATCTGCGGCTTGTGCCGAGGACTTCGCTGTTCCCGGTTCGCGATCCCCGCCTGATTGAATCTCTCACAACCGTCAATTGAAATGGCCGACATCGAATCATCCCGCAGAATCGCTTATTCGCCGGCGCCATTCTCCACGTGGCTGGGTGTTGTATGTCTTTTCCTTTTGTTTGGCATCATCGTGCTCGCGGTGATCGGGCCATCGCCGCGCGGAACGGATTACGAAGAAACGCGTGCAAAAAAGCGGATGGAACAGCTGAACACGTTGCGGGAAGACAACCAGAAGGAGCTGACTACCTACGCGTGGGTCGATAAGAACAAAGGCGTTGCCCGAATCCCGATCGATCGCGCCATGGAACTCACAGTTTCCGACCTGGCGCAAAAAAAGCCCGCACCAGCCGGCCCGATCGCTACGCCGCCAGCGCAAACAGCGCCCGCCGGAGCGTCGCCCGCGCCGTCCGCTTCTCAGCAGCCAGGAACGGCACAGCCGGCTCAGCCGAGTGCGCCTGCCGGATCTCCCGCCGGACAAGGCCGTGCGTCGCCTCCTCCAGCAACTCAACAATCACCAGCAGCACCCGCTTCCCCCGCACCAGCTACTACACCATGAACAATCAGCAGTTTGACCGTTCAAGCTAAATGAACACTGCCGGAATCCCATTGAAAGAACCGGCGGTCTCCGCTGCTGCTGGCGACACGGAGCAGTTGGAGCGCGCGTACATCGACGCTTCAACGCGCGTGCCGGTGCTGATGTTTTATACGTCCGCGATTGCGTGGCTGATCTTGGGCACTCTGCTGGCGGGTTTCGTTTCTTGGAAGCTGCACTCGCCCGATCTACTGGGGAACATCAGTTTCCTGACTTGGGGACGGGTGCGACCGGCTCACATGAACGTGATGGTTTACGGTTGGGCATCAATGGCTGGGATGGGCACGGCCGTATGGTTGATGGCCCGATTGTGCCGGACGATGTTGCGGTTTCCGCTGTTGCTCGTTGCCGGCGCCGCGTTTTGGAACGTTGGCGTGCTCATAGGTGTGGGCGCAATCCTGCTCGGCGATAGCACCGGTTTTCAGTGGCTCGAGTTTCCGCGTTACGTAGCCGTCATTCTGTTTATCGCTTACACGCTCATGGCTTCGTGGGCGGTGCTCATGTTCCGCCATCGGCGCGGCGATCAGATTTACATTACACAATGGTATTTGCTCGGCGCGTTCCTCTGGTTCCCCTGGCTCTATGCGGCTGGACAATTGATGCTCTTTGTCGTGCCGGTACAGGGCGTTTTGCAATCGGCAGTCGGCTGGTGGTACGCCAATAATCTGTTGTTTCTGTGGTTCGGCGCGATCGCGCTCGGCACGGCCTATTACATGATTCCAAAGGTGATCGGCCGCCCAGTTTACAGTTATCATTTGGCAACAATCGGTTTTTGGAGCTACGCGCTTTTCTCGAGCTGGACGGGAATGACACGACTCGTGGACGGCCCGTTTCCGGCATGGATGATTACCGCGAGCATTGCCGCGACGATTCTGACGATGATTCCCGTCGCCACTGTGGGACTGAATCATCATTTGACCATGAAGGGATATTTTCCGCTGCTGCGCTACAGCCCGACCCTGCGTTTCACCGTATTCGGCGCGATGTCTTACACGGTCTTCAGCGTGATCGGCGTGTTGATCTCGCTTAGGTCCATTGCGAGCTACGTTAATTTCACCGAGGCGAGCATCGCGTATTCGCATCTTGGTCTGTACGCATTTTTCACCATGGTGATTTTCGGTTCGATGTACTACATCGTCCCGAGACTGGTTGGTCGTGAATGGCGGTACGGATCATTGATCAAATTGCATTTCTGGGCCTCGGCATACGGCATCGGACTTATGACATTGATGCTGCTCGCTGGCGGTTTTCTGCAAGGCGCAAACCTGGAAAACCCGGCGCTGCCATTTAGCGAAAGCATTGAAACAGTGTTGCCATATCTTCGCGGACGCAGCCTTGCTGGCATTTTGATGACCGTATCGCATTTCATTTTCGCATATCACTTCGGTCTGATGCTTTTGGGATTGGGTCGCACATCGACTGTCCCGACATTTCTCAACCCGGTTGAAGCCGAGATATCCGGAGGCCATTGATGAAAGGACTCACTCCTCTCTTCCTGGGAATCTTCGGCACGTTTGCGTTTTCGTGGATAGCGCTCACGGTGATACCGACGTGGCAAATCGGACATCTCAATCCTGAATCCGACGAAGAAGGGACGGAGATTTATCCGCGCCCGCAATCGGGAATGTTCGAGCGAGGTGGGCACGTTTACGCAGCAAACGGTTGCGTCTATTGCCATAGCCAACAGGTGCGCGCCGATTACGCCGCTGACGATATCGAACGAAAATGGGGCAATCGCCGCAGTGCACCGCGCGATTACATTTTCGACCGTCCGGTGTTTCTCGGGAAAATGCGAATGGGCCAGGACCTCGCAAACATTGGCGCCCGCGCACCCGCGGAAGAGGAATCTCCGGCGCCTGCCGGAGCAGCTAGTCCTGCGGCTCAAGGAGCGGCGGCTTCGCCAGCTGGTGCACAAAAAGCTTCACCTTCGTCCGGGAGTTCGCCCGCAACAGCGCCCGGCGGATCGCCCAGAACTTTACCTGCAGCAACCTCGCCGCCAGCTGTATTGCAAACGTCGCCGGTGCCGCCGGGTCAGCCGATCGGCGGTGCTTCGCCGTCACCCGGCCAAATGGCGAGCGCCACTCCAGGAAGCAGCCCTCCCGCACCGAGCGCGCAGACTCCCGGCGCGCCATGGCCGATCCAAACAGCGGGCTTGCCGCCGATGTATTCTGCCGCGTGGCATCACGTGCACCTCTATTCACCGCGCAGCATCAATCTCGATTCCAACATGCCGTCGTACCGTTTCCTCTATGAGAAACGACGCATCGCTGGAGAGCGTTCCGCCGATGCGTTGCAACTTTCGGGTCCGGATGCACCACCGGAAGGCTGGGAGATTGTTCCCACATACGATGCAAAATGTCTTGTGGCTTATTTGATGGCGCTCAATCAATCGCATCCGTTGAAAGAAGCCAGATTAGTCGGCGGCGCACCAGCGCCTGCCGCATCGCCCGCGCCAGCGGTTCAAGGTGCTTCACCCGGTCCGGCAGCCGCCGGATCGCCTGCTGCCCCCAAAAAATAACGCAATGAACGACGAACCGAAAACGCCGCTGCGCACAGGGCAGGGAATGGATTACGGCGAACTGGCCGACGTCCAACAGGTGCACGCAGCCGTGCAGCGCGAGAAACGCGAACCGCGCGTAGGCGCCGAGCCGCTTTCAATGTGGTTGATCGCGATTTACGGCCTGGCGATTTTCTTCGGCGGCGCCTACCTTGGCCGTTACTCGGGAAATTTCACCAGCGGCGGACTCGATCCAATGGGCGCGCCACCTCCACCGAAGAAAGCAGTGGCAGGCGGACCTGGCGGCGGTGAGCAAGTTGAGCTGTCGCCGCGCGATCGCGGCAAGAAAATCTTCTCAGCCAACTGTCAGACTTGCCATCAGGCCAACGGCCTTGGCGTGGCCGGCCAATATCCACCGCTGGCCGGTTCAGAATTTACGACCGGCGGCTCGCGCCGGCCGGCAATGATTGTTCTCAAGGGCCTGCAAGGGCCGGTCAAGGTTAAAGGTCAACAATTTGGCACGGCCGTAATGCAACCGTGGGACAAAACCTTGACCGACCAAAGAATTGCCGACGTTCTCACATACGAACGCAGCGAGTGGGGCAACAGCGCCAGCCCGGTGACAGCCGAGCAGATTGCCGCGTTGCGGAAAGAACTGGCTGGCCGCTCTGAGTCATTCACCGAACACGACATACTCGCGGTCCCCGATGAAGACCTTCCCGGCAGCGCAGCACCCGCAGGCGGCGCACCACCAAAACCCGGCGAAGCCGCAAAACCCGTCGCACCACCAAGGCCGTAACGTTCGACCCAGCCTTCCAGATTTGGTGTCTCGAGAACGTGACTCTTCGGCGGCATCATCACGTTGTCGATATTTTGCTTGAGCATCGCTGCCGCGAAAAATGCGACTGCGGGCAAGGTTTCCTTGCCGACATAGATGAGATTGTGTTTCACCGGAGTCGGCAATCAGACTCCAAAGCGAGACGCGCCGCTACAGCGCGTTTGCGAGCAACTCCGCCATGTGTTTTGGCCGGAGATTCGTTAGGTCGCTGATTTGATGGCGGCAACTTGTGCCTGAGGCAATCACTTCCGTTCCCGGGGGTTGATTGTCGATTTGATCGAGCAAGCGTTGCGCGATCTTCACCGACAGATCGTATTTTTGTGCGAGCGCCCCAAATGCGCCTGCCATTCCACAGCACGCTGTGTCAAGGACAGTTGCTTTTGTGCCAGGCAACCGTTCGGCCAGCCTCGCCATGAACGACGGGTTGAGAATCGATTTCGCATGGCAATGCGGATGGATGGCGATCTCGCGACTGCGGGACTCGTGTTTGAAACGAATTGCGTTCGGTTCTTGTGCAACTAGATCGTCCACGAATTTCTCGAACAGGAAACAGCGTGCGGCGATGTTTTCGGCGTTTTCGATTCTCAGCTCGCGGTAGTCTTCGACGAACATCGACCAGCATGAGGGCTCCAGGAAAATGATTGGAGTGGTCGAAAGTTGAGGGTTGAGAGTTGAGAGTTGAGAGAGGTTGTGTTTTGCGAGGTTTGCCGCGGCATCGAGGTTTCCCTGGCTGAATGCTGGTCGTCCGCAGCAGCGCCGGTCCTTCACGAGCAGCACTTCGAAACCGAGCGCCTTCAGCACCTTCACCGCGGCCATGCCGATGTGCGGTTCGTGATAGCGCACAAAGGTATCGTCCCAAAGGATCACCTTGCCTCGTTTCTGTAGCGGCGCTCTCTGAGCGCCGTTGTGATCGCGATCCTTCGGTAGCCGCAGACCACAACTACACTGCTTGGCAAACCATTTGTCGAAGCGTTGGCGGGCGTAATGGGGCAGGGAACGTTGTGCGGAAATCCCAATTGTTTTCTCCATTGCGAAGCGCGTTGCCTTGAAACCGAGAAGCCGATTCGTGAGCCTTGGCATGAGACAGCCGAGTTTGCCTAACAAATCGACATTGCTGAGAATTCGTTCACGCAACGGCAGGCCGTCGCGGCGCCAGCGCGCGTGAAGCATTTCTGCCTTAAGAAGCGCCAGGTTCACGTTCGACGGACATTCTGGCGTGCAACCTTTGCAGGAGAGACAGTTGCTCAGCGCGGCCTCGAGCTCTTCGGATTTCAATGGATCGTGTCCGTTAACGCGCAGCTCCAGCGCGGCGCGAATAATATTGGCGCGGCCGCGCGTGGACATCACCTCATCATGTGTGGCGATGAACGTCGGACACATGATACCGTTCTGTTTAAGGCAGCCGCCGCAGCCGTTGCATTGCTCAAGGTTGCCGATGAACGACTGGTCTTTGAATGCAAACGCGAGCACCGGCTGAAACAGAAGCTCGAGCGGGCGTGTAAAATTTTCGCGCAAATGGTTGTCGATCTTGTGCCGGCCATCATCGAAAATTTTCCCAGGGTTAAAAATATTTTTGGGATCGAACGTCCGTTTGATTTCCCGCATCACACCGAGCAGCTCATCGCCGAGTTGCTTGCGCATATATTCGGTGCGCGCGATGCCCACACCGTGCTCGGCAGAGAGCGAACCTTTGAACTGACGCACCAGCGCGGAAGTTTCATCCGCGACTTGCCGGAATTTTTTCAGATCGGCGGCGCTGTGTATATCAAGCACCGGTCGCACATGCAAAAGTCCACTGGCAGCATGCCCGTAATAGCTCGCCGTCAGGCCGAGCGGTTTCATAATTGATTGCAAACCGCGTACGTATTCGGGCAATTGCGGGGGACGGACGGCGGCGTCTTCGATGAACGCGACTGGCTTTGCCGGCCCGATGCATCCGGTCAAAAGCGATAGACCGGATTTGCGCACCGACCAGACCATGTTCATTTGCGCCGAATCGGTTATAATTTTTGTGCGTAGCCCAATTTTTCTGGATTGCAGAATCGATAGCCGTTCCGCGACGTCCTCGTAGAACTCCACGATCAAAATCGATTCGCACGGTTTTGTGTCCAACTCGAGTAAGTCACGCGCCGCCTGAAAATGAAGTTGACCCTTGGTTCCATCGAATAGCGATCGATCGATATGTTCGATCGCGGCAGGTTTGAGATCGATAAGCTCAACCGTCGCCTGCATCGCTTCCGCTACCGACGCGAAAAAGATCAGACCCAAACCTTTCTCGAGGGGTAGGGGAGAAATCTTGAGCTCGGCGGAGAAGATGGCAGCAAGCGTTCCTTCGCTACCGGCCAGAATATTGGTCAGATCATTTGGGACGTGCAGGAACCGTTTGATCCCGTACCCGGGCCAGCGTTTGATCAAGCCAGGCGGCCAGCGCTCGGCCATCTCTGTGCTTGCCGCGCGAACGAACTTCTCAATTTGTGTCCGCTCGCAGAGCAAGGACTCATGACTTGCTCCGATTTTTTCAAGGCGGCCGTCAGCCAACACGATTTCCAGTGAAATCACGTGATCGGCTGTTGTGCCGTAAATCGGGCAACGCGCGCCGGACGAATTGTTCGCGATCATTCCACCGAGCGTGGCGCGCGAACTGGTTGCTACGTCCGGTCCGAAACAAAATCCGTGCGGCTTTAGAAATTCGTTGAGTTGGTCCAGCACAACTCCGGCTCCAACGCGGACGCTGCACTTTTCAATATCCAGACCAGTGATCTGTCGGGTATAGCGCGAAAAGTCGACGATTAATCCATCACCAATCGCATTGCCAACCAGACTCGTGCCAGCGCCGCGAGGCGTGATGGAAAGACCTGCATCTGCTGCTGCGCGAATAACAAGGCTCGCCTGCTCCGCTGTTTTCGGAAACGCTGCACCGACAGGATGTATTTGGTAAATCGATGCGTCAGTGGAGTAGAGTTGACGCGTTAGATTATCCAAGCGGACATCGCAGCCAGTTTGCCTGATCTTGCGTTCGTGGGCAGATGTCATGTTGTCACTCTGAGCCCAGCAAAGTACCTCGGATCTAAACAAACATCAGAGATGTTTGAAAGCCTGGCCTCGTGCTTCGCATTTCGTTGCAGCGCTTCGCTCAACACGACAGTTGCAAGGGATGGTTTATAGCAAGTTCAGCTGCGCGTCGTCTGGCGCAGGCTCCGGAAAGCGGACACCGGCACCTATGAGACGCACGGGTTTGCCGGTTCGCCCGAATGCCTCGTCTAACAGCGAGCGAAATCCCTCCAACGTGGGCGCAACTCCGGAGCGCTCGACTGTGGTCCGCGTGAAATCATTGAACTTCAGTTTCACGAAGATCTTTGTGATCTCACGCGTTGATTCTTTCTGCGCCAGATCAGCCATCAAATCCTGGAAGAGTTCTTCGAGTTTTTCTTCGCATTGTTCGAGCGTGGCGAGATCGACAGCGAACGTTTCCTCCGTGCTCAGCGATTTGCGCGGACGATCGGGTTCCACCGGACGATCGTCGATGCCGCGACAAAGATCGTAGAGTTCAAGGCCGAATTTACCGAAAACTTTAACAACGTCCGGTCGCGAGAATTGTTGGAGTTCCCCGCAGGTCTTGACGCCGAGTTCTTCGAGTTTTCGTTCGCTCTTCTCGCCGATTCCCCAGATTTTGCGTACGGTCAAGTTTTTCATGAAATCCGCGACTTGCTCCGGCTTCACTTCAAACTGACCGTTTGGCTTGTTAATTTCGCTCGCGATTTTTGCAACGAGCTTGTTCGGCCCAATTCCCGCGGAAGATGTGAGTTTCGTAGTGCGAAAAATTGCGCTGCGGATTTCCTGCGCGAGCGCTGCCGGCGCGCTCGGGTGCGAAGTGACGTCGAGATAAGCTTCGTCGAGCGAGAGCGGTTCGATGATCGAAGTGAACTGGTAAAGAATTCCGCGGATGATCGCCGCTTCGCGCCGGTAAACATCGAACCGCGTCGGCAGCACAATCAAGTTCGGGCAGCGTTGCAGCGCCATGAACGTCGGCATCGCTGAGCGGACACCGAACTTGCGCGCCTCGTAATTGCAGGTGGTCAAAACGCCGCGTCGCTCGCGTGCGCCGCCCACGCCGACAGGTTTGCCCCGCAGCGAAGGCCGATCCCGCATCTCGATCGCTGCGTAAAAGCAGTCCATATCGAGGTGGATGATCGCTCGTGCTTTCTGTTCATTTTGCACGTGGAAATTTCGCACACCGCAAGCCGGAGACCATCGGGGTTTTCTCGCGGGATTTGAAATTTCTCGCTTTGCAATGAGGCTTCTCTTTCGATATTAACCACCGTAACTTTCTCCTGAAATGGACACTTCTACTTCCGTTGACACCCATCACGAACCGCACGCGCACGACGCGGCACACGAGCATCACGAGCTCGGGTGGTGGCGAAAATACATTTTTTCCACCGACCACAAAGTGATCGGGATCCAGTACGGGCTTTGCGGCCTGGTGTTCCTCTTCTTTGGATTTTGCCTGATGATGCTGATGCGCTGGCAACTGGCTTATCCCGGCCAGGCACTGCCGGTGATCGGCAAATGGCTGCCACACATTTTCGGCCCGGGGATCGCGGATGGGAAAATGACGCCTGATTTCTACAACTCGTTAGGCGCGATGCATGGCACGATCATGATTTTCGCCGGCGTCGTGCCGCTGGCGTTCGCCGCTTTCGGGAACTTCGTAGTGCCGCTGCAAATCGGCGCGCCCGACATGACGTTCCCGAAAGTGAACGCGGCAAGTTTTTGGGCCTTTGGAGTAGGCGGAGTGATTATGATGATCAGTTTCTTCGTGCCGGGTGGACCAGCCAAGAGCGGCTGGACTTCCTACACGCCCCTAGCGGACATCGCTGATACTGGCCCGGGACATAATCCAGTATTCAACGGGCAAACGCTCTGGTTGCTCGGATTCATTTTTCTGATCTCGTCATCGCTGCTTGGCGCCATCAATTTCATCACGACCATCATTCAACTGCGCGCCAAGGGACTGACCTGGATGCGGCTGCCGTTTTTCGTCTGGGCCCAGTTTGTTACCGCATTTCTGTTGCTGCTGGCATTTCCGCCGCTCGAAGCGGCAATCGTCATGCAGTTAATGGATCGGGTCGCGCACACCAGCTTCTTCCTCCCAGCCGGCTTGGTCCTCAATGGCGCGCCGGCATATATCAGCGGCGGCGGCAGCCCACTTTTGTGGCAACATCTGTTCTGGTTCCTTGGGCATCCCGAGGTTTACGTGCTGATTTTGCCCGCATTCGGTATTGTTGCCGAAATTCTGGCCAACAATTCGCGCAAGCCGCTTTGGGGTTATAAATCGCTGGTCTTTTCCGTGCTGGTCATTGGATTTTTGTCGTTCATCGTGTGGGCCCATCACATGTGGATGACGGGAATGGGCAGTGCGGTCAGCGCATTTTTCCAAACCACCACGCTTCTGATCTCCATTCCATCGGTGATCATCTTAAGCGCGTTTTTCATTTCGCTGTGGGGCGGCTCCATTCGCTTCACGGTGCCCATGCTTTTCACCATTGCATTTCTCCCGATGTTTGGAATCGGAGGACTCACCGGGATCCCGTTGGCGTTTAATTCAGCCGATCTTTATCTGCACGACACCTACTACATCATCGCGCATTTCCATTACATCGTTGCGCCTGGCACAATCTTCGGACTTTTCGCCGGCATTTACTATTGGTTCCCGAAAGCGACCGCGCGGAAGATGAACGATTTCTGGGGCAAAGTGCATTTCTGGCCGACGCTGATCTGCATGAACGTGATTTTTCTACCGATGTTTTTGCAGGGCATGGCTGGAATGCATCGGCGCTGGTATGACGGCGGGCAGGGATGGACCCTGGCGAATGCGCACACCGTCTGGGGATTGACCGGCTTCGAATGGAACAAGCCTATCTCCTGGGCAGCGTGGATCATGGGACTCGCTCAGATTCCCTTCATCATCAATTTCTTTTGGAGCATCAAGCACGGCGAAAAAGTGAACGACAATCCGTGGGAAGCGACGACGCTCGAATGGACTGCGCCTTCGCCGCCACCGCACGGCAATTTCCTCACCACGCCAGTTGCATATCGCGGCCCGTACGAATACAGCCTGCCCGGTCGCGAACGCGACTTCACCATGCAAAATGAGCCGGTGGAACCTGCTGAGCGAACGCGTCGCAAACCCCCCGCAGATCTCGTTCACGTATAGCTGGTCTGTGATTTACTGAATCATGGAAATTCCGTACACAATCTCTAATCGCCCCGACACCGGTCTTTGGAACGCGAAGATCGGCATCTGGCTTTTTCTGGCGTCGGAAGTGATGCTCTTTGGCGGCCTTTTTTCCGCGTACATTTTTTTGCGCATCGACGCGCCGCCCGGAATGTGGCCGCACGGATTGCTCAACGTCCCAGTCGGGACGATGAACACCGCGATCCTGATCATGTCGTCGGTGACGGTCGTCCTCGCATGGGCGTCGCTGAAGATGCGAAATTATCGCGCCTATTGGTGGTACATGCTGGCAACGATTTCCTGCGGCTTGATTTTTTTAACGGTGAAACTCGCTTATGAATGGCCGCAGAAGTTTGATCACTTTGGCGCGTACATTAAAACGGAAGCACTGGGCAAATACGAAAAGTATTTGGGCAACGAGTATGCGGCGGAGAAAGGCCTGCCACCACGGCTCGAGATCACTGGTCACTTGCACAATCGCGCGACGCTAAACGATCCGAACATTAAGGAATACGAGGTGGCGCTCGATCCGCTCAATGCAGACCCAACGAATCCAGAGATGGATCGGCCGCATTTTTGGCCGCATTCTGCGACGGACAAGATCGCCACGATTGAAAAAGAAGACGTGCAATACGCGACGATGTTTGAGCCAAGGCACAGCGCGTATTTTGCCAGCTATTTTACCATCACCGGCTTACACGGTCTGCACGTGCTGGGCGGCGTGCTGGTGTTCATCTACATGTGGCTGCCGGTGAGCAAGCGCCTTTACCAGCGCAATCCCGAGCACCTCGCCAATCGTGTCGAGGTCAGCGGCCTGTTCTGGCACTTTGTTGATCTGATCTGGATTTTTGTGTTCCCGCTCTTTTACCTGCTCTAAGCCATGAATAATCCGCCTGATATTTCCCAGGACCCGAAGGAATACGAAGAATACGCGCACGGCATTCGCAAGCATGTCCGAGGCTATCTAATGGTTGGCGCCATCCTTTTGGCATTCACGGCCATCACTGTTGCGCTGTCCTACGTTCATTTTGGTACCCAGAAAGCAAACATCGCCGTGGCAATGCTGGTCGCTACGTTGAAGGCCGGGCTGGTGGCGGCAATTTTTATGCATCTCGCCGCAGAGAAACGGCTGATCTATCGGATACTGATTTTCACCGGCTTTTTTGTGCTTGGACTCTTCTGGCTTACATTCTTGGCGTGGTACGACTACCCGATCTTTCGCTAAATGTCCCTTAAAGCTTTCCATATTGTGTTCATCATTTTCTCGACACTGCTTGCGTTGGGGACCGGCGTGTGGTGTCTCTGGGTCAACCTCGTAGAAGGCGCCCCGATCTACGTTGCCGGCGCGGTTGCCTCGTTCGTAGTCGCGATTGTGCTGATGGTCTACGGCGTGTGGTTTTACAGGAAAATGAAACGGCTTCGGATCATCACATGAAAAGAATCGCGTCGTCATTGTTGGTGTCCGTTCTGTTTGCCACACAGCAAGCGTTGGCGTGTCCGTTTTGCTACGGTGCCAAGGACGGTAAATCGACTGAGCACATGGCCGTTGCAATTTGGTTTTTGTTTGGCGCTGTGATGTCGGTCATAGGGGGGATTGGCGCGTTCAGTTTTCATCTGTGGCGTCACGGGCGAATGCCCATCGAGCCTCATCAGGAGCTTACTGAGGAAGACCTGACTAAGTATGAATAGCCTGGCGCTGATCAATGAATTTCTGGGTCAGCCGCCAAACGCTTCCTCGCATGGCTATCAGATCGATCATATCCTTGAGTTTTGTCACTGGTTCATGGCCGCGCTTTTTGTCGGGTGGTCGGCCTTTTTCATTTATGTCTTGCTTCGGTTCCGGCGGCGACGTCAGCCGACGGCCGATCATGCAGGTGTGCGCAGCCCAATTTCGACCCATCTGGAATTTTCGGTTGTCCTGATTGAAGCGGTGCTGCTGCTGGGATTTGCGATCCCACTGTGGGCCAAGCGCGTCAATCAGTTTCCGCCCGGCAAGGAAGCGCTTCTTGTGCACGTTGTTGCGCAGCAGTTTAGCTTCACCTATCACCTCCCCGGAGCGGATGGACAGTTTGGCCGGCGCGACGTCAATCTCGTCTCCAACTCAAACCCACTCGGCCTTGATCCAAATGATCCGGCTGGCAAAGACGACATCGTCACGACTGGAGAACTCCATGTGCCGGTAGATCGCCCGGTGATCGCAGAGCTCTCGTCCAAAGACGTGATCCACGATTTTTTTCTGCCGGACATGCGCATCGCTGGCGACGCGATTCCCGGTTCGTTGATTCCAATCTGGTTCACGCCAGTTAAGACAGGGACTTATGAAGTGGTTTGCGCACAGCTGTGCGGACTCGGCCATTACGGAATGAAAGGCACACTGGTGGTCGATACTCCGCAGGATTATCAAGCCTGGCTGAAAGAACGCGCCGAACTCGCCGGAACACAAACTACTCCGGCTGTGCCTAAAAACCCTGGTGAGCAGCCGCAAAGCAACCCGCCTCAGCCTGGGGCCTCGCCGAGTCCCGGCGGATAATCCTCTGCTGTAGCGGCGCTCTCTGAGCGCCGATCTTGATCGTGGAGTCGAACTTGAAAAACTCGGCGGTCAGAGGCCGGCGCTACAGCAACTGGCTGAATCGGTTCGCTTGGCTCACGTGTGTCGCGACGCTGTTGCTCATTTGCAGCGGCGGAATGGTCACCAGTAAAAACGTCGGCCTCGCCGTGCCGGATTGGCCGACCACCTTCGGCTATAACATGTTTCTGTTTCCGGTTTCGAAATGGGTCGGCGGAATTTTGTTTGAGCATACGCATCGTTTGATGGGTTCGCTGGTCGGATTTCTTACGATCATTCTCGCAGTGTGGCTTTGGCTGGGCGACGACCGGCGATGGGTTCGCAACCTGGGAGTTATTGCCGTCGTCGGCGTGATTCTGCAAGGGATTCTGGGCGGTCTTCGCGTCACGATGTTGAAGGATCAAATCGGCATCTTTCACGCCTGCGTCGCTCAGGCTTTCCTCGGGCTGCTTATTTTCATCGCGCTGGTAACGACGAAATTTTGGCTGTTGCTAGCAGATCGGCATTTCGATTCACAAAGGTTTTCGCCAATTAAGGCGCTCGCGATTGCAATTACGATGACGATTTACGTGCAGCTGGCGCTCGGAGCCACGATGCGGCACCAACATCGCGATCTGGCGATTCTGGATTTTCCAACTGCAAACGGCGCGTGGATTCCAGATACCAGCGCGGCGGCATTGGCGAAGATCAATGCATGGCGCGACGCCCGCGCTTTGTCGGACGTGACTGCATTTCAAATCTGGCTGCAAATGGCGCACCGGTTTCTCGCGTTAATCATCGCGATCGCAGTGATCGCGTTTTGCGCCCGCGTCTGGACGGAGAGGCGCGGTTTCGGCGCTCTCGAGCGCTTGTCACTCCTTTGGGTCGCTTTGGTCTTTGGTCAGATTGCACTCGGTGCCTGGGTGATCTGGAGCAATAAAGCGGCTGATGTCGCCACAGCGCATGTCGCGCTTGGTGCGGTCATGCTATCTTTTGGTGTGAGCATCAGCGCTATTTGCTGGCGAATTTCACAAGCGGAAACTGATCGGGCGCGGCCGCCGCGCGCGCCGAAACCGATGCCCGCATGAAAACGACGATAGTCGATAACCCGACAGTCGCGTCCTCTCGCCCTAGCTTTGTGAGCGATCTCGCTGAACTAATCAAAGCGAGACTGACGCTCCTTGTTCTGTTAACGACCGCAGTGGGCTTCTATCTCGGAGCGGAACCGCCGATCGATTATAGGGCGCTCTTTCACACGGTTTTTGGGACGGCGGCGGCAGCAGCAGGCGCAGCCGCTCTCAATCAATGGTGGGAACGTCGACCCGACGCGCTCATGCACCGCACAAGGACACGACCAATCCCGGCTGGGCGCATGGCGCCGTTTCAAGCTCTAGTGCTCGGCGCAGCGCTGTCGGTTTTCGGCGTCGCGTATCTGGCGATTGTTTGCAACGCGCTCAGTGCGGTGCTGGCGGCAATCACAATCGTGATTTACATATTTGCGTACACGCCGCTAAAGCGCGCCAGTACGGCTAACACGGTTGTCGGCGCCATTCCGGGCGCTATCCCGCCGATGATCGGTTGGGCGGCTGCGCGCGGGGACATCGGTGCGGGGGCGTGGAGTCTCTTTGCGATCGTGTTTTTGTGGCAGATGCCGCACTTCTTCGCCATCGCGTGGATGTGCCGCGAAGACTACTCACGCGCTGGTTTCCGCATGATTTCGACCGACGATTCCACTGGCGAACGCAGCGCCAGCCAGAGCGTGTTTTTCTGCATTTTGCTTCTGATCTTGGCTGGCCTGCCCGCGTTCCTTGGAATTGCAAATTATCTTTACCTTGCAATCGAGGTCGTGCTCGGCGGCTTTTTCATCGGTGTGGCAATGCGGTTTCTGCGGCTACGGACGCCGAGCGCTGCGCGTCGACTGTTTATCGCATCGATAGCGTATCTTCCGCTGTTACTGGCGGCTTTGGTTCTGACGAAATTATGAACACGACTTCTGCCGCAATGAATCGTGCGCCATCACGCAGCGGTATCGCTTGGAAAATGACGCTGATCCTCATCCCGGTTGTCACACTCGGGATACTGCTATGGTTGCGAAATCTCGAAGTCTCAGCGCTGCGTCAGCGAACAGTTTCCTCCTACGGCACGGTGCCCACTTTCCAGCTTACGAATCAAAACGGGCAGCCGTTTGGGTCAGCGCAGTTGGCCGGTAAAATTTGGATCGCGGATTTTATTTACACAACGTGCCCGGGGCCGTGCCCGATGATCAGCAGCCGGATGAGCGAATTGCAAAAGCCGCTGGAAAAAAGCGACGTCCATTTGGTTTCGTTCACTGTCGATCCGGAGAAGGACACACCGGCGGTTTTACGTGGCTACGCGGGGAAATTGCAGGCCGAGCCGGGACGGTGGGATTTTCTAACCGGACCAAAGTCCGTGATCTACAAACTTTCGCATGACGGTTTCAAACTTGCGGTGTCAGACGGAAGCGAGGCGCAGGGACTTCCTGTGCACAGCACGCGAATTGTGCTTGTGGATCGACGCGGTCAAATCCGCGGCTATTACGACGCGACGGAATCGGAGGCGATCACGAAACTACTCGCGGACACGAACCATCTTTTGCGCGAGCAACCGAAATAGGTTCATCCAACCGGCTCGGGCCCGGCGCCGGGCCCTTCATCACAAACGGTGCGAAGATAATCGCGGTACTCATTTTTCGGTAATCCGTCGATGATCTTTTCGAGGTCGGATTGGCTAATGAAACTCATTCGCAGCGCGACCTCCTCCAGGCATGCGATCTTCAAGCCCTGCCGATGCTCGATAGTGGCGATATAATTGCCGGCTTCGAGTAGCGTCGTTGTGGTTCCGGTATCAAGCCAGGCCACGCCGCGGCTGAGTAGTTTCACGTGCAGCTGGTTCTGCTTCAGATACAGCAGGTTCAGATCGGTAATTTCCAGTTCGTTACGCGCTGATGGGCGCAAGCTTCGGCAAAGATCAACGACTTGATTGTCGTAAACGTAAAGCCCAGGGACAGCGAAAGAGCTTTTCGGTTGCTTCGGTTTTTCTTCGAGGCTGATGGCTTTGCCGTTACTGTCGAACTCGACCACGCCATACCGCTCAGGGTCGCGAACTTGATAGCCAAAAATGCACGCGCCACGCTCGATCGCGAGCGCGTCGCGATAGAAGTCGAGTTTTCCGTAGAAAATGTTGTCCCCTAAAATCAGCGACGCGCCGGAGTCGCCGATAAATTTCGCACCGATCAGGAATGCCTGGGCGATTCCCTCCGGCTTCGCTTGCTCGGCGTAATCGATGCGAATTCCGAGCTGTGTGCCATCGCCCAGATAATCCTGGAGCATCGGCAAATCTTTTGGCGTGGAAATAATCAGCACCTCGCGCAGACCGCCGAGCATTAGCGTCGCCAGCGGATAGCAAATCATCGGCTTGTCGTAAATCGGGAGCAGCTGTTTGCAGACGATTTTGGTCAATGGATAGAGACGTGTTCCCGCACCACCGGCGAGCAGAATGGCTTTTTTCATTTTCGATTTTCGATTTTCGATTTTCGATTGCTGGCGCTCCAGCGCAAAAGCAGGTCCGCCCATTGCTGCCAAAAACGCGAGCCTGCCGTTAAATTGATATGAGTCTGTCGAGCGATTTGCCCAAGCGTTTTCCGGGGAGCAGAACGGAATGTTGTTTTATCCAGGAAGAACGCGCCACCGAATTGCTCGACCAATTTCCGACTGCTCAGACGACCGCCCACGCATTCGGACAACGCGTTCTGGATCCACTCGCGCGGTAACTCCGATCGTGCCTCGATCGTGGCGCTTACTGTCACACCGAGCAATTTCTTTAACATGAGCGCGCAAACCAACGCGCGGGAACTAGTAGCGTGGATGTGCGTTACGTTTTTTTCTTGAACTAGTTTCCTCAGCACCAGCGCAAACCGCCCCTGACGGAGGAAAATCGCGCCTGGGGCGCGGCTGCTCTGCTGTGCGCGGTCTTCTTCCAACTGTTGCGCCAGAGCAGGGTTTGTCCGCCATTCGGCTTCCAACACCATCGCATCGGGCAGGAATTCGAGCGAAGGCGCGACTCGTTCCATGGCGCCATTGAGCCTCATACTGGAATTCAATTCGCAGACGAACGGGAGAACGGGCACGTTCCGGCGTTTCATTTCTTCAACCTCGCGTTCTAAGAGCGGCAATTCGTAATCAGGCCACCGATCAATCAGATAGGCGATTTGTAGTGTCGCTTGGGCGCCTTTTATTTTGCTGTGCGAAGTGGTTTTCTGAAATTCATCCCCAGCTTTCTCGAATAGTTTGATCAGCGGCGCGACTGTCTGCGCAATTCGGAAATGCTGCTCGACCCGCTCCCGTCCGGCATGCCCGAAGCGCAACCGCAGCTCCGGATCGCGCAGCAACTGTTCAAGCGCGTGAGCAAGAGCAGTCGAATCGCCGGGTGGAGCTAACATTCCGGTCTGGCCGTCCACGACTAATTCGGGAATTCCGGCCAGACGAGTTGAAACGACCGGCCGGGCCGACGCCATGGCTTCGAGAATCACAGTTGGAAAAACATCAGTGGCTCCATGTGCGTCGGTAGTTGACGCCAACGCGAAAAGGTCAGCGGCCTGAAGTTTTTCCAAGACCGCACCTTGTGATAATGAACCGAGCAAATTCACTCGTGACGAAAGATCCAACAGCTCGATCCTCGCCTGAAGCGTCTCGCGCAGCGGACCGTC
>Ga0307471_100000507_pt1 | contig 20110 bp, 17 predicted proteins | sample atmos_gasesAM3C__2_FD_204566 | JGI IMG/M metagenome (GOLD analysis project Ga0307471, IMG submission 204566) | Hardwood forest soil microbial communities from Morgan-Monroe State Forest, Indiana, United States - atmos_gasesAM3C_515 | ecosystem: Environmental > Terrestrial > Soil > Temperate...
ATCGGCTCCGTAGACGCCATGCCAATTGCCTTGCGTGTTTGTATCGGCAGCAATGAAGTTGGCGACGGCATGGGATATAACGACAGTAATCGTCGTCGAGTCGGTGGCGACGGCGTTTCCCGAGCCACCGCCGGATACGCTCACCTGGTTTACCTGTGGCGAGCTGGCGTTGGAGGCGACATTTACCGTCACGGTGATTGGGGGAAAGCTCGCTCCAGGATTCAAAACGTCGCTGCGTGAGCAAATATTGGCCGAACACGTCCATCCGGCGCCGGCCATAGAGACTAAGGTCAAGCCGGAGGGGATGGTCTCGGTCACGGTCACCGTTCCGCTAGTGGGCACGGCATTTGCTCCGGCCGAGACCGTCACGGAATACATGGCATTCTGCTGACCTTGCGTGAAGTTGCCAGCGTGCGTCTTCGTGATGCTGAGCACCGGTTGATTCGATCGAGCGGGCCAGTTGTTGACCAAGTTGGCGGCGTTGAGAGTGCCGATGCCGGTGGCGAAGTCCCAGCCGATGGTGGTGCCGTAAGCCGGGGCGAAGGAGCTGTTGGAAGTCGAAAGCACGCCCACGGAGCCATCAGCGAGATAGCAATTGGGGCCGACGCAATCGACGTCCATATCACCCAATGTCACGTCGTAGAAAATACAGGTGCTGGCGACGGCGTTACCCTTGCTGGAGTTGCAAGAGCCGTTGCCGCTCGAACCGTACTCGGCCGCGGCGAGCTGATAGTAGACGGGGGCGGGATTGCCCTGCGGTCCACCAGCCTTCTGATTGATGAGCGCTTGGATGCCAGCCATGATAGGCGACGCAAAAGAGGTGCCGCCCGCGCCAGACCAGGTGCTGGGATCGGCACCGCAGGCAGCTCCGCCATTCGTGGTATCCGACCAGCAAAACACATAGAAGTGACTCCACAACCCGTCCGCAGCGAAGAGCGAAACGTCCGGAGTGTCGCGCACTCCATCACTGGGGTTGCCTAGAACCTTCTGCCACGAAGGCTTCGGCCATCCGGCACAGGAACCGCCGACGACACCCGCAGTGGACGGCGTGCCGCTGGCGCATTGGCTGGGGCCGCCGCCGCCGGCCACAGTGGTCATGAGAAAAGAGCCGAACAGAGGGTCGTTGCAGAGGCTGGTCGAGCCATAAGTCGGGCTGTAGCCTTCGTAGGCTGTAAGCAGTGCGCCGGCACAAGAGTCATTCCATGGAATCTCGGGAATGTAAGAAATAGCGGAACCGAAGGCAGACGTGTTGCTGGAATTCCAGTAGGCGGCATTCGTGCCGGAGTACGTGTCGCTGAAATCGGTGCCGCCAACGGCAACGTTATTCGGAGTCGAAGCGAAGGCGTTGACGCCGATGCCATGGGTTGCTTCGGCGACGCTATTGTCACAGCCTGCCGCACCGCTGTCACCGGCGGCGACGAAAACCGAGACGCCCTCGGCAACGGCCTGCTGATAAGCAGAGTTGTAGGCCGTGTTGGCGGCTGCGCCGTTGACGGTTTCGCATTGACCGTAACTGATGCTCATGATGGAGGGAGGGGGGGTCGTGGCATTGATGAGATTCTGAATCGCGATCAATCCACCGAATGTCGTGCTGGTATCCGCGCAGGCCGCCATTTCGATGGCGGCGTTTGGGGCGGAGGCGCTGGCCCATTCAGCGTCGAGGATGGCTTCCGCGTCGTTGGGAGCGATGACGCCGGGCGCGCCACAGTTGGTGCCGGGCTGTGAGGGAGGAGCGGGCGGGTGGACTTGCGTGAAGGATCCAGAGGTGTAGCCGGAAAGGCCGAGAGTCTGGCGGAAGGTGCTCCAGTCCGAAGCGCTGTAGACATCGGTGTCTTCAATGAGCACGATCGTCTGGCCCTGCCCGGAAATGCCCGCGCTGAAGAGAGGACTCAAATTGTAAATCTTGGCCAGGTCCGCGGGCACCACTGCGTATGTGGTGCTGCCAAAGATGTCGGTAAATGTGAATTCCTTGTTAGTTTTGCGTAGATGGTACATCGCGTGTGGGCGGAAGTCGTGCAGAGAGACGATGCCCGCGATGACGGGAGCGAGAGCCGCGGGAATTCGTGGATCACTCATGTTACCAACATGCCGCTCGCCTTTGACTTCGAGGTGGTGAATTTCCGTCTGAAAGGCTTTGCGCACTTGGGCGGCAGTGCCGGAAAAATCAATGACCATGCCGCTTGGATAGACCACGTTGACCCTGAAGCCCTGCGCTTGAAGCCAACTGGTGACGGCGTCCAGGTCATGCTTTGCTACTCCGTACTTTTCTCCGAATTCCTGAGCGGAGATCCATTGGTGAAAATTGGGCGATCCTTGCGTGTGCAGCTCGTCAATGAACTGTTGTAGTTCCAGCTCCTGCTCGGAAGAGCGGCGCAACTGGAGTAGCATGTGCTCCATAGGGAAGTCGTCGGCTACTCGGCCACGATCATTTTCGAGCTTCGCTTCGGGGCGGGTATTGCCTTGCAGGATCACGCGGTTCCCTTCACCGACATCCTGCGTTACGAGGACGCGCGCGTGGAGTCCGGATTCTACTTGCGCTGCTGCAGGATTGGATGAAAGCAGAAATGCGAATAGAACGAGTAATACGGAAGCCAAACCCAGTTTTTGAAACATGGGTCTCCTCTTACGGTAAAATTAGGCCGGAGCAGCTCGCGAGGGGCACCATCGAGACAGCAAAAAGGTAGCCGCCACAACTTGCTGGGGGAAAAATAAGATGCAGAGTCGTCACAGTTGAACTGCCCTCGCAGGACGTGGTTTTCACACGTAGCGAACTGATAAGAAGGGACTCTTGACCTGAGGAGGAGTCTAATTTCCCAGGAGAGCAGAATCAACGGCCCAAAGGACAGTTTTGGGTCAGGAACTGACACTCGCGACCAGTCGTAAGCCCTTGACTAATGGGACCTTGTGGCAGGCCCGATGAATGGTTGAGGCGATGCCAGGTTGAGTCGCGTGGAAGTCGGTCCGATGAGCCCTCTTCACGCTCGGTTCAACGCGAAAATCCGTGCTCGCTGAGAAGAAGGATGGATAAGGGCTTTTCTCTACAGGCACACCTATCCGCGCACTTCCGTCACGTCAAGGGGAGCAGGCTTCGCTCAGCGGAACCTGCGTACCCGGCTTAGCGAGGTTGACAGCTGGCTACTGGCACGGCGGGGAGCTGGAACTCAGACCGCAACGCAGAATTCCGGTATCGTCTATAAAGTACGTTTGTGTTCCAGAGAATCCAACGACAACGGGATTAGCAGTGAGCCACCACTCGCCAGTGACAGCATCCGTCCCCATCGTGTACGTGTAGCCGAATTGCGTCACAGTCCCAACTGGTGGAACAATGTGAGCAATTCCGTTTGGCACAACGCATCCGCGTTGCGCGTTGCAGAGGGCGATTGAAGCCTGAGCCTGAGCCACAGTGCGGAGACGAGTGCGCGCATTTTCCTGATTCTGCGATGCTCTGACCTGTACGACGTTGACCGTTGCCATACACAGCAGAATTGTGGAGACCATACCTGCAATAAGTAGTTCCAGAAGGATTGCGAACCCAGCTTGTCTGTGACGATTGTGGCTCATTTTCTTTTTCCTTTCATTGAAATGGTCTCTATCCTATTGCAGGTACACTGTAAAGCGCCGAGTCTCGCCCTTGGATGGACTCGTGTTGATAGGTGCGCAGTATAACTCCAATTGGCGGCATGGTGCAGCCCGGTACTCGTCGCCGCAGATGCCCTGGAATGGCTGCGTCAGATCGTATCCCCTATCCAAATTGAAGCGTTTCAGCGAGTACGATTACATGCTGAGGTCCTGGCCGGACGAGGCGGAGAAGAGCCGATTCCTATTGAGCTGGCTTGTAGGCCGGTCCGCGGAGGGCACGGCCCGGGCGTTCCTCCGTGATGTTTCCATCCCAGAGCACCGGGCGGCCATTCACGAAAACATATTTCACGCCCACGGAGTAGTGAAGCGGGTCGTTGTAGCTGGCTGGATCCTTAATGACTCTGGCATCAAATACGGCGATATCCGCAATCATGCCAGGCCGGAGAATCCCGCGTTCGAGCAGGTTTACGCGGGCGGCGGCCAGCGAAGTCATCTTGCGAACCGCTTCCTCGAGCCGCATGGTGTGCTGTTCGCGCACATACACATTGAGGACGCGCGGAAAAGTGCCGAACGCCCTGGGATGAGCCTTGGTTTTGCTGAGAGGGCCGTCTTCGGCCTGCGCTTCCGAATCGGAGCCAAACGCGACGAGTGGGCTGGAAACCGCAGTGCGAACGTCGGCTTCGTCCATTATGGATATGACGACGGAGCTGTTCCCGCGGTCCGCGATGGCGATGTCCATTGCGGCGTCCTTCGGGTCTTCTTTCATATCGCGTCCGATTTCTTCCAGCGTCTTTCCTTCGTATTTGGCAAGCTCGGGATTCACCACCTGAATGAGAAGAACGCCCGCCGGGCCCCCGGAGCCGCGCCACTGGTTTTGCCAGGTGTCACTCGGTTCATCCATCTCTTTTTGGGCCCGGGCGCGCTGAGCGGGGTCTTTCAGGCGCGCGATCATTTTGTCCTTGCCCCCTTCGGAGACCCAGCTTGGAAAACAAGCGATGAGACTGTTGGATCCTCGCGTGTAAGGATAGACCGTTGCAGCGACGTCGATGCCGCGGGCACGTGCTGCTTCGATGCGGCGAAGAACTTCGGGCATCTTGCTCCAATTTTCACTGTAGGCCGTTTTGAGATGCCAGATGGTGGAGGAAATCTTGGCTTGCTGGGCGATGGTGAATACCTCGTCGAGAGAGGCAAATATCTGGTCGCCTTCAGAACGTTGGTGTGTGAAATATACGCCGCCATATTGGCGGGCTACTTTGGCGAGCTCCACAATTTCGTCAGTGGAGGCAAAGGTGTCCGGAACGTACTGAAGCGCGGAGCTGAGGCCGAAAGCACCTTGCTCCATGGCCTGGGCGACAAGTTGGCGCATCTGGTCGAGCTCCACGGGTGTGGCGGGACGATTGTCTGAGCCCATTACATAATTGCGCAGCCCCCCGGCGCCAACAAAGGTACCCAGATTGATGGCGGATTTGGTGCGCTCGAAGTGCTTGATATAATCCGCGAGAGAATACCAATCGAGCGACACGCCATATTTCCTGGCAGCGTCTTCCCCGTCCTTACGCAAACGGTCATTCACGGGCGCGATGGAACTGCCTTCACCTGTGATTTCCGTGGTGACGCCTTGTGTGATTTTGCTGGCGGCGCGATTGTCGACTAAAATGTTGAATTCCGATTGCCCTTGCAGGTCGATGAATCCGGGTGAGACAACCAGACCCGCGGCATTCACGCGTTTGGCGGAGGAGGACTTGCTGAGGTCGCCGATCGTTACGATGCGGTCGCCCACAATCCCGATATCTGCGGAAAACCAAGGGGCGCCGGTGCCATCGATTACGTGCGCGCCGGAAATGATGAAGTCGTACCTGGGGTCTTGCGTGTGGACGGTGCTGGCAAGAAACAGAAGCGCGGCGAAAATCAGCGGGAATCCGAAGCGAACTTTCTTGGCCATGAATAACCTCAGTGAAACGTGAACGCGGGGATGATACATCAAACTGGCGGACCAGCTCTCCAAAGATGGCGGGCAAAGAAAGGAGGCTGGCTGCCAGCCCTCCAGTCCGCTTAAACTCGCAATCTAGCCTGCCGCTAATAATTTACGAAAATTTTCGAATTTTGTAAGCCGTGCCGAGGGGCCCAATCATGTTGACGATGAGTCCCACCCCGGGTCTAAGTTAAAGTGCCACAGCTTTGGCAGAAGAACGAGCGTTCCCATTGAGAATACCGACCTTACCCCACTATCGTGCGGCCCGTGCCGCCTAAGCTTGGCCGTATCTGCTTCAGACCAGAACCTGGAAGTCGCGACCTGCAGCCGACGGGTTACGGTTCGATTGCAAAAGGCAGCACTCTCAAGCGCATCCGATCTGCTTCGATAGTTAAGAGAGCTCCCGCTTCCAACTCTTTCTGTGCCCACTGAAGTGCGTCAACGATTTGATTTCCAATTACGTTAGGGTCAAGGTCTTCAGTGCGAATCTGAACTACACTGGGCTTTTTGTGATGAGTCGAAGCAAGAATAGCGGCGAAGTCCAGGTCGTTCGTCAAGACGACATAATCGTTTGCGGCCGCGAATACCATGATTTCAGAATCGGTGGCATCCGCCTTGCCGACAGTGGACCAGTGAACCGCCTCGTGACCCGCGTCCAAGAGGAAAGGAACCCAGCGCGGCGAGAGATTCATGTCCACCAAAAGCTTCATGCGCGAGGGAGAGTAACTTCGCGCTCTTCGGCAAGCCACGCGGCATAGCGCAGCGCTTGAAGAATGTCTTCACGCTGCAAATAAGGATAGTCCGCCAACAACTCCTCTATGGTATGGCCAGCACCGATCTGTCCCACGATCATGCCGACCGTGACACGCATGCCACGGATGCAGGGTTTTCCGCCCATCACGGTGGGATCCCGAGTGATGCGATCCAGTTGCGCCATACACGTCTCCCGTCAAAATGCTGCGTAGCATTGAGAATAGCATGCCCTGGTCTTAGCGATCCCGGCTAGTTGTTCCCAAGGGTGGCAGCGATGCCGCAATCGACCACTCAGAAACTTACAGGTAAAGAACCGGCGTTACACGCCCTTTGTGGAAAGCCTATTCCTGCTCCGTTAAAGTGCCACAGCGTTGGCAGAGGAACGAGCGTTCCCATTGAGAATACCGACGCTTGTAGGCGGCCTGCTTGTGTCTCCAGAAGAGAACTAGCAGCAGTAGGAACGTCACGGCATAATTCCGAGAAAAGAATCACCGGAGGCGACAAAACAGCAGAAAAATTCTTGGTAACGGTGTTTATGTAGAAGACGATCCAGCCGATCGAGAGAAATACCAGCGCCCACCAGAGAATCAGCTTTCGGTACGACCACTTCACTGGAGGGTTTAGCCGCTTGGACAGAACGGACTGATGAAAATCACGAGTGGTTGCCTTTCCGATTACGAAATCCGGGCCATGGCCGCCAACCACGACAGCGCGCAATCGAGTGTGGGCAACTGTACAAAAGAGTCCTTCTTGGTAGACGAGAGAAACCTTCTTGAGGTCTGTGCTGTTGCAGTTGGGGCAGCGCAAGTATGCCCTGGAAACGAAACAGGGTTTTGCGAGTTGCGACCAAACGGGGAACCCATTACCTTAGCGCGGTATATAATCACTTCACGGCTAAGAATGCAGTCCGAATCTCAGAGGCGGAAGCAGCGAGCAACTTCGCTTCTCTTATGGTCGCTGTACCGCGGGCGCGGAGGTCATCATGATCCTCAAGATTGCCTAGTTTCACCACAATGGGTTCGCGATCCTCTTGTTCGTCGCGCTTGTCGTTTCCATTCAGTCGCTCATGGGAAGCGCTTCAATGGCCCCCTCGCCCCTGCCTATGGAGCTCTTTGGTTTAGTCGCTCCCTGTTTCTTTGTCGTCTTAGTTTTGGTCACCTGGAGGCACAATGACAGCACGTTAGAATGCGCTGAGTGGGATCGCTCTTTCATGTGCCAGTGCTGCGGCTCGTTGCTATCGCCATTGCAGCGCCAATCGACCAGGGAGCCTTTGGGCCAGGGAAGCCAAGCGCCCCTCGGTCCCCGGCCTTCGCCCCCGATCGGAGATTGCTAAAGAATCCGCGACGGAAAAAGAGCAACGGGCGCCCCCCGTTCGTGGCCAATTCACACAAGATGATCGTGGTTGCCACAGGCGAGTCGATTTATCTGAGCAGAGGGCGGTCAGCTTGCAAAAACTAAGAGACTAGCCGAGTTCGTTTTTGTAATTTTCGGTTTTTTGGAGTTTGCTCGGTGACAGCCTAGACCCTTGCCGCAGTACGATTCGATCCCCGCTTCGCACGATTATCTCGGAGCAGGATGCTGCCATTCCCACAACAGGAATCATGTCGAGACATTTACATTGAGCGTCGGGGGTACGGGCTCTCCGTTGCGAATCCGCTGCAGCCGCTCGAGTTGGCTCAAGGTGCGATCGAAGTCGCGTTCGGCTTACGCGTCCACCATTTACAAGCACACGGCAGACTTGGGGCTGACACGATACGTCAGCCACTACAAAATCAGGTAATGGACCTTAAAAGGTGAGCTGCAGGCCGAATTCGATCTGCCGCGGAGCGCCGAGCGCAAAGACGGCAGTCCCGATGCCGACACGATTAATGTTGTGTCTCTCGTAAGTGGTCCCGTTGATTTGGCCCACGGCACCGGTCAGCAGGCTGTTCATCATATTCCCTGGCAGATCAAAATTCTGGACTGCCCTCGGTGGGAACTGTTGCGACCACAGTTTGCGCCCAAGCCGACGTAATTTCGAAGGCACGATGGATTCCGGACAGAATCTACGTGAAGTGCGCCAGGCTGTGCGCCCGTTCCGACGGAGTAAGTTGCGAAAAACCTACCGACAAACCTTAGAAGCTGTCCCCCTTCGTTGACTTGCCTTGGGACGCAACCTAAGATGGCGACACTATGGCGGATTCCGACTCACTTATCGGCCAGAACATCTCACACTACCGAATCACCGAGAAACTAGGTGGTGGTGGGATGGGTGTTGTTTACAAAGCTGAGGACACCCAACTAGGCCGCTTCGTCGCCCTGAAGTTTTTGCCCCAGGACATGGCGCAAGACGCGCAAGCTTTGGAGCGCTTTCGTAGGGAGGCTCGGGCGGCCTCCGCGCTCAACCATCCGAACATCTGCACCATCTACGACATCGGGGAACAAGACGGCAAACGCTTCATTGCTATGGAATTCCTCGATGGCATGACGCTCAAGCATCGTATCAATGGAAAGCCCCTCGAGACGGATGTTCTGCTCACACTGGCCATTGAAATCACCGATGCCCTCGATGCCGCTCACGCCAAGGGCATCATTCACCGTGACATCAAGTCCTCAAATATTCTTATCACCGAGCGCGGTCGCGCCAAAATTCTTGATTTCGGTCTCGCCAAGCTGACTTCCCCGGAAGCTGCTGCGAACATTGGTAAAGCCGCCACCTTGTCGGATGAAGCCGCTGCCCAGCGCACCCTCCCGGGCACAACTCTGGGTACCGTGGCCTATATGTCTCCCGAACAGGCGCTCGGCGAAGAACTCGACGCCCGCTCCGATCTGTTCTCACTGGGCGTTGTGCTCTACGAAATGGCTACGGGGGCCCTGCCCTTTCAAGGCGTCACCACTGCTGCCACCTTCAACGCCATCCTCAATCAAACCCCGGTGCCGCCCGCGCAGTTGACGCGTAGTCTCCCACGCAAGTTGGAAGAAATCATCGGCAAAGCCTTGGAAAAGAGCCGCGAACTGCGCTGCCAAAGTGCTGCGGAGATCAACGCGGATCTCAAGCGACTGAAGCGGGAACTCGGAGGTGGTACGACCAGTGGAATGCCCGTTGCCGTACAGCCTCGGGCTCGCAACCGAAAGGAGCTCTGGGCCGTTGTGGCGGTGCTTGTCGTGCTCTTCGCCAGCTATTTTTTCCGTAAATCATTCTGGGGGAACACCGCCAATTTCCTGCTCGCACCAAAACTTGTGCAGCTCACCACCACCGAGGGTCTCCACGAGTTCCCCTCGTGGTCTCCCGACGGAAAGCGAATCGCCTACAGCAGGGACGTTAATGGTTTCAAAAAGATTTTTGTTAGGCCCCTGCAGGGTGACCCGCAGCGGGTGACTAGTGGCGACCAGGATGATATCCAGCCCGTCTGGACTCTCGATGCCCAGAGCCTCTTATTCGTTCGCTCCGCTCAAATGGGCGGAAAACTGCAACCCGGTGATGTATTCGGCCAATATGACGGCGGGGACATCTGGAAGAAAGATCTCGCTTCGGGCAAGGAGGAGAAGTTTCTCGACAAAGCCTTCAATCCGTCTTATTCAGCGGACGGGAAATCGATCGCCGTGGATGCTTCGTGGGCCGGCCCTCGGCGTATCTGGATCGTCGATGCGCATGGACATAACCCCCAGCAAATCACTTCAGAGAGTTCCGAAGCCGTGGATCATGTGAAACCAAGCTGGTCTCCGGACGGGAAGAACATCGTCTTCCAGAATGTCGAACGCACGAAATTCAGCATAAGAGTTGTAAATCTTGCCACGCGCGCGGTAACAGGTGTCACCGATGGCAGGTTCCTGGATCTCAATCCGGTATGGTCTCGTTCTGGCAGAAAGATCTACTTCTCTTCTTCCCGGGGCGGCGGGCTTAACATCTGGCGCGTGGGAGTCTCTCCGAACGGTGAGCCCTCAGGGGCCCCGCAACAGGTGACCATGGGTTCCGGCCAGGACGTGCAACTTGCGATGTCTCCCATCGGGGAGCAGTTGGCCTTTGCGATTTTGCGGCAGAACGCGGACGTTTGGCGCCTGCCAGTCTCTCCGCAAACTGGCTTAGCCACCGGCAACCCGGAGGAAGTCGTCGCCAGTACACGGGAGGACAGCCGTGCCGCGTGGTCACCGGATGGAACGCAGATCGCATTTAATTCCGATCGCAACGGTGACATGAACGTTTATCTTTATTCTTTGCAAGACCACTCGTATCGGCAAATCACGAAGGGCCCCGGGGGTGACTTTCAACCCCAGTGGTCACTCGACGGCAAGCGACTGGTATTCTTCTCTTCGCGTGCGGGCAATGCTGATATCTGGTCCTTAGATATTGCCACAGGCGCTTTGACGCAGCTGACTTCAAATCCCAGCCTCGATATCAATCCATTCTATTCTCCCGATGGCGCCCACATCGCATTTCAATCGGACCGCAGCGGACGGCTGGAAGTCTGGGTGATGAAGTCAGACGGAAGCGAACAGCGCCAACTCACTAAGCTTGGGGTTACTGGGCATTTTCTGCGCTGGTCGCGGGACGGTAAGAACGTGCTCTTTCGCTGCCCTTGCGGTGGGCAGCCACGGACTTATCAAGCGCCTCTCGATGGAGGCGATCCGGTTCCGCTGAACAGTGAGATCGTCGGCGGCTCGCACATGTCCTTTTCCCCTGACTATTCGCTCATCATGGACGTGGTCGGCCACAAAGCGCTTTGGGTATCGCCTGTGGTGACGGGCAAAGCGGTGAAGGTCTACGAATTCCCCGACGGCGAAACCCGCATTGACTATCCCGTGTGGTCTCCGGACGGTAAGTGGCTGCTCTTTGACCGCTTCCGACCGCAGGGCGGGGATATCTGGATGATTCAAAATCTCGACTAACCTAACCTCAGGGATAGACCGGGGAAATCCACTGTACTTCGCCGATGTGCTAATGGATGGAGGCAGGGGATACTTAGTGTGACTTCGTCGTAGGCCGTTTCGACGGTTGTGAGCGCGTCCTGGACGTGCCCTTCGCGGAAGTAAACGACCGCAAGCAGCAGGTAAGATCAGAGTCGTGGAGAGCATCGTGGGGATTCACTCTTCAGGGCAAGCTCACGAGCAGCCGCAGTTTCTCTCTCTTCGCTTGGTCAAAGTAATTTATTTCGCTCAATCGGAAATCTCGGACGGGAGCACGCCCATCGCGCGCACAACACACCTGGCAATACTGCAGATCGTACTGCGATTTAGTTTCCTGGGTTGGTATCTGGGCGGCAGAAGGCTTGCCCTGGGAACACAACTGATGCCGTTTGCCCATATCTCCGATGTCTCTCCCAATCCAGTTTCTCCCGGACTCAATCGCAGACAGGGAGATGTGGAGAGTGTGGTCGATAGAGGAACAACAAGAACGGTGGTGGCACGAGGGTGGTGATTCTGAGCGTCTGTAGAGACGACGATTACGTAACGGGGACCTTTGCCGGGGGGCTCTGTAGGTAGTTTTACAACCCAAATTTCGCCCTGACTAGGGCTTGGAAGAGGGGGTGGGGCCGAACTCATCTATTCTCCTGACAGTGCTTTTTCTGGAGCGACGGATTCGATTTCAGATTCAAATACCTTGGCCAGTCCAACCGCGCCCGTTTCACCCCACGCAGCCTGTTCTTCCATGACGGCGTCCGGCAAAGAATCATAAAAAGCCAAAACGCCCGCGTTTAGCCGCTCCAACTCTGTTGCACGTTTCGAATTTTCGACCATGTTTTCCACCACTGTGCTCACGGGCAACTTCGCTTCGGCACTAAATCTTCGGAGAAATTCCGCAGAAGGCGGCGACAACGAGACCGTCAGTCGTTCTTTTCGATGAGAAGCCGCGGCCCTTGACATAGTGTTACGCTTCGTAAGATTGATTTTCATACTGATAAACATACTACTTATAAGACGAAAAGTCAACAGGGAAAGCCGCCAATCTCGGATTGAAAATCATTGATGCCCCAGCGGCCCTAGGAGGAGTTTCTGTGGAGCAATCTCCTGACGCACTTGGGAGAGAGTCTAAACAAACTTCCAAGTGCGGCCAAATCAGTTCACCTGGGCTGGTGTGTCAGGATGCTGAGGGGGTGGGGTCCAGCAACTTTCGGACCGCCTCGAAATCGGGTCGTATTCCGGCTTGGTACGCGCCTTCAGCCGCGCAGCGTTCCCAATCCAAAAGCAGAGACTCTACAATCTCCTTGCCGTCAGGATCGCGAACCGCTTGCAAGGGGGTGCGGCCTCCGAGCGCGGGAACCTTCAGGTGAACCCAGTCTTCCGTTTGCTTCTGGATGATTTGCTGGAGCCGGTTTTTCGCCTCGGGATCACGAAGAAGAGCTTGTACGAATTCGTCGTCCTTCTTAGCCAAAGCATTGGTCCGTTTGGGAGCTTTCGCCAGCATCTCGTCAGCGGTTTTCGCACTTGTGTTTTGGTGCGTAGCCAAAGCTCCGAGCCGTTTTTCGATCTCGGCGTGAAGCCGTTTGGCGCGATTCTCCGAATTCACTTCGGCGATCAGGGATCGCCCCGAAATTTTGATATTCCCGAGAGTGGTATTGTCCCAGCTCGGAATCTTCGCGTTGCCCTTTCTGCGCCAGTCAAATTCAATGCTCTGCAGCTTTCCATCTTTGCCGAATTTCGCGCCTTCCAAAAGCTCCTCTTCCGATTGGAGGAGAGCCAGCGGCGCGAGGCTCTTGAACGCTTTGTCGGGTGACTCAATGCGGAACTTCAAGGTGTGAAACACGAGCGGGTCGCCATCGGTGTTCTCGAATCGTGGTGGCGTGTACAGCCCTTCCCGAATCGTCAGGTAAGTAAGGCGAATCGCATCTGTGTTTCGCAAGAGGTCGTCAGGAGCCAAATCGCGATTTTGCTTGGCGATCTTCTTTCGCAGCTTCTTCCGAAGCCCGATCACTTCGCCTTTCCAACTGGGTGGGATGCGGAGCGGCGCCGTGCACCCCAGAATGCAAAGCGTCTGTAAGTTCCAGATCTGGCCGTAAGTGATGTCACCCCTCCGCAGCGCACGGGAGGCCGAGCGTTCGACAACTTCCGTCTCTGTGCCAACCAAGATGTCCCGCAACCCAATTCGCTCGCCGGCTTCACTCCATAAGACTTCAAAAAAACTCAACGGCTGCGTGGTGGCCTGTTCAAGAAGGAGCCGTTCCACATCCGACAGCTTGCCCGCTTTCTCTAGCTCGTACCATCGCGTGACAATGCCGCCTCTCCGGCTCGCTCGCCTTCCGGTGCGCGGCCTTTGGGGGTCCCAGTGAAACAGAAAATAAGGCATGAAAATCTGCTGCTCACCGGGGTACGCATCGAACGGGACCGGCAGGTCGGTCATGTTGAAATCTTCCCACGCCACTTGAATCTGGTCGCCAAACTTACGCTCGGCGAACCTTAGCATATCTCGCGTTAGCTGGTCGGATGCGTCTCGTTGTTGTGCCCACTGAGTGTAGGAAGCGGATTGTTGTTCCAAACAGCAGCGCTTGTACTTCTTCTCGCTGCCACAAGGGCACGGGTCATTTCGGCCAATCTTACCGTTCCCGTGAGAAAGCATAATCTTTGCACATTATCGCCTCGAATTACGGAAGACAAGAGGGCAAAAGTTTATACTTGTGGATTTTCCGCGAAAGGAGATGCACTGCGTTTGAACACACACTCGCGGCACTGCGATTCGATCCTTGCTTCGCACATTATCCCGAGGCAGGGATGGTGCCACTGGTACCGGGCGCCATCACCCCGGCCCATCTGAGGACTAGAGCCTAATGCACAACCAGGCTAATGCTTCTTTTCATAATGCCGAGAAAAAGCCCATTCTCGATATCAGCGACATAAGAAACACAGCGCTGGTGATGAAGGACGGTGTCCTCTATAGACCAGAGGAGCTGTACTCCGCGCTCGGTGTGGCGCCGTAGCCAAATCTCCTGTACTGGGCACCTCTAAGATCGAGTTAGAATCCTTGAGATTCACGGTCGGTGCAACGCAGAAATCCGTGCTCGCTGAGAAGGAGGATGGATCTTTTCTCTACAGGACACACCTATCCGAGGAGCAAGCGAAATATTTCAGCGCCAGCGCTTCACTTTCGGCCAAAGTTGTGCGAGTGTGCCGAATTTCGCGCCCGTGCAGATAAACACGTCGATTTTGCGTTCCAAAGCATAGGGATTGTCGGCGGACGTACCCACGTATTTGACGTGTTCCCAGAGTCGCTCAAGTGATGCTCTGCTGTCGTCGAGAACGATCATGCAGCTGCCGTTATATCCTCTTGGTCCCCAGAGGAAATAGGTCTGATGGCCACTGAGGGCGGGCGGCAGGCCATAACGCCGACCGAGAAAATCGATAGCACCAGCCTGGCCGTAATCCTGGGCGAAGATGCCGCAAGCGCTGCGCTCTGCGGGGGCAAGTCGGTTCCACGCCTGCGCGGTCTCGGCCACGATCTCTTCCCAGCCGAACTGGTCGGAATACCACTGTGGCAAAACTGCTCTGGCGTGGCTGTGCTCCATAACAGGCAACTTCATCGGAAGGTATTTCGTGTAAGCAATGAATCGGTCCGGAGACAGCATCGGAACGACCACCGGGGCAAGATGGACGCCGCCGGAGAGTAGCAGCACTACGGTCGCTGGCCTCGTCCATCTCCACAAGGGTCGGTTGGTTGCCGTCTCGATCACCACTGCACCCGTGGCCAGAAGCATGGGATAGATCGGAGCGAGATAGTAATTCTTACCGTGGAGCAAAAAGAAGACCGAGTAGCAGATCAGGTAACTCCAGGCGAGCGGGCGATAGATCTTCAGTCGCGCCGATAAGAAGAATGCGATCAAACCAGTGATCCAGATCGGCGCGGTGAAAGGGTGCACCAGCAGCGTCTGCTGAAAAAAGTACTGGAACGGCGGGAGTACAACATCGCGACCTTCCGCCTTGATGGCGCGCATCAATTGGAGAAATGGCCAGTCATAGTGCAGGTTCCAAAGGAGGTTGGGCAAGAAAACCAGGAAGGCCGCAAGTCCACCGAGCCAGATCCATTTGTTCAAAAAGACGCGGCGTTGCTCGGTGAGCAAGAGACCAACTACGATACCGAAGGCGAACAGAGCAATGGAATACTTCTCTTCCATGCCTAGGCCCGCGATCACTCCGAACCAAAGCCAGTTGCGCGGATCGCTGCGCTTAATAGCCAGAATCGCGAAATAAGCGCAACCCATCCACAGATTCGGTTCGAGACAGTTCGTCCCCAACAAGCTACCGTTGGAGAGATACTGCGGAGCGATGACGATCGCGATGCCGCTAAGCACAAGGGCGAATCGCCGTCCGCCAAGTTCACGGGCGAGGACGGCCGTCTGCACCACCAGGAGAGAAGACGCCACCGCTGGGATGAAGCGAACACTGCGGAGAGAGTCTCCCAGCACTGCGCGGCAAACATGGATCAAAAAGGGAATAAGTGGAGGCTGGTCAACATAACCCCAGGCGAGGTGATTGCCGCAGGACATGTAATCAAACTCGTCGCGGAAGTAGCCGTAGCGATTGTTGAAGTAGCAGTGGAAGAGCAGCTTGGCCACGGAAATAGCCAAAATAATCAGCATCCCGCTTGCAAGGAAGGGACGCTGATCTCGGCCGAAAGCGGATGCAGTCGTCGCAGTGCTGGCCATGAAGGGTCAAGCATAGCGGAAGAGGCCGCACCAGTCATTGCGCTAACAGAACCGTGAATTTCAGTTTTTGACCAAGTTCAGCCTGGCTGGCTGGTAATGCCCCGGTGCGATCTGAGTTTAGTCCAGTGAAACGATAGCGGGCATTTTCCTCTGTTTATCTGATTCAGCATCGATTCACGTTGATTGCAGATGTGGACCAAGCAGCAACTGCGGAGGATGAAGGAGGCATTGCGCTTGACATAACAGGTAAGCAGTCATTTTTGTGGCATGAGCAGCGGCAAATAAAGCGTTCGTATCCAAAATCAACGCCACATCACCGTATCGATCCTCTCCGAATCCTCTTCAATAAGGGCGTTGATCCGCGCGGTTTTCTTACGCAAATGCTGCAGCCTTCCCATGTGCTTGACCCAGGGCTTTTCGGCTGCCTTATCGTCGGCCAACAGCTTTTCTTTGACCGCTTCCGTCGCAAACTCACGAAGTGGAATCCCACGTTCGGCCGCCACTGATTTGGTGCGGCGAAAGAGAGTGTCGGGGATTTCCAGGGTAGTTTTCATCAGGTCATTCTCCCATATTTACGGGAATGGGTCACAAAGGTCCCGCCTTAATCAGTTGCCTGGGACGGGTTGAATAGCTTCAAAGCCTTCCTAGCAGACGCTAGAAGTGATCTCCAGCGCGCGAAATCTCCGACATTCTCAGTCACGAGCGTGGCCCCTGCACGGACTGCTTCCATCGCTATCAGTAGGTCGCGAAAATGGCGGATAAAGTCCACTTGCCCGAACATGCTTCGGGCACGACGCAGCAAAATGCCAGTGTCAATCCACGCTGCCGTGGGGGGTGACGAGAAGTGGCCCAGTGCGTAGTGGGCCTGGCAAAGTTGATCCAGGGCTCGCTTTTCCCGATGGTTGTGGGTGCCGGCGTAAAGTTCTGCGGCTACCGCCGCTGTCAGGATGGTTCGCTGGAAGATCCGGGCGTCCTCGCCGAGCCACATGTAGTTTTCGCCGCGACTGAACCGAATGTAAATACCCGTATCGAACAGAAGCGGACCGGCGGGCAATGAAATCATCTCTTCTTCGCTAGAGCGTGCCCGAAGATGTCCTCCGGACCGCCGAGCTTTCTCAGGCTTCGCAGGGCCTCAAGGCCTGTTTCTACAGCCAACCGCTCGTCGATTACTCGTCGGACTGCTTCAGAATTGCTGCGTGACTGGAGGGCCTTGCGAAGCCGCCGGATTTTCCCGGCCTCGAGCAAGAGATTGGTTCGTGTTAATGCCGTTCTGCTCATGGCGACCTCAAGTGTGTATGTTCAGCTGCAATTATACACAACGGGACCTGAACCCACAATGGAAGGCTGGGCAAAATCAGATCCTTAAACAAGAAAACCAGCGGGCACAAACCCAGTACCATTCAATAATCGTGTCAGATCGTGTCCCCTATCCAAGTTGAAGTGTTCCAGCGAGAAGGGGCGATTGGAGTTTGCCGTCCAGCTAAGGACTTCATGAGGTCGTCGCAGAACGCGTGCTCGCAAATTGCGCAATACTTGCCGGCCGTACTTCGGACTTGGGTTCTGGCCAAAGTGGCATGGCCGCCCCTGCATTCTTTGGGGGCGATGTAGTCGCGATCATTTGAACTGCCTAAGGTTTCGAAGCCGGACTGCCACATCCCCGAGTGGCTCCACAAATTTGCCCCGCAAAACAGTGTCAGTTGATGTGCAGCGTGACTGTCGTCGAGTGGCTAAACGTGCCGTTGCTGCCCCTGATGGTCAGGGTGGCATTCGTTCCCGAAGCCGCACCGCTGCCGACGTTGACGGTCAATGTAGAAGATCCGGGGTTACCGGCCGGATTCGGGCTAAAGCTGGCGCTGGTTTGAGATGGGAGACCGGAGACGCGCAGATTCACTGTACCGCCGCCGTAAACGTTTCCAATGGTTACATTGTAGGTGCCGCTCGACGAAGGGTTTACGTTCAGCAACGAGGGCGAGGCGGAGACGGTAAAGTCCGCATTCGGGTTGACCGTCAGTGTCACTCTTGTGGTATGGACCAGCGAGCCGCTGGTCCCGGTGATGGTCAGTGTGAATGTTCCCGTGCTGGTGCTGGCTGTGGTGGAAACGGTGAGGGTGGAAGTCGCCGTGGGGGTCACGGAACTAGGCGAGAGCGAGCAAGTCGCCCCAGTGGCCCCAGACGGGCAGCCCGTAATGGTCAGCGCGACGCTGCCGGTGAATCCGTTCAGGGCTGTGACCGTTATCGTGGAGGTTCCCGAGCTGCCCTGCGTGAGCGTCAGCGACCTTGGACTGCGCGATAGGGAGAAGTTCGGAGCCGCTGCCGGGTTGACCGTCAGTGCCACGCTGGTGGAATGAACCCGTGTGCCGCTGGTCCCAGTGACAGTCAGTGTGAATGTTCCCGTGCTGGTACCGGCCGTTGTGGAGACGGTGAGGGTGGAGTTCGCCGTGGGGGTCACGGAAACAGGTTGCAGCGAGCAAGTCGTGTTCGCCGGACAGTTTGAAACGGTCAGACTCACCGAGTTGTTGAATCCGTTGAGAGAAGTGACAGAGACCGTAGAGTTCCCTGACGCGCCCTGAGTGAGCGTCAGCGACGTGGCTGAGATCGAGAAGTCAGGACTTGCTCCTCCGTTCACAACTAGCGTTACGTTTGTCGAGTGGCTCAATGAGCCGCTGTTGCCGGTGATCGTAAGCGTGTAAGTGTTCGGCGTAGCGGTTCCCGCGTTCACCGTCAAGGTAGAGGTTACCGAGCCGTTCGACGGCGGGGTGACCGAAGCTGGGTTAAATGAGCAACTGGCTCCTGTCGGGCAGCCCGAAGCGGTTAGGCTCACCGCGCTGTTGAATCCGTTCTGGGAAGTGACGGTGACCGTCGAGATTCCCTGGTTGCCTTGCGTCAGCGTTAGCGAGGTGGGATTAGTCGAGATCGAGAAGTTCGGCGCGGTGACCGTCAACGTAATGTTGGTGGAGTGGGTCAATGATCCACCGGTGCCGGTGATCGTAAGCGTGTAAGTGTTCGGCGTAGCGGTTCCCGCGTTCACCGTCAAGGTAGAGGTTACCGAGCCGTTCGACGGCGGGGTAACCGAAGTTGGATTAAATGAGCAACTGGCTCCTGTCGGGCAGCCCGAAACGGTTAGACTCACCGCGCTGTTGAGTCCGTTCTGGGAAATGACGGTGACCGTCGAGGTTCCCTGGTTGCCTTGCGTCAGCGTTAGCGAGGTGGGATTAGTCGAGATCGAGAAGTTCTGAGCCGGCGGCGCGCCGCAATTGCTGAACTTGAAGGAGCCGACGAATGTGGCCCAATTGTACGCGCCGTTGCTGGGTTGGTACTGGTTGGTGTACCAGAAGGTGCAGTCGTCGCTTGGGTCAATGCGCAGCGCAGTGTAATCGCCCCACCGGGACAATAAGTCGATGCTCTGCGAGCCGGCTCCTTCGAGTAGGCTGGTTTCCGCCCTCATCGTGCCTGGGGGGTCGGACGGCGTGCGCCCGGTGTAGCGGATCGCGGGAAAGACGCTGCTACTCGAGGCGCTGTAACCGATCGCCATGTCACCGGCCTGATCCATAGCGGCGCTGCCCATCCACCTGTACGTGGAATCCGGAGCGTATGTGCCTTGCTGAAACAGTGTGAATACACCGGTGAGCGGGCTGCGCAACTCATACCAGCGCACGCCCCCCGCGGCGGCCGACGCGGTGGCGACGGAGTGGTTCACCACCAAGGTGTCGTGATCGCCGAAGTTGCGGTACGCCAAGCGGTACATCAAGCGGTCGCCCAAGGAATCGAGCAGGTAGGAGGTTCCGGGTTGCGGGATGCAGGTTCCCCCGGCGCAGGCCGGGTAGAAATGTTCCACCGCGATGTCCATTGGCGCGCTCAAAGTGGAACTGCTCGGGTTGGCGAAGTTCGGCGCCAGTTGGTAGAGTCTCAGGCTGCTCTGAGTCTGGGCCTGGAAGTTCAGAAAGTAGCCCGGAGAGCCAGTGGGCGGCGGTGTCGAACCATCCAGATCGGAGGGCAGGAAGCCGCCATCGTTGAGGATGGGGGGGGAGCAGATCGAAGCTGCGTTCGCCGCGCCGCTCAGCATCGCCGAGCGATCATACGCACAAAGCTCCGCGCCGTAAAAGCCGCTTTTCGTGAATAGATTGTAAGTGGCCGTGTAGGCGCTATTCGTGGCAGTGGGCCAGACGCCAATCTTAGGGTAATCATTGAAATAGTC